>WNGA01004410.1_pt1 | contig 29949 bp, 36 predicted proteins | sample 5400061 | NCBI WGS metagenome assembly WNGA01 (sample SAMN13153366, study PRJNA577476) | soil metagenome | isolation source: 100 cm soil or saprolite under grassland replicate 2 | place: USA:California | collected 2016-06-15
TGATATTTACGAAAACAAGAAGAAGAACAAGCAATTTCTCGCCATCGGGCTGGGGAACGTGGCGACACAGCAACTGGTCATCGGCGCACTGAGCGCCGCGGAGCGCAACCTGCGCCGCCGCAGTGACCTGTGCCGCGAGATTGCGGATGAATTCGTCGAAGCCGTCGGTCACCTGGAATTGGGGCGTGTCTTGTCCTATCGCGGTGCGTGGCAGGAGGCTGAGCAGGAATTGAAAGAAGCACAAAATGGCTTGGATAAGGATGGGCAAAATAGTTATATATCAGTTGTTCGTAGCTATCGTTCTTTATACTTTTTACTCATGGCACGTGTAGATACAAAATCTGAAAAGCAGTTTTTAGACACAGCAATTGAATATGCAAACAATGCCATTGAAAAGGCTTTTATCTGGCAGAAATTGGCTGGACGTCCCAATCCAAATCCACGCGATATGGTTCGCGCTCACTGGTTGCTCGGCGCGGCGAGGCGCTGACGATCACGGAGCGCAGCGGGTATGTTTTGCAGGGGGCGGATGTGAATCTGTTCCTCGCACAATACGCGCTGGAGCAGGAGAAGGACAAAGTCAAAGCGAAGGAATATGCCGAATCCGCGCTGAAACTCGCCTATTGCGATGGTCCTCCGTATTATTACAAGGTGGCGTATGAGGAGGCGGAGAGGATGTTGGAGAAGTTGGGAAAATCGTGAATCAGGAATCGTACGTCGCTTAGAACGATTTCCGATATTGCGCGCGGGGGATTTTGTGCTAAAGTAAAGATATCACCTTTAGGTATATCTTTTGTTCGGTTGAATTAATTAGGCAGGATGGCGATATGAACAAAATACTTTTCGATGACAAGGCAAAAGAAAGCTCTCAAACCAGAAATTCGGTTTCCGATTTTCTCGGCCAAGTAAACTCACTTGAATCTAAGCATGATATGCACATAGTTATTTTTCAGGATGGTGCCAGTGGGGCCTATTACATCAAGTGTTCGTTGTTAGCCAGTGACGTTTCAAGGTTATGTGATTTAAATGCCAAGCTCGATGTTAATAGTTCTGAAAGTTATAGGGCAAATCGCGAACTATTTCTAAAACACATTACATTTCAGCGAATGGAAAATGATGCCCAAAAGGGGCGCGAATTCAATGACATTATCGTTGAGTACAACAAAGAGTATCAGTCTGAAACTCCTTTAAAAGTATGGGGCGGACAGCATCGGATTAAGGCCATTTCTAACGCCCACACAAAAACCAACCGTTATCATGGCTTTAGAATTTATTTTGATCTTACAAAAGACCAACGCACAGACGTTGCTTTAATATCCAATACAAATATTTCTGTTTCGAATGATACATTTGATCGCATCATAGAAGACACGATTTATGGCGGCAAATTAAGAAAGTGGTGCCAAAAGGTGGGTTTTCTTGATGAGAACGAAGACTTTCCTGATGTGGGTTCGCGCTCTGAAAAAATTACAGTAAAAAAAGCGCGGAGTTTTGTCGTCAATTTTTATCTGGGTCAAGAACGTGGTAATGAACTAAAAGCAAATGAACTAGATAAGAACACTTATGAGCCTTATTTAGCAGAAACAGGTGTCAAGGGAAGTGCTGGAATAGCAGCAGATGCTTTTTATAACAGGATAATGGATCAATACAGCATATTAAAGGATTCCGCATTGCTTACCGCAGGTCAAAAATTCCTTACCTTGCATAACGCACAATATAAGGCTGTTACAGACCCGAAAAATTCAATAAGCAACAGTAAAAGTTACAGGAACAAGGTTTTCGTTGAGTCGGTGTTGTGCGGCTGGAGTTATGTGGCCGGGCTATTACAAGCACATGACGAAAGATTGAATAATCATTACAGGATACCGAAAACATCTGCCAAGATTCCAGATCCACTAAATGCTGAGGAAATGTCAAAATTTAAACATGACAAAGACAAAGAAACTTACCGCGGGCTGGGTACGCGTTCTGCCCTGCCCGATAGGCAGAGAATTGCACAATTATTTTTAGCGAAGAGCCTCGAGGCAAATGCCTTTATCGATGAAAAGCTCATGAACAAAGCTGTTAGCCAAGTTATTGGGTTGCAATCTCTTTCTCAAGGATATGCATAATATGCGAAGAGATTTCCGAAATTACCTCAGGAACGCCAAGAAACACTTGGCTTTAGCAGAGGAGGCGATCCAGAAACATGAAGATGCAGAATGGCTTCTAATTCCTTCTGTGATTCTTGCATGGTCTGCAATAGAGCTATTCGTAAACAATCGCTGTAGTGATTTGAACTCTTTGCCAGAAGATATGTTTGAAATGCACGAGAAAGCATTCTTGCTTGAAAAACGCTTGCGGTTTGAAAATAAAGGTGCAAAGATAGGAAAATTTGTTCTCGAAGGAAACGAATATCAAGCCTTAGAGAACAAGATATTTTTTCTCCTTTCAAAACTAGGTTCACGGGATGCAACAAAATTAAAGGGCGGAACGCTTTGGGGAAGGTTCGAAGATTTCAAAAAATTGAGGGATGGTTTGGTTCATCCGAGACGTGAGAAACACACAAATTTAAGTCCAGAAGAGATTAGACAGCACATAGATACTGCTACAGAACTAATTCAAGAGATTTCTAAGCGTATTTGGAAGAAGAAAATTGATATGTAGTTGCCAATCCCAAATTAAGACTCACGCAAGTAAAAGAGGGACTCCGCTCCACGCGAAGTCCCTGTCAACTTAACACCTCTTACTAGTTACTGTTCACGGAACACTGATAACTGGATCTACTTTCTCTCCGCCACCTGCCGCGCCCCTGAACTCTGCGCACTGTATTTTCTCGCAGGTACTTTCTCCGCTAATTGAATTAACGAGCGCAATGCTTCATTGACAGATTCCGAATCGGGAAAATATTCAAACACATCGGGCGCAAGCAGTACTGTGCCTTCCGCCAGCATGTAGTGATTAATAACCTCAGCCCCATCGTCTTTATGAACGTGGACTGTATATCCTTTATCGAGTGGACGATAAAATTTTCCGCGCTTGGCCTTGCTAAAATCATATTCAGCGCGCATTTCATCTTTCTTCTTTTTCTTAGTTGTTTTCATAATTCTTTTTCTCGGCCTTGGTTGCCTTCCTAGCACTGATCAATCGGATTCTTTCCTTCCGAAAGGTATGAATGACAGCCAATAAACGCATTATCACAGACATACCAAGGGAAACATCTCGTTCTTCATCTTCCGAATGATCAGGATCGGAAATTGTGGCAATTTTGGGGTCATTGAAGATTGTGGCAGCTTCCTCAAAGCTAACGCCGTGCTTCTTGAGGTTGCTCTTTGCCTTTTCCTCGTCCCATTCAAATTCGGTGTTTTCCATGATGTTTGCCTGTTCAAATTATACCCCTTCCAAGTGTATGAGGAGGCGTAGAAGATGTTTGATAAGTTATAGACCCCCTTCCCAGCCCTCCCCCGATTTCCGTTCTTTGGAAATGGGGAGGTGTCCGGAAGGACGGAGGGGTCGCTCCTTCAACTTCGAATTGCGTAGTTAGCGCAGTTTCACTCCATCCCGATCCAATCTAGCAAAGTTAATATTTCCCAGCTAGCCGCGCTTCGATTGCGTTGCACTCCGCTCACATTGTCCCGACGCTCTTTCGGGAGCGCGAATATGCTCATATTAGTGGATTTTCCACTCGCAATGACGCCTTATTTATGCTACACTTTTTATAGTCTTTATAAGTGAGTACTATGGAAACCCTTTCATCTCATCTTGATACCCAATCCCCCGAATTCAGAGAAAACGCACAATATCATCGCGCCCTTGCACAAGAATTGAAGAGACGGCTTGCCCTTGTACATCAAGGCGGCGGTGAGAAATATCGTCAACGCCATGAGGAACAGGGAAAGCTCTTTGTGCGTGAACGCATCGAGCGCCTGCTCGACCCAGGCGCGCCGTTTCTTGAAATCTCGCCACTCGCGGCATGGGATATGTACAAAGGAGACAAGGCATCAGCTAGTGCGAGCGACGGCGAATCACTTGCAGCTCCAAGTGCGGGTATCGTTGTGGGCATTGGCCGCATCAGTGGACGCGAAGTCATGATCGTTGCCAACGATGCAACTGTCAAAGGTGGTTCCTACTTTTCGATGACGGTCAAGAAGCATCTGCGTGCCCAACAGATTGCGGAAGAGAATCATTTGCCCTGCCTTTATCTTGTGGACTCAGGTGGGGCATATTTGCCTCTCCAGGATGAAGTCTTTCCGGATGCGCATCACTTCGGACGCATCTTCTATAATCAGGCGCGCATGTCTGCTAAAAAAATTCCGCAGATCGCGGCTGTCATGGGTAACTGCACAGCAGGTGGTGCCTATGTCCCTGCGATGAGCGATGAGGCGATCATCGTCAAAGGCGCGGGGACGATTTTTCTGGGTGGCCCACCTCTGGTCAAGGCCGCGACAGGAGAGGACGTTTCGGCTGATGAACTAGGCGGCGCGGATGTCCACACGCGTAAATCCGGCGTTGCAGATCATTACGCCGAAGATGATGATCATGCCATAGAAATTTTACGGAGTATCGTAGAGACTCTGCCCCGAGGACATGTCCACTCGCATCTCTCTGCCCTCGAAGTTACTCCGCCTGAAGAACCTCTATACGCCGCTGACGAATTGTACGGCGTCCTGCCGCGCACCTTCAAAGAATCCTACGACGCAAAAGAAATCATCGCCCGCCTCGTGGACGGAAGCAAATTCCGCGAGTTCAAAGCCCGTTACGGTACAACTCTTGTCTGTGGATTTGCGCGTATCTGGGGCTATCCGGTTGGCATCATTGCCAACAACGGTGTGCTGTTCAGCGAGTCCTCTCTCAAAGGGACTCACTTCATTGAGTTATGTAATCAACGCGGTATACCCTTACTATTCCTGCAAAATATCACCGGTTTCATGGTTGGCAAGGAATACGAAGCTGGCGGCATCGCAAAGGACGGTGCCAAGATGGTCCATGCTGTTGCCACTACCCGCGTCCCAAAATTGACTCTGGTTGTTGGCGGGTCCTTTGGCGCTGGCAACTATGCGATGGCAGGCCGCGCTTATGGCTCGCGTTTCTTATGGATGTGGCCCAATGCGCGCATCTCCGTTATGGGTGGAGAACAAGCTGCAAACGTCCTGTTCACCATCAAACAAGATCAACTCGCCCGCGAAGGCAAAGCTCAGCTTACAACTGAAGAAGCCGATGAATTCAAACGTCCGCTTTTGGAAAAATACGAAAGAGAAGGAAATCCCTATCATTCAACGGCCAGGTTATGGGATGATGGCATCATTGATCCTATCGAGACAAGGCAGGTCTTAGGTTTAGCATTATCCATCGTATTGAATTCCCCGAAGGAGGAGGGCGGGTTTGGGGTGTTTAGGATGTAAAAGTAGAAAGTGGAAAGTAGAAAGTGAAATGTGGAGAGTGAAATGTAGAGAGTGAGGCATGCATGAGTTATCAAGAGTGGTTGACAACGATCCCAGTAGAACTTACGCAGGATCCACTTTGGAACCTGGAAGTTTATCGTTTGGGCGTGTTTGTTGCTGATATTGGCTGGGAGGATGTTATTCTCTTGAATAAAAACAACCTGACTCGTGACGCTGCCGACCAGATTATCCGCGCTTTGAATTCAATTAGCGCAAACATAGCTGAGGGATACTCCCGTTCGACGGGTAAAGACCGTGCTCGTTATTTTGAATATGCTCTTGGCGAGGCACGTGAAGCGCGGGATAGATATTTCAAAGCTCGCCGAATCTTGAAAAATGAAGTTGTCTTACATCGCATAAAGTTGTTAACCCAAATCATAAAAATATTGAATGTCTTTATTCCTGTACAAAGAAAACATGGTATTCGTGAAGAGAAAGGTAGCTACGTTACAATGTCAGAATTCGAAAACGAAATTCTCCAATTAGAAACACCAACAACCTAAAGCCCACTTTACACCCACCACTTTCTACTTACCACTTTACAAAACCTCACATGTCTCACCAATCCTCCACTCCTCACCACTTCCTCTCCCAACTCGTCGGGAGTTGGATAGGTCAGACTCTTACCTGGCTTGATCCTATTTCCGAACCATATCAATCTCCAATTCAAGGGAGTATTCATTTGATTCTCGAAGGACGCTTTGCGATTTATCTCTATCAATCCACCATGGACGGCGAACCTCAACATGGCATGTTCATTTTCGGATTCAATACGATATCGAATCAATATGAAGCCAGTTGGGTAGACTCGTTCCATAACAATACTGCGATTATGTTTTGTGCTGGTGAAGCCATAGACAATGGATTCTTTGTCCTTGGCAGTTACCCGGATCCAACTGGTGGACCCGACTGGGGCTGGCGTACGGAAGTCGAATTGACAGACGAGGGCCTAACCATTACCGCCTTCAACATCAGCCCTGAGGATAGTGAAGCAAAAGCAATCGAAACGAAACTAACGAGAGTAAAGAAATGAAAATCCTGATCATCGGCGGTACACGTTTTCTGGGACGTCATCTCGTCAATTCCGCGCGTGCGCGTGGACATGAAGTAACTCTCTTCAACCGCGGCATAACAAACCCTGATATATTTTTAAGCGTCAAAAAGATTCAAGGTGACCGTGAAAAAGACTTGGATAAGCTCTTGGGCCATCGCTGGGATGTAGTGATTGATACTTCCGGTTATATTCCACGCCTTGTGAAGATGTCTGCAGAAGCGTTGAAGGACGCGGTGGAAAGTTATATTTTTATCTCCAGTCTTTCTGTTTATGCTGATTTTAGTAGGGCCGGCATCAACGAAAGTAGTCCGGTTGGGAAAATCGATGATGAATCAATAGAGGAAATAACCAACGAAACATATGGTCCGCTAAAGGTTTTGTGCGAGAAAGCTGTACAAGATGTTTTCTCGTCCCGGTCTAATTGTTGGCCCCCACGATCCGACGGATCGTTTCACGTATTGGCCTGTACGCGTCGCACGCGGTGGAGATATCCTTGCACCCGATAGACCGGATGCACCCATCCAGATCATTGACGCGCGCGATCTGACTGATTTCATTGTTGAATTAGTTCAACAAAGTGTATCTGGGATTTTCAATGCAACAGGTCCGGACTATGGATTGACAATGGGAACAATGCTCGAGACTTGTAAGCAGGTCAGTGGCAGCGAGGCCAATTTCAAGTGGGCACCAGTCGAATTCCTTGAACAAAATAATGTTTCGCCGTGGAGTGATATGCCCGCCTGGATTCCAGATCAGGGAGATGGAGCAGGATTCGCACGTGTGGATGTTTCAAAGGCCATGAATGCGGGCCTGGTTTTTAGCCCGTTAAAAGACACGATTCGCGATACCCTGGAATGGGTACGCACTAGCTCCGCAGATCACGAATGGCGTGCTGGATTGAAGCCAGAGCGCGAAAAAGAATTGTTGGAATTACTGGATCATAATGTTCAATAAAATCCTTGTCGCCAATCGTGGCGAGATTGCCATTCGCATCATACGTGCCTGCAAGGAACTCGATATAAAGACTGTTGCTGTTTATTCCGAAGCGGATGAAGATGCCCTGCATGTTCAACTTGCAGATGAAGCTATTCTATTAGGTGCTCCCGCTCCGAAAGAATCTTATTTGAACATAGATAAACTGATCAAGGCCGCGCTCGAGACGAAAGCAGATGCGATCCACCCTGGCTATGGATTCCTCTCGGAGAACGCCTCATTCGCAGAAACAGTTGCTTCCGCGAAACTGACATTTATCGGTCCTTCGGCAGACTCGATCCACACGATGGGCGATAAAGCCGAATCAAAGATTACGATGAAAAAGGCCGGTGTGCCAACTGTCCCTGGCTTTGAAGGGTTGGATACAGAAGCAGAATTCAAAAAAGCCGCACAGGAAGTTGGGTATCCTGTGTTAGTCAAAGCCGCAGCGGGAGGTGGGGGCAAGGGCATGCGCGTAGTGAATAACGAAGGCGAATTGAATGAAGCCATTGAGTCTGCACGGCGCGAAGCAATGAACGCCTTTGGTGATGAAAGATTGATGCTCGAGAAATATATCGCCAATGCACATCACATTGAATTTCAAGTCTTAGGCGATCAACATGGGAATTTAATTCATCTTTTTGAGCGCGAATGTTCTGTGCAAAGGAGATATCAAAAGATAATTGAAGAAACCCCCTCTCCGTTGCTCACACCACAACTGCGAGAAGAAATGGGAGCAGCGGCAGTTACGGCGGCTAAAGCTGTCCACTACTACAACGCGGGAACCGTCGAATTTATTTTTGACCCGGATCTTTCCACTTACTACTTTCTAGAAATGAACACTCGCCTCCAGGTCGAACATCCCATCACTGAGTTAGTAGCCGGGATTGACCTCCTGCAGTGGCAGATCCGCATCGCGGCAGGCGAGAAATTCCCTTTTACGCAAAGTGACTTTATCCAGCGCGGGCATGCCATCGAGTGCCGCGTCTACGCCGAGGATGCCGCGAACAGATTCCTGCCGAGCACCGGCAAGTTGTTGCAATTTATCGAGCCACACGGACCTGGCACCCGCGTCGACTCTGGTTTTGGGATTGGTAGTGAAGTGACGCATTTCTACGATCCGCTTCTGGCAAAGTTGATCGTCCATGCAGAGAATCGCGCAGCGGCGATACAGCGAATGCAAACCGCGTTGAGTGAATTTGTGATCCATGGTGTTACAACAAATATTGATTTCATGCAGGCTGTGCTGGCTCATGAAGATTTTGCAAAAGCCAAAGTATTCACACGCTGGGTGGAAGCAAAATTCAAGGACTGGAAACCATCTGAACCTTCAATGGAATTCCTAATTGCTGGTGCTCTTGCAGATGTGGTGCTGGTCGGTACAAAAACGCGGCCAGCGGTTTCCACTGAAACCGATCCATTCAGCCCGTGGAAACAGACAAATAATTTTAGGAGTTAAGATAGCTACGTCATTGCGAGGAGGGCATCAGCCCGACGAAGCAATGACTGGTAATGAGGTTTAATGAAAGTCACCTTTGATTCCCAATCTTTAGAGATCACACCGTGCGGCGATTATTATTGTGCTACGGTTGGAGATGAAACCGTTCGCGTCGAAGTTTTGCGCGCGGAAAATGGAAAGATGGATTTGCTCATCGACGGCAAGCGCGTATCTGCTTACGTTTCATCTGATTTGGCGAAGCGCTGGGTGACGATTAATGGTCAGACCGTGATGCTAACGAAAACCTCAGGCGCGAAACAGGGCGTCAGACACGACTATGCCGGGGGCTTGACCGCGCCCATGCCAGGTCAGGTAAGAAGCGTTGGCGTCAGCGTAGGAGATGCCGTCAAAAAAGGTCAAACTTTGGTCGTGTTGGAGGCCATGAAGATGGAAATCCGCATCCAGGCCTTGAGAGATGGAAAAGTGAAAACGGTGTATGTGACCCAGGGACAGACCGTTGAGCGCGAACAGATTTTGATCGAGATGGAGGACGAATGACGGGAAAGTATTTTGAAGAATTGGAAGTGGGTATGAAATTTAAACATTCGGCGGGGCGTACCATCACTGAGATGGACAATGTATTGTTTTCAGCATTGACAATGAATACGCAACCGTTGCATGTAAATGAAGAGTTCGCTGCACAGACGGAGTTTGGCCAGCGTATTGTGAATGGTGTTTTTACGTTGGGATTAGTTGTGGGACTAACCGTCTCGGAACTGAGTGAAGGGACAATCATCGCAAATTTAAGTTACGACAAAGTCATTCACCCAAATCCAACATTTCATAACGATACGATCTATGCCGAGACAGAAGTATTAGAGAAGCGAGAGTCAAAGTCGCGGCCGAATGTGGGGATCGTGAAGTTCAAGCACTGGGGCAAGAAATCAGATGGGACCGTGGTGGTGGAGTTTGAAAGAACAACAATGTTTTTGAAAAAAGGGTGAAGCCGAAAGGATGAAGAACGAGGTTAATCTTTTCGGCCTTCTGTTGTTCCTACTTTCAGCATGTGGGACATCTGTTGACGAGCCAGTGGAACAAGTTCAGCGTACTCAAACTCCCATCGCAATAATTGCTCCGACACCCTCACCGAGACCCACTTCCACCCTTAATGAATACAACCAAGAAGCAAAAGACCAATATGGAGGAATTCGCTTTTGCCAGGTATGGCCAGAATCTGCGCGTTTTGGTTCTACCATCAACGTATCTGCGTTTGGCCTGCCCGCAAACGATACAGTGTCAATTTATGTTTTTGCTCATCAAGCATCAACGAATACATTCATGACAGACGGCAATGGCTATGTTAATGCTGATATCATGATCCCGATGAATGCCGACCCGGAATGGAATATAGTTGTCGTGGATGGAACGGGTGTTAGTGTAGAATGTTTCGTATGGCTTTGGTCTGAAGAATATCTGCCGACTTATTATGCCGGATTAACCAAAACACTAACACCAACACTCTCTCTAGATCAAGTCGTTATGACTGCCACACAGCAGGCATTAAAAGACAGACTGGGTGCGAATTGTGCATATGGTTCAGCGCGAGGAATTAGATTATCTCCCAATGGACAATGGGCTGAAGCAAATTGCGAACCCGACTCCATAATCGTCATCCGCATGGATGAGACAAAAGAGTGGAGCGTGTCTTCTGACACGCTGATTGGCCCTTACACGGATCACTTTACCGGCGTAGATCATTGGTCTAAAGATGGTGCTTTTGCCTATGTTGGCGTGAATCCACATACAGACGGTTATTGGGAACCTTTTCATGAAGCGACAGCCTTGTTCCGTCTAAATTTGGAGACGGGTCAAATCAGTGAAGTTTTGAAGGGTGGATATTACTCATTTACATTTTCTCCAGACGACAGTATGTTAGCTTATATTGAGACCGATCAATCGCCAGTCCTACTCACTTTACGTGATTTACAAACAGGAGGTGAGCAGACTTTTAAATTCGAATCTAAATACAATACTGGTGGAAGTTATGTATGGTCTCCGGACAGCAAAAAACTTGTCTTCTCAATCGTACAGTATGATGAGAATAACTTCAAATATGTGGCTTCTTCAATTGTCTTATGGGAGAGGGAAAAGCAAGATGTGACTGTGTTAATAAAAGACTATCCGCTCCCATTGACACTAATTGAATGGGCCGAAGAAACAAAGATCATGTTGCAAGTCTTATACGAAGATGATACAAAATTCGAGTTTGATTTGATAAGCGGTGAGTTAAAGCAAATTAGCCCCTAAAGGAGAATCATGCACTCGCGACGTGCACTACTCTACATGCCAGGTGATGACTGGAAGAAGATCACAAAATCCCTCACGCTCGGGGTTGATTCCATCTGCATGGATATGGAAGATGGCGTAGCCATCAATCGCAAGACGGAAGCGCGCGCGACCATCGTGAAAGCCTTGCAGGAGTTGGACTTCGGTAAGAGCGAGAAACTGGCACGCATCAATTCGGTGGGTTCAGGCTGGGAAAAGGATGATATTGATGCAGTTCTACCCTATCATCCTGATGGAATCGTGATTCCAAAAATTGAATCATTTGACCAGATCGAATGGGGAAGCAAGATCATCGAATCCGCTGAATTGAAATATGGGTGGCCGGCCAACTCAGTCCGCATATTGGTAGGGGTGGAAACTGCCAAGGGGATTCTAAATCTTAAGGAGATCGCGACGCATCCGCGGCTGGATGCCATGATCTTCGGCGGAGAGGACTTTGCCGCATCTATTGGCGCGACGCGCACGCCGGAAGCGACCGAATTGCTTTACGCGCGCGAGGCTGTGGTCACGGCCTGTGCAGCATATGATTTACAAGCGATAGATATCGTCACTATCGATTTCAAGAATTTGGATATCCTTCGAGCGGAGTCTGAATTTGGTGCGCGGCTCGGGTACTCAGGCAAACAGATTATCCATCCCGCGCAGGTCGAACCTGTTCAGTCCGCGTTTACGCCGAGCGACGAAGCAATTACCTATGCAAAGCGGGTTGTAGACGCGTTTGAAGCGAGTCAAAAAGAGGGCAAGGGCGCATTTGCTCTGGATGGAAAAATGATTGATATGCCGCTGCTTAAGAATGCTCAGAAAGTATTGGATAGAGCTAAAGCAGCGGGTAAGATTTGATAAACCGATTGGAGAATTGATGCATTGTAAATGGATTGTATTCTTATTGGTCATCGCCTCCCTTCTCTCAAGTTGTAATTCGCAGAACCCTATAACACCAACATCACCTTCCACCAAGACCTCCGCAACACCCATATTATCTTCTACTGAAACCCCAATAGCCAAACATATAATTCCGGAACATCGCATTAGCATTCGAATGCGCGCGCATAGACCGGAGTTTTACGACCGCAAGACCAATGAGCGCTTTATACCCATCGGTGCTAATTTCCATATGCTCGGGCTCGAAAACAACGCCATCGTAGATCGGCTTTTTGCCCGCTATGATCCAAATCAGGTTGCCCACGAAATGGACGATATGAAGTCGTTGGGTTACACCGTCATCCGCACCTCGTTGGATTTGTGCCAACAGGACTGCATTGGCAAAGAAGGTGGAGGCCTACGTGATGACTATCTTGACAACGTTGTGGATTTCCTGCGCCAAGCCAAAGCACACGGACTTTTCGTTATCATCACATCCAACGACTTACCCTTTAGAGCGGGGTATATCCCGCCTGTCGAAGCTACGTGTTGTTCTACCTTCGATGGTTACATAAACAGCCATTATCTATCATCTGTGGGTGTGGAACAATGGAAGAAATACTGGCAGGATGTTTTGCAAGCATTAATTGCGCGCCAAGCGCCGCTCGATGCAATTATGGCTTATCAGATCCGCGGTGAGCTCTTCCTTTTTCCTGATAAACCTCCGCTTTCTCTAACCAGCGGAACGGTGACGACTGCTAACGGCAAAACCTATGACATGTCAGATCCTGCTCAGAAACAGCTCATGCTAGATGAAGGGCTCAACTATTGGGCAGACACCGTTACCGATGCGATTCGCCAACTGGATCCTACGGCTCTGACTGTCATTGGGCTGTTTCCGCCAAATGAGCCGAATATCTGGCGGGAAGATTTGAACCGTTATGTCCCGACCCTGCCAGTCTTCGCCAATTCACATGTAGATTTCCTCGATTTGCATCCTTATCCTGGTTACGTGCCTCTCGATCAGCTCATGGAAAATTTCAAAGCCGAAGGTTTTGTAGCCAAGCCGCTTGTTATCGGTGAGTTTGGCGGATTCAAATTTGTTTACGATTCGCCGCAGGCCGCTGCACAGGATCTGCAACGCTGGCAGGTAGACTCATGTCAGTATGGTATCCAAGGCTGGATGTTCTGGCATTGGACGGGCACCGACGATCTTGAGGTCTGGACAGGCAGCGACGGAGATGGCGCGATTCGTCAGGTATTAGCTCCTCACAATAGGCCTGATCCATGTGTAGCAAACACATTTGATTTCTTAGAAACGAATCTGGCACTGAATAAACCTGTCACGGCTTCGCGCAGTTTGAACGAGAATCCTCCGGCATTTGCTGTCGATGGATTGAATAGCACCAGTTGGATTTCAGGAGATGGCCCTAGTCAATGGATTGAGATTGATCTCGAAAAACCCACCACTATAGACGAGATACAGCTCGTTATCAGTCAATATCCCGACGGCGAAACGACCCATCAGATTTTTGTATCCGGTGAGGATCGTCAATTTCAATTGTTGCATGAGTTTCGCGGCGCCACCAAAGATTCCGAAGCTCTGGTTTATACTTTGCCGCAATCTATCAGCGGAATCCGCTATATAAAAATTATCACTTTGCAGAGTCCCTCCTGGGTAGCTTGGCGCGAAATTGAAATCATCAATAGTCAGTAGCTGGGATGTTCTCCCACCCCTGGAAAGGCAAATCTATAATCTATTATGAAATCATACCTCTCACAAATGGCTGTTATGAAAGTGAATAAAGATGAAGAGATCCTCGGTGGCTGGGCGACACCACATATTCCTCGGTTGGGGATCTATAAATTATTGGCCAAAAAGCGCAAGGATGGAGTGATCGAATGGGCACACTTTATCGAGCGTGACAATGGACTAAAGGAGCGCGTCATGCGCGGCGAAGTCAACTCGCGCGAAGAACTGAATAAGGTGATTGCGATCGCTAACAAAAACTTGAGCAAACTTTTTGGAGTCACCTTACAAACCGTTGATTACAATATGTACACACTCGATGGAAAGAAAGCATCAGATACAAAGCAGTAAACATTATAGGAACATCACTTGCTCTCCATCCTTTTTGGCATTTCATCTGCCCTCTCGTGGGGCGCGGGAGATTTTGCAGGCGGGCTCTCCAGCCGCAAGATTGGCGCGTATCGTGCCGTCCTGTATGCAGATTTTATTGGTTTAATCGCGTTATTGTTGGTCGTCGCGATTGTCCGAGAAGAGATGCCGCCGCTCGTTTCATTATTACTCGCCGGTCTGGCTGGCATGCTCGGCTCCCTGGGACTCCTCCTTCTGTATTACGCCCTCGCGCATGGACAAATGAGCATCAGCGCGCCAGTCTCTGCGTTGATAGCCGCAGCGCTTCCTGTGGGAATCGGCGCATTAACTGAAGGCTTGCCAACCCCCGTTCAATTTGGCGGATTTAGCCTCGCTCTCACTGCAATCTGGTTCATCTCGCAGGTAGACTCATCGAGCCGCCTACATCTTGACCTTTTGACTGACCTGCGCCTTCCGCTTCTCGCGGGCCTTGGATTTGGTTCCTATTTCGTGTTGATGCACTACGCTACGGACAAAGTCACTGCCATCTATTGGCCAATGATTGCATCCCGCGTAAGCGGGAGCCTGCTTATACTCGTTTTTGTCCTATGGCGGCGTGAATCCTTTGCTGTGCCATCCAATGCCTGGACTGTGATATTTCTTAACGGTTTTCTTGATTTGGGTGGAAATTTCTTTTATATCCTCGCCCTCAAGGCTGGCCGCTTGGATATAGCTGCGATTCTCAGCTCACTTTATCCGGGTGCAACCGTGACCCTCGCATGGCTTCTGCTCAAGGAAAAAATTTCACGCCTGCAATTCATAGGTATTCTGTTTGCATTAGGCGCAATTATCTTGCTCACGGTGTGACATGATCGAAGTACGGTCTCTAGCCAGTAAACGCGAGAGGAGGCTTTTCCTAACGTTTCCCTGGAAGATTTATGCAGGTGATCCACTATGGGTTCCACCAATCTTAAACGAACGGACCAAGGTAATTGACCCAGCGCGCGGGATTTTCTTCAAAGATGGGATCGCGGAATTGTTCATCGCCTGGCAGGACGGCCAGCCAGTTGGAACGTTTTGCTTGGCGGAAGAAAAAAACAACACACGTCACAAAGGTTTTGCCGAGTGCATGTTTGGCTTTGTCGAGTGCATTGATGATTATGCAGTGTTCGAAACCATGTTTCTCCATGCAGAAGAATGGGCTTGTATGCATGGTATGAAGTCGTTGTATGGCCCATTTAACCTCGACCGCGAAGACTCGCGCGGCATCCTGATCGAGGGCCGTGACCGTCCGCTTGTAATTTATTGCGCACATCACCCGCCATATTACCGAGAATTCTTTGAGCGATTCGGTTTTGAAAAGTGGGGCGAAGATGGTCTGGCCTACGCGATGGATATTGACCTGAACCAGCCTAAGGTCCAGAGATTGATGCGGCTGGCGGATAAAGTCCGCACGAAGAATCCGAATTTCAAAGTGCGTAGTGTAATTATCAAAGATAAAGATGCTGAGATTGATCGCATTGTTTATTTACAGAATCGCGGGTTGGAGCATCTGCCGGGGGTAGTTCCCTATACGCGTAGCGATATTGAGTCTATGATTTTGCCATTGCTTGCTGTGGTTGATCCTGAGTTGGTGTTATTTGCAGAGATAGACAGCAAGACCGCGGGCTTTTTCCCCGGAGTCCCGAATTTCAATGAGATATTGATTCACCTGAATGGCCTGCGCTATCCCTGGGACTATCTGCGCGCATTGGTTTATCGGAATAGAAAGCCGAAGTGTCTCTCTGTCAAAAGTATTGTTGTCCTTCCGGAATACTGGGATACGGGCCTCGCGCTTTTGCTCTTCGATGAAATGACAAGACGTGCCGCCGCGCGCGGATACAAATGGGCAGATCTCTCACTTACTGGGGAAGATAATGCAGATACGTGGCCGCTGGCACATCACATGGGCGCACAGATTTATAAGAGATACAGGTTTTATAAGAAAGAGCTGGAAACATAAACAATAGGAGCGACTTTTTGCCGCTCCTATTGTTAGCTGCCTTATGAGATTACCACTCCACCCAGTTACCTTTCGGATGCATCCATACTCCTGTATTCGCTTCAGCGGTGAACATGTGGTCGAAGCCTTCGAGGAATTCGGGGTCTTCGTAATATTCCATCATATTGTCGGGGCGCATCCATACATCCACAGCAAAGAATTCCATCGCCTCGGGTGAACCGGGGGCCGCCATACGTAAGTAAGCCTCATGTGACAAGTTGCCGGCTTTGCGTGCCTTGCCAATTGTTTTTGCAATTGAACTATTGTGCAGCTTGCATGCTTCGTCCATTGACTTGAGGGTGCCGCGTACAGTGGTCACGAAGCGATCATTCATGCCAAATGGAGCAGGGATGTGATAACTGGTGAATCCCTCTGCTGCGTGCCAGACCACCGGATCGCGCTCGGTAAAAATTTGCCCGGCTTGTTCCTGCACATGTGGATTGGCGAAGAACTGGTTCAGACCATCCATGCTGGACCAAATGTCGAGGATCAGGAATTCGCCCGCGCCATTCTCGGGTTTTTCCATCGGCACGTGCACCATATGACTCACATCACCAAGCGATTGAGCAGCCGCGACATTCGCAGGTGCGCCCGCTGTAGAATTGTGAAGCTCGCGTGCCGCGTCCAGTGCAGGGGAAGCTAGGGTTCCACGGATTGAAAGTAGATACAACGATAAATCTTGACTCATGGTTTTCTCCTTGTTGAAGTGACAGAGTTGGCCTTTCATCTGCCTTCACATAATAAGACGGCAGGACTCTGTCAGAATCATCGGTCAAACCATAAGTGCCGCGACCTCATACTTTTGATTGTCGCGGTACAAGTGGAAGACCAAGCTTTGTAAAAAGTTTGCCATCAAAAGTCAGGTAATCGTTGATCTCGCTGATTTGTCCATTTTCAATGGTGAGAATGTGCAATGCTGCAGCCCGATAAATATTCTCTTCATCCATCTGATACACGGCAAAAGCTGGAGAGCCATTGGCTCGCATCGGAACCAACTTTACGCGGAACGGGTGATAGCTCTTGAAGAGATAACTATCCAAAAACGATTGAATATCTGCCCGCCCACCATACCAGACTGGAAGCGGCGGCATGGTCAATGCGACATCTTCACGCAAGACAGCCACCAACGCGGCTGAATCTGCCGCCTCCCATGCCGCGACATAGCGTGATAGCAGTGAAGCTAACTGTTCATTTAAGCGAGCTGGCGTGGGCTTGCTTTTCCGTTCTGCACTTTGTTTCAGCGTTTCGCGGGCACGTTGCAATGCACTATTGACTGCTGCCGTGGTCATATCCAGAATTTCTGCGGCTTCGTCTGCATTCCAGCCCATCACATCTCGCAATAGTAGTACGGCGCGTTGACGGCCCGGAAGAATTTGTAGGGCTGCAACAAAGGCTAGGGTAATGCTCTCACGTATCTCGTAACGCGCTTCCGGATATATGTCAGGTTGTCCAGCGATCAATTCATCTGGAAACGGTTCTATCCAAATCACTTCCTGAGAAGGTCCCGGTAATGGATGAGTTGGATCGCCGCGCGCGTATAATTCTTTTGGCAGCCCGCGCCTTTTGCGTGAGTCAAGCGCATCGAGACAAGTATTCGTCGCGATCTTATATAACCAGGCACGCAGGGACGACCGTTCTTCGAATGCATCAAGATGCTTCCAGGCGCGTAAGAGTGTTTCCTGTAACATATCCTCAGCGTCTTCGAAAGAACCGAGGATCCGGTAACAATGGACAAGCAATTCACGACGGTATGATTCAACTAAATGACCAAAAGCTTCTTGATCTCCCGCCCTGGCTGATTCAAGAATCTCACTCTCACGCTCAATACTTATATTTTTCATTGTTTACTCTTTTTGCAAGTACCAATAATCTAACAAGATTATACGCCCATCTCTCCGGTCGAAGAATAATCCATACCCTCAAATCATATAAAACCATGTTATACTCCCGCCGCTCTGATTCTTCGATTACACTTAGGATGAGAGCGAACGCTTCTGGGAAATTGTTTTGATCACTCTGGCCCGACGCAATCAGTCGGGCTTTTTTGTTGGGCGAGTTTGCTTGAAAAAGTAAACTTTGATTGGCAAGAACGAAGTTAAACGGAGTCATCAGAACAATCCATATGTCATTGCGAGGGTGCTTTTGCCCGAAGCAATGACGGAAAAGGAAAAGATGACAACCGATTTCACTTCTTTAAACCTGCGCCCCGAGTTGGTGCAGGCCATTACCGAGCTTGGCTATTCCGAGCCAACACCCATTCAAGTCGCTATCATCCCAATCATGCTCACCGGAGCAGATGTTCTTGGACAAGCACAAACAGGCACAGGTAAGACCGCGGCCTTTGCTCTCCCCATACTGCAGAACTTCAAACATCAAAAACAGCCGCAAGCGCTTGTGCTCGCTCCCACGCGTGAGCTTGCCTTGCAGGTTGCTGATTCCATGACCGAGTATGGCAAGCATCTCAACGTGCGTGTGCTCGCCGTATATGGCGGTCAGCCATACAGTCCGCAGATCAATAGCCTCAGGCGCGGCGTGGACGTCGTTGTTGGCACCCCGGGCCGTTTGAACGATTTGATCGAGCGTAAAGTCCTCAGTCTGAGCGAGATCAAGACGGTTGTACTCGACGAGGCTGACGAAATGCTCAACATGGGTTTCATCGAAGACGTGGAAAAGATTTTGGATGAAACTCCATCTGAGAGACAGACCGCTTTATTTTCCGCTACCCTGCCCGCGCGGATTCGGTCTCTCGCAGATCGCTTCATGCGCGACCCTCAACATGTCACCATCAAACGACCTACTCTTACACTGACAACGACTGAGCAGCGCTATTATCTTGTGCATGAACATGACAAGACCAACGCGTTGACGCGTCTCTTTGAAATCGAACCAATTAAAAGCGCGCTGATCTTCGCACGCACCCGTGCGGAGACCAGTCAACTGGCAAACGAACTTGTCGTGCGTGGTATCCCTGCCGAAGCAATTCACGGCGACCTTGACCAGAAGGCGCGTGAAGCAGTGTTGAGCCGATTTAGATCGAACCAACTCAAAGTGCTTGTCGCAACTGACGTCGCCGCGCGCGGACTTGACATCGAGGATATCTCGCATGTCTTCAACTATCAGTTACCTGATGATGCCGAAGTCTATATCCATCGTATTGGACGTACAGGACGTGCGGGCAAGACCGGTGTCGCGATCACGTTGCTCTCGCCGCGCGAGAAGCGACGCATGCGAGAAGTGGAAGCCCTCACCAAACAAGCCGTCACAAAGATGGAATTGCCCACGGCGGAAGAAATCCACAAACATCGCGAATCGCAGGTGGTTGAGAATTTGAAAGTCTGGCTTGGCCGCGGACGATATAAGCGAGAGCTCGAAATGGTTCAGCAGTTAACTGAAGCGGGATTTGAGCCAGTGAATATCGCCGCGGCCGCGATCAAGATTGCGCGTGCTGATGAAAAGCAGCGTCCCATTGCTGAGATTGCCGATGTGAAATCTGATTATCGCAAGCAGGAAAAAGATTACGGGCGCGGAGGCAGGCGGGAGTCCTTTGGACGGCATGAAATGACTGGAAGAGGAGGCAGGTCAGGCCGTCGCGGTGACGGGTCGCATGAGGAAGGGATGGTCCGCTTGAAGTTAAACAAAGGCAAGCTGCATGGAATCCGTCCGAATGATATCGTCGGCACGATTGCTTTTCACGCGAATATCCCAGGTTATACGATTGGCAAGATCCGCATTGAAGAGAAGTTTTCTCTCGTGGATATCCCCGAAGATGTGGTAGAGCAAGTGCTCAAACATAGCGGCAATTATCGAGTTGGAAAAGAAAAGTTTAGTCTTGTAAAGGTATAAAATTTTATGCTTTATTTTTCTTGCTCCTTTTTTTCCTTTTTGATTCGTTGCAGCTCCGCTCTAGCCTTCTTCGCAAGTTTTAAGTAGTCTTCATGAATTGAGTCGAGTTGCTCGTCATCCATTTCTTCGAGGTCAATGAGTTCGTTTTGGGCCCGTCCTACTGCCCGGATCAACTCATCAAGTTTGATTTGCAGGGCCTCAGTATCCCGGTTTTGGGTATTCTGGATCAGGAACACCATTAGGAAAGTGATAATTGTGGTACTAGTGTTGATTACAAGCTGCCATGTGTCGCTATAATGGAAGATTGGTCCCGTCAGTGCCCAAGCCACGATAATGATCACTGCGATCACAAAAGTTATAGGCCGGCCCGTAACGCGTGAAGTTGCTTTTGCAAATTGTGTGAATGCCGAAGTAGTGAATCTCTTTTTGTGCTGAGGCATACAGTTTTCCTTTCTTCTGAAGCGCTATTGCCGGCCTGAATTACTGAAGGCGTGCTTGAGGTTCGTTCTGACCTTCTTTCCATCTTTTATAAGCAAGCAGATCCCGCTCAACAAGCAGCAAACAGGCTCCTACAACCGAGGCATCGTCCACTACGCCGATGATTGGTAATACATCCGGAATCAGATCAAACGGATTGAAAACGTAAAGAAGCGCGAATACTACCGCGGCGACCACTCCATAGGGGAGATTCCGGTATTTTCTCGACCAGAAATCCTTAACAAGCGCAATAAGCAGGCGGGCATCGCCAACAAAACGTTTCAGCGGGCCACGGGAATAAAACTTCTTTTGAATCTCTTCAGATTTATCAACAACCTTTTGAATATCTTTATCGGTAACCTTTTTAGATCCTTCTTCGATCATTTTCTCTTCCATTTTAGTAACTGACATGCCGAACTCCTTTTTGCTACATTTTGCATCAACCTCATACTGGGTTGACGGTGACTGATATAAGTAGAAACGAACCCATTGTTTAGATATTATTGTAGGAATTAGAGATTTTCAGGCTCCCTTCGAGTGGAAATTCCAAAGGAGTAGCATAAAACAGCCCTCTTTTTTTGAGAGCTGTTGTTTATCACCTTACGATCTTTAGGTTTATCAGATCTATGTTTAGTGAGCTAACGCAGGGAGAAACTCATGCAAGTATTCGGTTAAAACGTGCCGTACTCTATTTTCCATTTACGGCTAGTGCGGCACCGATAATGCCTGCCTGGTTCAAGAGTTGAGCAGGGACGACGGGTGTTTTGATATCTAGCATAGGGAGAAATTTTTCTGACTCTTTGCTAATTCCGCCTCCAACGATAAATAGATCGGGCCAAAAGAGTTTTTCCATCATCTTCAAATAGCGATCCAATCTCCTGGCGTACTTCTTCCAAGAAAGATCTTCACGTTGACGTGCTGCATCTGAGGCGCGTAGTTCAGCATCCATACCTTCCATCTCTATATGACCAAACTCGGTGTTTGGAAGCAACCTGCCACTAAAGAAGATCGCTGAGCCTATCCCCGTTCCTAACGTGACCATGATGACGGTCCCAGTTTGACCGCGTCCTGCACCGAAGGCCATTTCTGCCAGCCCGGCGGCATCGGCATCATTGATCATTGTGCAGGAGCAGCCTGTGACTCTTGTGAACAATTCATCTGCGTTAGTGCCGATCCATTTCTCCGAGATATTTGCCGCCATCATTGCCATACCGCCTTTGATCGGTGCAGGAAAACCAATGCCGATTGGTGCTTTCCAATCGAAGGAACGCGCAATTTGATCAACAACTATTGCTACTGGTTCTGGCTCTGCTCTCTCCGGCGTCTTAATGCGCACTCGCTCCGCCATCAATTGGCCCGTCTGTATGTTTACGGGCGCACCTTTGATGCCTGACCCACCTACATCGATTCCTAGGATGTGCATGATATACCTCCTAATAATCTAGATTTAACTTACGCAATCCCTTGACAGTGACTTCATCCAGCTCAAGTACGGTATCGGTGTAATTTTCGATCAGTGCTAAGATCGCCTCACGCGGACCTTGTCTCCACTCATCGCTGCCATAAAAGGCATCTTCAGTCTGTTCGCGATGAGTGAGGCTATCGAAACGTCGGATAAGATAATATGAGTCTTTATCATGGGGAGATGGGCCAAATGCTACCACGTCTATTTTCCGACGTCTTAGCATTGGTATAGCCTGTTCGGACACTAAACGATGAAACTGGTCGCGGCTTCCGGGTTTCAGGTTGTACGAGCGTATCTCAACCAAATGGTTCATGGTTGTTCCTGCCTTCTCTCATTTACTTCCTCCATGTGGCATTGGGTTAAGAATAAAACGAGAAGGGATGCTGCGGTAACTTGTACGTTTCTATGTAGCATAGGCTTCGGAAGTCTCTTATAAGACCTCAATATACCTAAATACCTAAAAGGACATTTTGATGGGTTGTTTTCTTAATGGGGAAAATCTTAACTCTTTAAAAGGGGTTCAATCTGTTCCCATAAATCAGGCTGTTCGAGCGCATCCGCAAAAGAGTTGACCCATTTATCAATGCGAACAAGATCGAGATTGGGGTGAGCGTTTGCGATTTCCTGAATATCCTGCAAGTCCTTGGGGCGATGTGCAACGGCTTTCATGATAATTAAATCTTCAGGCGTGGGTAGGCGGATGGCAAGCGAGCCGATGTTTTTGATAATGCTCCTCTCAACAGTCTCCTTTTCAAAGGGCAGGATGCCGAGGGAGATGTCGATGTTGACTCTGCTCGAATTATGACGCAGTAGAAGAACACGATTCTTGCGTGCGAAACTGTCCGCGTTTTCAATACGTGATTCGATCCCTTGCTCTTTCGCAAACAGAAGCAATTGCGGAATATCATTGATCGAGGAAAGAACCATTGCATCCACATCCACGGTGAAGCGCGGTTTGCCGAGGAAACCAGTTGCCACCCCACCGAGAATGACACCGCGTCCGCCCGCACGCTCCAACAAGCGTTGCAAAGCAGAAATCGGTGCAAGCAGGGGAGCGAGATTTTCGGGCAGACTCATTTCCCTTCCTTCAATTTTGCCCAGCGTTCGTAAATTTCGAGTTCGCTTTCATCAGGCTCAAACGAAAAACCGAGGGCCATTCCCATGCCCCATAGCCAGTTGATCTGCTGCCAGCGGTCTTCCACTGATAATTGCCGCAATTCCTGCCGTTCAATTTCCTCGACAGCTTTCCAGCGTTCCTTATAAAAGCGGATATCACCAACTTCCATGTTATTGATTATAGCATGTTGAAATCTTATTAATTTACTCACACCCGCGTGAAGATTCATTCAACCAAAGAGCATCTGCGATAAGATCCTTCCCTACACGAGGATATTCCTCAGCCGGACTTAAGCACAAACCGGATTCGAATTGTCCTATTTAGGTATAATCATGGTGGAGGTCAGGCGATGAAGTTTAGCCTGTTGCGCTTTGTCAATATGGTCATTTTAGGGGCAATGAGCATGCTCGCCCTTACGGGTATATACGGCCTTTTCTGGACAATGCCCGGTTGGATGTTTGACGTGCATCGCGCCTCAGGATGGTTGTTGGTAGCAACCATTCCCTGGAAAACGGCAATTTCCTTGCGTTCACTGCGCCGCGGGGTAAAAGCGAACTTTGAGCGCGGAGTGATGGTGTTCATTTCCTTGCTAATCAGTGTTGTTACGCTGCTCCTAGCAGGGCTCGCATATACCTGGCAATGGCGATTGGGCCCGGCCAACTATCTGCAACGGTCTGTTATCTCCTGGCATTGGATTTTGGGATTGGGATTAATACTGCCCTTCCTTATTCATGCACTGGGGCGCTGGCCCCGTCCCAGGAAGGTAGATTTCACATCCCGCCGCGCGGCACTCAAACTTTTCGGGTTAGGCGCGGCCTCATTAGGAGCCTGGTGGCTGGCTGATGTGCTAGCCCAAGATCGAGAGAAGGAAGAGTCGCCTCGGCGCTTCACAGGATCGCGGTTGGAAGGCCATTTTTCTGGTAACGGTTTTCCCATCACACACACAGTCGCCGCCGAACAAACGCAAACTGATCTGGCTATTTGGCGGCTGGAACTGGCGGGAAGATTAGACCGCCCAAGAATATTGACTTATGAGGAACTGATCTCATTTCCCACCCACGAGAAAAATGCCACACTGGACTGTACGCTGGGCTGGTACACGATCCAATCATGGAGTGGGATATCGTTATGGGAACTTCTTGAGAAAGCTGGCATAGATCCAGCCGCAGAGGGAATCCGTATGAGGTCAGTGACAGGCTATGAGCATGATCTGCCCATGATAGAAGCGCGAGATGTGTTACTAGCCACACACGTCGGCGGAGAGCCGCTGACTCATGTGCATGGCGCGCCGTTACGTGCTGTAGTGCCTACCCGTCGGGGTTGGTTTTGGGTTAAGTGGCTGACAAGAATAGAGGTGATATAGCCTGATACATTGGCAGCCAAATACAGGTTTCCATATCAAAACAAGAAAGATATCCCTGCTATAATGACGGGCTATGATGAGTCCAAAAGTCCTTGTAGCTGACAACTTGATATTCTGGTTTCATAGTTATGATGCATTGCATGAAGAACGTGCAAGCATTCATATAGGAATAGGCTCACAGGATGACCACAATGATGCAAAAATCTGGTTGGAACCAAAAGTTGAAGTAGCACGGACTGGCAAAACTCTGCGGACTCATGAGTTGAACAAGGCTTTAAAAATAATTGAGCAAGACCTGGAATACTTGCTGGAGGAATGGCATGGTTACAAGCGTAAGGCGAACGGATGAAAAAGTACAGGTAAAGAGATATAGGATCCAGCACTCTATTGACGAATATACTTTTCCGAAAGAGGCCTATATTCACACGGTTAAATTTGACGAGAAATATATCCACGTCGAATTAACCGACCAACGTGTTATCTCTATTCCCCTGTGGTGGATTCCCACAGTCTATAATGCGTCGATGAAAGATCGAGAAAAATTTGAGATTAACCAGAGCCGCACGATGATCATTTGGGATCCTGACAAAAGTGGGATCAATGAGGAGATCAGTATTGCAGATTATCTTGGGCCTGCTCGTGATGAATTCAAGGGAATGTATTCATCACGTAAACCAACGAGGCAGGTTGCAGAAACAAAACCTAAACGGAAGAAGTAGAGACTATTAGCCCCACCATTTGGTGGGGTTTCTATTAATGATCCAGTGTCGAACTTTATCGAGGAGCAATTAATGGATCTTAGTGTTGGGCAAAAAGCCGTTCGCTCGCTTACTCTTACCGCAGAACATGTAAGAACATATGCAGAGATAACGGGGGACTACAATCCCTTGCACTTCGATGAAGACTTTACATCCAAAACAAAATTCAAAAAATTAGTTGTACAAGGTGGGTTAACGACCGGCTTGCTGCACGCGCTCGTTGCCATGGAGTTGCCCGGACCTGGCACGGTATTCCTTAGCCAAAACTTGAAATTCACCGCGCCGGTTTTCATCGGGGATACGATCACGGCTGAAGCACAGGTATTATCCGTTCATGCTACAAAACCAGTTACACAATTAAAGGTAGTCATCACACGACAGAATAATGAGATCGTGTTAGAAGGCGAAGTGTGGTGTTATACATTCAACCCAGAATAATCAATACATCAAATGAGCATTAAATGGCGCACGATTATCTTGCTTGCAATTGCAGAACTGCTTGGAATGGCAGTCTGGTTCTCGGCCTCGGCTGTCGTTTCCTCCTTGGCCCAGGCCTGGTCGCTGAATGATGCGGGACGTGCCTGGCTGACAATGTCTGTGCAGGCGGGGTTTGTGATCGGCGCATTGATCTCCGCGCTCCTGAATCTCTCCGATATTATTCCCGCACCCCGTTTAATATCGATATCTTCATTCCTAGCTGCAGGCGCGACCGTTCTTATTCCCTTATTTACAACTGGCCTCACCCTTGCGTTGATCCTTCGTCTGCTCACCGGGATTTTCCTTGCAGGAGTTTATCCCGTTGGCATGAAGATCATCACAACCTGGACTCAAAAGGACCGCGGCCTCGGGATCGGACTTTTGGTTGGCGCGCTTGCGATTGGCTCTGCATCCCCTCATCTTCTCAATGCCTTTGGTGGTATCCGTGACTGGAGGCAGGTCATGTATTGGGCAGCCGGGTTGGCTTCATTGGGTGGTCTGATTTCATTGTTATTTATCCGGGAGGGACCTTATAAAACGCCATCTCCAAAATTTAACTGGAAATATGCGGGAGAAGTTTTGCGTCAACGTGAACTGGTGCTGGCGAACGCAGGTTATCTGGGTCACATGTGGGAACTATATGCGATGTGGGCGTGGATTGCCGTCTTTCTCGGAGCCAGCTTCAAGGTCGCAGGACTAAGCGAGACTTGGGCCAGCGCAGTTGCTTTTGCCGTGATCAGCATGGGCGGACTCGGTAGCCTTTTAGCAGGTCAACTGGCAGATCGATTCGGTCGAACAACGGTAACGATCTTCTCGTTGGTCATGAGCGGAACTTGTGCAATAGTGGCTGGACTGCTCTTCGGAGGGAATCCGTTTTTGCTTACCAGCCTGTGTTTGATTTGGGGGTTTGCCATCGTGGCAGATTCTGCGCAGTTCTCTGCGGCGATCAGTGAGTTGTGCCGCAAAGAATATACAGGGACAGCATTGACCCTGCAAACAAGTCTTGGTTTTTTGCTCACACTTGTGACGATCCGATTGACACCCACACTGGAAAGCTATTTCGGATGGAATTGGGCGTTTGCATTTCTCGCCATTGGCCCCATGCTTGGGATTTGGGCAATGTACACTCTCAGGCAGTTGCCAGAGGCGAAACAACTGGCCGGCGGGAAAGGATAAATCGAGTTATGCTTTTGTGAATCCGGTCCCATACTTCCAGAATAAGTAAATTGAGAAAAGACCAGCCACTATATATGCAGTAAAGTACGTCAGGCCAAAGGGGTGCTCATTGAAGTTAAAGAGACGAAGGTATGCAAATGCAGCAATCGTAATGATCGCAATCAAGCCAAAGGCAGCAAAAGCATAGTTTATAAATGGTGCACGGCTCTTTTCAAATAATAGCGGGATCATGCCAATGGTCAGCGACAGATAAAAGGCTCCGAAACTGCGCAAAGTGAAAAGGGACATAACTTCCGGAAAGATCTCACCGTTCGTGCCCGGGTCTCCGATTTTTGCGCTCAGACCGTAAAGTCCAAGAAAACCGACAAATACTACGAAACCAATTGCCAGAAAACGCATGAAACCTGTCATTCTTTCCGAAGCCACGCATTTCCCAGGCACCAGCCGCCAATCGTCATGGTCATGAACCCAGTGACTTTCCAGGCAAAGACCGGAGCCATTCCTTCAGGGAAGAAAAAAAGAGCAGCTCCGAGAATTGCATATAAGATAGCGACCAGATAGGCAAGCAAGCGGGAAGGTTGAGAAAGCATTATTCCTCTTGTGCCGCAACTTTCTTATGATGTAGGGTATGTCAGAAAATTTCAAGGCACAAAATTAATCATAGCCCTTCAATTTGACATGATTGTCCCGCCTGCTTCCCCGCACCTACATCGAATTGGCAATGAAAGGTGCGGGGAAGCAGGCGGGGTTGCGGTACCTGTATCAATAAGATGATTATATGAACACTATCTGGTCAGGTAGGTTATGCCTCTTCAACACTCTCATCGCTAAACATAAGTTTTATCTGACTTCCCAAACAATCAAGTTGTCAAATTCTATGATTGCTGAATGGCCTCTCGATACAGAGATGATTAAATATGTCTTTCCAGCGTTGGGTAGGTTGCCATCTTCTGCTCCTCCCAATTCTTGATCGTTGATGATGGGGGTAAACAAAAAGTCTTGTACTTTAATTCCAAGTTTGTTTTTTGCTCCCAAATTTTTATCAATGATGGTGGTAGGCGTATCAGGTATGATTCGAAATGTCTTCCCTTTAAATACAATATTTAATTGATAAAGTCCCTGGGTCATAAAGTATTTGACGTAATAATGATCTTTAGTTTTCCTTCGTACTTGAAAACCAAGTGCGATATCAGAGCCGGTGGATGTTTCAATCACGGTTGCGTCCATGTCAATTCGGAAATTCTTTGGGAAGGTGTACGGGACTTCCAGGTATAACTCACAATAAGACTCAGTGGTTTCCAAGGGACAACTTACCGTATGTTTATATGTTCCTGCTGTAATGCTCGAATTTTCCGAATCTACAAACCAGCCATTGCGATTATTGGTAAAAGTCTCTTCAAATAATTTCCCCCCGATGTTGGCAGGTGTCAGTGATGAAGATGGGGTTTGAGCTAATGTTGGAAAAACGCCCCCTGTTGGTATAGCAGTTTCCACAAATGTTGGTACGCTTATGCTCGTTGGAGTAGTATCAAATAACCTTTGAAAAGGAGGAAAACTAAAAAGAGCGGCAACGATTGTCGATATGGCTCCAATGAGAGCCACTATGATCAGCGTATTTTTAGCGCTGTCATCACCTTTTTTGTTGTTTTTAGCCTTCAGCGGTTCTTTTCTTTGCCTTCCAGCCATGTTTTTCTCCTGAGATATGTTTAAAGGCTCTTTTTTGGTGTTACGCTTGCAATAGACTTAATTGATTAACGGTTAATTCATCAACCCGAGATCTTTTATTTGCTGTGGATGTTCAGTGCTGGGGCGCTTCCGATTTTAACACCTTTATACCACCCAAGATTCTATGCTTGCTAAACTCTTCTCACTCAACTTACTTGTGACACTGACTCATATCCTCCGACGGCAAAAACGTCGGATTAGTTCCCAGCATTGGCCTGCTCGCCTGGCCGCAAATTTTCCGCGCCATTGACCACCCTCCTTTGTAAATAGCTTAGTGGACCTAATCGCTCTATCGCCGTAACCTCTGCACAGTGACCTCATCTATCTCAAGGACGATATCCGTGTAATTATCCATCAAGGCAAGGATTCGCTCACGCGGACCCTGCCTCCAATCGTCGCTGGCGTAATACATATCTTCCATTTCTTCACGCTGGGCAAGACTGTCGAAGCGGCGGATCACATAATACGAATTCTCATCATGCAGTGACGGACCATGCGCCACCACATCGAAGTTCCAGCGTTTGAGCAGAGGAAGTGCTTCTTTGATGTAGAGACGCTGGAATTTCTCCCGCATGCCAGGCTTGAGATTGATAGAACGGATTTCGATAAGGTGATTCATGAGTATTTTTAATTTCCGCCTATGAGTTTGTAATGGCGACCGATGATAAAACTACCATGCGTTCGTTACGAGCATAAAAAAACTCGGAGTTGAAAACTCCGAGTTCGTTGTTCTCAAGCAAATGTTGGCTCATAATGTAAAACCAGGAGCTTATCTGCTTTCACGGCGAGTTCTGCATAAGTGCGCCCATCATTATCAGAAAATTCCACTTCGTAGACATCAGGCGCAAGGATCTCGTTCAGGCAGATCGTCAGTCAATGCGACAACATCGAGTAGTTTGACTTTGTTTTTCATAGCTTGCTCCTATAAAACATAACAACTTGTAAGCCGTGGATAATCTTCTCCGCTACGAACAATCCACGAACTACGGACCACTGCCTCTTTGCTTCGCCGACTCATCGAAAAATCAACAATATAACGCTGACCATATTCGTCGTGCTCCGTCGGAGTAGCTTCTTCGCTGAGAATAGCAGACAAAATTGCCTGTTTCAATTCTTCGGCATCGTCAGCCGTGATTCCCAGCGCTGTGGCGAAAACGCGGGCTTTATGTCTGCCGCGCGGATGATTGGTATTCAGGCAATAATCACGCAACTTTTCCATCTCAACAATTGCCTGCTCAGCGTTGGGCAGTTTCATCGCCCAAAATTATACCGCGTCCTCATCTTCTCCTGCGCAACCCCTGCACTGTGACCTCATCCA
>WNGA01003296.1_pt1 | contig 29945 bp, 30 predicted proteins | sample 5400061 | NCBI WGS metagenome assembly WNGA01 (sample SAMN13153366, study PRJNA577476) | soil metagenome | isolation source: 100 cm soil or saprolite under grassland replicate 2 | place: USA:California | collected 2016-06-15
GTGGGGAATGGCCTCGGCATCGGGAGCTCCCTGTTTCGGCCGGGGTTCACCATCCCCGCCGTCATCGCGAGTGAGTTCCGGGAGGCCACCAGCATCGGCGTTCACCGGTCGGCGCTCATCGCCCTGGCCTTGATCCTGGTCGCCATCGCCCTGGTCCTGGCCGCGCTGTCTCGGCTGCTGGTTCGGCGAACCGAGCGTCTCGTGGGCGGCGGGGCCGGTGTGGGGCCGGTCAAGACCCAGGTACTCGGGGTGAGCGGATGAGTGCGGCCACCACCATCGAAGCGGAGCTCGGTCCCCGCCCTCGCTCAGCGACGGCGAGGAGCCGGCGACTCAAGAACCGCGCGTTCACCGGCTTCCTGTGGGCCTGCGGGGTCCTCGCGCTCCTCCCGCTCGTCTTCATCGTCGGATACGTCGTGGCGAAAGGCTTCGCCGCGCTGAACATCGACTTCTTCACCAAGGAACCCGCGGTACCGGGCCGGCCCGGAGGCGGGATCGTCCAGTCGTTCATCGGGACCGGGCTCATCGTCGGGATGTCCATCGCGTTCTCGGTCCCGCTCGGGCTGCTGGCAGCCGTCTATCTGTCCGAGTACGGGCGGGGCAAGATGGCCTCGGCGGTCCGGTTCGTCGCCGAGATCCTCCTCTCCACGCCCTCCATCGTGGCCGGGGCCTTCATCTGGGCCCTGGTCGTCGTGACGCTGGGCAACTTCTCCGCCTTCGCCGGGGCCGTCGCCCTTACCGTGCTGATGTGGCCGATCATCGCCAGGGCCACCGAGGAGATCCTGCGGTTGGTCCCTACCGATCTCCGCGAAGGAGCCCTGGCCCTGGGGCTGCCCCGATGGAAGGTCATCCTCCGCGTGGTGATCCCGACGGCGGGGTCGGGCATCTTCACCGCGATCATGCTGGCCGTGGCCCGGGGGATGGGGGAGACGGCCCCGATCCTCCTGACCGCCCTGGGGAACGAGTTCATCAACGTCAACCCGCTCCAGCCGACGGACGCCGTCCCACTGCGCATCTACAAGTACGCCAGGACCCCGGTCCTGTCCCAGCACACCATCGCGTGGGGCGGGGCCATCGTGCTACTGGCAGCCGTGCTGCTCTTGTCGATCACAGCCCGCGTCCTCGCGAACCGTCAACAGCGGCGCGTACGATGAACTGGATGGACGTCCTGGACGAGGCGCCCCCGGCGGAAACGGGATCGGCCAGACGCATCGAGGTGTCGGACCTCGACGCTTGGTTCGGCCAGCTACAGGCTCTTCGCGGCGTGACCATGGTGGCCGAGCCCAAATCGGTCACGTCGATCATCGGGCCCTCGGGATGCGGGAAGTCCACCCTGATCCGTTGCCTCAACCGGATGCACGAGGAAGTTCCCGGAGCGACAGTGAGCGGGAAGGTTTTGTTCGACGGCCAGGACATCTACGCCCCGGACGTCGATCCCGTCGAGGTCCGGCGCCGAGTCGGGATGGTGTTCCAGCGCCCGAACCCCTTCCCCACGATGAGTGTGTTGGACAACGCCGTGGCGGGCCTGAAGCTGGCCGGAGGCTCGAGCCGTTCCGAGCTGAAGCGGCGAGGCGAGGCCGCGCTGCAGCGGGCCGGCCTGTGGGACGAGGTGAAGGACCGGTTGGAGGAGCCGGGCTCGAAGCTGTCCGGCGGACAGCAGCAGCGGCTGTGCATCGCCCGGGCCCTCGCCGTCGAGCCAGAGGTCTTGCTCATGGACGAGCCTGCCTCCGCGCTCGACCCCGCCTCAACCCTCAGGATCGAGGAGCTCATCGAGGAGCTGAAAGTGGACTACACGGTCGTCCTGGTGACCCACAACATGCAGCAGGCCGCCCGCGTCGCCGACTGGACCCTGTTCCTGCTCTACGGCGAAGTCGTGGAGTATGGTCGGACCAGGAAGATCTTCACCTCCCCCGACGACAAGCGGACGGAGGACTACATCACGGGGCGGTTCGGCTAGATGCTCAAGACCCGAAAGCGCTTCCATGACGAACTGTCAGCCCTCGAGCGCGAGGTGGCCGCGGAGAGCGAGCTCGCCCAGCATGCGCTGAAGCAGGCAGTCGAAGCGCTCCTCCACAAGGATGAGGCCCTGGCCGACCAGGTCATCTCCGGCGACGACCAGATCGACGTCAGGTACCTGGACGTCGAGCGGCGCGTCATCGACCTCCTGGCCATGCAGACGCCCGTGGCGAGCGATCTTCGCCTGGTCTCCGTCATCATGCACGTGAACCTCCACCTCGAGCGGGTCGGGGACATGGCGGTGAACATCGCCAAGATCGCCCAGGCCACCCAGGACCTCCCGACCGACCCGACAGTCCTGTCCCACATCGAGGAGATGGCCGAAATCTCGAGGTCGATGCTTCGCACGGCAACCGAGGCGTTCGTGCGGCGGGACCTCGAGCTGTGCCTCTCCTTGCCGCGGTTGGACGATCCAGTCGATAGCCTCAACCGGGGGATGTACATGGAGGTGGTCGGCCTGGCTGCCGACCCCAGGATGCTCGAATGGGGAGTGCAGATGCACATGGTCGCCCGCCAGCTCGAGCGCGTCGGCGATCACGCCGTCGACATCGGTGAGCAGGTGGGGTTCCTCCTGACCGGGGAATTCCGTGAGTTCACCGACGCCTCCCATCCGGACCTCGTCTAGCGTCGCCCGCGTCCTCCTGGTGGAGGACGAGGCGGCGCTCGCGGACACCATCGCCTACACCCTTCGCCGGGAGGGGATCGAGGTCGCGCTGGCCGCCGACGGGGAGGAGGCCCTGCAGCGCTTCCGGTCTTCGCCGCCCTCGCTCGTCTTGCTCGACCTCATGTTGCCGAAGCTGTCGGGGCTCGACGTGTGCCGACGGATCCGGTCGGAGTCGACCGTCCCCATCGTCATGCTGACCGCCAAGGAATCCGAGGCCGACAAGGTGACGGGCCTTGAGATGGGCGCCGACGACTATGTGACCAAGCCGTTCTCGATGCGTGAGCTCGTGTCTCGCATCCGGGCTCAGCTGCGTCGTGCGGAGATGGTCGCGCCCTCGGAGCCTCCCGCCGAGGGCCGCGTGGCCGGCGGCCCGGTCGAGCTCGATCCCGACCACCACGAAGCCTCGGTGCGAGGACGGCCCCTCCAGCTGACCCCGAAGGAGTTCGATCTCCTGGAGCTCTTTCTCGTCCGGAAAGGGCGTCTGCTGACCCGGGAGCGCCTGATCGAGGAGGTTTGGGGCTCCGACTACTTCGGCGACACCAGAACGCTGGATGTGCACGTCAAGCGGCTTCGCCAGAAGATCGAGGAGGATCCCCACCAGCCGCGGCACCTCGTCACGGTTCGGGGGCTCGGGTACAAATTCGTCGATTAGAGGTCCGGGGCCCGCCCCGGCCGTTTCGGTTGGACATCAGGCGCCCCCATCTGATATCCACCGCTCGGGATGCTTCGGTTGGTCGGGTTCCGAAGGGAATGGCCATGAAGCTGCGGGTGATTCCACGTAGCGAGGGCTTCTACGACCTGTTCGAGCGGGCCGCCGCGAACCTCGCCGACACGGCCGGGCTCCTCCTCAAGCTCCTCCCCGATTTCCACGATCCCGAGGCGGCCCACGCCGAGATCCGCCAGCGGGAGCACGACGGCGACGAGATCACCCACCAGATCATTCGCGCCTTGAACACCACCTTCGTCACCCCGTTCGACCGAGAGGACATCCATCGGCTGGCGTCGCTGATCGACGACATCCTGGACGGCATCGAAGCCGTCGCCGATCTCCTGGTTCTCCACCAGATCGAAAAGCCACTGCTGGAGATGCGGCAGCAGGCCGAAGTCCTCGCCAGGGCAACCGACCAGACCTACCAGGCGATGGCCGGACTGCGCAGCTTCTCCGGGCTCGATCAGTACTGGGTCGAGATCAACCGGCTGGAGAACGAGGGTGACCGGATCTACCGGAAAACGGTGGCACGGCTATTTTCCGGGGACTTCAAGGCGATGGACGTCCTCAAGTGGAAGGATCTCGTTGACCAGCTCGAGGCGGCCATCGACAAGTCCGAGGACGTGGCCAACACCCTGGAATCGATCGTGCTCAAGCACGCCTAGATGAGGTCCGAGCAAGCGCCCGCTCGATGACCCCCACCCTCGTCCTCGTCATCCTCGTGGCGCTGGCGTTTGACTTCTTCAACGGCTTTCACGATGCCGCCAACTCGATCGCCACCGTGGTCTCCACGAGGGTTCTGACCCCGACCCTGGCGGTGGTGTGGGCCGCGTTCTTCAACTTCATCGCGTTCCTGATCTTCGGGACCAAGGTGGCCGCCACCATTGCCAAAGGTGTGGTTCAGCCGGGCGTGTTCACCACTTCGGTGATCTTCGCCGGTCTGGTCGGGGCCGTCGCGTGGGACGTCATCACCTGGTACTTCGGGCTGCCGACGTCGTCCTCGCATGCGCTCATCGGCGGCATGGGAGGGGCCGCCGTGGCGAAGGCGGGGTGGGAATCCCTGATCGCCGATGGATTCCGCAAGATCGCGGTGTTCATCGTGCTGTCTCCGATCATCGGCCTGTTCCTCGCGTTCACGATCCTGGTCGGTGTGATGTGGCTGTTCCATCGTTACCGGCGCTTGGACCGGCTGAACAAGGGGTTCCGGCGGATGCAGCTCGTATCGGCTGCCGCCTTCAGCCTCGGTCACGGCGCCAACGACGCGCAGAAGACCATGGGAGTGATCCTGGCTCTGTTGATCGGGGCGAAGCTCGAGCCGGCCACGGCCAGCGTTCCGCTGTGGGTGGTTCTGTCGGCGCACGCCGCGATCGGGCTGGGCACACTGTCGGGAGGCTGGCGCATCGTGCACACGATGGGCTCGAAGATCACCAAGCTCCAGCCGGTGAGTGGGATGAGCGCGGAGACCGCCGCGGCGGCCACGCTGTTCTTCACGGCACACGCGGGGATCCCGGTGTCGACCACGCACACCATCACCGGAGCGATCGTGGGCGTGGGTTCGACGCAGCGGTTGTCCGCGGTCCGTTGGGGGGTGGCCGGACGGGTCGTGTGGGCGTGGCTCCTGACCATCCCGGGGTCGTTCATCGTGGCCTGGCTCGCCTACCTCCCCTTCAAGCTGTGATGAGTGGCGGAGCGCCGCATGGATCAAGAGGGAGAAGCAGACGCCCGCGAGGGGTTCGTCCGCTTGGGCGAAGGGCGGTGTTCTTCTGGGTGGCAACGCTCGTGTGCGTGGCGATGGTTCCTGCGATGCCGTCCGATCTCCGGTGGGTGGCATGGGCCACCGCCGGGATCGGGTTCTTCTGGGCGGTGCTGCTGTCGCTCGAGGACCTGCTCGGGCCCGGTGCACTGCCCGACCTTCGCTTCCCACCGGTGGTGCCCGAGGTGCCCTTCCCGCCCCCACCTCCGCCCGGCGGGCTGCGGGACTAGCCTGGACTCGTGACCGCCGCGGGCCGTCCAGTTCGTCCCGGCAATTACGCCGAGCAGGCCCGAACGTATGACTACACGCGCGGTGCGAGTCCCACCGTCATCAGGGCCGTGGCGAGGTACCTCGGTTCCCCGGACGGCATTCTGCTGGATATCGCCGGCGGGACCGGCAACTACGCGCAGGTCTTCCAGGCTCGCGGGTTCAGGGTCGTGGTGGTGGACGCGTCCGTCGACATGCTGCTGCACGCGGCGCGCAAGCTGGGCCAGGGCCGGGTCGTGGCGGGGGATGCCGAGCGCCTCCCGATCCGAGACGGCTCCGCCGAGCGCGCGATGATCGTGAACGCCGTCCACCTGATCGATGACGTGCGGGGAGCTTTCTCGGAAGCCCGACGAGTGCTGCACACCGGGCCGCTGGTGGTGACGGCCTTCACCAAGGAGAACCTCGCCTCGTTGTTCGTGTGTACGAATATTTCGGGATGAGCGTGCCGATCACCCCTCGGCCCCCGGCGGAGGAGATCGCGTCACTCCTGCGGGCCGCGGGCTTCGCTCGGGTTGAACACCAGCCATTCGTGTACACCGACACGGTGGACGGGTCGTTGAACGCCCTCCATACGGATGCGTTACGCCTGGCCGGGCCGGCGTACCTGCGAAACACCTCTTTCTGGCACCGCATCGACCAGGAGACCCGCCGGAAGGGGCTCGAGGCGCTGGCCGGGGACCTGCGGTCGGGGGTACTGGAGGGGCGGGTCAGGGAAAGCCTCAAGGCGGCGGCAAAGCACGGCCACGGCACGGTGTTCGCGGCGTGGCCGTGAGCCCGCCGAGCTCGGCGCTATAGTCGAACGGACGATCCACGAGGAGGATTCGACCGATGGCACAGGACCTGGATCACACCGCGGCAAGCCAGCACGAGGACGTGATGCCGCTGCTCGGCATCGACCACGTCGAGTACTACGTCGGCAACGCCCGCCAGGCCGCCCACTACTACTCCAAGGCGTTCGGGTTCACGGTGACCGCCTACAGCGGCCCCGAGACGAAGGTGCGCGATCGCGCCTCCTGGGTGCTGGAGCAAGGCGAGGCCCGGTTCGTGCTCACCGGCGCGATGGGGCCAGAGGGCCCGATCGCCCAGCACGTCCTCGCTCACGGCGACGGCGTGAAGGACGTCGCCTTTCGCGTACCGGATGCGACCTACGCCTACGAGTACGCCACCAAGCAGGGCGCGCGCAGCGCCCTCGAACCCACGGTCCTCGAGGACGAGAACGGGAAGGTCGTCCGGTCGGCCATCGCCGCCTACGGCGAGACGCTCCACTCCTTCATCGAGCGCGAGAACTATTCCGGCCCCTTCCTGCCCGGGTACCGCAGCGAGGCGCCCATCCCCGACGACGGGCCCGAGGTAGGCATCCAGCTCATCGACCACGTCGTGTGCAACGTCGAGCTCGGGAAGATGAACGAGTGGGCCCAGTTCTACCGGAAGGTGCTCGGCTTCGATCAGCTCGTGCATTTCCGCGACGACCAGATCTCCAGCGAGTACACCGCACTCATGTCGAAGGTCATGTGGGACGGCGTGGGGCGGGTCAAGCTGCCGATCAACGAGCCGGCCCCGGGCAAGAAGAAGAGCCAGATCGATGAGTATCTCGAGTTCTATCGGGGCCCGGGTGTGCAGCACATCGCCATGCTGTCCAAGGACATCATCAAGACCGTCGATGCTCTTCGGAAGCGCGGCGTGCGCTTCATCCGCGTGCCGGAGATCTACTACGTGGCGCTGCGAGAGCGGATCGGCACGATCAACGAGAGCATGGAGGACGTCGAGCGGCTGAACATCCTGGCCGACCGTGACGAGGAGGGGTACCTCCTCCAGATCTTCACCAAGAACGTCCAGGACCGGCCCACGGTGTTCTACGAGATCATCGACCGCCACGGGAGCCGGGGCTTCGGCCTCGGGAACTTCAAGGAGCTGTTCCTGGCCATCGAGCGGGAGCAGGAGGAGCGCGGAAACCTGTAAGAGCGCATCCCCTCGCTCAGCTAGCGGCGAGCACCAACACCAGGATGGCCACGTAGTGGCACAGCGCGGCGCTGGTCACCATGACGTGCCAGATCTCGTGGTAGCCGAACACGGCCGGTGACGGGTCGGGCCGCCGGCGGAGCAACACGATCGCGCCGGCCGTATACAGGATTCCACCGGCCAACAGCAGGATGGTGGCGGCGAGAGGCACTCCGCCGACGAACTGCGGCATGGCCACGATGGCCAGCCACCCCAGGGTCACGTAGAGCGTCCCGGTGACCGCTCGCAGTCCCGGCAGCGGGAGATGCTTGAGGGCGATGCCGATGGCGGCGCCCGTCCACACCAGGGACAGGATCGCGGCTTGGAGGGCTCCGTGCAGGGCGAGGACGCTGAACGGGGTGTAGGTCCCGGCGATCAGCACGAAGATCATCGAGTGGTCCAGCCGCTGCATGCGGCCCAGCGCCGGCACGGACCATGGGTAGCGGTGGTAGGACGCGCTGGTCCCGAGCATGGCGGCCAGGGCGATGGCGTAGACGGCGGTGGAGGCCCGGGCCGCCGGGGTCCGCCCCAACGCCACGAGCAGCATCCCCGCTGGGATCGACACGATGAACGCGACCTGGTGGATCCGGCCTCGCAGCCTCGGCCTGAGCGAGGAGGGGCCCGGAGAGGTGACGGCCTCCGTCACGGCGTGAGTTCGGTGATCCCCCGCCAGGCCAGGCGGACCAGCACGTCCACGGCTTCCCGACGCTTCGCGGAGCGGTCACCGGGCTCGCGCTGGGCCACCGTCTCGACCATCCCGATCAGCGCCAGGGCCACGATCTCGGCATGCTCGCGATCGAGCCTTCCCCTCGACTCGCGAACGATCAGGTCGGCCACCTCCGACAGGATCTGGTCACGGACCTTGGCCACGCGCAGGCGGAACTCGTCCTCGGCGCCCACGGTCTCCTGCATGAGCAGCCGGAACCCTTCGGCGTGCTCGTCGACGAAGTCGAAATATGCCTGGAAGGAGGCCCGGATCCGCTCCCGGTTCCCGATGGGGGCGACCAGGGCCTTGCGGACCTCCTCATGGAGGACGGTGAGGTCCGCGTCGATCAAGGCGAGGTACAGCTCCTTCTTCGAAGGGAAGTGGTCGTAGAGGATGGGCTTGGTCACGCCGGCCTCCTTGGCCACGGCCTCCATGGAGGCGGCGTGGAAGCCCGAGGTGCCGAAGACCCGCCGGGCCACCTCCAGAAGCTGGGCCCTCCGCTCGGGGGCGCGCATCCGACGGCGGGCCGTTCCGGTTCCCTGTTGGGTTCGCGCCACGTGGGGTATTATTACCGACGGGTAACCTACCGATAGGTAACTTACGGGGGGGGGTCACGAGAACCCATGGACTTCCGGCTCTCCGAGGACCATCTGACCACCCAGAAGTGGGTGCACGAGTTCGCCGAGAAGGAGATCCGGCCGGTCGCCCCCGCCTACGACGAGGCCGAGGAGTTCCCGTGGCCGGTGCTGAAGAAGGCGGCGGACATCGGGCTGTACGGCCTGGAGTTCTATATGGAGACGCTGGCCGCCGATCCGACCGGACTCATGTTCCCCATCTGCCTCGAGGAAACCTGCTGGGGCTGCGCGGGGATCTCGCTCGGGATCTGGGGCTCGGGCCTTCCGCTGGCTACCCTCGCCTACTCGGGGACCCAGGAGCAGCTCGCGAAGTGGGCTCCGCTCATGTTCGGGACGGTCGACGATCCGAAGGTGGGGGCTCTGTGCGTCACCGAGCCGAATGCCGGGTCGGACGTGTCGGCCCTGCGGACCACGGCTCGCCGCGACGGGGACTCGTGGGTGTTGAACGGGCAGAAGATCTTCGCCACCAACGGCGGCATCGCCAGCGTCCACGTCGTGGTGGCCACGGTGGACCACGACCTCGGCCACCCCGGCCAGGCCGCGTTCATCGTCGGACCGAACACGCCCGGCCTCCGTCAGGGCAAGAAGGAGAGGAAGCTCGGCATCCGGGCGTCCCACACCGCCGAGGTCCTCCTCGAGGACTGCCGCATCCCGCTCGAGAACGTGGTGGGAGGAGTGGACAAGCTCGAGGGCAAGATGGAACGCGCAAGGGCCAAGGGCCCGCCCGGCCGGTCGGCCGCCCTCAAGACCTTCGAGATGACCCGGCCGTCGGTGGCGGCCCAGGCCGTGGGGATCGCCAGGGCGGCCTTCGAGTTCGCCCGCGACTACGCCAAGGACCGGACCGCGTTCGGGCGCCCCATCATCGAGAACCAGGGGATCGCCTTCAAGCTCGCCGACATGGCGATGGAGATCGACGCCGCCCGGCTCCTGACCTACCGCGCGGCCTGGTTGTCGCGCAACGGCACGTTCGAACATGCCGAAGGTTCCATGTCGAAGCTGAAGTCCGGCGAGACGGCCGTGTGGGTGACCGAACAGGCCATCCAGATCCTGGGCGGCTACGGCTACATCAAGGACTTCCCGGTGGAGAAGTGGTACCGGGACGCGAAGATCTACACGATCTTCGAGGGAACGTCGGAGATCCAGCGCATCGTGATCAGCCGGGCCCTGGCCAGGTAGCCGATTCGCGCTGGACCGCCGAGCGGGCCTCTGGTAGGGTGCCGCCCTCCCGAACGCTCACCAGTCGAAAGAGGAGATGGGTATGCGTAGGTATGCGCTGGTCCTTGGGATCGCCGTGCTCACCGCGGCGCTCGGAGCGGCTCCGGCCGCCGGTGCCGGGACGAAGAAGCAGGGCGGCGATCAGCTCGTCACCATCAAGCTCATGCCCGCCCCCGAACAGTTCGACGGGCTCGGCAATCAGAACGGAAGCCATGGATTCAGCAAGGAACAGTTCGAGCGGTTCACGTGCGAGAGCTCGGGCGATCCGTCCACGGCCGTGGACATGAGCTGCAACTCCACCGAGTGGGGGCAGGACTTCAGTCCCGACAACGAGATCGCCATCGCGGTGGACCCGACGGATCCCAACCACCTTCTGGCCGGATCGAACGACTACACGTACCGCTTCAACAACCACACGGGAGCTCGGCAGGCGATCGTTCTGACCGGCTTCTTCACGTCTTTTGACGGTGGGGCCACATGGATCGACGGCCAGATTCCCGTCCGGAGCGGGAACGGCGCGGGCGACCCGTCGCCGGCGTTCGACGGCAAGCACGGAGTGGCCCTGATGGCCCAGCTCGAGAACGTGGGCGGGCAGGGATCGCCTTTCGTGGGCCAGGGCCACGTCTCCGTCGGCCGTTCCACCGACGGCGGCGTCACCTGGGGCGAGCCGATCCGGGTCATGAAGGGCCATGGCAATGTGATCGGCTTCTCGAATAACGGTGTCTTCTTCGACAAGGAGTGGTTGACCGTCGACAACAACCCCGGCTCCCCGTTCTACGGGAGGGCATACCTCACCGCCAGCCGCTTCCTGAGCGGCTTGCACGGGAGCTATCGCGAGTCGCCGATCTACCTCAGCTACTCGGACGACGGCGGCCTCACCTGGACCAAGCCCGTCGAGATCTCCGGGTCCAGCGACACCTGCACGTTCCAAGGCGACGGACCTCCGAACGAGTGCGACGAGGACCAGTTCTCCATCCCGGAAGTGGCCTCGGATGGCACAGTGTATGTCCAGTTCATCAATGAGCAGGACGAGGCGTCATGGGAAGTGAACTTCGACTTCGACAGCCAGCTCATGGTGGTCAAGTCGACCGATGGAGGGGTGACGTTCGCCGATCCGATCGTGGCGGCCAACTTCGAGGACGGTCTCTCCGACCTGCCCTACTCCGTTATCTCCCGGCAGACGGTGTGGGGGCACCAGATCCGCTGGGCGTCCGTGGGCAACGTCTCGGTCAATCCCCTCGATCCGAATGACCTGACCGTTGTGTGGGGCGACCGGGGCGCGCCCAACCCGAACGCCACCGACGACTGCGTGTTCGAGATCCCGGGGTCGGCACCCAACTATGACCCGTGCAATGCCGGGCCCGGCTCGGACCTGGACATCTACATGGTGCGGTCGCTCGACGGTGGCGTCACGTGGAGCGCCCGGACCCCGGTGGAGTCGCTCACCGGCCACGGGTGGTTCGCCTGGGCCGACCACAAGCCGGACGGGACGCTGGTCGTGGCGTGGGACCAGGACGACGCGGCCCCGCCCGCCGACACCTTCCACCACGTCCTCAAGGTTGGCGCGGCAGCCTCGACACAGCTCGGGTCGGCCGAGAACATCGACGTCTCAGTGACGCACTGGGCGGGCCAGTACACGTCGGCATGGCCGGAGATCTGCGGTCCGACCGGCTCCGCCACCCCAGGCAAGGATTGCAACGTCTTCCACGGTGACTACACCGGTATGGCCGTGGGTTCTGATGGCAGCATCAACGTCGTATGGACCGGCCTCAACCGGCTGGCGACCTCCACCCAGGTCGACTTCTACACGGGCGACCTCCACGAGGGCTACGCGCAGGACGCCATGTACGCGCGGCGCTGAGCCAACCAAGCGCGGAAGCTATTGCGGCCCGGGGAACACCCCGGGCCGCAACCTTACCGGCGTTCTTTCCACGTCTCAGGTCAGACGGTGCCAGATGCGTGTCTCCCACTCCAGTCCTTGGGTCCCAGCATCGGCCTGGAATTCGTCTCCACGCTTGTCCGAGGACTCCATCATGGCGCCGTGGGACTCCCACTCGGCCATCATCGTGATCTCGTGTTGATCCGATTCGCTCCGGTACAAGCGCTGATCCCGGGCGCCGTCCTCCTTGAACCCGTCGCGCCACTTCTCGAACGCTGCCTTGAATCGGTCAACGTCGGGAACGGTCACGCGGAACTGCACCAGGACCAAACCGATCACCTCCTCTTCTGGGTGGTCGCGGCGGGCCGCAGCCTCGACCCCGGCTTCATCGGCCGGCCGGCGGCCTTTTCATCGGTGGAGGCGGCCGGCGCCCGTGAGTCGGTGTCCACCAGCAGCTGGAACACGTCCGGCCGCGAGTAGTGGCCGACCGGATCGAACTTGTGGCGGACCGCTCTCGCGTGGGCCGGGTCGATCTCGGCGTAGACGATGCCTTCCTGGCCGATCAGGGGACCGGCCAGGATCTCGCCCTCGGGGCCCACGATCGCCGAGTTGCCCTTCGACATCCAGTCGTCCTCGCCGCCCCACAGGCGGTCCCGGCCGGGCACGTCGGCGGGAACGTCCGAGCCTCGCAGACACGGAGTGGCCCCGATCACGTACACGCGGCCCTCCTTGGCGATGTGGCGGAGCGTCGCGATCCACACGTCGCTGTTGTCCCACGTGGGCGCGCACCACACGTCGATGCCCTGCGCGTACATGGCGTAGCGGGCCAGCGGCATGTAGTTCTCCCAGCAGGTCAGCCCGCCCAGCCGGCCGAACGGTGTGTCGAAGGTGACCAGCGTGGAACCGTCGCCGTATCCCCATACCAGGCGCTCACCGCCGGTCGGCATGAGCTTGCGGTGCTTGCCCAGCAGCGATCCGTCCGGGGCGAAGTAAAGCTGGGTGTTGTAGATGGTCCCCCCGTTCCGTTCGCGCTCGTTGATCCCCATGGACAGGTAGGCCCTGGCCCGCCTGGCCGCCCGCCCCAGGGTGTCGGTGACGGGCGAGGGGACCTCGACGGCGTTCTCGAGGAGGCGGCCGTACAACTCTCCCGAGGCCTCGTCCCACACGCCGGCCCGCCATACCCAGTCGGGGTAAGTGGGGATGAACGTCTCGGGAAATACGATCAGGCCGGCGCCGTTCGCCGAGGCCTCAGCGATCAGCCGGACCGACTTCCCGACGGTCGCTTCCCGGTCGAGGAAGACGGGAGTGGCCTGTACGGCGGCGGCAGTGACCTTGTCCATGGCGCTCCTCTCTTGCCGGCCCCGAGGATAGTCCCCGCTTCAGTTGCGGGCCGCGCCCAGCGTCTTCGGCCGCAGCTCACCGTCGAGCCTGGCCCCCAGTTCGGCGGCCAGGTCCAGGAGGGCGTCGACGTCCTGGGCCTCAGTCCGGAAGTTCACGATGCACGCCCGGAGCACGAACCGGCCGCTCAGCACGGCGTTCGAGCAGAAAGCCCTGCCGTCGAGCTGGATGTCAGTCATCAGGCGCTCGTTCAACAGGTTCAGGTAGTCTTCCCGCCCCCGTCCGTCGGGGAGCTCGGGCGGGACGTATCTAAAACAACAGATGGAGAGCCCGACCGGTACCGCGAGCTCGAGCTCGGGCCGCTCCTCCACCCTGGCGCCCATGTACCGGGCCAGCGCGGCGTCGTGCGAGATGCGCCGTGCGTACGCCCGGCGCCCATGCGCCAGCAGCGAAACCCACACCTTTAGCGCCTGGAACCCCCGGCTGAACTGGGGTCCCATCATCCCGAGGTCCACTCCGTGTCCGGACCGCTCCTTGTCTTCGTGGATGTAGGCCGCCGGCGCGGCGAAGGAGGCCGAGAGGTTGGCCGAGTCCCGGATCAGGACGCATCCTCCGGAGTGCGGCGTGTACATCCACTTGTGCGGGTCGAAGGCGATCGAATCCGCCCGCTCGATGCCCGCGAACAGCGGCCGGAGGTCATCGGCAAGCACGGCCGGCCCTCCGTACGCCGCGTCGACGTGGAACCACAGGCCTTCGTGCTGGCAGATGTCGGCGATCTCTTCGAGCGGGTCGATCGCTCCCGTGGCTACCGTCCCAGCCGTGCCGACCACCGCCACGGGAAGGTTGCCGGAGTCCCGGTCGGCCCGGACCGCCTCGCGCAGCTCGTCGGTCCGCATCCGGAAGTCTCCACCGATCGGGACCTTTCGGACGGCGTCGTGGCCGAGCCCCAGCATGTCGGCGGCCCTATCCGTGGTGACGTGGACCTCCGCCGACGCGTACAGCACGAGTGGAGGCCCCGCCGCCACACCGCGGTGCCGGATGTCCCATGAGGCCCGGGCGTCCCGCGCCGCCTTCAGCGCGACGAAGTTCGCCATGGCCCCGCCCGAGACCAGCAGTCCGCCGGCCGACGCGGGAAGCCCGAACTGGTCGGCGAACCACCGGACGAGGATCAGCTCGACCTCGGTGCCCGACGGAGACAGACGCCACCCGCCGAGGTTCATGTTCAGTCCGGCCGCGAGGAGGTCGGCGGGCGCACCAGGGACCGTCCCGGAACCAGTGATGTAGGCCATGAACCGAGGGTGCCCCGGATACATCGACCAGTCGAAGGCCAGCGACCGGAGGTACTCGAAGAGCTCGTCGTCGGACAGCCCGTCCTCGGGGACCGGCCGGCGCACACCCGCCGCGACTTCCTCGGCGGTCCACGGCCCGGCTACTGGGAGAGAGGAGAGGCGCTTCAGGAACTCCCCCCACAGCTCGACGGCCCGCTCGCCGAAGCGTCGGGCCCGGTCCGGATCCCAGTCCAGGTCGGGGACGGGATCGGGGGGCGTGGTCGCTGCTCTGCGCGTCACGTCGGCTTCGTTCGTTCCGTCGCCACCCGCGCCGGAAAGATCTCCCGGATGGCCGGCGGCAACAGCGGCCTGATGATCTTGAGCGCGGCGAGGCTCGTTCGCAGCGGGAGTTGCTTGGCTGCGTTCCATCGCACCCCGTATTGGGTTCGCAGGGGCCCGGGCAGCGTGGCGAACGCCCACCGCGACACCAGCCTAAGCACGGGCCGCCAGGGGACATCGGCAGGTGGGTGCCGGATCAGGTCCCCAACCCGCATCGTGTCCTGCGTCACCCTGAGCGTGCCGCTCGACACCACGCCGTCGATGTAGCGGCGGAGGTCGGCAACCGTCGCGGGGATCAGCGATCGGTCCAGGCCAAGCAGCTCGACGCCCACCATCTGCTCCTGGTGATAGCGCTCGCGGGCGGCGTCATCGAGCTTCCCGACGGTGAGGCGCTCGAACAGGAGCTGCGAGTCCACCAGGCACGCGTGAACCCAGAGCAGGAGGTCGGGGTCGCGGGCGTCGTACGGGAGTCCGGTGACCTCGTCGACCCCGTGGACGTTCTCGTGCACCAGGTTGATCCTCCGGACGGCCTCCAGCGCCTCGCCCCGCGTCCCGAACGTGATCTTGTAGGTGAGCTGGAGCGTCCGTTCCAGCCGCTTCCAGGGGTCTCGCTCGTAGAAGCCGGTCTGGCGGGCTCCGGCCAGGACCAGCGGGTGGGCCGCCTGCATCAGCAGGGCACGGGCCCCTCCGAACAGCACCGTGGTCTCCCGGTTGACCTGCCACGATGCCGAGCCGGGACCGAACAGCCCCGCGTCCTTCGCCGGCGCTCCCATGGCAGACCACTCTACGAAAGGTCCGGCCAGTCCCCCTGGAGGTCGATCAGAGGCCGGAGACATGCGAGCCTATGATCGGCCTATCGGTTGGATCCTGGCGCGCGTAAGCATGGGGGACGGGTGATTCATGATCTGGCCCCATGATTGGCAGCGTTCACGTCCCCTGGGCCAGATTCTGTGCGTGATGACGAGTTTGGTTGCGCTGCTCGCTGTCTGGGTAGGCGTGCCCGCACTGGCTGCCTCTGCAGGTCCGGGAAAGGTTGCGGCTGACGCCGTGCAGGTCCTCGATCTCGGATTGAAGTCCGGATTCCAGGATCGTTTCTTCGGGCATTTCAAGCGGGGCCGGGCGACCATCGCGGCGGACTTCGATCTCGACGGACGGATCGACTTCTACATGGGGAACCCAGGGGACGAGTCCTTCGTCTTGCGCAATGTGACCATCTCCGGTGAGCCCCGGTTCGAGCCGGTACAGACCCTCCTCAGGGGTGAGCTGGCGTGGGGTGCGGTGGCCTTCGATTACGACAACGACGGGGACTACGACATCTTCGTCACGGGCGGCGGCAATGAGGGCAAGGGATTCAACCATCTCTTCCGGAACCAATGGATGGAGACCGGAAGGCTCCGTTTCACGGATGTGACCGACCTGGCCGGCGTTGCAGGTGCCATCCCGAGGGGTGAGACCAGACCCGTCGAGGATGCCCACCGGAACGCGGTCGTGGTCGATTTCGATCGGAACGGCTATGGCGACCTGTTCGTGAACGTTGCCCCCTGGGAGGGCGTCCCCGCCGACCTCAAGGGGCGCAACATCCTCTGGCGGAACAACGGGGACGGGACATTCACCGATGTTACCAACGAGGTCGGGCTGGGGGTCACGCGCCGGCCAACCCAGCACTCGACGTTCTTCGACTTTGACAACGACGGTGACTTCGACCTGTACGAGAACAACATCAAGGAAGCGAACGTGCTCTGGCGAAATCGGCTGGTGGAAGACGGCGCGACGACTTTCGAGGACGTTACCACTCAATTCTCACCACCGGGAGAGGACCTCGCCTATCCCCGGGCGTCGTTCGGCAGCGCCGCCGCCGACCTCAACAACGACGGCTGGGAGGACCTTCTGGTCACGATGCGAGGTTCTGATCCCGAGCCGAGCAGTCCCTACCCTGCGGGGCACGCCCTGTTCCTGAACCTGGGGGGTACGGGTTTCGTCAACGTGGCCCAGGCCGCCGGCCTGAACGCCGACTTCCAGGACGACCAGGGAGTCATGGGTTGCCAAATCGGCGATGTCACCGGAGACGGCACGCCCGATATCTATGTCGGGAATGGGGGGCCTCCATACGGCCAATACGACCAGTACTTCGAGGCCGACTCGGCGTTCGGCGCCAATCCCCACTTCTCCGACCAGACCGCGCTGATCGACTTCCCGGCTCCCCAAGGCCAGGGGATCGCCTACCCCCCATATCCCTACCGGACCCACGGGATCTCGTTCGTGGACGTCGACAATGACGGCTCGTTGGAGGTCGCGGTGTCGAACGGGGGTCCAGCCGCCCAACCGGATGAGGTCCGGGAGCCCAACCGGCTCTTCAAGTTCATCAGGCCGTCGGTTCCGAACTGGCTCAAGGTTCGGGCCGTCGGGGATGGGGTGACGGTGAGCAAGGACGCTGTGGGGACTCGATTCGCCCTCACTGTTCGCAACGACCGCGGCGACACGTGGACGATCCACCGCACGTTGTTCGCGGGCAGCTGTTTCTCGGCACAGAACGGCTTCGAAGTGCACTTCGGCCTGCGGGACGCGACGGCGATCCAGAGCTTGAAGACCTACTGGCCCGACGGGGTCGAGGAGACCCTGACCAGCGGTCTCTCCGTGAACACATCGATCGTGGTCGGACGCTCTCGGAGTGAGGGAAGGGTGTCGCCGGGCGCCCCCACCGGCGATCCCTGGTCGCGGGCTCGGATCGCCGCCGAGTTGGCCGCGAACCGGCCGTTTCGCAGGAGCGCAGGCCACCCCATCGTATCGGCGCCGGTGCCGGTGGGGCCTTCGTCGTACGGGTGCAACTCCTGAAGGGCGGTATTCTGAGCGGCTCACGCCCCCAGCTCGATACGAAGGAGGCGCCCGGCGCAGCGAGGGGGTGCCGGCCGGGGAACGGGCCGGCGCGCTACACCGGGCGCGCGAACCGCCCGAGCCTCTTACGTCACCGGCTCGAACGGCCCCACCTGAACCTTCGACGAAATGCCTTCACAATGCGGCTGTTGGCTCTTGGGATCGGGAAGGTCGAGAGTTCCGGCTTCGCGCAGCCAGATCCGCCACACCAAAGGCTGGGCGAAACCACACCAGCTGTTCCACACGACGTGCAGCCGAGCCGACCCTCCCGGTTGGAGCGTCACGATCGGCCACCCCTTGGGCTCCGGCCTGGACTGGACGGTCCACCAGGGACCGGTCGACCCCTCGTCGACGCCGAGCCAGGTGCCCTTTCGGTCCTGGATTCTCAGGGATGGCTGGCCTTGCAGCGAGAACGTCCGGCTGCCGGCGTTGACGACCTCGAGGGATCCCACCACGTGTCCCTGGTTGCCTTGGAGGCGAACGACCCCTCGAAGCTCGGCGGCTTGACACGCCGGGGCCGCCACCTGAGACCCGACCCCGCTCGGCTGTTTCAAGAGCCGAACTCCGGCCGCGGCGCCAGCCGCCAGCAGGGCCACGACCACGACGCCTCCGGTGAAAGCGACGAGGATCCTTCGCCAGGCTCGCCGGAGCATCCCGCGCGGAGGGTGGACCCGGGGGGGCACGTCGGCGGCCCGCCGCCGGAGCATCTCGCGGACCTGGTCTTCGACGTCAAGCATCGGTGATCTCACCCCGCAGGGTCGCCAGGCCCCGGGAGACCAGCGACTTCACCGTCCCCGGACGGCAGTTGAGGATCTCTGCCACCTGCTGCTCGGATAGGTCCTCGTAGTAGCGGAGGACGATGGCGGCCCGCTGCCGCTCGGACAGCCGCCGCATCGCGCCCCACAGCTCGTCCCGCGCGCCCGGGTCGATCTGGACCTCGGCCGCTCGAGCCGCCCCTTCCTCGCGCTTGAGGTAGGCCCGTTCGAGCCGCTTCCTCCGGTAGAACGAGTTCGCCAGGTTCACCACGGTCCGCCGCAGGTAGGCGTCGAACGCGCCGGGATCACGCAGGTGCACCAGGCGCCCGGCCAGCTTCACGAAGGCGTCCTGCACGAGGTCTTCGGCCAACGAGCGATCTCCCGTCAACAGATAGGCGAGCCGCACCGCACCATCGCCGTGTTGTCGGAACAACTCGGCGAGCCGGCCTCCTTCCGCGCGCTCCACCGGCTGGGCGCCAGCCCGCGGGATTGCGGAGTCCACGCGTCTAGGACGCACACCCCTACCTGCTGGTTCCGTGGGCCCCCGGGTGAAGTCGGGCGGGGGGTCTTCGCGAAGCATCGCCCCTCCACTGCGAAAAGGGGGCCAAGCTTAAACCCAGATGGAGAAAAGGGCCTTCCCCTTCTTTTCGAGGCCGCATTAGGATTGCGCCCGCAGTGGGCGGCGCGACGGTGCAACGTGCGCGGGCAGCGGGTTTGGCCTCCTTGGCCATCGTCCTGTGCGTCCTGCTGACCCCACTCCCGGCGAGCGCGCACAACATCACCGGGTACCGGTGGACCAATGTGGACAACGACTGCATCGCGAGCCCGTGCGTGACGGCCGGCAATCAGGTCGGGGCGTGGCAATCGATCCTGTGGGCGGACGGCTACCTCAACAAGTGCGGCTCGTCGGGGATCGACGGGTATTTCGGGTCGGTCACGAAGTCGGCCACCCAGAGCTGGCAACGGGCTCGGAGGCTCTCGGCGGACGGGATCGTCGGCCCCCTGACGTGGGGGGCGGCCCGAGCCCGGCTCACGTTCAGGGGATCGACCGTCGTGCCCCAGCCACACGGGAAGATCGCCACCGTGCAGAGCTGGGATTACGTGGGCTCGGCCCGCACGGTCCATTTCCAGTACAGCAGCCCGGTGTGGTCGTTCCGGGCGCCGGCCAACCCCAATCCGTCGCCCTACTACGCGACCACCCACCCCGGCATCTTCTTCTTCAGGTGTTGAGCGCCGGTGGGGGGCCGCCGCCCCGCTAGGGCGCGGAAGCGATCAAGCCCGCCAGCAGCGAGATGCGGGGGACCACACTGTCCAGGTCGAGCCATTCGCCGGGCGAATGATCGGCTCCCCCGATCGGCCCGAGGCCGTCGAGGGTCGGGATCCCCAATCCGGCCACCGGATTCGCGTCGGAGGCGCCGCCGGTTGCCGCGTCGTGGACCTCGAAGCCGAGCTGGCCCGCGACGCCCTTGGCTTGGTCCACCAGGCGGGCCGTCGCTTCGGTCTTCTCCATGGGAGGGAACCCCGACATCGGCGTGACCTCGACCTCGGTGTCGGGGACGATCTGCAAGGTGGCGACCATATGCAGGGCCTCGACGGCTTCCTCGAACGAGGCGCGGGTGGGCGCCCGAAGGTCGACGTGAAGCTCGCACCTCTCCGCTACCACATTCGGCCGAGTGCCTCCCTGGACCACGCCGACATTGACGGTGACCCCTGGCCATTTCCCATTGAGGTCGTGCAGGGCCACGATGGTGTGGGCCGCCTGAAGCGCGGCCGAACGCCCTCGTTCCGGCTCCACGCCGGCATGGGCGGCTCGACCCCGAACGACAACCCGAAAGTCCATCACTCCCTTGCGGGCCGAGACGATGTCCCCGTTCTCCCGGGCTCCCTCCAGTACGAAGCAGGTATCCACTTCCTTCGCCCGCTCCAGGATGAGGGGTCCGGAGTAAGGCGACCCGATCTCCTCGTCCGGGTTGCACACATAGGTGACGGAGCCGAAGGCCGCGAATCCTGCGTCTTGGAGCACGCTCATCGCGTACAGGCCCCCCAGCAACCCGCCTTTCATGTCGGACACGCCGGGCCCGTAGGCGGTGGATCCGTCGATCCGGAACGGCCGCGCAGCGGCCGTTCCCTCGGGAAACACTGTGTCCATGTGCCCGACCAGCAGGATCCTTCGGCCCTCCTCGAGTGCCCCCCGCCGAGTGGCCACCAGGACGTCGCCCAGGGGTGGCTCATCCCCTCGTGGCTGGTGCGGGAACCGTTCGGTCGACCATCCCCGAGCGGCGAACCGCTCCTGCATGAGGTCGGCGACCCGATTGACGCCGGAGGGGATATAGGTGCCGCAGTCGAGGTTCACCAGCGCGCGAAGATCGGCGAGGTAGGAGTCGTAGCAATCCTCGGCGAGCTTGCGGATGGCCGGAAGATCGGGTGCCTGTTGTCCGGATGCCGGCATCACTCGCCGGCGGCCTCCTCCGGTCCGCCCCCGGGCGCTCCATCCGGCCCGCCGTCGCCTCCGGTGGTGGCCGAACCCCCGGGCGGCGTCTTGAGGATGCGGAGAACGGCCTCCATCTCGCTGTCGGCCGGACCAGCCGTGGCGCCTCGCCCCCGGGCCGCGGCGAGGACGGTACGGAGGTTGACCTCAGCCATGTCGAGCTTGGTCTCCAGCTCCTTGACCCGGTCGAACAGGCGGGAGGCTCGCTGCTCGGCTTCGATCCGGGCGGCCTTGTTCTCCTTGACCTCCCGCCGGAGGTGCTCGGTGGACGCCACGGCCTCCGCCGTCTCCCTCCCGAGCTCGATGACCCGCTCCAGCACGGCCCGACCGAGGTCGGTGTAGGTGGCCCGGCGATCCCCCGCGGGCTCGGACCGGGCTCCGCCCCGCCGCCTCGCCTTGCGCCGCCGAGGGGCTCGAGGGACCGATTCCGGCTCCCCTGGTTCCAGTGGCCGGGCATCGAGCAACCGGTACTGGCCGTCCTCGACCTCCAGTCGTCGCCGAGCGGCAAGCGCCCGGACGGCTCGCGCCACAGCAAGCGGATTGGGTAATCCTGCCGCCTTACCAATCTCCGCAGGGGGCTGGTTGAGTGCCTCGCCAGGCTGCGTTGTCTCGGCAGCTACACGCAGGAATGAGTTTGCAGCTTCAAGACTCTGTTCGTTCAAGTGATTTCCCCGATCGCCCAGGCGAATACTGACAGGAGGTTGAGCAACGCGTCAAGGGTCGGACCCGCCGCTTCGGGGCTGTTCGGGGTGTTCGTTACAGGGTTCGAAGGCGGCCCGGACGCGCGCGTAGTCCTGCTCGGTGTCGATGTCGTCCGGTGGCCGGCCGCCGACCTCCACGGGCCGGACCCACTCGGGGTGGCCGGACAGGAGGCTTCGAGCTCCCTCGTCTCCGGCGGCCCCCTCCAGCTCCGGCCACACGGAGCGATCGAGCAAGGTGGGGTGGGCCGGCCGGCCCTGGTACGAGGCCTGGACGACCGGACCCAGGCCCCCCCGCCACGCCTCCGCCACCGCGGCAATGGCGTCGGGACGGACCCCGGGCTGGTCGCCCAGCAGGACGACGACGGCGCCCGACGAGGGGTTTGCCGCCCGCAGCCCCGCCCGCAATGAGGTCGACTGGCCCCTCGCATGGTCGGGGTTGTGCACGAGCCGAGCCTGCGGCGGGAGCTTCACCGCCTCCGCGACCTGTTCGGACGCGTGCCCGACGACCACGGCGATCTCGTCGAGCCCCGCCATCGCGGCCGCGTCGAGGACGTGCTGCAGCACGGGCCGGCCGCCCAGGTCCAGGAGCTGTTTGGCCCGACCGAGCCGGGAAGAGGATCCGGCGGCCAGGATGATCGCGGTGATCACGGTCCGAGCCCGAGCTCTCGGCGCCTCAGTCCGCCCCGGCCGCCACGGGCGCCTCGGCCGACGCGGGTCGATCGTGGATCGGACCTCTGCGGTCCCTGAGGAACCCGCCGGCCCGTCCTTTCGACAGGGCGAGGATCTCTCCGACGATGGCCCACCCCACTTCCTCGGGCCCGTCCCCTCCCAGGTCGAGGCCGGCGGGGCCATGGACGACCTCGAGGTGCGCCGGGTCGGGTTCGAACCCTTCCCGCCGGAGCTCTGCGAGCACCCGGTCCAGCCGGGCCGCGGGCCCCAGCATCCCGATGTACGGCACCTCCGTTCCCAGAAGGGAGCGGAGGTAGTCCTTGTCGCGGAGGAAGTTGTGGCTCATCACCACGGCGTACGTCCGGTCGTCCACGCCCGCGTCCCGCGCGGCGTCGATCGGTTCGGCTCTGACGAAGCGGGCGGCCCCCGGGAACCGGTGCGGCTTGAGGAACCCCTCCCGGTCATCGACGACCTCGACCCGCCATCCGAGGCTCGCGGCGAACCTGACGAGAGGGACGGCGTCGTGGCCCGCCCCGCACACGAGCAGCCGAAGCGGCGGCACCAGGACCTCGACGAACGCTTGAGCGCCCTCACCCAACGGGATCAACCCTGAGCGCACCTCGCGAAGGGCTCCGACGGCTTGGTCAATCGCCCGCTCATCCAGGTCGCGGTGGCCGAAAGACCCCTCGCTCGTGCCGTCCGGATGCACGAGCAGGCGCGTCCCCGGCCGGAGCGAAGCGCCGTCCGGGGACTCCACGATGGTGATCGTCACGACCGCGCGCTGCTCATCGACGGCCTGCCGGATGGCCCCCGCCGTTGCAACGGCGGCCTCGGCCGGTTCCACGAACACGTCGATCACCCCGTTGCAACCTAGGCCCCACCCCCACACGACCTCATCGTCGGCCGTGAGATCGAAGTGCAGGAGCCGAGGCCGGCCTTCGGCCATGACGTGGAGGGCGGCCTCGCGAACATCCCCCTCCAGGCAGCCGCCGCTGATCGTCCCCACCGGTTTGCCGTTTTTGGGGATCAGGAGGCGGGCCCCCTCCCTTCGATAGGTCGAACCCCTGACTTGAACGATGGTGGCGAGCGCCATCCGGTCGCCCCTCGCCGATCCCTCTTCGATGGCGCGAAGCACGTCCTGTAGCTCACTCACGGCACCAACTAGGGTACCGCTATGGCCTCTCCGGACGGAGTCGAGTTGGTCGAGTTGCGCGTCCTGGACGGCCCCAACCTCTATTTCACGCGGCCGGCGGTGAAGCTCACGGTGGCTCTTCCGGGATGGCTCGAAGCTTCCGAGGATCGGGTTGTGTCCGCCGCCGAGCGGAGCGGGCTCCCGGGGTCCGAGGGGCGGTCGAGGGTGCGGCCGGGGCTCCCGGGCACGGAAGCCCGCCGCCGGTTCGTGTCTCGGCTTGCCGCGCACTTCACGAGGTCGCTGGCGGACGAGGCGGGCACCAACCTGGCCGTCCGGTCGCGTCTGGGATCGGAGCCCGGTCACGTCGTCGTGGCCTTTCCGTGGCGCCGCCGGGGGGCCGCCGAGGCCCTGGGCCGGGAAGTCGTGAGCCTGCTCGAAGACGTGCTGGCGACCCGGCGATCGTTCGGCCGGCTCCTCGACGAAGCCGTCCGGCGACTGTCATCGGTCGAGCCGGGCGCTCCCGCCACGGTCCCGGACCCGACCGTCCCGGTGATCGCGGTGACGGGGACCAACGGCAAGACCACCACGGTTCGAGCCCTCTCCCACTTCGGGCGAACCGCCGGGCTCACGGTGGCGTACTCGTCGACCGACGGGGTGTACCTGAACGACCGGCTGGTGGAAGAAGGGGACTACTCCGGGTTCGGGGGTGCCGCCCGGGCCCTGTCGCAGCCCGGCCTGGAGCTGGCGGTCCTGGAGACCGCTCGAGGAGGGATCCTCCTCCGGGGCATCGGCACGCTGCACAACGACGTGGCAGTGGTCACCAACGTGACTGCCGATCATCTGGACCTCCACGGCATCCGCACGCTGGACCAGCTCGCCGAGGTGAAGGCCGCCGTGACCAAGATCACCAGGGCCGACGGATGGGACGTGCTGAACGCCGACGACCCTCGGGTGCTGGCCATGCGGCGGGGGATCCGGGGCCGGCCCTGGTTGTTCTCGATGGACCCCGACCATCCCGCCATCCGCTCGGCCGTGGCCGAAGGAGGGAGAGCCACCACGGTCATCGATGGCCGGCTGACCGTCGTCACGCCCGGGATGCGGCCGCATCCCCTCCTTCCTCTCGAGGATGTCCCGCTGGCCCTCGCCGGTGTCTCCACGCCCTACAGCCAGAACGCCATGGCCGCCGCTTCTGCCGCGCTCGGCGTGCATCTGCCGGAAGAGGCGGTAGTGGAAGGGCTGCGCACGTTCGTCCTCGATCCCGAGACGAACCCGGGCCGGGCCAACCTGTTCGAGCTCGACGGGCGGGTCGTGGTGGCCGACTACGCGCACAACGAAGCGGGGATGGCGGGGTTGATCGAGATCTGCCGGGGCCTCCGACCTCCCGGCGGGAGGATCTGGCTGGCCTTCTGCACGGCCGGCGACCGGACGAACGAGATCCTGCACAGCATCGCTTATGTCGCGGCGCGCGGCGCCGACCACGTTGCCATCGCCGAGCTCCTGCACTACCTGCGGGGGCGGGACCGCCAGGACCTGGTAGAGCGCCTGAGGGCCGGCGCCATCGACGGCGGAGCGAGAGAAGTCCCGGTGTTCACCGACGAGATGCACGCCCTTAGCTGGATGCTGGAACGCTCCAAACCTGGTGACGTCGTCGCCGTGACGGCCCTCATCCAGCGGCCGGAGATCTTCGCGCTCATGAAGGAGCGGGACGCCGCCAGGATCGGTCCCGAGCGCGTGCGAGAGCTGGTCCGGCAGGCTCGTCGGGTCCGCTGAGAGCGCTGGGCGGCGGGGAACGGAGCCAACCAAGCCTCCGTCCAACGTACAACCGATCGACGGAGGTGGTTTCCATGTTCCGCTGGAAGGTGCTGGGGGTCCTGGCTCTCCTGGCCGTGGCGGGTGTGGTGGGCACGGCGTGCGGGACCGGAGGCAAGGCCACCTCTCCCGCAGGGACGTTCGCCCCGGGTCGAGGTGCGGTCGATGTCGGGGGTCAGATTGTCGAGGGGCCGGTCGCGGCCCCCACGCCCGCCACTGTAGGGGGCGAGTTCCAGCTCACGATGGCCGGGCCCCGGATCATCAAGACGGCTGCCATCTCCATCGACATCAAGCAGGGGAAGTTCGAGGAGCGCGTCCTGGACGTCACGCTGATCGCCAGCAGGCACGGCGGTTTCGTCGCCTCGTCTCGGACTTCCGGCGAGAAGTTCTTGTCCGGGACGATCGTCCTGCGCATCCCTGCCACGCAGTTCGAGGTGGCCCTCGGTGAGCTGAAGGGCCTGGGGAATGTCACCGGTGAGCAGATCTCGGGCCAGGACGTCACGGCGCAGTTCGTCGACCTCGAGGCTCGGCTTCGCAACTGGGAGGCCCAGGAGGACGTCCTCCTGAAGCTCATGGCGAGGTCCAAGAGCATCGAGGAGAGTCTGAAGGTGCAGCGGGCCCTCCAGGACGTGCAGCTCGCCATCGAGGAGATCCGCGGGCAGCTCCGCGTGCTGGGCGACCAGACCGACCTATCGACGATCACCCTGTCGATGGCTGAGAAGCGGCCCGTTCCATCGGCGAAGAAGGCGAGTCCTTTCGTGCGGTCGTGGCGGGCCGCGGTTCACGGAACCGTGGCCGTGTTGAGCGCCGTCGTCGTTGGATTCGGCTACATGGTGCCCGTCCTGCTGATCGGGCTGGCGGCGGCAGGCATCGCCCTTTTCGTCTACCGCAGGTTCCGCCCGAAAGCGGTTCCGATCGCGGTCGAGCACGAGAGCTAGGCAGGCTGTGACAGCGGCAGCCTGACGGTGAACCGGCAGCCCGCGCCGTCGTTGGCGACGGTTATCTGCCCCCGGTGGGCCTCGATGATCCCGCGGGCGATGGCGAGACCCAAGCCAGCGCCCCCGTTCTCCTCGGGTGTACGGGCCGGCTCGCCGCGGAAGGCCGCGTCGAACACCCGCGGAAGATCCCGCTCGGGGATCCCCCCGCACTCGTCAGTCACGGACACGTACGCTGCGTCCTCGTCGATGCCGGTCTCCGCGCAGACCGAGCCGCCAGCCGGGGTGTGCCGGATAGCGTTGTCCAACAGGTTGTGCAGAACGCGGGACACCTCAGTGGGGGCCAGCTTGAGCTCGGGAGGTGGACCGCTCAACCGGCCTTCGATCCGGACGCCCCTGCCCTCAGCCGAGGCCCGGGCCGCGGAGATGGAGTCGGAGACGAGGTCCCCGAGCGAGACCCGCTCCATCCGAAGGCGCAGCGCACCCGCGTTGATGACGGAGAGCTCGAAGAGTTCGTCCACCAGGCGGGCCAGTCGATCGGTCTCGATGCGTAACGTCCGGTGATACCGGGCCAGCGTCGCCGCGTCCTCCACCAGGCCGTCCTCGAGCGCCTCGGAGATCGCCCGCATCCCCGCCAGGGGAGTTCGAAGGTCGTGGGACACCCACGCGATCAGCTCCCTGCGGGCGGCATCGGTGGCGCGCTCGCGGGCCCGCGCCTCGGCGAGCCGCGTTCCCATCTGCTCGAGCTCTTGAGCCAGCGCGGCGAACTCAGCCGTGGGGGGCAAGGCCACCGGCGGCGCGGTCACGCCGTCCCCGATCCGCCGGGCCAGCGCCTCTACGGTCCTCCCTGCGGTGCTCACCCGGTGGCCCAGCACGAAGGCCACCAGCGCTCCGATCGTTCCGGATGCCAGCAGGATCACCAGGAGGGAGTCGAGATCGTGGCGGACGATGAACATCGCCTGGGCCGCGACCATGGCCCCCGCGCCGACGGCACCCACGGAGACGAGCGCGACGGCGACCACCTGCGCCCCGATGGCCCGGCGGCGGAGGGCAAGGAGCACCACGGTACCGACCGTCCCCGCGAGCAAGGCCGATCCTCCCGCGATCCCCGCCATCCGGAGGGCATCGTGGGCGGGCATGTGGAATGCGATCGAGGCCGCGGTGGTGGCCACGGCTCCGGCCGCGGCGATGGCGAGCGCGGTCCGGCCCCTCATGGCTCGAACCGGTATCCCACGCCCCACACCGTCTGGATGTGTCTCGGCGTGGAAGGGTCTCTCTCGACCTTCTCCCGAAGGCGGCGAACGTGCACGGTGACCGTCGAGGTATCCCCAAACGTGTACCCCCACACGTGTTCGAGGAGTTCCTCCCGGCGGAACACCTGGTGAGGGTGCAGCATCAGGAAGACCAGGAGATCGAATTCCCGAACCGTGAGCGAGATCGGCCGATCCCCGGCGCGAACCTCTCGCGCCCCTACGTCAACAGCGACGTCGCCCGCCGTGATGACCTTGGACGCGTCGCTCGCGGCCACCGGGGTTTCCGCTCGTCGCAGCACGGACTTGACCCGCGCGGTGAGCTCCCGCGGCGAAAAGGGTTTGCTCACGTAGTCGTCCGCTCCGAGCTCCAGGCCCAACACCCGATCGTCCTCGTTCCCCCGGGCGGTCAACATGATCACTGGGGTCGGCGCGAACGATCGGAGCCGCCGGAACACCTCCAGGCCGTCCAGTCCCGGCAGCATGAGGTCGAGGACCATCGCGTCCGGAGGCCGGGCCTTCGCCCGGTCCACGGCGGCGTAACCGTCGGCCACCGTGTCGACCTCGAAGCCCTCCCGCTCCAGGTAGCGGGCGACCACCTCGGAGACGGTCGGGTCGTCCTCGACGATCAGGATGTAGGAACGGCGCGGCATGCCGTTCATGATGCCAATTTCGGCGCGCATCGATACATCGAAGCGTACGAGACATCGGGGCCGTGGTTCGGGCCCCCGAGCTGCCCGTAAGACTCTCGTAAGCCTCCGGAAAGGATTCCGGAGGGAGTCTGGACCTAACATGGGACTCGGGCCGGCGAGTGGAGGCGGTGGGATGGTTACAGAGGGGGACAGAACGCCGAACGACTCACCGGCCAGTTCGGGGCGACCGATTCGACGGTTCGTCCATCGTCACCGCGGGGTGGTCGCGCTCCTTGGAGCGCTGGCAGTGGCGGCCGTCGTGTTCGTGCTGGTGTGGTTCCAGCCGCAGAAGTACTTCCTGAACACAACGGTGAACGAGGCCGCGCCCCGCGGGATCGTGGCGAACCCAGCCGATCCGTCGACGGGAACGACGCCGCCAGGCGCCGGGCAGGCCACCGTGCTGGCCAGTGGGGAGTTCCGAAGCTTGGAGCACGGGACGTCCGGTCGGGCGGTTGTGCTCGAGCTGGCCGACGGTTCACGAGTCCTGCGGTTCGAGGCACTGGACACGTCGAATGGCCCCGATCTCCACGTGTACCTGTCCGAGGTCGCCGCGGGCGACGACGCCCGCGGCTACGGTGAGGGATTCGTGGACCTCGGCAAGCTCAAGGGCAACAAGGGCAACCAGAACTACGCGATTCCAACCGAGGTCGATCTGTCTCGGTACAGTAGCGCGGTCATCTGGTGCAAGCGGTTCGCGGTTGGGTTCGGCGTGGCTCCGCTCGATCGCTCGGGCTAACCGAAGGCTCGTCGCCACCTTTCCGGGACCGGCCCCGTCACCTCGACCTCCGCTCCGCCCAGGAAGGCGGCGAGGGCCTCGATCGCTCCCGCCGCGGCCCGGGTGGTCCCGACACCTGCCGGAGGGTCTGGGGTTGCGTGGATGGCGTTCAGCCGGAGACGCCCCCGACGACGGTCCATGGACGTGTCCACCTGCCCGATGAGGCGGTCGCCGTGAAGGATCGGCAGGGCGTAGGGGCCGAACTGCCTCTTTGACTTCGGGACGTAGATCTCCATCCGGTACCGGAATCCGAACAGCCGCTCGGCGCGGGCCCGGTCGATGATCAGGTTGTCGAACGGGGACAGCAACGTCGTACGGGGCTCCCACTCGCCCTTCTCGAGTCGCTCCAGGGCAGGCAGGTCATCGGTGTGAACGAACCAATCGCCCGGCCATTTCACCCCGTCCTCCTCGACGCGGGCCCGCTCGATCCGGCCCTCCCGGACCAGACCCGCCAGGACCTGGGGCAGGCCTGGATACCGGCCCACGGTGAAGTGCCGGTCGATGTGCTTTGCGGTGCCGAGGCCAAGAGCGCGGAGGGACCTCTGGGCCGCTCGCCGAACCACCTCCCGCTCGGACAGCCGGTCTTTCGGCGTCCATTCGGGAAGCCAATTCCCGGCGAGGTCCCACCACCGCTCGACACCCGTTCGCCGGGCCACCACCACCTTCCCCTGGAACCACAGGAAGTGGAGCATCTGGCTCACGTTGCGTTCGTTCGTCCATCCCGAGGAACGCCAGCCTGCATCGGAACGGTCTTCGAGATCGCGCATTCGCAGTGGACCACGCCGGCGAAGGGCCGACACGATGTGTCGCCGAAGTCCCTGGTTCTCCTTGATCCAGTCGGCGGCACGGCGGCTGTAGATGGTTCGTCCGCTCGGGTAGGTCCGCATCATGAGCCGGTGAATGGGGTAGTCCTCGGTGAGGACGATCGAGGCGGCGTGGGCCCAGTAGTCGAACAGCCGTCGTTCGTCCCACCGCAGCCGCTCGAGCTGATCGGTGGCGTACGGCCCGAGCCGGCTCCATAGGACCAGTCGATGGCTCCTCTCGACCACGTTGACCGGATCGAGCTGCAAGCAACCGAGTTCCC
>WNGA01005013.1_pt1 | contig 29940 bp, 29 predicted proteins | sample 5400061 | NCBI WGS metagenome assembly WNGA01 (sample SAMN13153366, study PRJNA577476) | soil metagenome | isolation source: 100 cm soil or saprolite under grassland replicate 2 | place: USA:California | collected 2016-06-15
AGAGTCCTCGAGCCAGACAGCGGCGAGATCGCAGCCGATGATGCGTGACGTCTGTGAGGCCGTCCGCCGGAGCACGTCGTCGAGGCCGGTACCGCTCGCAAGCTCGCGCGCGAACCCAAGCAGCGCCTTTGCGCTCTCCGCCTCGCGGCGCTGCGCCTCGTACAGCCGCGCGTTCTCGACCGCGACGGCGGCCTGCGCCGCCAGGACCTGGACGAGGTGGAGGTCGTCCTCGTCGAATTGGTCGAAGCCGAGCTTCGAGACCACGATCGCGCCGATCACCCGCGCGCCGTACCGGAGCGGGACTGCAAGCAGAGACTCGTCGATCGCTTCGGTGCCCGGGATCACCTCGGCGTACTCGCATCGAGCAGCATCGCGCACGAGCAGCGACTCGCCGCTCGCGACGACGTGGCCGGTGATGCCGTAACCGATCGGCACCTTCAGCACGTCGATCCCGGTCGTCGGCAAGGCCGACAGATCTCCGCAGAACGCAATCGGCACGACCATCTCTCCCTCGACCACGAACACGCGACAGTTGTGGTAGTCGATCAGCGACCGAAGCTCGTTCGCGACCGTCACCCCGATCTCGGGCAGGTCCGTGATGCGGCTCAACTTGGCTGCGAATCGCTGCAGCAGCTGCAGGTGCGCGATCGAGCGAACTGCGCGGGCGGGCTCCGGCGACTCCGGTCGCTCGTTCGCGTCCTCGCAAAACGCAACGACCTGGTTCTTACCGCGCGCCTTCGCGGTCATCATCGCGGCCTCGGCGCAGGCGACGAGCTCGCGGGGGTTGGAGGCGTCCGCCAAGCCTTCGGTCAGCCCGACCGAAACCGTCAGCCCGCCTGTCGGCCCGAACTCCTCCGACGCGACCCGTTGCACGATCCGGTCCGCGAGCGCCGAGGTGGCCGCGGCTCCCGTCAGCGGCATGATCACGCCGAACTCCTCACCGCCGAGGCGGCAGACGACGTCCGATCCCCGAGCAGTCGAGCGCAAGACTTCGGCGAGCTGGACGAGGATGTCGTCGCCGATCGCGTGCCCGTAGACGTCGTTCGCGCGCTTGAAGTCGTCGATGTCGAGCATCAGCAGGCCGACGGGCAGCTGCGTTCGGCTCGCGCGCTGGAGCTCGGTCCGCAGGCGCTCATGGAAATAGCGGTGGTTGTAGAGGCCGGTGAGCCCGTCGGTCTGCGCCTGGTGCTCGAGCAGCGCGCGAACCTGCGTGTTGTCGAGCGCGAGCGCGGCAGCGTCACCGAAGCGCTTCGCGAGCTCGAACTCGTCCTCGTTGAACGCCGCCTCGTCGCCGATGCGGTAGATGTTGAGCGCGCCCTTGAGGACGCCGCGCGCGATGAGCGGCACGGTGATCAGCGCCTCGGGCTCGACGGGAGTTCCAGGGACGATCTTGACGCGCGGGTCGAGATGCGCCGCGTTCGTCCACACGGGCTCGCGGTTCACGACCGCCCAGCCGGTGATCCCCTCGCCGAACGCCGAACGCGCGTTGAGGATCTGCTCCTCCCATTCCGACCGGACGTGAACGGGAACGAGCAGCTCGCGCGCATGGTCCGCTTCGTAGATGTGCAGCGCGTCGTACGGAACGAGCGCGCCGACCGTTACGGCAATTCGTTCGAGCAGCGCGTCGAGGCTCTGCTCCGCAAGGAGCTCGTGGAAGACGTCGGCAAGGCCGCGATACGACTGTACGAGCGCTTCCGCACGCGCAAGAGCCGTGGGCTCGCTCGGGACGAGCCGCACGACTGCGGCAGGCATCGACGCCGCACGGCGCGGCGCGCTTTGTGGTGTCGTCATCGTTCTCCGCTGTGAAAGATCCGCAGGTTGATTCCTTTTCGAGGTCTCAACCGAAAGGATCACCGAGGAATCTCCCGCTGCCGTCCCCTCAATGGGTGAAATGGCCGTGAGGGGGTAGGACGGCAGCGTGGCGACGGTCGACACCGGGTCTGCCGCGGAATACCTCCCAGACACCCGCAACCTCACGGCGCTTCGCGAAGCCGCATCTGGCTGCCGAGCATGCCCGCTCTGGCGTACTGGGACGCAGACGGTGTTCGGAGAAGGCGCGCGGGCCTCGGACGTCATGCTCGTCGGCGAGCAGCCGGGCGACAAGGAGGACATCGAAGGTCGGCCATTCGTCGGGCCCGCGGGGAGGCTGCTCGACGAGGCGCTCGAGGAGGCGGGAATCGATCGCAGCCGCGCCTATGTCACGAACGTCGTCAAGCACTTCAAGTGGCAGGCGAAGGGCAAGCGGAGGATCCATGCCAAGCCCGCGTGGGCCGAGATCGCGGCCTGCCGCCCGTGGCTCGAGGCCGAGCTCGAGACGGTCAAGCCCGAGGTGCTCGTCTGCCTCGGCGCGACGGCAGCGCAGGCGCTGCTCGGGAGGCAGTTCCGGGTGACGCGGGAGCGCGGCCGGCCGGTCGAGTCCGACTTGGCGCCGAAGGTCCTCGCAACCATTCACCCCTCTGCCGTCCTCCGTGCCGACGATCGCGAGACCGAGTTCCGGGGGCTCGTCGACGACCTCCAGGTGGTCGCCTCGCTCCTCTGACGGCGGACGCCGCGTCAAAATGCCCTCCAAGGGGCTACAATCGCGCCCTTCATCGCCGCATATCGGGGGAGAGACAGAGGAGGAGAGCAATTGCCGGTCGAGACGCCGTCCCTGTTTGCTCAGGCAATCCAGGAGCATCTGGAGCTGAAGCAGCGCAACTCGGAGCTCGAGGACGAGATGCCGCTCGAGACGTACAAGTCGGCTGATCCGTTCGAGAACCATCCGCTGTTCAAGACCGAGCAGCAGGCCCGCCTGGAGGAGACCCTGGAGGGCGAGCCGGCCGTCGCGAGCCAGGTCGACGCCGAGACCGCGCCGTGGCCCGGCGAGCAGGCCGACGAGAACGGCTCCAGCCTGGAGGACTCGCTCTGGGCGAAGACTTCCCGCGACTTCGACTGGGGCGATTGATCGTGGGGGAAACCGTGTTTCCCCCACGTGCCCCCTTCTTCCGCGCTCCCCGACCCTAACCGTGGTCTGCGCTCCCGCCCGGCGGAGCCCGGCTCCGCGCGCGTCGCGTGGTGGCATCGCCACGGGCTTCGCCTCATTGAGATCGCACGTCCAGCGGGACGACAGGAACGCGAGCCCGCAACGCGCGCCACAGTCGGCTCCTCAATGTGTGCAGCTACTGGCTGAGGACGGCTGAGCCCGTTTCGACTCGGTTCTTGCCCAGGCGCTTCGCGGCGTAGAGCGCCGCATCGGCGGCGGCGATGAGATCGTCTCCGCGGCCGTGCTCGGGATATGCGGCGACGCCGAAGCTGGCCGTCACCTGGATCGCTTGCCCGTCCTGCGTCAGGAGCGTCCGCTCCTCGAGCGCCTCTCGGGCGCGCTCGGCCACGTGCGCGGCGCCGTCGAGATCGGTCGCGGGCAGAACGAGCGCGAACTCCTCGCCCCCCCAGCGCGCGGCGAGGTCGGTGTTGCGCACGACCTCCATCAACACGGTCGCAAGCTCGCGCAGGACCTCGTCGCCGGCGAGATGGCCGTAGCGATCGTTGACATCCTTGAAGTTGTCGAGGTCGCAGAGGACGAAGCCTACGGGGCTGCCGAAACGCTCGGCGCGTGCCATCTCGCGGACGAGCATCTCCTGCGCATGGCGACGATTCCCCAGGCCCGTGAGCTCGTCGAGAATCGCCTGCCGTTCGACGATGCCGTGCAGCCGCGCGTTGTCGAGCGCGATCCCGGCATGTGCCGCCAGCGATCTCGCCGTCGCCTGAGCCTCGTCGCTGAACTCCGTCCCTGTGAGGACGAGCCGGCCGAAGCTCGCGTCCCCGGAGCGAAGCGGCACTTCGATTCGCGCGCCTCCGGTCGGCTTCCCGACCTCGGCCGCAACGCGTCCTTCCGAGATCACCATGCCGCCCGTCGCGCCCGTAGCTTCGAGCTCGGCGTCGAGCACGACCCGAAGGAGCTGGTCGACGTCGTGCGTGGCCGCGAGTGCCTCGCCGAACAGGCGAATCGCGCCCTCGAGCCGCTCGTGCTCCGCTTCGAGCTCCTTCAGGCGACCCGCCAGCTGGTCCGCCATCTCGTTGAACGAACGCGCGAGCGTCGACAGCTCGTCACGACCCGAGACCGGAAGGCGGCCGTCGAGCTCGCCGGTGGCGATTGCGTTCGCGGCTCGGACGAGCCGCTGAACGGAAAGCACGATCGAGCGACCCTCGAGGTACGCGACCAGCCCGACGAGCCCGAGGACGCCGAGCAGCGCGATCAGCAGGCGGTGTTTGCCCGTCGCCTTCGCGGCGTCGATCTTGCTCTGGGGAATGAGCGCGACGAGCGAGACGTCGCCCGCGTTCGGGAGCTGCCCCGAGCTGAGCGCGCGATAGCGGCTCCCACCGAGGCGAACCGTTTCCGGCCGGCTGCTCGAGAGGACCAATCGGCCCTGGGGGCCGACGGCAATCCGGTCGCGACGCGAGAACGCGAAATGCTCGCCGCGTTCGAGCCCGGAGCGAGCCGCGAGCTTCCGGAGCAGCGAAGCGTCGAGCGGCAGGGACGCGACGACCTCTCCCAACAATCCGCTCGGGCCGAACACCGCGACACGGCGCTCGGCCGCGAGGTGCAGCGGTGCGCCGACGCGCAGCCCCGGAGCCTCCACCCGCAGCCCCGGCTCGCGAGCGAGCATCCGACCGAGCTCCGCCCGCTGTTTCGACGCGAGCGCGCGCGCGAACTGCGGCCGGTGCGCGAGACGCTCGCCGCGGCGTGCGACGGCATTCAGCCGCTCGTCGTATCTCTGGACTGCCGCGCGCAGGCTCGACTGGAGCGTCGCGTCGGCGCGCCGTGTCTCGCTTCGCGCGGCGATCGACGTGAAGCCCCAGAACGCCCCCGCCAGCGGAACGATCGCTAGCAGCACGAAATACGCGACGAGCTTGACTTTGAAGCTGCCCATAACCCTAAAGCCCATTCCTCCCCTGCCGATACCTCGATCTAGGTATCGGACGTCAGGGGGAGGCGCATGAGCGGTTTCGCAAGCCGGATTTCCGCAGGAACGTTGCTGGCCGCCGCGGTTGCGTGGATGCTGACGCTGCCGCTCGTCTTCCCGAGCGGCCGGGAATCCGGCGTCGCGGCGCTGCCGGCCCTGCAGGGCTTGCCGGACCTACGGATCGTCGCGCCCGGCTGGATCTTCGCCAAGCAGCACGCGTCCGGAACCCGAGCCGCGCGCGCACAGGAGGGGCTCTCGATCCTGCTCGACCCTCAAGACGCTTTTGGACACGGCTTGGCGTCGCGTCTCGGGGAGCGCGGTGCTCGCTCGTCCGTGGATGCGCCGCCCGCTGCCGCTCGTGGACGCTCGCCCGGTCGGACGCCGGGTCAGCCACCGGACGAGCCCCCGCCCGCGCACCCGCCCGCGCAGCCGCCGCCGGTCGATCCGCCGGGACAACCTCCAGCCTCTCCGCCCGCCGCAGCGCCCAGCGACCCCGTGAGTGCTGCGGCCGAGCCAACAGCCGCGGAGCAGCCGGTAGCGGCGCGCAGGGTCACCGTCATGACAACGGCAGATACGACTGCGAAGCCCCCGAAGGGAAAGCCGAAGAGCCCCGACAGCCCGAAGGTCCATGACGAGCCGAAGGGCGCCGACAAGCCGAACGGCGCCGACAAGCCTCGCGCTCCGGCTCCTACAACGCCGTCGGCGGCGCCGCAACCCCCCGCTTCGCAGCCCGCGCCCGCACCGGCTGCACCGACCACCGCCGAAGCGCCGAAGAGCGAGCCGAGCGACAAGGGGAAAGACGCCGACAAGGGCAGGGCCGGCGACGAAGATCACGGGAAGCCCGACGAGGGCAAGGCGAAGGGGAAGGCCGACGAGGACGCAGCACCCCACGGCAAGCCGAAGTAATCGGGCATGATGCTCGGGTGCCGCGCCTCATCACCCGCCGCCTCGGCCCGCTCGGCCTCGCGCTGACGATCTACGACATCTACCGCCGCCTCCCGCCGAAGCAGCGCCGGCAACTCCTGAACCTGACGCGCAAGCACGGACCGAAGGTCGCACGCGCAGCGTTCGAGCGCGGGCGCTCGGCTCGGGCGGCGCGGTCGGCGCGGTCGGCGCGCAGGCGCTAGGCGCCGAGCGCGGCGCGAACGATGCGGTCCTGCTCGCGGAGGTGCGCCGTTGGGTAGCCCTCGCTCGGCGAGGCGCGCCAGGGACGTCCGACGAACGTGAGCGGGACGCCCGCCGGCTTCGCCTCCTCGAGACGGTGGCGGATCGCGCGCCACGGGCCCATGTTCTGCGGCTCCTCCTGGGCCCACACGATCTCGCGCGCGTGTGTGTAGCCGCGGATCAGGCCGGCCGCCGCGTCGACCGGGAACGGATACAGCTGCTCGATCCGCGCGATCGCGACGTGTGGCGCGCGCTGTCGCTCCTCATGGCCTGCGATGTCGTAGTAGATCTTGCCGCTGCAGAGGACGAGTCTCGTCACGTGCTCGCGCTCGGCGTCGGGATCATCGAGCACCGGCGCAAACGTGCCGCTGGTCAGGTCGCGCAGCGTGCTCGCTGCATCTTTGAGTCGCAGAAGGCCCTTCGGCGTCATCACGACGAGCGGCCGCGCCGCGGGCGTCAGCGCCTGGCGCCGCAGGAGATGGAAGTACTGCGCCGCCGTCGTGCAGTTCGCGATGCGGATGTTCTCCTGCGCGGCGAGCTGGAGGAATCGCTCGAGCCGCGCGCTGGAATGCTCCGGACCGTTGCCCTCGTACCCGTGCGGCAGGAGGAACGTCAGTCGTGACGTCTGTCCCCACTTCGACAGCCCGCTCACGACGAACTGGTCGACGATCACCTGCGCGCCGTTGACGAAGTCGCCGAACTGCGCCTCCCACAGAACGAGCGCATCGGGCGCAGCAACCGAGTAGCCGTACTCGAACCCGACACACGCCTGCTCCGACAGCGGCGAGTTGAAGACCTCGAACGCCGCCTGAGCCTCCTCGAGATGCTGGATCGGGGCGTAGCGGCGCCCGTTCTCCGCGTCGTGGAGGACGAGGTGGCGGTGCGAGAACGTGCCGCGCTCCGTGTCCTGTCCCGTGAGCCGGACCGCGATCCCTTCTTCGAGCAGCGACGCGACCGCGAGCGCCTCCGCCTGCCCCCAGTCGATGCCGCCCTCGTCGATGGTGTGCACGCGGCGCTCGAGCTGCTTCAGCAGCTTGGGATGAACCGTGAATCCTTCCGGGACGCGGAGCAGCTCCGCGTTGAGCCGGCGCAGCGTCTCCTCGCCGACCGCGGTCTCGACATCGGCCCGCTCCTCCCGCGGAACGCCCTCGCTCGTCTCGGGCTCCTGGGCGGCGTCGAGCGATTGCCGCAACTGCTCGTGGGCGGCACGCATTCGCGTCTGCATCTCCGCGGCGAGCCGGTCCGCTTCTTCCTCCGACACGACGCCCTCGTTGGCCAGCGTTTCCGCGAACTGCCGGCGCACCGGCGGGTGCGCGAGGATCTTCTTCGCCATCAGCGGTTGCGTGTACGCAGCCTCGTCCTGCTCGTTGTGACCGTGGCGCCGGTACCCGACGAGGTCGATCACGACGTCGTTGCAGAAGCGCCGCCGGAAGGCGAGCGCCAGCCGGATCGCCGAGACTGCAGCCTCGGGATCGTCTGCGTTGACGTGGATGATCGGCGCGTCGAACCCCTTGGCGAGGTCCGACGAGTAGCGCGTCGAGCGCCCTTCCTCGGGGTCGGTCGTGAACCCGATCTGGTTGTTGGTGATCAGGTGCAGCGTGCCGCCGGTCGAGTAGCCGTCGAGGTACGAGAGGTTGAGCGTCTCGGCCACGACTCCCTGGGCGGGGAACGCGGCGTCCCCGTGGATCAAGATCGGCAACGCGACGGACGGCTCGTGGTAGCCGTCGCTCGTCGAGCGGTCCGTCTGCTCGGCGCGCGTCTGCCCCTCGACGACGGGATCGACGGCCTCGAGGTGCGACGGATTCGCGGCGAGGGCGACGGTGATCTCGCCCGCCGCCGTGCGGCGCGTTCCCGCAGCACCGAGGTGGTACTTGACGTCACCCGTGTCGCCTTCCGGATTCGAGCCGACCGCGCGGAACGTCCGCTCGCCCTCGAACTCGCGCAAGATCGTCTCGTACGGGCGCCCGACCACGTGTGCGAGCACGTTCAGCCGCCCGCGGTGCGCCATACCAACGAGCACCTTGTGCGCGCCCGCCTCGGCCGCGAGCTCGACCGACTCGTCGAGCATCGGCACGAGCACGTCCAGGCCCTCGATCGAGAACTGCTTCTGCCCGAGGAACGCCTTGCGGAGGTACGTCTCGAGGCCCTCCACCTCCGTCAGCCGCGTCAGCAGCCGCCGCTGCTCGTCGGCGGAGAGCGGCGTGCGGTAGCGGCCGGACTCGATCGCCTCGCGCAGCCAGACGCGCTCCTCGTGGTCGGAGATGTGCTCGATCTCGTAGGCGATCGTCCCGCAGTACGTCTCGACGAGCCGCGGGAGCGCTTCCGCGAGGGTGTCGCCCTCCACATAGGTGCGTAGGAGCTTCGCCGGGATGCGCGCCTGGAGCTCCTCGTCCAGCTTCGGGACGAGGCGTTCCGGCTCGAGCGCGGGATCGCCGGGAGGCTCGGAGCCGAGCGGGTCGAGGCGCGCGGCGAGGTGGCCGTGCATGCGGTACGCCTTGACGAGCGCCATCGCCGCCGCGACACCGCCGAGCAGCTCCTCGTCGACCGCGGGTGCGGCTGTCGCGGCGCGCTCGGGACCGGCGGGCTCAGGCGGCGCGGCCGCAGGCGGCGGGGGCGGCGCCTGGGCGACTGCAGCGGCGCCGTTGTCCCCGTCGCGCTCGAGGGTCTCGAGCAGGCGCGCCAGGCCGGGCTGGGTCTCGAGCAGCGCCCGAGCATCACCGCTCTCGAAGAACGCGCGCCACTCCATCGGAACCGCCTCGGGACTCTCGAGGTACTGCTCGAGGAGGAGCCCGGCGAAGCCTGCGTTCAGCGCATCGACGTCACGCAGGGGCATACGTCTGTTGTACCACCCAACGGGTGGGACCCCTTGTCAGAAGACGGGATTCTTCGTGATGACGGCGATCGAAAGACCGACGACGAACGCGACTGCGGCGACGAGGATCGCGATCAGCGGCAGGCGGCTGTCGCGCGGCGCCATCCCCGTTGCGATCAGCGCCAGCAGCACCGCGAACGGGATCAGCCGCACCGGCCGGTACGCGAGTGCGAGGCCGCTCCCGAGGATCGAGAGGGTGGCGAGGAAACCCGCAGCAAGGTCCGAGGGACGCGTCGTGCGCGCGGGAGCCGTCACGGCGTATTCGCCTTCTTCGGCGCGAGCGCGACGCGCTCCGGCCTGCGCACGGGACCACCGTGCGGCCGCGGCTGGCGCGGGCGGCGCACGCGGAGACGCCAGCGGGAGAGGAACGGCGGCGGTTGCTCGGGGTCGCGAACGGCGACGAGCGCCGCGCCCTCCTCCGGCCGCGGCTCGGCCCGAACGGCCCACCACACGACGCCGACGAGGTAGGCCATCGGCAGCTTCATCAACACCATCAGGAAGATCAGCTCCCACCAGCCGCTCGACATGGTGGCGAAGCATAACGGGGTCACCGGGCCCGGCGCCTGAGCGCCGCGGCGCCGGCGGCGTTGAGCAATCCGCCTGCGAGCGCCGCCAGCAGGAGCCCATTGCCGAGCGTCGTCTCTGCCGACGTTGCGTGCCGCTCGAACTCGAGGAGCAGCACCGGGCCGAGGCCGATGCGGAAGCTTCCCCAGCCGCCGTTGTCCGCAGCGACCCCGAGTGCGAGCCCGGCCACGACGAGCACGAGCATCACGGCGACGGCCCCGAGCGCCAGGGCGATCACGTAAGGCCGCACGCGTTCCTTCCATCCTCGGCGAGGATCGACAGCGCCAGCGCGTGCCCGGCGAGCGGTGCGAGTGCGGGCGCGGCCGGGCGCCACGCGAGCGCGAGCGCGACTGCGAGTAGCGCGGGCGCAAGTGGTCCCGCGGTTGCGACTGCGAGAGCGCGAGCGCCGGTGACGCGCTCGTGCAACAACGCAGGGCGCAGCCCGTCGAGGACGAGCGCGTAACGCCTCCCGCGCAGCGCGAGCGCATGCGCGACCTCGTGCACGACGATGCCGGCGCCGGAGGTGAATGCGACAGCAAGCGCGAGGGCACCGGCGACGACCACCGCCGGCAGGAGCGCGAGCGTCAGCAGCAGTCCGAGCGGCGCAACCGCGCGCGCAACCGCAAGCGCGCCCCGCACCTGAATGCGCCGAAGCGGTGCGTGCAGCACGAGCCCGTAGCGGAGCCCGGCGACGCGGCGACGAACGCGCTCGGCGAACGGGATCCGCACGTTGAGCAACGCGCGGGTGTTCAGCTCGTTGCAGAACGCGAGCGCGTCGCGCGTGCCGTTCGACGCACCCGCACCGTCGAGCAGGGCAGCCGCCGCGCAGATGCTTCGCGCGCTGAGAACGAGCTCCGCCGACCGGTTGAGCGGGATCGCGGATCCGCGAAGCTCGTCGACGAGGGCTCCGTCGCGCAGCTCGACGCCGGGCGCGAGCTCGATCGCATCGCGCACGCCGATCACCGGACGCTCCGCGCCCGCAGCGCAACGGCGAAACCGACGGCGGCAACGAGCGCGCCCACGGCGACCGCCGCGGCGCCTGCTCCCGCTTCCAGTCCGAGCACGATTGCCACCCTGCCGGCGGCGAACGACCATCCGGTCGCGACCGCCGCGAACGCGCCGAGGCACGCGAGCTGGTCGCCTCCCCCGCCCTCGCGCCAGGCAACGACGGAGCCCGAGAGCAGCGCCGAGCCGAAGACGACGGCCGCGGCGGCGGCGACGGACGCCACGAGACGCGGCTCGGCGGGCGCAACAGCCCAAGCCGCGGCGACGCCGACGGCCCCGACGGCGGCCGCCGCGGCCACCGCTGCGAAGGCGAACCGCAAGAAGAGCCACCACGTGCGGACGGGGGCGAGCCGCCAGACCCAGTCCGCACAGCCGTCCAGCCCGGGCGCGGCCAGCGCGAAGACGGCGGCGCCGAGGATCGCCGTCAGGCTCGCGACGAGCGCGGCAGCGGCGACCGGCAGGCCTGCCATCCGAAGCGCCGCCACTCCGCCCGCGCCGAACGCCACGGCGGCGATTGCGTACGCACGCAGCTGCGGTCGTCGCGCATAGCGCGCGAGCGCCGACAAGACGATGCCGTGTGCCGAGAAGCGCACGAGGCCGCGACTGGCCCGGCTCGGCGGACGATGAGCTACAGAGATCGCCCAGGCCGCCAGTGCCGCGCCCGCGAGCGGATACGGCCGCAGCGACGCCTCTCCCTGGAGCGCGCGTGCCGTGGGCGTGAGCGGATCGGCGGCGGCGACGAGCACACCGACTGCCGCGAACGCGAAGCCGCGAACCGCGCGACGGGAGAACGCGACGGCGGCCTCGAAGGCGATGGCACCGGCGAACACCGCGGCAGCAAGCGCGGCGAGCGCCGCGGGCGTGGCGACCCCCGCCAAGGGCGCCAGGAAGAGCGTCACGGGCACGGCCGTCGCGGCGAGGAGGACGGCGACCGGAGCGACCGTCAGGGCGATCGCGGACGCCGCCCGCGGCACGGGCGCCGCCGCGAGCTGCGTGCCGAGCGCGCGCCGTCCCGGTGCGACCGAAGAGACGACGACACCGGCGAGCGCCGCGGAGAGGGCAACCGCGACCGCGGCCGACCGCGCGAGCTCGGCGTCCGCTGCGAACGTCGAGCGCAGCGTCTCCGCCGCGTGGACGCCACTCCAGAGGCTCACTCCCGTCAAGCACGGGACGAGGAGCAGCGCCAGCGCCGCCGGCAGCGGAGCCGAGGCGAACGCATCGGCGACGCGCCGGCGCGCGCAGAGGAAGAGCGCGCTACAGAGCGTCGAAACCATCTCGAATCTCCGCGAGACGCGCGCTCGCGCCGACGGCGTCCAGGAACGCGTCCTCGAGCGAGCGGCCCTGGGTGAGGCTCTCGACGGACCCCGCGGCCATCACCCTGCCGCCGCTCAACAGGACGATCTCGTCGCAGACGCGTTCGGCGAAGCCGAGCTCCTGGGTCGCGACGAGGATCGCGGATCCGGACCTGGCGGCCGCACGCAATGCTTCACGCAGCGCCGCCGACGCCTCGGGGTCCAGCGCCGCCGTTGCCTCATCGACGACGAGCAACGGTCGCGCGAGCGCAAGCGCCCCAACGATCGCAACTGTGCGCCTCTGGCCGTGCGAGAGCGCGCCCAACCGCACGCGCCCGCGTGTCTCGAGGGCGAAGGCGCGCTGGAGCGTAGCCGCCCGCGCGTCGAACGCGGCGCCAGCACCGTAGAGGGCGCGAACGAGCCGCAGGTACTCGTCGACGCAAAGCTCGTCGAGCCCCTCCGGCTCGTCGGGGACGTAGGCGAGCGCTCGCCGCGCCGCGATCGACCGAGGCGGCGCCCCACTGACGAGCACGCGCCCGTCGGCCGGTCGCAGCAGGCCGACGACCGCTCGGAGCGTCGATGTCTTGCCGCACCCGTTCGGGCCGATCAGACCGAGGATCGCGCCGCGTGAGATGCCGAACGTGAGGCCGCGCACGGCGTGGACGGGCCCGTAGCGAAGCTCGAGCCCGTCCACGACCAGAGGGCGCACCGCACGCAGGGGGTGAGCGTCGGCGCCCTCCGTCTCTCCTAGCTCGACGAGCACTCGACCTTGAAGCCCTTCCACGTCAGCGAGATGTGCGGGTAGCCGCCCGACCAGCGGCAGTAGGTCGCGTACGCGAGCGCAAGGGCGTACGCGAAGCCGACGAAGACGACCCACCAGACGATCGGGGACCGCTGCGCCGGATCGCTCTTCCAGACGAGAGCGGGCGGCTCGTAGGAGCCGAGCACCAACGACGTGTTCACCGTCACCTCCTTCCATGTCGACTTCGACCGACGGTAGAAGGGCCCGCGCGCGGCCGGGTGCCATCTTTGCGCCGAAAATCAACGGCGCGGGCTAGTGGCAAATCAGGCTAGGTCCCGTACGACGACACGGGTTACGCTGCGCAGACGAACGGGGATAGGGGGCGCAATGACACAGGACCCCATCGAACGGCTGATCGCCCACGGCGACGACGAAGGCTGCGTCTGCCTTTCGCACCTCCAGCAGCTCGTGCAGGAGCTCGAGCTGGACGAGGAGCACGTCGACCAGCTCTACCAGCAGATCGAGGAGCGCGGGCTCGAGCTGACCGACGACTGCTGCCGCGACAACGCGCCAGACGCGACGTACGTCAACGGCGACCTGGTCGCGGCGACGACCGACGCGCTCCAGCTCTTCCTCAACGAGGCGGGGCGCTACAAGCTGCTGACCGCGGACGAGGAGGTCACGCTGTCGAAGCGCATCGAGCGCGGTGACAAACAGGCGAAGGACCTGATGATCAACTCGAACCTGCGGCTCGTCGTGTCGATCGCGAAGAAGTACCAGGGTCACGGCCTGTCTCTGCTCGACCTGATCCAGGAGGGGATCATCGGGCTGATCCGTGCGGTTGAGAAGTTCGACTGGCGCCGCGGCTACAAGTTCTCAACGTACGCGACGTGGTGGATCCGGCAGGCGGTCCAGCGCGGCGTCGCCAACAAGTCGCGGACGATCCGGATCCCCGTCCACATCCTCGAGCGCGAGACGAAGATCTCGCGCGCCGAGCGAGAGCTGATCGCGGAGCTCGAGCGCCAGCCGACGGACGAGGAGATCTCGAAGCGCTCGAAGCTGCCGGTCAAGCAGGTGCGCGAGGTGCGCAAGGCCGCACGCGCCGTCACGAGCCTCGACAAGCCCCTCGGTGACGACAGCGAAGCATCGCTCGGCGACGTCGTGGCGACCGTGGAGCACGACTTCGAGGAGGAGCTCCACGTCGGGCTGACCGAAGACACCCTGCGGCGCGCGGTCGCGGAGTTGCCGGAGCGCGAGCAGGAGGTGCTCAGGCTGCGCTACGGCCTCGACGGCGACACCGATCCGAAGTCCCTGGACGAGATCGGGCGCCTCCTAGGGATCACGCGCGAGCGCGTGCGCCAGATCGAGGGCCAGGCGCTCGAGCGGCTCGCGGTCAACCGCGAGATCGAAGCTCTCCGCGCCGCCTGAGGCTAGGTTGCATCCCCCGAACGGGGGTGTTGGCAACCTGTGGAAAAGCGGCCGAATCTCGTTTCGAAACGGTAACCGGCCTGTCGAAAACGGTGGGACCACGGGTACGCCTCGCGAGGGGTCCCGAGCGTTTTTCGGACGGAGCAGCCGCTTAGTCGGGGGTCGGGGCCTCGTTCGTCGACGAGTACGCGTCGGTGCTGCGCGGGATGTAGCACGAGTCGACGCCGTCGGCGAGCGCGGCCTCGTAGCGGACGCGGTGGACGAACGGCGACTTGTTGTGCGTCTCGTTCGTGGCAACTCCGAAGTGGACGTGTGGTCCGCTTGCGTTTCCCGTCAGCCCCACGTCGGCGACGTGTTGGCCGCGGCGGACGTGCGAGCCGATGCCGGGAATCACGCTGTCTTCCTGAACGTGAAAGTAGACGGCGTACGTACCGTCCTCGTGCCTGATGAAGAAGTAATTGCCGATGCCGGTCCAGCCGACTGGGGCGGCCGTGCCTCCGGGTGGTGTCGGGTTCCAGAGGTTGTACGGGTCCGACTCCTCGACGAAGACGACCTCGCCGCCGCGGGCAGCGCGCAGCGGCATCCCGTCGGGCGCGCCGAGATCGAGCGCGTACGCCTGCCACTCGGGGTGACGCCGGGTCTCGTTCGGGTCGTCGATGTTGCCGTTCGTCCCGGTCCCGAAGGCGAAGCCGTACGCGAACGGGAGCTTGTAGTACGAGTCCTTGACCGTCTGCGTCGTGTACGGCGCCGCCGGCGGATAGGTCGGGTAGCCGGGCGTCCCGTTCGGATTCGGGTTGCCCATCGGGATGACGACGGACGGAAGCGTCGGGCACGCGGCGACCCGGTCGTGCTGGATGGAGGGCAGCTTCGCGCTGTACCAGAACGGCGCGTTGTTCCTCGTCCCGTTGAGCCGCGCCCACCGCAGCGCCGACGGCCGCTCCTGTCCGGTCGCCAGGACCTCGTCGACGGTGAAGAGGTACCCGGGATCGAAGAAGTCGTCGCTGTAGACCGCGAACGTATCGCCGGCGACGATCGGCGCGACCTGCGGCCGGCTGGAGACGCCGCCGGTGATCTTGTAGCCCTCCGCGCTGAAGGTGGGATTGGTCGACCCCGGAACGATCAGCGAGAACGCGCCGATCGGGGTTGCCGGCTCGAAGTCACCGGCCTCGCCGTCGTCGGTGACGCTGAACGCAATCTTGTTGTAGAGGACGGTGGCGTAGGAGCCGAGCGCGCGTACGACGACGGTGTACTCGGTGCTCGAGAGCCCCTCGGGCGGCTTGCAGGCCTCGAAGTCGGGGCCGAGGATCGTGCACTCCGTGCGAAAGACCGTCGCCGTGACCTTTGCGGGCTGAGTGCCGAGGAACCCGGGCAGCCCGACCGGCGCGTTGCCTTCGCGCAGGTCTGTTGCCACAGTCTCGTGCAGCGGCGACTGGTCGACGTCGATCGTGAGCCCGTAGTGGAGCGCATGCCCCTCGGGAGTCGCGCCCGGGCAGGAGCCGTCGACGGCGCCGAGGCGCATGCCCTGCTCGAGCTGGAGGACGTCGGCATCGTCCTCGTAGGCCCGGGGCTGGTGCAGGGTCACCGGCCCGAAGTGGAACGGCGGCATCGGCTGGATCGGGGCGATCCGAAGCAAGGCACACGGCGCGGGCCCGAACTTCGCCTTCGCGCTCTCGCCTTTCACCGTTGTCGCCAGGCCCGTGCCGTCGTTGAAGAGGAGACCGCTTGCCGAGATCTCAGTGCCCGGCGCCGCGGGCGTCGGGTAACGCTCGGCGGCCAGGCCGAAGACGGTTCCATCCGTCAGCTCCACCAGACCCTCGGCGTCGTCGTTCGCGGCGACCGTGCCACGGACGTCGAGCAAGCCCACGATCGCCGCACACGTTGCGTCGAACGCGGCGGCGGCCTCCCGGGCGTCTGCGCCCGCTCGCGCGACCAGCGCCTTCTGCAGATTCCACGACGCGAGCTGCAGGTCGTCCTGCTCGACGTCTCCCTCGGCAGAGCGCGTTCGCGTGGCGGCCACCTCGACGGCGCGCGCTTCGATCACCGCGTCGAGGAGCGCGAGCGCGTCGGCAACATCGTGCGCACCTCGAGCCGCGGTACGCGCGGCAAGGCAGAGCGTGCCGCGCTCGAGCTCGCCGGCGGCGCGCTCGAACGTCTTGCGCGCCTGCGCGATCTGCGGAAGAGCCTCGCCGAACGCGGGCTCGCGCTCGAGCATCGCCTCGTCGACGTCGAGCGTCTCGAGCAGCGGGACGACGAAGACCTCCGGGCGCCGGACGAGCTGGATCGCCGTGCAGCCGAAGGCGAGCGGCGCGGCGACGCGCGAGGTGCCGGGGCAGAGGTCCGTGCGCGGCGGCTCTCCCTGCGCGCGCGCCTCCGGGCCTGCGCCCGCGCGCGGCGCCGCGAGGGCGAGCAACGCGACGACGCAGACTGTCAAGACTCGGATCGCCCCAGCCCCCCTCATTCGGCCCTCCCGACGCGATCCTGCTCCTCGCGCCGGGAGAAGTCAATTAGTCGTAGCCGAGCTCGCGCAGGAGCAGCGCCGCCTCGCCCTCGACGTCAGCGAGCTGTTCCGCGGTGAGGTCGCGCCGCCAGCGGCCGATCGAGCGGGCGTGAACGCCCGCCAGGGCCGGTGCGAGCGTGTCGGCGTCGAGCCAGAGGTGGCCGGCCAGCGCCTCGGCCGCGGCACGAGGATCGGATGCGAGCTCCTCGTAGCGCAGCTCAAGCAGGCGGTCGTCGTCCAGCTCGAATCCGGCGGCGACGTGGCGGCGCCACGCCCACGCCGCGCGACGCGCTTCGCTCGCCTGTTCGAACTCGCGCCGCCGGTCCGGCTCGACCCAGAAGCGCGCGTGCCCGCCGTGGGCCTGGCCGACGTCGTCGCTCCCGGTCGCGCCGCCGAGCCAGCCCTTCTCGAGCAGCGAGCAGACGACGTCCCGTCCGTCGCGGATGAGGTGGACCGCCCGTGCCTCTGGGTACGCGCGCAGCGCAGCGCGCAGGACGAAGACCGTTTCTGGCGTCTGCTCGACGCCGCGCAGGTGCGCGCTGAGCCCCAGCCGGCGCACGCGCTCGAGCGTGCGGCGGAAGCGGCGTGCTGCCTCGTCTTCGTCGAGCGCAGCCAGCTCGGCAATCGCCGCCTTCACCGGCTTCACCTCGCCGAGGTCGACGACGCCCGGGTGCGATCCGAGCGCGCCGGCGAGGAACGTCGTCCCAGAGCGGGGGCAGCCGACGACGAAGATCAGCCGCTCGTCTGTCGCGCCGAATCGTGGGTTGCGTCCGCGCGCGAGCACCCGCGCGGCCGCGGTGCCGTACATGGACACGGAAGAAAGCGCCGCGCGCACCGGCGGAATCTAGCCCGGAAACGGCGGAGCCCGCCGGAGCGGGCTCGAGGTGGAGCCGACGGGACTCGAACCCGTGGCCTTCGGCGTGCCACGCCGACGCTCTCCCAGCTGAGCTACGGCCCCAAGTCGGCTCAGTGTAGCCGCGAACTCGTAATCATCGGCCCACTTCACGCCTCGGTGTTGATTGTTTCGCGTCGGCTCGATGCGGAGGTGCAGTGTACGCCGTCGCGCCCAAAGCTCAGCGGGTAGAAGGAAGCATCGGTCGAGGTCCGCGCAGTACGCAGCGAACGCGTCGGCTTCGTCATCCATGTACAGACGCGTGATGACCTTTCCGCCGACGCTGCGGCGGCTCGAGTAGCTGCGGACGAGGACCACCTCTCCGTGCCGCGCGGCCCACTTACATTGAACCCGTAAGAGCCCGGGCTTGAGGTCGAGGATCAGGTCGTAGCGTCCGCCTTCCACGACCGCGCGGTAGACGTCGATTCCGAGCTTGACCGCAGCATGGACGATCGCGGTCTCGGCGATGTTCCCCTTCTGGTCAGTCGAGAGCACGTTTCCAGCCTAGACAACGCATCGGCTGGGCCGTGTCCTAAACTGACAACGCTAGGCCGTCGCGGCGCCGACGTCCACGCTGGGCAGATCGCCCCAGAGATCCTCGAGCCGGTAGTACGCGCGCGTCTCGGGCGTGAAGACGTGCAGCACGACGTCGAGGTAGTCGGCGACGATCCAGTTGCCCTCGGCGTGGCCGTCGACCGAGCGCGGGATCTGACCGTCGTCGCGCTTCAGGAGCTCGTGGATCTCGTCCCAGATCGCCTTCGTCTGCCGCGCGTTCCGGCCGGATGCGACGACGAAGAAGTCCGTGTAGACGCAGGCCGGCCGCATGTCGATGATCACGACGTCCTCCGCCAGCTTGTCCTGGGCGATGGCGGCGATCCGCCGGGCCTGTTCGAGCGTGCTCAAGCGGGAACAGAGTACCGCGGCTCGCTGCGGTAGAGGCCGAGGCGACGGATCTCGTCGGCGACGGGTGCGGGCACGAGGTCGTCGATCGGGTCGCCGCGGGCGGCCTTCGCGCGGATCTCGCTCGACGAGATCGGCACCGGCTCCATGTCGAACAGCTCGACGCGCTCGGGATGGCGCAGCCGCTCGAGGACGTAGTCGAGCTTCTCGTGTGGATAGCCCGGCCGCGTAGCGACGCCGAGACGCACGTACTCGAGGATCTCGTCCGGCTCGCGCCACGTCAGGAACTTCGCGAACTGGTCTGCGCCGACGAGGAAGATCGCGTCATCCCCGTAGCCCGTGACGGTGTCGATCGAGTACGGATTGGCGTCGCGCACGATCTCCGCGTCCGGGAGCGCGAGGTTGGCGAGCCGAAGCCTCACCTCCACGTCGACGTCGACCTGCTTGTGCGGGGGCGCAACGCTGACGAGCGCGAGCAGCCGCTCGAGCTCGAAGCGCTCCCGCGCCGCCTGCGCGAGCCGCACATGGCCGTTGTGCGGGGGGTTGAACGTCCCGCCGAGCAGCCCGACTGTCATTCGACGACGAACTCCTCGTTACCGACCTCGACGGCGGCCCCGCGGCGAGCACCCGCCGCGCGCAGCGCCTGCTCGAGCTCCTCCTCGTCGGAGGGCGGTGTGCCCTCGATCCGGAAGCCGCGGTCGGTGCGAAAGATCCTGTACCTCCTCCGTGCAGGCGGCGCGGGACGGTAGACGAGGAAGTCGACAAGATCCTCCTCACCCTCCTCGACGGGCTCGTGTGCCGCCGGGATGAGGGCGAACAGAGCCCGCCTGAACTGCTCGATTCCCTCGCCGGTGACCGCAGAGACGGCAAACGTGCCCACCAGCCGTTCGTCGTCGAGCCGGAGGCTCGGCGGCGAAAGGCAAAGGTCGATCTTGTTCAGCACGACGATCTGCGGTCGCTCGGCGAGCCCCGCGCCGTAGCGCTCGAGCTCGACGTTTATCTGGCGGAACCGCTCCACCACGTCCTCCGTCACGTCGATCACGTGCACGAGCAGCCGTGCGCGCTCGAGGTGCGCCAGGAACTCGTGGCCAAGGCCCACTCCCTCGCTGGCACCCTCGATCAGCCCGGGCACGTCGGCGACGGTGAGCTGCCTTCCGTCCGGCGCCTCGACCGTCCCGAGCACCGGCGCGGTCGTCGTGAACGGATAGTCGGCGACCTTCGGCTTTGCGTTCGAGATCCGCCGAAGCAGCGACGACTTGCCCGCGTTCGGAAACCCGACGAGCGCCGCATCGGCGAGCAGCTTCAGCCGCAGCTCGATCGAGCGCTCCTCTCCCGGAAGGCCGGTCTCGGCGAAGCGCGGCGCCTGGCGCGTCGGCGTCGTGAAGCGCTTATTGCCGCGACCCGCGGCGCCGCCGCGCGCGACGACGACGCGCGCGCCTGAGTGCGCGAGGTCGGCGGTCAACCGTCCCTCCTCGTCGAACACCTGTGTCCCCACGGGGACGCGAAGCTCGACGTCCTCACCGGCGGCGCCCTGCTTGAGCGCGCCGCGTCCGTTGCCGCCACGCCCGGCCTTCACCTTCATGTTCGGCCGGATCTTCGAGAGGTCGCGCAGGTCGGGATCCGCGCGCAGCACGACGTCGCCGCCCGGGCCGCCGTCGCCGCCGTCCGGCCCTCCCTTGGGGACGAACTTCTCGCGGCGGAACGAGAGCGCGCCGTCGCCGCCGCGCCCGGCCGCCACGTGGATGTGTGTCTTGTCGTGAAACATTGCTGATCGAAGCCTAGAGTTGAGCTGTGCCAGACGACTTCGTTTCGGTCACCATCGTCGAGAACGAGCTTGCTGCGGAGATGGCGTGCTCAGCCCTTCGGGCCGACGGTATCGAGTGCGCCTACCGCCAGACCAACTTCGGCGCAGGCGCGTTCGACGGCATGCGCGGAGGTCCGCAGAAGATTCTCGTGCGGCCCGGCGATCTTGCGCGCGCTCGAGAGATTCTCGACGACGCGGGCTAAACGGCGGTGACGGAGATCGTGCGGCGCTCGCCGCTCGTGCTGAACGACACGCGACCGTCGCGCTTGGCGAAGATCGTGTCGTCACGGCCGATGCCGGCGCCGTCACCCGGGCGGAAGCGCGTGCCGCGCTGCCGCACGAGGATCATCCCGGCCTTGACCTCCTGCCCGTCGAACAGCTTGACCCCGAGTCGCTTCGACTGGGAGTCGCGGCCGTTCTTGGAAGAGCCGAGCCCCTTCTTGTGTGCCATTAGTGCTCCTTCGCGGCGAGCGCGTGCTCGAGTGCCGAGATCGCGCCCTTCCGCTGGGCGTTGTCCTGCTCGTACGCCAGCGCCGCCTCGAGCATCGGGCGGTTCCAGCTCTTCGCGCCTTCCGAGATCTGGGCGACGGTCATCTCCTCGTAGCCCTTCGGCAGGCCCTTGCGCGCAGGCTGCGCCTGCGCGCTAGCCCGAGGCGCCTTCTCCGCGGCCGGCGCTTCAGTCTTCGCCGTGGCCGGCGCGCGCTTCGCACCGCCAATTGTCGTGATCTCGATCCGCGTCAGGGACGACCGGAAGCCGGTGTGGCGCCGGTAGCCGGTTCTGCGGCGGTACTTGCCGATCCGGATCTTCGGGCCGCGCTCGTGGCCGACGACCTTCGCCGTGACCGTCGTCTTCGGGGCGAGCTCGCCGTCGCCGTTGCCGCCGACGAAGAGCACGTCCGGCTGAATGGTCTTGCCCTCTTCGGCGTCGACGCGGTCCACGAGAAACTTCTCGCCCTCGTGGACGACGTACTGCTTCCCGCCGAGACTGATGATGGCGTAGTGATCCATGGCGCTGAAAACGCGGGCGCGCTGCCCGCGAACGCTGGACTCTAGCCGTTCTCGGGCTGATCCGGCGCGGTGGTGTCCGCCGCCGCGACCGCCGGCTTCTTGCGGCGGTTGCGACCTCCGCGCGAGCCCCGGCGCGTCTTCTTCCGAGCTGGAGCGGCCTCGCTCCCATCCTCGCGCGCACCGGCTGCCGCTGCCTCGGGCGCCGACCCGTCCTCGCTGCCGAGATCCGGGGAAGGCACGTGGATCGTCGGCGCGGCCGCCGGCTCGTCACCGTTCTCAGACGCAGCGACGGCGGCGGCGGCGGCATCAGCATCGGCGGGCGCCGCTGAGGCCTCGCCCGGCGCCTTCTTGCGGCGACCGCGGCCGCCGCGTGAGCCGCGGCGCGTCTTCTTCTTCGGCTTTGCCTCGGTCTCGCCCGTCGCGGCGTCGCCGGTCGCGACCTCTTCGGCGACCGACGGCTCCATCTCGGCCTCCTCCTCCGCCGCGGCAACCTTTGGCTCGGGCCTCGGCTTCGCAGGCGCAGTCACCTTCGCCTTCGCCGGCGCCTTCGGCTTTGCAGCCCTCGGCTCCGAGGGAGCCTTCGCAGCGGCCTTCCGCGTCGGCTTCTCCGCCTCGCCTTCGGCCGTCACCGGCGCACCGTCACGCGGTGCGGCGCCGGCGACGAGTGTGGCATAGGCCGCGTTCGGCTGGATCCGCTCGATCTGCACCCGCACCTTCTTGCCGACGAGCTTCGCGGCGCCCGCGACGCAGACGTCGTAGCCGTTGAGCTTGCCCACCGCCGCCGTCGGGTCGTGCAACCCGACCTCGACGAGCTGGAGCTGAAGCTCAGCGCCCTCCTCCACCGGAGCCTTCGGCAGCAGCGCTTCGAGCTTGCCCTGCTGGAGGACCTCGAGATGGTCGACGTGGATCCCGTCCTTCGGCTCGAGGAAGAAGCGGCGTCGCGCTGCGCCTTCGATCTCCGCCAGACGGGAGCCACCGGGGCCGAGCAGAAGCGATGCGACCTTCGAGTTGACCTCCACGCGAAACGCCTGCACGCGCGAGCCGTGCGCGAGGGCGCGCAGCCTCCGCTCGACTTCGATCGCGGCCGACTGCTCGGAGACGACGACGCCGTCGCCGCCGCAGGTCGGGCACTTGGTCGTCATCAGCTCGCGCGGCCCGTCGGTGACGTTCTGCCGGGTCATCTCCACCAGCCCGAGCGGCGAGATCTCCACGACGAACGTCTTCGTGCGGTCGCGCTGGAGCTCGGTGCGAAGCGCCTCCTCCACGGTCTCGCGGTTCTTCGGATTCGCCATGTCGATGAAGTCGATAACGATGATCCCGCCGATGTCGCGCAGACGGAGCTGGCGCACGACCTCCTTGACTGCCTCGAGGTTGTTCTTCGTGATCGTGTCCTCGAGCCGCCCGCCGGACGTCTTCGAGCGCGAACCGACGAAGCGCCCGGTGTTGACGTCGATAACCGTGAACGCCTCCGCGTAGTCGAAGATCAGGTAGCCGCCCGACGGAAGGTCGACGCGGCGGTTGAGCGTCGACTTGATCTCCGCGTCGACCCCGTAGGCCTCGAACAGCGGCTGCTTCTCCTTGTAGCGCACGACGCGCTCGACCATGTGCGGCGACGTCTTCTTCAGGTAGCCGACGACGCGCTTGTACGCCTGGTCGTCGTCGATGTACGCCTTCTCGAAGCTCTCGGTGAAGAGGTCGCGCGTGACGCGCAGGGGCAGCTCGGCCTCCTGGTAGATCAGCGTCGGCGGCTTGGCGGTCTTCGCTTGTTGCTCGATCGACTTCCAGAGCTTCTGGAGGAAGTTCAGGTCGCGCTCGATGTCCTCGGCGCTTGCACCTTCCGCGGCAGTGCGGACGATCACGCCTCCCTGCTTCGGGACGATCGGCTTCAGGATGTCCTTCAGCCGCTGGCGCTCGTCGTCGTCGAGCCGGCGCGACACGCCGAGGCCCTCGCCGTGCGGGACGTAGACCACGAAGCGTCCCGGCAGCGAGATCTCCATCGTCAGGCGCGCGCCCTTCGATCCCATCGGGTCCTTGACCGCCTGCGTCAGGACCGTCTCGCCGCGCTTCAGGATGTCCTGAATCCGCTTTCCGTGCCTGCGGCCCTCGAGCTCGGGCCGAACGATCTCGTCGACGTACAGGAACCCGTTCTTTTCGAGGCCGATCTCGACGAACGCCGCCTCCATTCCCGGCAGCACGTTGTCGACGTGGCCGAGGTAGATGTTGCCGGCGATCGAGCGGCGCTCCGGACGCTCGAGGTAGACCTCGGCGACGCGGTTGTCCTCGAGCACTGCGACCCGTTGCTCGCCGACGTCGACGGACACGAGCAGCTCGCGCTTCGCCTCGGGCAGCGGCGCGCGACGCGGCGGCTCGCGCCTGCGGCGCTCAGGGCGCTGCTGGCGTTCCTTCCGCTGCTGGGCGCGGCGCTCCTCGGCCTGCGAGCGGACGGGCTCGGGCTTGCGCTTCGGCGTCGAGGTCTTCGGCGACGCCTCGGTTGCGGTTGCTCCCGCGGGCTTCTTGCGCCCGCGGCCGCCGCGCGTGCCGCGCCGGCGTCGCTGCTGTGCTTCGGTTGTGGATTCGGCCGCGCCGGTCGGCGGCGGCTCAGACGGGACTACGACAGGTTGAGCGGCTGCCTCGGAAGGCGCCTGCTCGCGTTCCGGCTTGCGCCGGCGAAACCAGTTGAACGGCAAACGAAAACTCCTTTTCGAGCGCGCGCGGCAGCCGCATCGGGCGGCGCTGCGCAGCGCTGGTTGTCAGATTGATGAACATCTCGACTCAGGGTAGCAGCGGGGACGGCGGATCATCCTCCGGCGGACGGCCCGTCGCCGCTGTCCGTCCGGCCCCGGTCCTATCGTTCGCGCATCGAGCAACCCGGAGGTGCCGCCCCAATGGCGACCAGACGCGATGCCTACGAGCTCCTGCTGATCGAGGAGGCGGACGCCTGGTTCGAGTACCTCGAGGCGACGCAAGGCCAGTCCGCCCTCCGTTACAAGGAGGTCGAGCCGTGGGCATGGGCTCGCCTCTCCCAGCGCCTCCGCGCGATCAGGACGAAGAAGCAGAAGTTGCGCCCGGCGGCTGCGTAGTTTGCCCGGGCGAAGCGCCGGCTACTCCGGCGCCGCCCTCTGTGGGCTGAGCCAGAGGCGCGACGCCCGCTCGCTCTTCAAGGTGCCGAGGAAGCGACATCGCGCAGTCGCGTCTGGCAATAGCGAACTGCGGCTTCGCCGATCGCCCGCGTGCCGGTGTACGCGAGCGCCCCTTGCGCGATCCAGCCCGCGACTGGGATCGCACCGACCACGCTGCGCGCGATCGCGCGGAAGCCGACGCCGGCACCGACGGTCGCCGCGATCTCGGGGAGGCGCTGCCGGTCGACGTCGAGACCGTGCGCGGCGCAGATTCGCAGGACGAGGCGGAGCTGGTTCACAGTCAGGACCGGCAGGTCGGCACCCGGGACGAACACCGCCGCAGCGAAGCTTCCGCGCGACCACGTTCGCGATCTCGTCCAGGTCGAACCCCGAGCCGGGCTGAACACGGACGACGTCCGTGGCGAGCACGAACGGGATCCGCGCCGGCACGTCGCGTCCCGCCGCGACGACGATCGTCGGAACGCGCGCACGCCGAGCGGTCTTCAGCACCTGCTCGTCCTGCGCCGTGACGTCGTCGCCCAGGATGTAGAGGAGCGCCTCGACATGCTCGGGTGAGCCGCCGGTGCGGACGGCCGACGGGTCGCCGCCCGCGACGAAGTCTCGCACGAGCAGCGGAACGAGGTGCGGTGCTCCGGCGACGAGCAGGGGACGATCCTCGAGCTTGCCGAGCTCGCGCAGCAGCTCGAGCACGACGGTGGCCTTGATCGGCAGCGCCACTAGCGCTTGCTGCGGTACGGCGTGCCGCGGGCGTGAATCGAGAGGAGCACGCCCATGGCGAGCAGGTTCGCGATCATCGACGAGCCGCCGACGCTGACGAACGGGAGCGGGATTCCGGTGATCGGCGCGATCCCCATCGTCATCCCGACGTTGACGAAGATCTGGAAGAGGAACGCGAAGATGATCCCCGCCGCGACGACGGCCGAGAACGCGTCGCGCGCGACGGTGACGATTCGCAAGCCGCGCCAGACGACCAGCAGGTACAGGCAGAGCAGGATCGCCGCGCCGACGAAGCCGCGCTGCTCGGCGAGCGACGCGAACGCGAAGTCGGTCGCGTGCTCGGGGTTGAAGCCAAGGCTCGTCTGCGTCGCGCCGGCGACTCCGCGCCCGTCGAACCGGCCGGCTCCGACCGCAGTGACCGACTGCGTGACGTTGTACGTCGCGCCGCTGGGGTCCGAGTCGGGATTCGTGAAGCCGGTGATTCGCTCCTGCTGGTACGGCTTGAGGATCTGGACACCGGCCGCCGGCAGCAGCCAGAGCACCGCGACGGCGGCCAGCAGCGTCAGGCCGCCGAACACCGCGAGGGTGATCCAGCGCGTGCCCGCAATCAGCAAGACGGCCGCCAGCCCGGCGCCGTAGACGAGCGCCGTGCCGAAGTCGGGCTGCATGAACACGAGCGCGGTCGGGAGCGCGGCGAGGCCGATCGCGGTGAGCGTGCTCGGCGCCTCGTTCATCCGCTTTCCCCGTTCGGCGAGGAAGCCGGCGAGCGCGAGCACGATGAAGAGCTTTCCGAACTCGGACGGTTGGAACTTGAAGAAGCCGAAGTCGAGCCAGCGCCGCGAGCCGCGCACAACCGGCGCCGCGACGAAGACGAGCGCGATCGCGGCGACGGTTCCGACGTAGAACGTGCGCCAGAAGCGCCGGTAGACGCTCGGATCGACGAGCAGGGCGGCGAAGAGCCCGAGCGAGCCTGCCGCGGCGAAGACGCCCTGGCGGACGAGAAAGTAGTGCGGACTGCCGTCGATGTCGTGCTGCGTGACGCCGTTGATCACGGTCAGGCCGTAGGCGACTAGGGCCAGCACGGCACCGAAGAGGATCCAGTCCATGCGGCGGAGAAGCGACAGCTCCTGCGTCCGCAACCGGCGCCGCACACGCGCGCGCCGCTCCGATCTCGCTCCGGCGTAGTCGACGGCCATTAGTCGGAGTGCACCGGCCCGATCTGGGTTGCCTCGCGATGGAAGTACTGCTCGAACACGCGCAGCGCGGCGGGCGCCGCAACGGCTCCGCCGTGGCCGCCGTTCTCGATCAGCGCGCACACGACGAGCTTCGGGCTGTCGTACGGGCCGAAGCCGCACCACCACGCCTGGTCGAAGTTCCGTTGCACGCCGTCACCCGGATCGATCACCTTCTCCGCCGTTCCCGTCTTGCCCGCGATGTCGACGGGGAAGTTGCCGAAGATCCCGGTCGAGGTGCCGAGGGACGAATGCGTCGCCTCGAAGAGCCCTCGGCGGATGACGTCGATCGCGGCGTGGTCGACGTCGACGGACTGCGGCGCCGGCGGAGCCGGGAACGGCGCCGCACCGTCCTCGCCCGGCCGCTCGACCGCGAGCAGCAGGTGCGGCGTCACGAGCTTGCCGCCGTTTGCGATCAGCGCGTAGAAACGAGCCATCTGCAGCGGCGTGACCAGCAGGTCCTTCTGGCCGATCGCCAGGAGGATCGAGTCGCCCGGCTTCCACGACTGGTCGAGCTCCGACTTGAACGTCTTTTGACGCCATTCCGGCGTCGGCAGCAGCCCGCCGCTCTCGGAGCCGACGTCGAGCCCCGTAGGCTGGCCGAAGCCGAAGCGGGAGGCCCAGATCTGAAGCGGATGACCGCGCTCGCGCGGCAGGCCGTAGAACGCGTCGCCGAGCGCGTAGAAGTACGTGTCGCAGGACGCCGCGAGCGCCGTCGGCAGGTCCATCCCGGTGTTCACGTTCCGGTCCCAGTTGTAGAACGGCTGCTGGGCGCGATCGTGCGGTGAGAAGTAGACGCCGGTGCACGGCAGCGTCGACCACGGCGAGATCAGGTGCTCCTCCATCGCCGCGAGCGCCGTCACCGGCTTGAACGTCGAGCCGGGCGGGTAGCCCAGCAGCGCCCGGTTGAGAGCCGGGAAGTTCTTCTCCTCGGCGATCTCCTGGTTCTCGCCGATGCCGGCTGCGTTCAGCTTCTGCGGCGTCACGCGCCCGGTGAAGATCGCCGGGTTGAAGCTGGGCGCCGACGCGAGCGCGAGCACCGACCCGTCCTTCGGATCGAGGGCGACGATCGCGCCGCCGTTCGAGTACCAGCAGCCGACGCACTCCGAATCCCGCGCCCGCTGGATGCCTTCCTTGAGCGCGAGCTCGGCCGCCCGCTGCAGGCGGACGTCGATCGTGAGCCGGATCGCGCTCCCGGGCGTCGGGTTGCGGGCCGGCGTGAACTGCCCGCGCGGGTTCCCGAGCGAGTCGACGCGGAGCTTCGTCTCGCCCGGCGCTCCCCGGAGCCAGCTGTCGTACGCCGCCTCGACTCCCGACTGACCGACCTTGTCTCCTGGGACGTACGGCGAATCCTTGCGATCGATCTGCTCCTTCGTCACCTCGCCGACGTAGCCGAGGATCTGCGCCGCGATCGGTCCGTTCGGATAACGCCGCGGATACGACTTCGCGAGCTGGAGGCCCGGGAAGTCGTCCCTGTGCTCGTAGAGGTAGATCACCTGGTCCTCGTGGATCCCCTCCTTCACGACCACCGGCGTAATCGGGTCGTCCCTGCGCGCTTTGATGCGCTCGAGGATCTCCAGGACCGGCACGTCGACGATGCGCGAGAGGTGGCGGAGCTCGCGGCGCTCCTGCTTCCACGTCTTCGGCAGGTCGTTGGGCCACAGTTCGACGGCGGTGCCGGCGCGGTTGTCGACCAGTGCGAACCCGTTGCGGTCGAGGATCTTCCCGCGCGGCGGCTCGAGGCGCAGCGTCCGCAGCTGGTTGTTCTGCGCCGCGCGCAGGTACTGGTCGCCCGAGAGGACCTGGAGCGCCCAGAGGCGCAGGAAGAGCGCGGCGAACACGACGAGCGCGAGCGAGCCGAGGATCGCGACGCGCAGCGCGAGCTGCGGCGTCAGGCGATAGGGCTCCTCGAGGCCCGGTGTCGGCGGAAGGAACGAGGTCGAGCCGCGCGCGCTAGCCAAGGAGCCGCACCTCCCGCGCCCGGTCGGCCCACTCCACCGGCCGCAGCAGCTTCTTCACGAGCCAGTAGACGGGCGCCGTCAGGATCAGGTTGAACGCAATCGTGGGCACGAGCGACTCCACGAGGATCAGGCGACCCGACACCTGGTCTCCGAGCAGGAAGTGGAGCAGTAGCGCCCCGACCGCGTACAGCACCGTGACGACGGCGACTGAGACGTAGGGCGCGTGCGTCCGGTCGCGCCCGGTTGTCTCGCCGTAGCGGCCGATCCAGTACCCGCCGACGGTGAGCAGGAGCGACGTCAGCCCGAGCGTCTCGAGCGTCGCGACGTCGACGAGCAGCCCGCCGAGGAATCCGCCGAAGGCGCCGAAGAGCGAGCCGCGAAGCAGCGCGACCGCGACGAGCGTCACAAGCAGGAGGTCGGGGTAGCCGCCGGCCACGTCCACCGCAGACAGCAGCGAGACCTGGACGATCGCGACGAAGAAGAGGAGGACGGCAGCCTTGGCGGCGTCCGCGATCGTCACCGCCGCCGGTCCTTCGGCACGAGGACGGCGACGGCGTCGAGCGCCGAGAAGTCGGCGAACGGCTCGACCTGGATCTGCATGAAGACGTCGGTGTCGGTGCGGCCGACGCTCGTCACGCGCCCGATCGGGATCCCGGGCGGATAGATCCCGGGAAGCGCGCCGAGCTGCGTTCCGGCGGTCATCACGATGTCGTCCTCGCGGACGCGCTCATCCTTCGTGACCCGGTCGAAGAAGAGGGCGGTGCCACCGCCGGCACCGTGACGGATCAACCCGTAGGCCCGCGTCGTCAGGTTCTTCGCCGCGACCGCGCTCGTCGGGTCGGTGAGGAGCGTTACCTGCGCCACGCCACCCGCGACGCGCGTCACCTTGCCGACGAGCCCGTCGGCCGTGACGACCGGGTCGTCCTCACGGATGCCCTGCTTCGCGCCTGCGGAGATGACGATCTGCTGCCGGAGCTGGCTCGGCGCCCGTGCGGCGACTCGTGCGTTGACGGCGCGGTAGCCCTTCGGAAAGTCGGGGCCGCGCTGGAAGTCGAGCAGGCGCCGGAGCGTGTCGTTCTCCTCCTGCGCGGCCTGCGCCGCCACGTACTTCTGCCGCAGCTCCTGGTTCTCGCGCCGGAGGCGCTCGTTCTCCGAGCGCGCCCCGAGGAGGTCGTCGAACCATCCCCAGGCGTCGCGGAACGGCGTCACGACCCGCTCCGTCGCCACCTCGAACGGCCGGAGCGCGGACGCGGCGCCGTTCTGGATCGCATGCAGCGGCCCGCCTGAGGACTCGCGGAACGATGCGGTGATCAGCGCGAGCGAGAGCAGGACGAGCACCCCCACGACGATCCGGCGGCGGAGGGCCGAGCCGGAGCGAGAGGTGAGCGAGGAGGCGGCGGGACGCCGGACGGACTGGCCCAGCACCGCCAACCGGTTGGTCCGGTTGCGCGTCGTTGCCACGAGGAGGCCCTAGCGTAGCGCCTTGCTCGGATCGGCCTGGGCGCGGCCGAAGAGCCCGAAACGGGCTAGTACCTTCGGTGGTTGTTGCGTCTCGCGCGGGCCGAGCGATGGATCGCCTCGAACTCTTCGAGGCTTCGGCCCGAGCCGACGGCGACGCAGGTGAGCGGGCTCTCCGCGAGGTGCACGGGCATCTGCGTCTCGTGGCGGAGGCGCTCGTCGAGCCCGGTGAGCAGGGCGCCGCCGCCGGCGAGCACGATGCCGCGGTCCATGATGTCCGCGGCGAGCTCGGGCGGCGTCTTGTCGAGCGTCGACTTGATC
>WNGA01003124.1_pt2 | contig 29939 bp, 34 predicted proteins | sample 5400061 | NCBI WGS metagenome assembly WNGA01 (sample SAMN13153366, study PRJNA577476) | soil metagenome | isolation source: 100 cm soil or saprolite under grassland replicate 2 | place: USA:California | collected 2016-06-15
GAGCAGGTAGTCGTAGACCCGCGCCAGGTTGGGCTTTTGCGGGTCGATAGCGTTGTCGGGCCACCCGGTACCGATCATCGCGCCACTCCTGCGGGTTGGGCTGGGTGGCCGGCGGTGTCGTGGCGTGCTGCCTCGGGCGGCGCGCTGGCCGGCCCGCTCGTACCCGGGGTCACGAGGGTGTGTGGGCGCTGTCGGTGCCGGATCGTGGACGTCGAGCGCCGTCGGCGCGCCAGTACGCTCCGGCGGCTCGTCGCAGTTCGGGGCGCCAGGTCGGACAGCTCGAACGTCACCGCTTGGCCGTAGCCGCACACTGCGGCCATGCCGAGGCAGACTGGCGCGAACACGACGCGGACGATGCTGCGCAGCTGCCAGGCGTAGGTCAGTAGACCGGCAGCCTCGGCGGCGCTGGCGACGACGACGGTCGCGGTGAGCAGCCGCACACGCCGGGACTCGTCGGCGCGGGCGCGCATCACTGCCGCCCCGGGTCTGGGTCACCTGGCCACGCGGTCCAGGCGGTACACGGCGGACGTCGGCGTCCGCTGTCGTGGAGGAACTCCTCGATCATCAAGACCACCTCGTCGAGGGAGATGGCGGCGTCAGCGGGAAACGCCTGACGGCAGCCCAGCAGGTGGTAGGCGTACTCGGTGCTGCCAGGGGTCGCTTCGCTCTGGGCGTACCAGAAGCCGAAGAGGGTCAGCCGTACGCTGCCGACCAGCTCGCGGCGGTTGACCCCGACGAGCAGCTGCGGGCCGGGTCCGCCGGCCGGTAGACCGCGCTGGATGCTGGGGTCGAGGGTCAGGACGGCGGCGAGGTCGTTCTCGCCGGGCACTTCGACCAGCGTGTCGATCAGACTCTCGATGTCCGCGCGGGTGCTGACGATGACCGGCTGTTGCTGATGTTCCGGTCGCCACCGTGCTCGCAACGCCGTCACCGGGCCGCCTCGGTGGGGGTGGGCTTGCGGCCGACGCCGGCGTACATCCACTGCGCGCCCGGATCGTCGCCCAGCCGCTCGGGGTCCCACTGCGTCGGGAAGACCAGGCCGGGCTCGACGAGGTCAAATCCGTCGAAGAACTGCCCGATCTGGTGCCGGGTGCGGGGTATCAGGGGGGTGGTGATGCGGAGCCGGGCGAACTCGTCGGCCACCTTCGCGGCGAGAAAAGGGCGGGCGTCGCCGGTCACGTGGGTGACGGCGAGGTAGCTGCCGGGGGCGAGGGCGTCGCGGAGCTGGGCGACGATCCCGGCTGGGTTGTCGTCGTCGGGTAGCAGGTGCAGCACGGCCACGAGTAGGACCGCGATGGGCTGGCTGAGGTCGATGAGCGCCCGCAGGTCGGGGTTGCCGAGGATTTCGTCGGGTTGGCGCAGGTCAGCGGTGATGACTGTGGTGTTGTCGTTCACGGCAAGCAGGGCGCGCCCGTGGGCCAGCACGAGCGGGTCGTAGTCGACGTAGACCACCTTGGCGTCCGGGTTGACCTTCTGCGCGATCTGGTGGACGTTGCCCTGGGTGGGTAGACCGGACCCGATGTCGACGAACTGGTCGATGCCGGCTGGCCCGGCCAGGTAGCCCACGGCCCGGCCGATGAAGGCCCTGTTTTCGCGGGCGACATCGCGCCCGTCGGGTGCGCCGACGGCGCGGCATGCCTCGTTGAGGGCGTCCGCAGCGGACCGGTCAACCTCGAAGTTGTCTTTGCCGCCGAGCTGGTAGTCCCACACCCGGGCGACGTTGGGGATGGTGGTGTCGATTCCGCTGTTGGTCGGGTGGTCGTCGGTCACGTTGTTTCTCCGTTATGGGTGGGCCGGGGTGTTCGGCCAAAGGGAGTGGTAGGTGGGTGTTCGTCGCGGGCGACGGGAGCGACCAGTGTTTGATCTGCTCGAAATGTGTGTAGGACCCGGTCACGGCCCATGACATGTCCCGCCGGAACACGGTGGACGCCGTCGAGTTGCCGGCCAGCGGACGCCTGGCTGTGCGTTGGTGTCCAGCCACAGCCGCGGGGAGGCTGGTCGGCCGCCGATCGAGGCAGGCGGTGTCGCGACGGTTCCGCCGATGATCCCGAGCGTCCAGGCGATGCGGGCCCGGCTGGTGTCTTCCGGGAACAGCAGGTTCCACCGCTGCGGCGCGGGCGGTAGCGGCTGCGCCGAAGACGCGAGCGGAGCACCCATTGGTGGGTCCAGGCAGGTGGCGTGGCCGGTGGCCAGATGCACCCAGCCGGCCGACTTCAGGGTCACAACGTTCAGACACCATCGGCAGGTGCCCAACCCGTGATCGCCGTCGCTGGGCGGCGCCTGCGGCGTCGGCCGGGCTCCGTGGATCATCGTCATGAACCGGTTCATCGGCCACCGCCGGCGCCCGGCTGCGCGGATGCGATGGCCGGAAGGCTGAGCCGGTACCGGCCCCAGTGATCGCGGTCCCCGGCCTGGACACAGACAAGCAATCCGGTGCCGGTGAGCTTGGCCAGCAGTTGCCGCAGCCCCGGCGGGCGCAGCAGGTGTAGCCCGCGTAGCAGGCTACGGATTGCCGCCGGGTCCAGGTCGACCAGCCGTCGTGCTGGCCGCGGGAGGTCCTCGGCGATGATCCGGGCTGCTTGGTGGACGAGGGGCCCCGGCCAGCGGCCCCGCACCCGGGCCTGCCACACGGTGAGGAAGGTGTCCTCGTCGATGCCGGCCAGCGGGTCGGCCAGGTCCGGCACCGCAAGCGCAGTCTCCAGGCCGATGTCGCTGGCGACCACCGCCCACTCCGATGCGTCGTTGAGGACCCGGCATTGCCAGCCCTCCCCGGTCCGGCTCTGCGGAGTCACGACGAGGCCGGTGGCGAGCAGGTACAACGGGCCGTCACCGGGAAGGTCATGCGTTGAGCGGTACCGGGTCTGCAGGCGCAGGAACGCCTGCGCCGCCGCCCAGGCCCCGGGTGCGCCCGGCGCCGTCACCTTGTCGCCGCGTCCTACGCCGACTCGTACCGCGGTGCCGTGCTGCCTGCTCATCGGTGCTCCCTTCTACGCGACCGGGGCGTTGTTCACGGGCGTGCGGGAGCGGCGCAGCAAACCTCGACCCCGGTGGCCGTCAATGGCCGTGGGCGGAGCCAGAGGAGTAACGGCCGCATGCAGGTCGGCGATGAAAGCGTCGATCTGCTCGCGGGGGACGCCGGGCATGCACACGATGTGGCTTTGATCGTCCTGGCTGGCCAGCGGCCACTTCTGGACGACGGCGGAGGGCGGCGTGGCCAGCACGACGGTGAACGCGTGCGGGTGACGGTGCGCCGCCCAGCCGATCTCCACGAGCCGGCCGTGTGCGTAGGTGGCCACGTCCCGGGCCTGCTCGGCACGGGCGCGCAGACCGGCGATGCCGTGACAGCGCAGCGTCAGCCACAGTCCGAGGGCGGCCAACCCGGACCGCGAGTTGGTCAGCGTGCTGTCCGGGCTGCCGGTGTAGGTGGATGCCCGTGCTGCATACGGACGCAGGCTGTTGCGGACGACCAGCACCCCGCACGGCATCGGCGCGCCGATGAACTTGTGGCCGGAGACGATCACCGAGTCGGCGCCGTCGCCGAAGTCGAACCCGGGACGCGTGTCCGGGTCGAGCAGCGCCAGCGGAATCCCGGACAGTGCCGCGTCGGCGTGCACCCACCGGCGCGTGACCGCCAGACCGTCAAGGGTCTCGGCGATGCGGCGAACGTCGTCGACTGCCTCGCTCATCGCCGTGCCGACATTCGCCACCACGATCACCGGCCGGTCCCGGCGGCGGTCCACCTGCCCGGCGAGATCCTCGTAGTCGATCTCGCCATGGGGGTCGGCGCAGACCACCACGGCGGTCATGGCGAGCCGGTCGACCACGGCGGGTACGCAATGGTGCGCGGCCCGCGAGTGGTAGACGACGCCGTCGGGAAACCTGCGGCGGGCCAGCCACAGGGCATGCTCGGTACCCTCGCTCGCGCCGCCGGTGACATAGCCCCACCGGTCGCCGGCAGGGGCGCGCAGCAGGTCCGCCACGAAGCCGACGACCTCACGCTCCTGCGCCTTGGTGTGGTGCGGGTACGCGCCGTCGGCCAAGGGGTCGCCGAGGTTGTTGAGCATGAGGTTCAGAAACGGTGCCAGCGGCTGGAAGTCCAAGTCGCTGGCGGCCGGGAAGCCGATGTTGGTCGCCCGCGCGGCGAGCAGGGCGGCCAGCAGCTGGTCGAGTTCAGCTTGGATATCCGGGTCGATGCTGGTCGCGCTGACTGGTGGGGTGGTGTCCGCGGCCATCGCTACCTCCGAAGGAAGACGTCGTGGAGCTGGATGAGCCACTGCCAGGTGGTCCAGAACTCGGGGTCGAAATCGGTGGACTCGGCAAGGTCGCGGTCGAAGTCCCACCGACGCTGCCGCTGCCTCGACGTGCTGTAGGTCGGGTGTGTGGTCAACACCTGCGACACACCGAACTCGGTCATGGCCAGCCGATCGACCAGCATCGTCGACATGTCGATCAGTCGGGCGTAACAGCGTCCCGGAACGTCCATGTCGGTGCTGGCACTGCGCTGCACCTCATCCCAGGTGCCAGCAGGGGTGTCCAGGCTGGACACGCCGAGGCCGACGTACCTGGCACGCATCGACATCGGCTCGTGCGTGCTGAAGATGTGGGTACGCGGGTCACGGCCGGCGGCAAGGTGATCGCGGGCAACGCCGACCATCTCGTACAGCAGCATCGCCAGCCGCTTCCCATCGGCGGCCAGGAACAGCCGCGCCGCGGTGCGCAGCTCACACCGGGGCGGCTGACCGATGGGTGGCTCGGCGTAGAAGAACACCAAGGCGTGCGCGCTGAGCGGGTCACGGCGGCGGCGCTGCCACGCCTCGCTCGCGTGTTTCCAGTTCATCCGGATCAACGCGTTGACGACCTGGGAGCGCAGCTCCGGTAGCGCCAGCTCGAACGGTGACCGTTCTTCGACCGGTGCCCGTGGGTACTGCTGCGCCGCCTGTCCCTGGTACCACGCGGCGTCGGCCGCGCCGCCGGGGCCACCCTGTTGGTGCGGGAGACCATATCCACCGGCCGATGGATGCCCCGCGTACCCGCCGCCGGGCTGCTGCGTGGGCTGGTACGACCCATCCCCCGTGGAGCTGTACCCGCCGGCATCGCCTTCGGTGCGGTTCCACCAGTCCTGCGCGGCTGTGCCGCGGTGTTGCGGCTGCGGTTGCTGTGGTGGGGCGAACCCGGGCTCGTCGCCGCGCCCGCCCGATGGCGGTGGTCCGGATGGTGGTCCGTGGCGTGGGGTGTGCGAGCCGTACGTGGCCGGGTCGGGTGTTGGGGAAGCCATGACTGTGGCGGCGCCTTCCATCGCCCTACAACCTCACATCGGCGAGCCGCTGGTCGGGCATGGCCAGGGGGTGTGGCCGTCCCCGGCCGATGCCCTCGTACACCTCGCGCCTGCGCAACCGCAGCACGCCGGCCCAGCACAACCCGGCAACAACGGCGAGCACGACGACGCCCGGTATGACGACGGTCATCGGTGAGCCGGCTTCGGCGCCCAGCAGGGTGTCCATGTTGAACGCCATCGCCGCCAGCACGCCCAGCCCGACTGGGACAGCCAGCCCCGGGGCAAGCAGCCGCGGCCACACGCCCTCGTTGCCGCCGCCGCCGTGGTGGAACCACCGCACCGCCGCGATCGAGGCGGCCCACAGCAGCGCGAACACCGCGAACGCGGCCACGGCCGCAAGCCATGTGAACAACTTGGCCACCGGATCGGCCCCCAGGACCGCGAACACCGCTACCACCACCGCGGCAAGCACCGACTGGACCACCGAGCCACCGATCGGGGCGTCCCGCTGCGACCGGTTGCCCGTGCCCGTGCTGGCCAGTCGTGCCGGCAGGAGACGTTCACGGGCGAACCCGAACGTGTACCGGGCGGCGGTGCCGTGGAAGGACAGCATCGCGGCGAACACGCTGGTGACCAGGAGTACCTGCCCGAGCCCGGCGACCACCGGCCCGAACGGGCCGAAGCTGCTGGACAGGATCGTGAACGGAAGGTTCGGATCCTTCGCGGCGGCCTGCACCACCTGATCCGGGCCCTCCGCCACGGACAACGCCCACGCGCAGAGCGCATAGAACGGGCCGAGCACCGCCAACGCGGCGAGGGTGGCCCGGCCCACCGCCCGATCGGTGCGCGCCTCCTCCCCGTAGGCCGGGCCGGACTCGTACCCGAGGAAGCTGGCGATACTGAACGCGAACACCCCACCCAACCCACCGACGAACAGTCGGCTGGGCCGCAGCGGGTCGAGGCTGACCGACCCGCCGGCCGGGTGCGCGAACGCTCCGACATCGAACAGCACGATCACGCCGATTTCGACCACCAACAGCGCGGCGATCAGCCGCGCGCTGATGTCCACCCGCAGCACCCCGAACACCGCGATGACCAACCACACCAGGGCGGCCCACACCCACCACGGCCCGCCCAGATCGGCGGCCAGGGTCGCGGCGAGCAGCCCGTACAGCGCGATCTCGACGGCGTTGTAGCCGACCAGCGCGACCAGGCCGCCCGCGAGCCCCCAGGCCCGCCCCAACCCAAGCGCCAGCAGCGCGTAGAACGGGGCCGCGTGCGCCACGTAGCGGCTCATCGCCACGTACCCGACGGTTAGCAACCACAGCGCCCCCGTCAGCAGCAGGAAGCTCAGCGGCATGCCGACGACGCCGGTATGGGCGTAGCTGGTCACCACGCCACCCACCAGTGCGGTCATCGGCGCGGAGGCGCTGACGGCGAAGAACCACAGGCCCCCAGCGGTCACCGACCGCCGGGCCAGTCCACTGCGTACGCTCACCGCGACACGTCCTGTCGGGCAGGCGCCGCAACGGCGACGGGACAATCGGGAGCGCGGCAGTCATACCGCCTGCCGTGCAGCCGCACGTCCCGTCGGCTGATCACGACCACGGACCACGTCCGGGGACGCAGCGGACCGCGCCGCCAGTACTCGCGGTCACGTCGCGCGAACCGCGCGGCTTCCCGGGCAGTGGTGCGCCACCCGACGATGTCGTGCGTGCCGTCTGGCCAGTCCCGCCGCACCGCGTGCCCCGCCTGCCACGCGTCTGGCCTGCCGCCGGAGGACTTGGTGCCGGTCACCGCTGCACTCCGTCAGCCGCGTCCTGCGACTCCAGCAACACCACGCACGGGGGTTGCGAGCCATCGCTGGCCGGCCGAACCGGGCCGTTACGACGTCGGGGACTGGCGACGGCCAGAGGCCGGCACCGGTCGGGGCGCCGTGTCCGGCCTGCGGCGCGTCGTGGTGCGGCTAGGCGTGCAGACGGCCGCCGGACGTAGGACAGGTCGGTAGCGGTCGCGCCTACCCGGATGGCAATGAACACGCCGCGCATCCAATCCGCGGCACCGACCTCACCAGGCCGCTTGGCCAGTGCCTCGCCGCATCTCATCGCGGCCTCGACGGTCCGGTGCTCCACCGCTTCGGCATCCACCGGGCGGAGCCGACACCCGCACGGGCTGCGATACGTTCGCCTGCCCTCCGGGGTCTGCAAGGAACACAACCGTTGTCCGCATCCGTCGCATACCAGCAACCCGCGCAGGATGTAGGGATCGTCGAGCTGCGACGCCGGCGGTGAGGGAGCCGCCAACGCCGGCTGGGCCGCCCGGGTCCGGCCACGTCGACGGGGGGCGAGCGCGGCCGGACGGCTGTGGTTCCACGGTCCTCTCCCGGTGACCCGGCCCGACGCTGGTGTCGGGCCGAGCAAGATCCGCGGCCGGGACGTGCGGTATCTGGTCGACACGATGGAGACTGGCGCATTCGGCATGGCATTGGCGGGTGCTGATCGGCGTTTTGCCGCCCGAGCCAGGTACCGCTCGAAGGGAGCAAACAGCAACTGTGCCACGACATCTCCCCGGTCAATCCAACAGAGCGGCACCGGGACGGACGGGCCTGCTGCCTCGTCCGCCCCAGGCCAGCTAGAGGCGGGGCCGGCGGTGAGAGCCGACCCACCCGGACGGCGGTGGCAAGGACGGTGACGAAGCGCCGCCATGCTCGTTACCGTTCGGATTGCGAACAGCTAATTCCCCGCGGGTAGATGTCGACCAGGGTCGACGGATCGCGCTGACAAATCATTGACATCACGCTCAGTTACCTGTGGCGTGGCGAGCGAGCCGAGCATGCCGCTGGTGGCTAGGCTCCGACGACGTGAGCGCAGACAACGGCCGTACCGGCGATGAGCGGGCAGACGTTCAGGAAGTCGAGGTGAAGTACCGGGTCCTCGACGTTGAGGCGTTGGCTCAGGCGTTGGCCGCTCGCGGAGTCGGTCTGTCGCCCGCGGTACGTCAAGATGATCAGGCGTACGCCCCGGTCGGCTGGGAGTACAGCCAGCCGAAGGTGAATGTGCCGTTCGCGCGGCTGCGCACCCAGGACGGCCGGCACCTGTTCACGGTGAAGACGCCGCTGGACAACGAGATGGCGTGCCTGGAGCACGAGTCGGAGATCGTCGACCGCGAGCAGATGCACGCCGCACTCATCTCGATGGGGTTCTACCCGACGGTCCGCATCGTCAAAGCGCGGCGCACGGGCGGCGTGGATGGCTTGTTGCTGTGCCTGGACGAGGTCGAGCAGGCCGGCGTATTCCTCGAAGTCGAACAGCTCGTCCCGTACGGCGAGTCAGGTCAGGCGGCGCAACAGCGGCTCGACGGGTTCGTCCGGTCGCTAGGTGTGCCTCTCCAGCGGATCACCGACACCTACGACTCGCTGATCCGCGCCGCCGAGCTCCCGACGGGCTAGAACAGCGTGCCGGTCCCGCTTTGCCCGCGCGGAGCGGCGGTCAGCCGGGCAACCTGCGGTAGGCGCAGGGTCAGCACGGCGGCGGCGTGGTCGGTCAGCTTCAGCTCCCGCGGCTCCTGCAGGTACGAGCAGCCCGCGACGTGGTCGACCAGAGCCGGGCCGACGTGGAAGTAGTCGAAGCGGTAGCCGTTGCCTGATCGGCCGATCCAACTGTGCGCCTGCACGCCCGGCGAACAGAGCTGGTAGGCGTCGACCAGGCCGTGGGTTTCGAGGGCGTCGAGCATGGCGTACTCGAACGGCAGAAACCCCAGGTACTGCGGCTGATGGTCACGGGCGATGACGTTGTAGTCGCCACCGAGCACCAGCGTCGCCCGCTCGGCGGCGGGAATGCGGTCCACTGCCGTGAGCAGGGTGGCGACGAAGTCGCGCTTGCGGCTGACCTTGTCCGGCGCCCGGTCGCTGGACGGCACGTAGACACCGACCACGGTCAGCTCGGGGTCACCCGCGATGGTGCCGGCCGCTACCCGGCCAGGCAGACTGACACCGGCGACGAGGTCGGGCCTGGCCGCGATCGGTACCCGACTGACAATCGCCACGCCCCGGTCGCCCGCCGCGCCGGGGGTGTGGATGACGGTCAGGCCAGCCTGCCGGCAATGGTCAAGGAGATGAGCGGTACCGGGTCCGCTGCTGGTCTCGGTGAGGATGAACAGCTCCTCCGTGCGGGCGTCCAACCATCGCAGCAGGGCCTGGGCGCGCGTTAGCGCAGCGGCCTGGATGTTGAGGGTCAGCAGGGACAGCACGGGACTCCGAGACGGTCAAGGGTCGACGTGGTCGAGGATATCGGCGACGACCCGGTCGGGGTCCTTGCCACGGCAGTCGATGACGTGTTGCGGCCAGTCCTCCCGGCGCAGGAACGCGAACGCCTTGCGGTAAAGCTGGAGCTCCTTGCTGGGCGTGCCGGTCAGTTCGAGTCGGGTCAGGGAGGGCCGCTGCGCGAGCCTGGCCGCGATCACTGCTGGGTCGTCCTCCAGGTAGAACGTTGTCGCGGGTAGGACGTAGCGGTTGTAGCTCCAGATCTCCCGCAGGTCGAGCCCGTCGAGGACCTGCAGGACGAGCGAGGACTGCACATAGCGGTCGGTGATGACGTGTTGGCCGGCGTCCAGGGCCGGGATGATCTCCGTCTCGACGTGGGCCGCGCGGTCAGCGGCCAGGGCCAAGGCCAGCGCACGGCCGTGCAGCGTGGATTCGGACCGGCGCAGTAGCTGCCCGAGAGGTGTGTCGGTCGGCTCGGTGGTCAGGTGGATCGGTGTTGCCGTGCGGGCATGCAGGCGGGTGGCGAGCAGCTTTGCGATGGTGGTTTTGCCGACGCCGTTGGGGCCCTCGACGGCGATGAACGCATCGCTCATGGTCGGGCGGCCAGAAGCGGCAGGACAGTGCGACTCCCACGTGTCGGCATGACCGGGCATTGCTCCGTGTCGACGTTGCCGATCAGCTGTCCGCGTGACACCAGAGCAGCAGGGCAGCCCTTGCCGCATGACCCGGCCAGGTGGCACGCGCCGCATGTGGCGTTGGCCCCGACGGTGAACCGGTCGTGGAACCGATAGGCGTCCAATGAGTCGGCGACGTCCTCGTCGAGGATGTTGCCGACCAGGAACTCCGTGTCCGCGTAGCGGGACTGCGGCGTGCGCGCGGCGAAGACCAGGTATGGGCAGACCCCGACCGTGCCATCGACGAACACGTAGATGATCTTCCCGGCGTCGCAGCCGCCGAGCGGTTTGTCGTCGTTCGGAAAGCGGATGTGGACCATGTCGAGCCGGTCGGCGAAACGCCGCGTAACCTCACGGATGGCCCGCATGGTTTCGTCTGGAGCCGCCAGCCTGCCCTGGCTTCGTACTCCCCGGCCGAACGCGGACAGCGGGTTCATCAGCACGTACTCAGCCCCGACGTCGAGCGCGAAGGCGCACAGGTCGGCGAACTCCTCCGGGTCAGTCAGCGCGTTAGGCGTGGATAGCAAACCCTGGAGCAGACCCGCCTCGGCCAGTCGCCGCGTGGTGGCGACCGTGGTGGCGAATGAAGCGCGGTCGCCGCGAAACCGGCCGTGGCTTGTCTCCCGGAACCCATCGAACGACACGTTGACGTGTACGTTGCCCAGGTCCGCCAGGAAGTCGATCTGTTGGTCGGTGGTCTGGGTGGCGTTGGTACACACCCCCACCGGCAGTCCCGCGCCGACGACCGCGGCACAGAACTCCAGGATGTCTGGGTGCACGAACGGTTCCCCGCCGGTGAGGGTCAGGCGCTGCACGCGGGCCTCGATCAGGCGGGGAAGGACCAGGTCGATGAAGCAGTCGATGGACATATCGGCGCCGGTCGCCGTGGAGGACACGAAGCAATGCGCGCAGTGCAGGTTGCACCGCTCGGTGATCTGCACGAGCGCCTTGCGCCCGGCACCGCCAACCGAGGTGCGGAAGTAGCAGCTACTGGCGTGGGTGTCAACGATCAGTGATCGTGTCACTGGGTGCTCCTTGCTCGGTGTTGATCACCAACCTGTGCCGGCGGCAATGCTCGATCGCGACGCGGCAGCTTGGCGACCGGGCCGCACAGCGTCAACGGGTCCACGGTCGCCGACTCGGCGGGTCGGGTTGCAGGTCAGCGGCGCGATACGCAAGCGCCGCCCGGCTGCCAACCGATCCATCAAGCGAAAACGTCACGCGCCGACACGGCGGCGGCGCCAATCTGATGCGACCCCTCCCGCTACGCCATGCTGCCCACCTACGACACAATCGAGTAAACGGCTCCACACTCGGTGTCGGACAGTACGGACGCCGAAGACTGACAATTCGTTGACACGACGGAGACGGCAAGGGGCGCCATGATCACTCCGAACGATGTCGCCACCGCGAAGCTGGCACTGGGAGCCAAGCTCGCAGCCTTTCGTCACGCTGCGGGCCTCAACCAGCACGGGCTCGCCAAACTCGTGATCACGTCGCGCAGCAGCATCGCCAACATCGAGAGCGGACGGCAGGTAAGTACCCGGGACTTATGGGAACGCTGCGACGCCGTCCTCAAGGCTGATGGAGCGCTCGTGCACGGCTACGGTCAGCTCTGCGCACTCCAGACCCGACAGCACCGTGAGGACGCTGATGGCCATGACCGGGCACCGGCGAGCAAGGTAAATGCGCACATCGACAGCCGGCCGACGGTGGTCGACAAAGCCACAACGGCCCCTGGCTACGACTGGGTGGGGGCGCTGTCTGCTGTCGAGGATGCGGCTGCTACCCCTGTCCACCGCTCTGGAAGCGACGGCCTGCCTATGCTGGCTCGTCTTGAACAACAGCGACGGCGGCTACACAGCGCGGTCAGCACCGGGGCCGCGAACTCTGCTGATCTCGACGACTGGGAGGAGACGGTGCTGCGCCACGGTTATGCCACACGGTCGCAGCCCGCGGTCGATCTGCTGAATGACCTGGAGGCTGACTGCGCCGATCTGGAACGGGCACTTGCCGGCCGCCACAATTCCCGTGCCGTGCGCCGGCTGACCGTCGTGTCGGCGCAGATGGCTGGGCTCATGTTTCTTACCCTGATCAAGCTGAACCAACCGTCGAGCGCGCGGCTCTGGGCCCGCACGGCCCGAGTCGCGGCAGGCGAGGCCGGCGTTCCCGCCGTCGATTCGTGGGTTCGAGCACAAGAGGCGTACGTCTATTATTATAGCGGCAACCTCACCGAGGCAGTCGCTGTCGCCCGGCACGCGCAGGCCCGGGCCGTAGGGACTGCGTGCGTTGGCCTCCCGCTAGCCGCGGCCCTGGAAGCACGAGCGCTGGCCGCGATGGGTCACCGACGGGAGGCAGTCGACGCAGTGCGGCGGGCTGAGACCGCAGTCGACAAGCTCGATTCTGGCAGCCTCACACGATCAGCCTTCGGCTACGACGAAGCACAGCTTCGGTTCCACGAGGGGAACGCCTTAACTCACCTACATGACACCGCGTCGGCCGGGATTGCCCAGCGTCGCGCGCTGGAGCTCTACCCGGATACCGACTTTCTTGATCGGACTCTGGTCCAGCTGGATCGCGCCACGTGCCTGGCTAACGATGGCGACGTCTCGACAGCCATGCACCAGGCTGTTCAGGCGCTTACCGGCCTCAGCTACGAGCAACGCGACGGGTTGGTTACCGTCCGCGGTACGCAGATCCTGGCTTCGCTACCATCCGAGCAGCGAGCGTCCCCCGCCGTCAAAGAGTTCCGAGATCTGCTTATGCTGACTGCCAAGAATGGAAGGAAAGCACGCTAGTGCCCTCAGTCATACGCGCTCAGCGTCATCACGGCCCCGCGATCGCCGTACTCCTCGAAGAGATGGACCGCTTTTACGGAACAACTGAATTCGAGCCGATTGAACAACGAGTGCGCCAAATCGAGGAACAACTTTTCTCCGACCAGCCTGCTGCTCATATCCTCCTCGCCGCGGAGCAAGATGATGTCATCGGCGTGGCCGCATACTCGTTTCTTTGGCCGGCCGTCGGTATCACAAGGTCGCTCTACCTCAAAGAGCTCTATGTGAGCAAGGAGTACCGGCGTAGCGGTGTCGGACAGCTGTTGATGCAGAGACTGGTCGAGGTGGCGACAGAGACCGGATGCAGCCGCATCGAATGGACTACTGATGTCGACAACGCTGACGCGCAGCAGTTCTACGCGACCCTCGGGTACTCGCCGCATCGGGGCAAGGTATTCTATCGTTCGGAACTCGGTTGATCCGGCTGTCGCGGAACTACGCTTAGGGACTCATATTTTCATTGATGCGCCGGGGCATGACGGACGGGGAACGCGTCTATGATCACTGCGCAAGATGTCGCGTTGGCGAAGCAGGCTCTGGGGGCTCGGCTCGCCGCTCTGCGCCACGCCGCGGGTGCCAACCAGCACGCCTTCGCAAGGCTCGTGCACACGTCACGGAGCAGCATTGCCAACATCGAGCGTGGCCGCCAGCTCAGTACCCGGGACTTCTGGCAGCGCTGCGACGCTGTCCTTCACGCCAACGGCTCGCTGCTCCGCAGCTACGACGACCTACGTGAGCTGCAGGCCCGCGGGCACCGTGAGGCCGCTGACGCGATCAGCGCCCATCGAGAGGTCGAAATCCATGGTCTGTCAGTCGCGCCCCTGGGAGGCGTGCCCGAGCAGAGCCTGAACGCGGCGCTCTTGGTTGTGCTTGACGGGCTACGATCCGCGCTGACTGTGTACCGGCCCGCCACCGGGCCGGTGGGAAGTGGCCGACCACTCCCGGCCGTCTGGGCTGCGACCATTGAGCTGCACGAGGCGTACCAGCGGGCGGACTACGGAGCGGCGGCTCGGATGCTTCCGACGTTGCTAGGTGACGTGAATGCCTCGGTGCTCGCGACGTCGGGCACAAGGCGTGTGCGGGCCCTGCAGACGCAGGCCATCGCCTACATTGCGGCGTCGAAGCTGGCCAGCAAGGCGGGCGATGGGCAGCTCGCCTGGCTCGCCGCGGACCGCGCCGCCGCCGCGGCCCAGCTTTCCAACGGCACTGCGCTGACCGCTGTCGCCGCCTACCAGGCGGCATGCGCGTTGCTGCGCCTGCCTGACAAGGCCGCCGAGGCGGAGACAATCGCGGTCGCCGCCGCCGAAGATATCGACCCAGCCGCCGCCCGAGCGGATGCCGACCTGCTGTCGGCACGCGGATCGCTGCTGCTACTTGCCGCCCTGACCGCTGGGCGTCGCAACGACGGACGGGCGGCGCGGGCGTACCTGAAGGAGGCCACCGCTTTGGCCGAGCAACTAGGCGGTGACGGCAACCGGCTGTGGACAGCCTTCGGCCCGACCAACGTCGCCGTTCACGAGGTATCCACGGCGGTCGCGCTTGGACAACCCGACGATGCGATCAGGATCGGCGAGGGGCTGGACACCTCCCGGTTGCCCAGCCCCCTGGTCGGACGACGCACGCAGGTGCACCTCGACCTCGCTGCCGCCAATGCTCAGCGACCAGACGGCGACGCCCTGTCGGTCTTGCACCTGCTTGAGGCCGAACGGGTAGCCCCGCAGACGGTGCAGGTGAATGTAACGGCACGGACCCTGCTGACAACCATGCTCGCCCGGGAACGGCGTGCCGTGACCCCGGGCCTGCGTCCTTTGGCCGAGCGGGTGGGAGTGGCCACCTGAGCATGGACACTGACTCCCGCACTACCGGACGGGTGCTCTACCTCGTCGTGTGCGCCGCACCGCCGGCCCGTTCGATCGGCGAGCTGGTCGAACTCCTCCAACGCCTGGGCTGGACCGTCTGCGTCATCGCCACACCGCAGGCGGTCTCGTGGTTTGACGTCGGCGCGTTGGCCCACCAGACCGGCTATCCGGTCCGGTCGACCTACCGGCTCCCCGACGACCCAGACGTCCTTCCACCCGCCGACGCGATTGTCGTGGCGCCCGCCACGTTCAATACGATCAACAAGTGGGCCGCAGGGATCAGCGACACCTTCGCCCTCGGCATCCTCAACGAGACGCTCGGCCTCGGTCTACCGATCGTCGTCGCCCCGTACGCGAAGCCTGCCCTCGCGGCCCATGCCGCCTTCATTCGCAACCTGCAGTTCCTGCGCGACAGCGGCGCCACCCTGACTGCGACCGAAGCGATACGGCCGCAGGAGTCCGGTGGGCCGTTCCGATGGTCGGTGATCACCGACGCGTTGCCAGCCTAAGCACAAGGGGACGGCGAACGAACCGGCGCGGTAGTGACAGTTGATGTCGACGCCTCCAGCTGACGGCCCACCGGCCCTGTGCTGATCAGTCGGCATGTCAAGGAAATGTTTGAGTTTTGTCGAAAGCCTTCCCGACATGGCAGGCGCCGCGTTGTGATGGCGAGCCGACCGAGCTACCGAGCAGGCTCGGCGACGTCATTCCGGTTGCCCCCACCCAACGGAGCCACCACCGCCCGACCAGGTTGAAGGCGACGAGTAGCCGGGCGAGCGCCGCGGAGGAGGTCCGACGATGCAGGTCGACGCCCCGTGCGGTGCAGCTACCGTGCCTTCCACACGGCGGGCGAGGTCACGTCAGCCGGACGTGGCCGTCGGGGCGCGCCGGCAGTTGGGAGTGCAGCTCGCGGTCCTTCGAGACGCCGCCCGGTTGACTCAGGCGGAACTCGCGCGGCGGGTCGGCTACGTCCGAAGCACGGTGGGCAACGTCGAGACCGGGCGACAGCGGGTTCCGCGGCGGTTCTGGATCCAATGCGATCAGATCCTGGCAACCGGCGGTGTGCTGACCGAGGCACACGATCGCATCGAGGAGCTGGAGCGGCAGGCCGCGCTCACGGCGGCGACCGATCCGCCGCTGGCCGTGGTCGACGGTGCGCCGTGGCCGGCTCGGCCCGGTGCCGACGTTGATCCGGGGCTCGTGTTGCACTGGTCGCGCCTGCTTCGCGTCCTCGCCGGCGTGCACAATCTCCTCGGTCCAGGCCAGGTCCACGACGCGGTCTGCCGGGAGTCGTCGGTGATCCGGCGCTACCGCGACGACGCGGTCGGGGATCTAAGAACGGGACTCCTGGCAGTCGAGGCGCGGTGGGCGGAGTTCGCGTCATGGACAGCCGACAACATCGGCGATCACCAAGCCGCCAGCTTCTGGCTGGAGCGTGCGCTCGGCTTGGCGCGCCAGGCCGCACACGCGCCGATGACCGCGTACGTGGTCATGCGCCAAGCGCAGCAAGCCGCTGACCGGCACGATGGTGCCAGGGCTGCCGCATTGGCAACTACGGCCGCCGCCACGGCTGCCCTCTCTGATCGAGACCGCGCACTGTGCGCCATCCGCCAAGCCCAGGGACACGCACTTCAAGGCGACCGCCACGCCTGCTCCACCACGATCAAAACCGCGTACCGGCTCATCGCGCGAGCCGGTGCCAGCGGCCCCGCCGACGATGATCCAGACACGATCGGCGCGCATTGCAGCCTGCCCTACGTCCGGGCGCACGAGGCGTACTGCGCGCTGCGGCTGGGCCGGGCCCCGGACGCCGTACGAATCCTGGAAGACGTCCTCGGTTCATGGCCTCAAGATCTGCGGCAGGACGAGGCGCTCGCCCGCGCCTGGCTGGCACAGGCCTACTTGACCGCACACCGGCTTGCCGAGGCTGGCGCCGAGGCCGGGCGGGCCCTTGCGTTGACGACTACCACCTTCTCTGCGCGCACGGTCCGGATCCTGGCGCAGCTCGATGCCCGCCTGGCCGCCACGCCGGGCATTGGCGAGGTCGAACGGTTCCGGGTGGCCTTCTCCGTTGCCACCCTGACGCGGACAATGTGACTGTGGATTTGATCACGTCGGCGACAGCTCCGGACGAGGCAACGCGGGCCGCCCGTGTGGCCGTGCTGCCGGTGGGGAGCTTCGAGCAGCACGGCGCCCACCTTCCTCTTGTCACGGACACGGTCGTCGCGTGTGCGATCGCGCAGGCGCTGGCCTCGACCTACGACCTGTTCCTGCTGCCTCCGGTGACGATCAGTTGCTCGCATGAGCACGCCGGTTGGCGTGGCACGGTGAGCATCCGGTCGACCACGCTGGCCGCGATCATCGCTGATGTTGTCGAGTCCCTCGACCAGGCCGGCGTTGGCAAGCTCGTTCTCGTCAATGGGCATGGCGGTAACTACGTGTTGTCCAACGCCGTGCAGGAGTCCAATGTCCGCGACCGTCGACTGACGCTGTTTCCGGGCCGGCATGACTGGGACGCCGCCAGGGCCGCGGCCGGCCTGACGAGCAATGGACACGACGACATGCACGCCGGCGAGCTGGAGACATCGCTGCTGCTGCATCTGCGCCCGGAGCTGGTTCGCAGCGGCTACGAGCACGCGGACCATTTCACCGAACGGCCCCATCTACTCATGCTCGGCATGGACGGCTACACCACGAGCGGCGTGGTTGGTCAGCCATCGCTGAGCACGCCGGCGAAGGGCCGGGCCATCTTGGACAGCCTCACGACATCCTTCGCCGACACCCTCGCGCTGCTCGACGACAGCAGGCAAACGCCCTGACGCTCTTGACACAATACCGTCGACCTCGGAGGCCGACATGATTGACCCGCAGGCCATCACGGTCGCGCAGAAGGCGCTCGGGAGGCAACTGTCGCGGCTACGGAAAGCCAATGGGCTCAGGCAAGAAGACCTCGGGGCGATGATCCTGACCAGCCGAAGCAGCGTGGCGAACATCGAGACGGGCCACAGCAGGGGCAGTCTGGACTTCTGGACGCGTACGGATCGAGCGCTGGGCGCCGGTGGCGAGCTCGTTCGCGGCTACGGGGAGATCATGACGCTGGTCCGCCTGCGGGGCGTAGAGGATGCCCGGGCCGCCGCTGCCGTACGGTCGGCGGCAACCGGAGAACTCACCCGGAGCGCGGTCGCGGCAGCGGAGAATGGAGTCATCCCGCAGCGGCACCCGGAACAACTCACGTCGATACTTGCCGGCACGCTGCTCGTCGACCAGCACGGTGGACCAGCGATGCGGGCGGCCGACGAGCCGCTGATGAGCCCGCCCGCCGGTAGCGGTGTTGCCGCCGGGCCGATCACGTTAGAGATTGTGACGATCATGGCAGCTCACGAATCGAGCCGGCACGCCGCCCAGGTGGACGGCGTCGTCAGTTCAGCGGTCATCGACCAGGTACAAGCGGAGGTCTGGCGACTGGCGCGCGACTACGCAGCGCTGTCGCCACTGCGGCTGCTGGCCGAGGCACGGCAAGCACGCAACCTCGCGTACACAGCGCTGGACAGAACCAAGCGACCCGCGCAGACCGAAAGTCTGTATCTCGCGGCAGGTCAGCTCTGTGGGCTCATGGCCGTTGCCTCGTTCGACCTCGCCGTTTGGGAGGCCGCCGCCGAGCAGGCCAGGTCGGCCCACGTCTACGCCGAACTGGTCGGTCACGCCGGGCTACGCGCCTGGGCGCGAGGCACTCAGGCGCTGATCGCCTATTGGACCGGGCAGCCGCGACAGGCGCTGGTCCATGTCGAAGCCGGGCTCGACACTGCCCCGGCCGGTGCGGCTGTGGCCCGCCTGCGCTGCATCGAGGCCCGCGCCTGGTCACACATCGGAGGTGTCCCGGATCGGATCACCGATGCCCTGCACGCCGCAGACGACGCTCACGCCGCAGACAACGGCGACGATGAACTGCACAACAAGATCGGCGGCGAGTTCGGGTGGGGACCATCACGCCACGCCGCCTGCGCAGGCACCGCACTCCTGGACGCTGGAGACCCAGCCGGTGCGGCTCAACGGGCGCGTCAAGCACTCCGCCTCCTACCGAGCGACCCATTCGGAGGACTGGTCATCGAGCGTGCGTACATCGACCTCGGCGCCGCCGAACTCGCGCTGGGACAACTCGACGCCGCTGACGCGGCACTCGCCCCTGTATGGCAGGTCGCCGTTCCCCAACGCCGACACAGCCTGACCGACCGGCTGGACAGGATAGCGAACGTACTCCAGGGCGAACGGTGGCGTGGTGACCGGGAAGCGTCACAACTGCGTGACCGCATCGACGTTTTCAACACCGAGGCCGCGGCGCGTGCCCTACCGTCCGCGTAGCGCCACCTCGGTATCCCACGCAGCCAGCAACTGCACCTCGCGAGCCTCATCCAGGCCGTGCTCAGCCTGCCGCTCGTTCGGTACCGGCTGTTCAACCTGCAACCACCGCCACGTGTCCGCCACGGTCTCGCGAAGCGGCCGGCACACCAAGCCAGCGTCACCGGCGCGAGAAGCGTCTACGGCCCACGTGCCCGCTGGTGTACGCCACAGCGGCATCTCAGTCCACTGACGAACGCCCTGACCGGTCAACCAGTCGGAGTCCGCCCACACCAGCTCAGCGCGGGATCCGGTCACCGCCACACATGCGCTCAGCAGGTCGCCGTAAGTAGCGTGCCCGAACGGGGCAGCGACATTGAATGCACCGGCCTGCTGTACATCGACGAGATGCAGGACGAAGCCAGCGAGGTCCCGTACGTCAACCGGCTGAATCGGCTGGTGCGGGTCACCGGGCGCCAGCATCCGCCCGCCCCGAGTAGCCCGGCTGAGTAACGTCGGCAGGCGGCCCACGTACTCGTACGGACCGAGAACCACACCCGGCCGCAAGATCAGCCCCTCCTCGCCATATGTCTCGCGTACCGCCTGCTCACAGCCCGCCTTGAGCGTCCCGTAGGCGTACGGGCCAGGCATCGCAGCGATGTCTGAGTCCGTCTCCCGGGCGTCTGGACGAGAAGCCCATAGCGGCGACGACTCATCGACAGGTTCGTGCGGCCAACGGCGGTACGCGGACACGGTCGACACCAGTACGTACCGCGGCGTGACCGACCGCAGAGCGCGTGAGGTCAGGAAGGCATCCGGCGGCTCGTAGGAACTGGTGTCTACCACCGCGTCCCAAGCGCCACGTTCGACGAGGTGGGCCACGTCGGCCGGGCTTGTGCGGTCGCCGCGGACCGATTCGGTCCCCGGCACGTCCCTGCCGGTCCGTCCCCGATTGAAGCACGTCACGCGCCACCCTCGGGCCAATGCCTGCTCAGCGAGCGTCCGGCCAAGAAACCACGTACCTCCGAGGATCAACAGACGCATCCGCTCATCATGCCCGGCGCTGCGGCGCGGCTGGAAGGCGCTTCCCAGCCCGGTGCCGAGTCAGCATGAGACACGCTCGTTCGCGGTCCTCATCCCTCGCCAATTAGATAAGGTCCGCCCTGGCGGGTTACTTGCGGCCGGCGGGTACGGCGATCCCGCGAACTGGACCTGCCGGCAACGGCCCTGGGATCGAGCGATGAGGGAGTCGCAGGTGCGTAGCCACGAACTGAGTCTTGGGCGAACATTCGGGGTTGCATTCGACCATGGCGAGGACTTCTTCGCAGCCCTCAGCGAGTTCTGCCGGGCGAATGGGGTACGTCAAGGCTTCATCCCGATGTTCATCGCCGGGTTCGCCGAGGTCCAGGTTGTGGGCACCTGCGGCAAGCTCGATGATCCAAAGGCGCCAGTCTGGTCAAGTGTTCATTTGACCAACGTGGAGGCCCTCGGCGGCGGCACGATTGCCTACGACGACACCAAGGACCAGATCCTGCCGCACATCCATGCCACGGTGGGCTTGAAGGAACACAGCGCGACCGGCCATACCAGTCATCTACTGTCGGCGAAGATCCAATTTCTGACCGAGATGGTATTGGTCGAGGTCGTCGCACCGAAAATGACGCGTCAGCGCGACTCCAAACTCTACGACGTCCCGCTGCTGCGGTTCGGACCAGGCGAGACGCCGTAGACATGGTCGTCTTGGATCTATTTCGTTGGGCTGTCCGGGCCACGGCCGTGGAGGCCCCCACCATCGGCGCGCCGGCGGGCCTGGGTCATTTCGTCTTCTGTGTCGTTCGCCTCCAACACGCCGATCAGAATGCCGATCTTGCTGGCTCTGTCTCGGCCGCTCGGTGTCAGCGTGTGGATGCGCGTTCTTCGGCTGCCGCTGTCCGATCGCCTGACGTAGCCAGCCTTGCGAAGGCGATCAAGAGCACGCGTGATGTCGCTGTCGTTGGGACGCCGCTGGCTCCATTGATCCACCGCGGCACCGATATCACTGAACCGCATCGGCTCATCGGCGAGCAGGAGGCAGTGCAGGACGGCGGCGTCCCACACGTGTAATACTAGATCGTTGATCTCTTCAAGATGATCGAATCCCAAAGCGTCACCGTTCCCCCCGTTACCCGACGATGGCGCAGTTCTCAATCGCAGTGTCGGGTATGTGACCCAAGCGTTCACTCCACCGGGCATAGCGCGGGGTGTCAAGGTCTTTATGCCCACTAGCTAACAGCGGACGGCATTCTCGCTCCGCTATGCCGCAAATGCCCGTGCGATCGGCTATTTCTCGGTCATCTGTTCGGACGGGACGGCATTCGTTCACCATCTGCGAGTTCCGGCGTATCTCTCTCGGCCTCACGAAGATCGTAAACGAGTTCTAGTACCCGCCATCCCTTGCGGGTAAGAGCGACCGGGCACGTGGTGTGGCCGCTGTCGGTGCTTCCGTGATCCCCGTCGACGACGAGACGCGCTATGCCAACCTCTAACAACCGCTCGATAGCGGTATCGATCTGCTCCGGCATTACGCCTGGTAGTGCCGTGTAGGGCTGTCGCCCGCCAGCGAGGGTTCCCATGACCGCGAGTAGGTGAGGGGTCGCCAGGAAGGCGACCGTGCGTTGGAGTGCCTCGAACTCGAACAACACGGGGCTCTCGCCGCCTTCCCCGATCCAGCCCTCGCGAGCCATTGGCGATGATCGCTGCGGTTCTGCCGGTTGGTACGCGCCAGTGTGCGGCCCATCGCGCACGGAGGGCAATACCTGCGTACAACAAGGTCTGACGCGCCTCGCGCACGTGCACGGTGCACGTCGGCATCGACGCGCTCCCCGTACGCCACGAGCGACGCGCACGGTGCACGTCGCCGGTGACGCGCATCGTGTACGTGTGGCCGGCGCGTCGCGGCTGACGAGCGCCGCGTACGTCACGTTTGCACGTCATTACTGCTCGTTGCGGACATTGACGAAGGAGAGCTATGCATTACATCGGCACCGCACGGGGAGGAAGGCCAATGGTTTCCATCAAGCGGGCAGCACAGCTCGCTGTCGTCGCGCTCGCACTGCTGTTGGCGAGCTGCACGCCGAAGCCGGCCCCCTCCCCGACAAAGTCCACGCCGTCCGTCTCGCTGCGCAGCCCGTCGCCATCGCCGAGCGATCCGAGAGCTGCCGCGGTTCAGGCGGGCGTAGAGGCATATCGAGGCATGTGGCAGGCGTACAACTCGGCGATCGAGATCCCTGACCCCAATACTCCTGACCTTCCCAAGTACGCCACCGGCAAGGCGCTGACCACATTGACTTCGGCCCTCAAGTCTGTGAAGGACCAGGGGCTCAAGGGCACGGGCCAGCTCGTGCTGTCACCTCACGTCACCAAGATCACCCCTATTGATGCGCCGGCAAGTATCGATGTACAGGACTGCTACGACGACGGCGCTACCCACGTGGTCCGCGCCTCACCCGGGCCGCCGTACCACGACGCGCCCGCCGGCAAGCGGCTGTGCCTGGCGACGGTCGAGCGGCAGGCGGACGGAACGTGGAAGGTCACACAGTTCAGTCTGGGAAAGGTGGGCACGTGTTAAAGATCCGCTATTTCGTCGTTGCGCTCACCCTTCTGCTAGCGACGGGCGCGATGGCGACGCCAGCATCCGCCGGCATTGGCGGTCCCGTCTGCAGTCAGGACCCGGCTGGATGTGACATCAGCGTCACGACACCAGGCGCTCCTGGTTCTCCGGGAACAACCGGGAAGGCGCAGTGCAAGGAGCCGCTGGGAAACGGGATCGTTCCGTGCTATGTAGCGGGCAAGGGCTGGTACGGCGGTGACGGCTGCTGGTACCAGCTGGCCACGGGCAACGATCTGGCGGTAGCGATCGCATTGGGTGGGACGCCCACGCCGCCGGCAGCCTGGTACGTGGGCGCCTGTGGGGATCCGGCGACGAACTTCTGGCCGGTCACCCAGTTCCGAATCTTCGGTGCCGGTCCGGGGCCGGAGTTGCTGGCGCAGGAGGCGGTCAAGGCTTTGCGTCTTCCCAATCCGCTGATCAAAGTGAACCCACAGCCGCCGGTGGCGCAGGTCCTGTATGTACCGACCTGGTTGTGGGTTGACTCCACCACCTGGGGTTCGCGTTCGGCGACGGCGTCGGCCGGAGGGTTGTCGGTGACGGCGACGGCGAAGCCGACGAAGGTGCAGTGGTCGGCCAGTGGTGGCCCGTCGGCGACCTGCAACAGCCCGGGTACGCCGTGGACGGCCGGTACCGATCCGGCGAAGGCGTCGCCGACGTGCGGCATCACGTACACCGCGGTACCGGCTGGCGGGACCTCGACACTGCGGGCGACGGTGACCTGGGAGATCTCCTGGGCCGGTGGTGGCGCGACGGGCACGGTGCCCGATCTGACCACGACCTCGGCAGTGGATCTGCAGGTGCAACGGGCGGGTGCCTTGAACTCGAACGGGGGCTGAATCGATGACCACGCTGCAAGCGACACCTGCGCGGGCCAACGCGGACCGCGGCCCGGCGCCGGCGGTAGGTCTGCGTCGCCGGCGCAGTACGCCGCACATGCTGTTGGGCGCGGTGCTGGTGGTGGTGTGCGCCCTCGCCTTCGCGGTGACCGCGCTGCGGGTCGATCCGCGCACGGAGGTCCTGGCGTTGGCCGGACCGGTACCGGCCGGTCACATGTTGACCGACGCGGACCTGACGGTGGTGCGGATCGTGCCTGACCCGGCGCTTGGAGCCGTGCCGCAGTCACAGCGCTCCGCGGTGGTGGGCCACACGGTACGGTTGCCGCTGGCCGCGCACAGCCTGCTGTCACAGGACGTGTTGGGTCCGGCGGCGTGGCCACCGGCGGGTCAGTCGCTGATCGCGGTGGCGGTCAAGTCGGGACACGCCCCGTCCGGTGTCGCAGCCGGCGCCGAGGTCCTGGTGCTGGTGGTCCCGCCGTCATCGAGCACCAACAACGCATCCGGGGCCAACAGCGGCGGCGTTCAACAGGCCCCAGCGGCGGTGGTGTCAGTCGGCGGCACCGACAGCTCGGGAACGACGGTCGTGTCGCTGCTGCTGAGCTCGACCGACGCGGTCCGCATCGCCGGCGCTACCGGGGATGTGTCGCTGGTGGTCCAGGGCGGGGCGGGCTGAGCCATGCTGCTTACGGTCGCGTCGTTCAAAGGGTCACCGCTCGTAACGAGCCTGGCGGTGGCGTTGGCCGCGCGGTGGCCGACGCCGGGCGCTGTCGTGGTGGAGGCCGACCCGGCGGGCGGGGACCTGGCGTTCCGGTTCGGGCACCGCCGCGAGCCCGGCCTGTCCGACCTGGCCACCGACACCCGCTCCGGCAGCCAGGAGCCGGACCTGACCGCCTACGCGCAGCGCATCGCCCTGGGCTGCGACGTGGTCTTCGGCCCCGCCGACCAGATCCAGGCGGATCCGCGCGGCTCGCACGACGGTGAGGAGACCGGCGAGGCGGTGCAGGTGGTCCGGATGGTGGCCCGCAACGGGCTGGGTGTGCTGCGCCGCACGGCGGCGGACCGCCTCGTGGTGGTCGATGTGGGCCGGCTGGGGTGGGACTCACCGGCGATGCCCCTCGCGTGTGCGGCCGACGTGCTGCTGCTGGTGTCGAGGACCGGGATGGACGCCATCGACGCGGTGCAAGTACGCCGGAATCGGCTGCTCGCGGTACCGGGGATGGGTGCCTCGGTGCGGCTCGTGCTGACCGGTCGGCGCCACCACGACCAGGTCGCAGAGGCGGGCCGGTCATGACCACGGTCGCGATGCACGGCCCGGGCAACGGCCGGGCCCGCCAGACGCCGGAGACGGCCGCGTTCGAACCCTTGCGCGATGCGGTGTCGGCGCGGCTGAAGGCCGGCGCCGAGGGCAGCGCCCCACCGGTCGATGTCGACATCGTCATCCAGCAGGAGCTGGACAGCTACGCCCGGCAGACCATCCGCGCCGGCGGGGAGCCCCTCGATCCGGACGCCGAGGCCCGGGTGCGCCAAGCGCTGCACGACACGTTCACCGGCGCGGGCGGCCTGGAGGCGCTGCTGACCGATCCGACCATCGAAACGATCAACATCGACGGGTTCGACAACGTGTTCGTGCTGCGCCGCGACGGCACCAAGGAACCGGTCGGGCCGGTCGCCGGATCGGACGCTGAACTGGAGGCGATGTTCCGGGACATGGCCGCCGCGTCCGCGCGCCGCGGCGGACACGAGCGGCGCTTCGACCGGGCCGAGCCGGAGCTGTCCCTGCAACTGCCCAACGGGGCCCGGATGCACGCGCTGATGGATGTCAGCGACCGGGTCTGCGCCTCGATCCGGCTGTTCCCGCCGCAGGAGGAGACCTTGGACGAGCTGGTCCGCCGAGGCGAGCTGACCCGAGGCATGGCCGCGCTGTTCGACGCGATGGTCAAGGCCCGCCGCAACATCATCGTCTCCGGCGGCCCGGCCGCAGGCAAGACGACCCTGCTCGGAGCGTTGGGCAACGCGATCCCGGCGCAGCGGCGCGTCATCGTCATCGAGGACACCTCGGAGCTGCGGTTCAACCGGAACAGCCACCCGGACATGGTCCGCATCCAGACCCGGATGGCCAACACCGAGGGCGCCGGCGAGTTCGACATGAGCCGGGCGTTGCGGGCTTCCTTGCGGATGAGCCCGGACGTGGTGATCGTGGGTGAGGTCCGCGGCGCCGAAGTGGTGTGGATGGCCAAGGCCATGAGCATCGGCATCGACGGGTCGATGTGCACGGTCCACGCATCCGACTCCGCGCAGACGCTGCTACGGATGATCGCCTACGCGATGGAACCACCCGCGGCCTATACCCGCGACGCGGCGGTGGCGCTGCTCGCGTCGGCGGTGGACCTGGTCATCCACCTCGACTTCACCCGGGATGGAACCCGGGTGGTGTCCTCGGTGCGCGAGGTGGTCGGCACCGACGGCGAACAGATCATCTCCAACGAGGTGTACGCGCCGGGCCCGGACAAGCGGGCGGTGCCCGCCACCCAGTTGCGCACCGACACCCTCGACCAGCTCCTGGCGGTCGGGTTCGACCCGGCCATCCTGGCACAGGATCGGTGGTGAGCAGGGGTGCGCATCGAGGAGATCCTGTTGGGAGCCGGGTTCGGGCTCGGGTTGTGGCTCCTGGTCACCGGCGTGCGCCGGCAGCTGCGACCAATTACTGCGCCGGGCAGTGGGCGCCTCGCGCGGATGGCGCGGGGCCGTGGCCCGGTGCAGCTGGCGGCGGCGCTGGTCGCCGCGGCCGTGGTGGCCCTAGCCACGGGCTGGCCGGTCGGTGGGCTGCTGGCCGCCATCGCGGTGTGGACGCTGCCCGGCACCCTGCTGGGCGCCGAACGCGGCCGGCAACAGCGGCTACAGCGCCTCGAAGGTATCGCCACTTGGACCGAGTCCCTCGTCGCGACGTTGTCCGGGGCGGCCGGCCTGGAACAGACCATCATCGCCACCGCCTATACCGCTCCGACATCGATCCGCGGGCCGGTGGTCTTTCTCGCCGAGGAGCTGCGGGATGGGGTGCGCCTGCCCGACGCGCTGCGCAGGTTCAGCTTCAACCTCGCCGACCCGGTCGGTGAGACCGTGATCGCGGCGCTGCTGCTGGCCTCGCGGGAGGGCGCCGGCCGGCTCGCCGAGCCGTTGAGCCTGCTCGCGACGGCGGCACGGGAGGACGTGGCTGCGCAGCGGCGGGTGGAGAAGAGCCGCGCGAAGGCCACCACCGACGCCCGGCTGATCATCATGGTGACCCTCGCGATGGCGGTGGGGCTGGTGGTGTTCAACCGTGGCTACCTGCATCCGTACGACTCGGCGGTCGGGCAGGTGGTCCTGGCCATGGTCGGTGGGCTGTTCGCGGTCGGGTTCCGGTGGCTGCACAAGCTGGCCCAGCACAAGGAGGTGTCTCGGGTCCTCGACCTCGGTGCCGAGCCGGGCGATGAGCTGGCCGCAGCGCCGGTGGGGACGCTCGCCACGGTCGGGGTGGTGCCGCGATGATGCAGGCACTGCTCACCGGCGGCGGCGCTGGCCTGGGCGTGGCCCTGGTCGCCTACGGGCTGCGCCCACCACGCCGCCCCCTCCAAGCGGTGTTGGACACGCTGCGGCGCCCACCGCTGCCCGAGCCGACCGGCCGCAACCGGGCCTACACCCTGATCGCCGCCCCGGCCCGGCGGCTGGGCCTACCGCGGGAACGGGTCCGCCTCGACCTGGCCACGCTGCAGAAGGACACCGCGCAGCACCTGACCGAGCAGACCGCCGCGACCCTGTTCGGGGCGCTGATCATCCCGTTCGCGGCGACGATGCTGGGTTTCCACGGCCAGATCCCGCTGTGGCTGGCCGTGCTGGGTGCTGCGGTCGGGTTCCGATGGGCCGATGCTCAGCTGCACGACCAGGCCGAGGCGCGCCGCACGCAACTGCGCCACACCCTGTCGGTGCTGCTCACCCTGCTGACCATCAGCCTGGCCCGCGGCGCCGGCGTGGAGCAGGCGCTCAGCGAGTCAACCGGGGTGTGCACCGGGTGGGCCGCCGACCGGCTGCGCCAGGTCCTGGCCACCGCCCGGGTGCTGCGCCAGCCGCCGTGGCAGGCCCTCGGCGAGCTCGGCGACGACACCGGCGTCTCCGAGCTGACGGAGCTTGCCGCCGCGATGGCCCTGGCCGGCACCGAGGGCGCCCGGGTCCGGGCCTCACTGTCCGCACGGGCCGCCGCGATGCGCCAAGCCGCGACCTCGGAGACGGAAACCGAGGCGGAGAAGGCGAGTTCCCGAATGTCGCTGCCGCTGCTGGTGCTCGGTTTCGGCTATCTGATCTTCCTGTTGTATCCACCGATCGTGAACATCACCGCGAGCTTGTAAACCCCATTTCGACCTGTACGGGGAGGAACACACAATGATCAACCGTCTTACCCTCGGCGTTACGGTCCGGCTGCTGCTGTTGCTGGCCGAACCGGCCCGGCGGCTGCGGGCCAAGGCCGACGACGGCATGGAGACCGCCGACAAGATCCTGTGGGCGGCGGCCATCACCGTGGTCGTCGGCGCGGTCGGGGCCATCTTCCGGGACAAGTTGAAGACCTTCGCGAGCGGCTTGACGTTGACGTTGGGCTGGTAGCACGACAGCCCGACCGTGCGAAAGACCGCGCCGGCGGCGGGGGGTCGCCTGCGCTGCAGGCGCTGCCCGCGCGCCGCCGATCCGATGCCGACTTTGGAGGACTGCTGTGACCACCGCCTCGGCGCAGCACATGTACGAACCGCGCAGCCGGGTCGCCGACCGGGTCGATGACCTCGACGCGGATCTGCGCCGGGCGGTGCGGCGTACCGCTGCGGTGCGGCAACTGTTCTACATGGTCGTGCTGCTGGTCGCGTTGGCCGGTCAGGTGTCTGGGGCGGTGCAGCGGCTGGGCATCCCGCTGCTGTGGGCGATCCCGGCGGTCGCTGGGTTGGAACTGGGCGGGGTGGTGGTGCTGGCCAACGCCGACGTGCGGCGGCGGCTGGGCGAACGGGCGATCGCCTCCCGGCTGCTGTCGGCGCTGATCGCTACCGGGGCGGTGGCGTTCAACTGGTTCGCGCACACCAACCGACTGCTGGGCGCGTTCTTCGCGGGGATGAGCGCCTTGGGCTATCTGGTGTGGTTGATGCACACCGAAAACCAGCGCCGTGACCGGCTACGGGCACGCGGTGACCTGCCCCCGACCACCCCGGCGTATGAGGTGGTCGAGCATTGGCTGCGCCACCCGGCGCTGACGCTGAAAGCCAAGTCGCTTGCCAAGGCCGACCCGACGCTGGGCCTGTACGGGTCCCTGGACGCGGCCCGCGCCCAGACCCGCCGGCAACGCCGGCAGCACGCCATCTCCGTCGTACTGCACAACAAGATCCGCGCCGCGGTCGACCCGACCGTGGCCGACATCGCCGTCGCCGTCTACGACCTCGACGAGATCGCCGCGCGTCTTGCCGCCAGCGCCGACTACGACACCCTCACCGACCTGATCAACGCCGACCTCGCCCCGGCGCGGCTGACCGCGGGCCTGAGCACCCACCACGGCACCGACCTCAACCGCCGGGGCGCCCCCACGGCCGAGGCGCAGGCAGAGCAAACCCCGCCGGCCCAGGCCGACTCGGTGCCCGCCGGGCCGGGTGGTGTCCTTGACGTCCCGGCCGGCGCCTCCCCCGTGAAACCGGCCGGGACCCCACCACCGCCCCAGCCGCTACCGCCGGCGCCGGTGTATGAGCCGACCAGCGACGAGGATGCCGCGATGTACCAGGCGTGGCGCGACGGCGTGGCGGCCGGCCAGGAACCCACCGGCGCGGACCTGGCCCGCGCCGCCGGCCGCGCCGACGACGCCACCGGCGTCGGTCGGCGGGCGGCCCGCCGCTACCGCGACGCCCACGCCGCCCCCGGCGACAACGCCAACCGGGGCAGCGCGTGGCACCCCAACGGATACCAGTTGACCTCCACCGGAGCGATCTCATGACCACCCTGACCGTAGGCCCGCTGATGCGCCACCTGACGCGGCGGCTTCGTCCCGACCGGGGCTCGACCACAGTGGAGATGGTCGGCTACTTCGCCGTGATGCTGGCCGCGCTGTTGGTCGGCGTGCAGGCCGCCGCGTGGGGGTTGGCCGAACTGTCGTGCCGGTACGCCGCCAACCACGCCGCGCAGACCACCCGCGTGCTGGGCGGCACCGCCGACGCC
>WNGA01005501.1_pt1 | contig 29932 bp, 26 predicted proteins | sample 5400061 | NCBI WGS metagenome assembly WNGA01 (sample SAMN13153366, study PRJNA577476) | soil metagenome | isolation source: 100 cm soil or saprolite under grassland replicate 2 | place: USA:California | collected 2016-06-15
GTATATGAGTATTAGTGGGTCGCCGCCTTGAACTTCGGATCCGCACGGGTCGGGCCACGTATGTGTAGGCGAGGATCGAAGGCGTCTTTTCGAAACCATTGATCTTTGCGGGTCGCAAGATTTTGAATGTGATCGGGTAGTCGGAGATACGCCTTCTCAAAATCGGGCGTGGCGTGAACAGTCGAAATCGGCCGGGGCATCCGGCTACCGACGCAGCTCAGCGAGAGAGGAGACGGTCTTCGTTCGGCCTTGCCGATAGGCGGCGTCGCCGCGGGATATTTTCTCCAGCGCGTCACTGACCTCGGCGAGACGGCGCTTCAAGGCGGCATATTCGGCAGCATCCACAAGTACCACTTTTTTCCCGGCGAGTTTCTTCGGGACACGGATCGACACTAAATTTTCCGCTGTTGAAAAAGCGTGCTTACGCATGATGGTTCTCCAAAGTTCTTCCAGCATACTCAAGTAGGCCCGGCTTTTCCACTCAGGAGCCAATTGGCAAATGGCCTTACTGATGGGAATAGGTCTGTGCTTGCCGGGTGGTATTGGGTCGGCATAAGAATCTTTACAATCTTCCCGGGAATCCGCGCATCCGCAATGCCGTTCACGAGCGCTAGATTCAGCATTGACTTATTTTCGTCTGATAAACAGTTGCTGCATCAACTTGTCCCACTCGGCGTATTTTTTTCCGCTTCCTCGACGCCGTATTTCTCGTCGATGTAGGATTTTTTGAATTTTTGCGCCAATGATCCGATGTCTTCGCGGGGCGACCAGAGGCCGCCCTTCTGGATCATCTGTTGACCTTCCTTGGAATGGAGCCAGTCGAGGAAGAGCAAGGCGGCATGGGGATGGGGCGCCTTGAGCGTCAAGCCGGCATACGCAACGGTGGTCACGACCGGTTCGAGCGGGCGCCATTCCACCGGCGCGCCTTTTTGTTTGGCTTGGGTGATATTGGCGTCGAAGATCGTCGGCGACAGCGGGACTTCACCCGAGACTACTAGGCCGGCCAGGCCCGCCCCGGACATGTTTTGCACTTTCACGTCTTGCTCGGCGATCTTATCGAGATATTCCCGGCCGAAGGATTCTAGTGTGCTGCCGATCCAGCGCGTTCCCGTCGTGGTGTTGACGATGGACATTTTGCCCTTCCATTTAGGATTCAATAGATCGAGCATGGTTTTCGGCGCATCGGCCGGAGGGATCACTGAGGTATTGAAGCCCAGGCTGGCGTAGGTCTCGTAGTGGCCGACGTAATAGAAACCGTTCTGGCCTTTGTGCTTGACATCTTCGGGATAACTGCGCGCTTCCGGAACATGGTGTTCTAGAAAGACGCCCTCGCGTTTCATCAGATCCATCTGTTCGCCGGTCGTCGCGATCACGTCGGCGATGTATTGGCCGGCGCGAATTTCTTCCAACGCCCGCTTGATCAAGGTCCGGCCATCGGTGCGATACTCCGTGACCTTGATGAACGGATACTTTTTCTCGAACTCCTTGGCCATGGTGCGATACCAGGTGTGGGAGCCGTAGAGGGTGAACGCGGCTTCTTTCTTGGCGCCCTCGACCAGGATCTTTTCCCGGTCGGCGCCTTGATAGAGGGCCAATTGTGAAATCGACGCGGGCGCAGCGGCGGCAAGACAGTCGACCGCTCCGAGCAGCAAAAGCGCGCCGCCAAGCCACTTTTTGGTTATGTGAACGACTCGACCCATGATCATGAACGTCTCCTTGACGGGGTTATCGTTTTATCCCTTCAAACCGTCGCTCGATTACGGCAGAGGACACATCGGTCATAGCCATGGGATCAAACTTCTATGCTCGACCATCTCGACAATGGATCTCGCGGCGCTAGGGTTCGCCGCGTAGCGGGCCGAAGGCCGGCGGCGGGCGGCGGTGTTTGGTCGCGGCTTCGTAGGCGGAAGCGGCTTTCAAGATCGTCCCTTCTTCGCCAGGCCCGGCCCAGAACGACAGACTGATCGGCAATCCCGGCACATCGAGCAAAGTCTTTTCGCTGCCGGAAACACTTCGGTAGTTTTTGGTGTCGGCGCTGAGCGCGAACTTGGGCTCGTAAACCACTTGATTGAAACCGGCGGGCACGACGACCTCGGGAATCCCCGCGTCGGCGGTGAACGCAAAACGATTGCTCGGGCGGCTGTTGATTTCGGGCTCCACCGGACCGCCGATCTTGGGGATGGGGACCGTGGTCAGCGGGTTAATCAGGACATCGAGATTATTTTCCCGCATCACTTTGAGAATGACCCGCTGCATGACTTCGCGCATCTTGATGCGCTCGGTGAGTCCGTTGGAGCGAATGTCGTTGAGATTCTGCCAATTGATAAAGGCTGTCAGCTTGTCGCCGGAATAGTAGCTCGCGTTGGCGTTGAGCGAAGGCCAGTCTTTGACCTTGGCGTCGTTACGGCGCAGCAAGTATTGGCTCAAGTGAAAGCGAAAGCTCGAAGTGCGCGGGAAAAGCGTGATACGGCGGAGATTCAGATTGGGCGGGAAAGGCTCCAACCCTTCGGCGGCGCGCGCCATGTACTCGGCCGGAGAAAGCGTGCCGCCGCCCGGCGTTTTGCCGACGCTCACATTGATCCTGCTCGCGAACACGGGAAACTCGGCTTCGCCGGCGCTGTTGGTCTTGAAGAGATATTCGGGCATGTGGAACGGCAAGATTTCCGCGAGCGCTTCCTGAAAGCTCGGTTTCAGATTGGGGATCGTCGGATCGTCGGGGTAGAGGGGATCGACCGATTCGAACAATTGCGCGCCCAGCTTGTCGCGCAGGATGGTCTTGATCTCCTTGTCGATCTGATCGCTGATCGCCGCGTCGTTGGGCGTGTGCTTGACCATGAACTCGCGCACGATACCGATGCGCATGCCGGCGAGGCTCTTCTGTCCAGCAAAACTGGCGTAGGGCTTTTGCGGGATCAACGCCTTGGGCAGCGCGGTATAGATATCGCGCGGGTCGTAGTAGCCGCGCTTGGGATCCTTCAAGGCATCGAGCACGATGGCGGTGTCTTTGACCGTGCGGCAGTGAATGCCGGCGCGATCGATAAACGGATCGGCGCCGATGCCGCCGCCGAAGGACATGATCGCCTTGCCGGCATTCAGATTGGCGATGCCGTTGTAGGCCGCCGGAACGCGGCATGATCCGCCCGTCTCTTCGCAAATTGAACAGACAACCAGATTGGCCGAGACCGACACGCCCGAACCGGAGCTCGATGCCGCTTGCGCTGGCGCGCGCTCGGTGTCGTAGGGGTTGCACGGATTGCCGGCCCAGGTGCTGCGCGAGTTGCCGGCGCCGATGACGACGGCTTCAGCCTTGGCGCTGCCGCCGGGATCGCCGCTGGCGCCGTTGTATTCGCTCAAGTTCGCCTTGCCGAGAATGATCGCGCCCTTGGCGCGCAGCTGCGCCACGATGGTGGAATCCGCCGGCGCAGCGTCCAACGCATACGCCACGTCCGCGCCGCCCGTGGAGCGCATATCTTTGGTATCGAAGATGTCTTTGATCGAAAACGGCGTGCAGTAAAGCGGCATGGCGGACAGATTCGGATTGGCGCCGAACTGGCGGTCGAGCTCCCGCGCCCTTTCCAATCCGTCGGGCTGGGCGCGAAACGCTTCGCAGGCCGGGCTGCAGCCGCCCGGCAGCGGCCCCTTCGACGGATGAAGGTCGCAAGTCGCTTTGCAAGTCGCCGAGCGCTCGCCGCGGATGTTGACGGTGCTCAGCGAGCGGAGCTGTCCGGCGTTTTTCACGCCGCGAATGTAGCCGTAGGTCTGCTGTTTTGCCGGATCGGAAACCGTCGCTTGCATAACGCCGGGCTGAAGCGGCGTGCCGGTGTATTTGGCGATATCGGGGAAAAAGTTTTTCGCATCGCTGGCGTCGTTGGGGTTGACCGGTGCCACGCACATGCCATCGTAAGCGCGGATGCGGTTGATGTAAGCCTGCACCAACTGCTCGCAGGTAATCTGCCGCGACTTGATCGCCCGGTAGATATCTTCGATGCGCGCTTCTTCGAGGCGAAATTTCCATGGCGCAGATGCTTTGCCGGCCGACGCCGGCTTGGCGCTTTGCGCGTAGGCCGATGGTGGGGCAAAGCTAAACAGAGCGTGCGCCCCGAGCCATAGCGCCAAACCGAGCGATAGGAATCGGGCGACTAGAATTGCGTATCTTACCATATCTGCCTCCGACAACGTCGATGGTGTTTCTTTATCATGTTTTTTCGCGGGCGGGGGAGATTTATTGATTTGAAACTGGATCGCTGAAAGGGAAAGAAGTTAAGCGAAGAGAGGATTTCCTCGCTTCCACCAGACTGTGTGAAAACTCTGTCGGAACCCTTCGACGGCGCTCAGGGCGAACGGATAGTAACTCAATTTCTAATGAGACCTACACCGTGGCTATCTTTGCTGATTCGCCAAAACCCGAGCCGCAATAGTGAGTGCTGACGAAGCAAATCTATTTTGCCCGCGTGTAGCGAAGCATGACGTCGCCCGAGGGGTACGGCTTGGCTTCGACGAGCTCCAGTCTCGTGTTTTTCGAAACGCCGCTGAATAGCGGCCGACCGCTTGAGAGGAGGATCGGGCAGAGGACGAACTGATACTCGTCGATCAATCCGTGCTGCGTGAGTTGCGATACGATGGAGCCGCTACCGAAGACGATCATGCCTTTGCTGGGCTGGCGCTTCATCGTCTCGATGTCGCGCGGATCGAATTCGTGAAGGATGCGGGAATTTTTCCACGTCGCGTCCTTCAAGCTCCTGGAGAAAACCAATTTGGTCATTTCGTTTAGCCACTTCGCTATGGCGCGGTGTTCCGGAGTTCGTTGTCCGGGATGATGGGGATCCGGTGCCGTGGAGGAGTCGTCATCGGCGTGGCTCCAGAATTTCTTGAAGAGCTCATACGTCCGACGGCCGAACAGGACCGTGTCGAAAAGCGGGATGCTGTCCACGGCCGCTTTGGCCTGCTCCGCGTCGGGCACGACCCAGTCCAAATTGCCGTCAGCTCCGGCAAAATACCCGTTTGCCGTCATCCAGTTAAACATCACGATTCGACGGGTAGATTCCATAGTACTCTTCCTCTCGCGTGTTGACTCGCTTCATTAATACGACGAACGAGAAAGTCGTCTCGGGACATTTGTGGTATTGCGGCGGTATAAACTCTCTATGCAAATCTTATCAGATTGTTCCCGCCGATTTAGCCGGTGGCGATTGCCGATGTAAGAATCGTTCCAGTTATGAGCGCGGGCAACCGAGGATCCAGCCTTCCTCGCTGCGGATCTGGTTATCGACCTGTGATCCACTCATGATTCCGGGCGGGATCGCGAATTCCTTGATGAGTAAATTTTTTGCGTTCAGGTCGCGCGCCCAATGCCACATGGCGCGGACCTGACCGCAGTCTTTGATCGTGTTGGTGAGAGGCGCGCGTAAGAATCAAAAGTCCCGACCCTCATCTCGCGCTCGATCGCCGCGCAGCGCATCAAGCCACCGCCGCAGGTGGCGCCCGAGCGGGTACTCGACTTTGCGATCACGCGTAAAGTAGTCGAGACGCTACATTTATCATGGAATAAAGTTTCCAGCGGTAACGATGCCACGGGTAGCGATCGCGATAACGGATTCACATCGGCGCGTTTCTATTTCCGGCGATAAATTCGCTTGACGAAGGCCGAGTCTCGGCAATATGTTCGAGCACTGGGCAGAGAAAAAAGTTACGCGACTTTTGCCGAAGCCTGAGCGCCGCCAACCGGCGATGGCACGTGGCGAGATAAAACCGGCCACAGGATAGGAGCAAGTCATGACAAACTACAAAATCATCGACGCCGACGGGCATGTGCGCGAGTCAATTGCTGGGCTTCGCGAATTCATCGAGCCGCGCTGGCAACGGAGAAATTTATTCCCCAACGACGCCTGGGACCGCGATCTGCGCGGGAAGCTCGGCGCCAAACCGGAAGGACCCGAGGATCAAATCGCGGCGATGGACCAGGACGGTATCGACGTCATGGTGCTCTATCCGACCGCCGGCCTGCATGTCAGCAGCTTGCACGAGCGCGACTTCGCCACTGCCGTGACGAGAGCCTACAACGACTGGCTGTATCATTTCTGCAAAACCAACCCGGCGCGCCTGAAATTCGTCGCCTTGTTGGCGCCGCAAGAGCCCCAGGCGGCGGCCGAGGAGCTCGCGCGCGCGGTCAGCGAGCGAGGCGCAGTGGCGGGCGTGCTGCCGACCTATGTCCCGCAGATGCCCGACTTCGGCGATACTCTTTACGATCCGATCTACGCCGCCGCCGAACGCCTAGGCGTGGGGCTCGGTTTTCACACCGGCACTTCCGCTGACTCGCTCGGCGGCCAACGCTTTCGCAAGTTTCTTTCGGCGCACACCATCGACCATCCGGCGGAGCAGATGATGGCGATGATCGCCACGATCATCGGCGGCGTTTTCGAGCGTTTTCCCAAATTGAACATCGCCTATCTCGAATCCGGCATCGGTTGGGTACCCTATATGATGGACCGGCTCGATGAGGAAGTGGAAAAGCGCGGCGCCGATGAAGCACCCTATTTAACGATGCTGCCGAGCGAATACGTCAAGAGCGGGCGGATCTATTTCGGCATCGAGTGCGGCGAAAAGACGATTCCCGACGCCGTTCGTTGGGGCCTCGACCACACGGTGCTTTATTCTTCCGACTACCCGCACTGGGACGGCGATTGGCCGCACACGATCAAAGTCGTGCGCGAGCGCAAAGATCTGTCGGACGACACCAAACGAAAGATGCTGCACGACAACGTGGCGCGGTTCTATAAACTGTCGGACGCGGCTTGATTCAAGTTCAAAAGCGCTTCGATTCCGGCACCTGCCGCAATACCTAGCGCCGGGTTCCGGGACAACATTCATCTTCGCGGGTCGACGGCGCGACGTCGAGCGCAACAAGCTCTGCAGCCGTTCGATCGAAAAATTGCTTGAACGGTAACGCATCAGGGCCGAAACGTGGGGGCTGCTTAATGCCGAGAATTGCGCCGGCTTCAACCTGTATGAGGCCGCGACTCTTGATGATGCGGTAGATCTGCAGAGTGAGATGGGCCTTGAGCTGCTCGCGTTCGGGATTGGCGAAACCAATATCGGAAAATACGTTGCCCCTCGGCTTTTTTCGAAGGTCATGCTTCTCAGGTATTTTAGTCGCCATCGTTAATTGCTCCTTTGCCGGTTAAGCCGCTGAGCTTCCGCGAGTCTGCGGCGCCCTAACTCGTACGTCCGCGCCTCGAGTGCATCCGAGTTGCGCGACGTCTGGGCTTACGGTCCCTGGTAGTCGACGCAGATTCTTTATATGTCCGGGTTCCTGGTATGTGTCTTTTGCCCCATTGGACTAGCGCGAGGAGAATATCTCCCAGTTCCGTTCCCTTTTCAGTGAGCGTATAGGCGTAACGTACCGGTCGCTCCTGGTAAGGCGAACTGGCGATAAGCCCCGCGTTCTCTAACCGTCTCAGTCGGTCAGCCAAAATGTTAGTCGGGATTTCCTCCGGAGAATCGACCAGGTCCCCATAAGTCCTCTTGCCGTGGAGCAGGTCACGGACGACCAGCAACGACCATTTATCTCCTACCAGGTCGAGAGTGTTGGCAATGGGACAAACGGATCGCGGAAAACTCTTTGGCTTCTTCATCTTCAACGCCCCAAATTGTGTTTTTGACCACAGGTCACTTGCAATTTACAAGTCATTATGGCACGCTGGTTAGTAACTTGCAAAACACAAGTGACTAGAAGAATGAAAGGAGTTCTGATGTTAAACGCCCTCTCGTCAGAGTCTCATCATGTCAAATCTCCGGCGCTTTCGGGCCCGGGGTTTTCCGTTGCGCTCGGGCTTGCTGTCTGGTTCGTGCTGGTCGTTTCCTTGGGCGCGGGCGAGGTGTTCGTCACCCCGAGCGAGGCTCCGCCCCTCGCGCTACTGATTGCGGTCACAGCTCCAATCCTCGTGTTCCTCGCTGCGTCTTGGGTCTCTCAGCCATTCCGGAAATTCGTTTTTGCCACTGACCTTCGTTTCATGACGGCGATCCAGGCGTGGCGGATCGGCGGCTTCAGTTTTCTGGCTTTGTACCTCTACGGGATATTGCCTGGCTACTTCGCCTGGCCCGCAGGTCTTGGCGATATGATGATTGGCATTACCGCTCCATGGATCATCGCCGCTCTCATGCGCCGGCCGAGCTTCGCCGCAAGCAACACTTTCGTCGCATGGAATGTGTTTGGTATCCTGGACCTTGTGATCGCGGTAGGCATGGGGGCATTGGGCCCGCTATTCCTCGGCAGCAATATTGTCGGACCCGATGCGACAGCGGCAATGTCGCGTCTACCGCTCGTGCTGGTCCCGGCTTTCTTTGTGCCGATATTTATCATTTTGCACGTTGTCGCGTTGTCTCAGGCGCGTCGTTTTGCTGGAGCGAGAAGGAGTTGAAACAATGGAACAAACTCAGAAAACCTATCTCCCGGCAGCCGGCCATGATTGGATGCTGCCTCTCTACGACCCACTCGTGAAGTTGTTCGGCGGTGATGTCGCCAGGAGAGCGCTTATCGAGCAAGTGCCAATTAAGCCGGGTGAGCGCGTTCTCGACATCGGCTGTGGTACGGGCACTCTGGTTGTGCTGATTAAACAGCTTCACCAAGACGCCGAGGTGGTTGGACTCGACCCCGATCAAAATGCCCTCGCCCGAGGAAAACGAAAAGCGGAGCGAGCATCAGTGTCCGTCCGGTTTGATCAAGGGTTTGCGGATAGACTCCCGTATGCGGACGCATCGGTCGATCGAGTGTTTTCATCCTTCATGCTCCATCATCTCCAGCCCGACGAAAAGGATAGCGCGCTGCGCGAGGTGCGGCGCGTGCTACGGCCCGGTGGCGTTTTTACTTTGCTGGATTTCGGCGGACCGGAATCAGGCGAGAATGGCTTCTTGGCGCGCCTGATTCACTCCAGTCATCATCTCAAGGACAACTCTGAGGATCGAATTCTCGCGCGCATGAGTAAGGCCGGGTTTGCAGATCCCAAGAAGATCAACCAAGGAACCATGCTCTTTGGACACGTACGCACGAAATACTACCAAGCCTGTGTGCCACATTAGAGTTGGTACATTCAGGGATGATCCCGTAACGGCAATCTCAACGTCCTGGCAGAGCGCAGTTAAAAACTCCATGAGTCGTTCGACTGAAAATTTCCCGAACGGTAACGCATCAGGGCCAAGGTGGGTGCCGCTCAACGCCGAGAATTGCGCCCGTTTCAACCTGTGGGAGGCCGCGACTCTCGATGATGCGATAAATCTTCCGGAAGATCGCCTATAGCCCGTAGAACCTTCGCGGATTATCGTCCAGGATCTTGCGGGCAACAGACGCGGGGATTGCCATCAGCGCCGCACTGGTAAAGACATGGTGTGGTTTGACGTGAAATTTTAGAACCGTGAATCTACGGCGGACAACCCAGGATCCAGCCTTCCTCGCTACGGATCACGGTATCGTCCAGTGATCCGCTCGTGATCCCTGGCGGGATCACGAATTCTCTGATGAGTAAGTTCGTTGCGTCGAGGTCACGCGCCCAATGCCACATCGCGCGCACCTGACCGCGGTCCTTGATGGTGTCGGTCAGCGGTGCTCGGACGCTGGGATAGATCTCGGCGTGCAAAACTCGCAGGTCCGGATCGAGCCATGACCCCGTCGCGGGCGCCCACCCGGTCTCAAAAGGCCACGCGACGGAGCAGTGCCCGAACTGGGGATCGAATCGAATGCTCTCGAGGCGCGGAATGCCGGTGAGCACCTGGCTGCCGACGCTGCCCGTGCCGAAGAGACGGAACAGGGTGTCACTCTTCGCTCTCCTGTCCGTTATACGCAGCGAAGCGATAGTTCCGCTAGCGCAGACGAACGGCTGCGGTGGCTTTTTCTGTGGAATACAAGCGTAACCACCGGACTTGAAAAGACACCAGAATGGACCGGGGCAAGCCGGACTCGATACTGCGGCGTTGATAGCGTTCGCGACCTCGAAGCGATTGCTGCGGTTCGTTGGTTGTCGGCACGGCTTCGTCCCGAGGTCATCCTGCACGTACTCCCTCAGATACTGCCAGACGATTCGCCAAGGCGGTAACTTGTCGGAGACTGACTTCGGAAGCAACGACGCGAACCCCGCGGGGTAACCGTACCCGAAGTCGGCGCAGAGCAGCACGCGGCCATTTTTCGCCGCGACAACCGGCTGGAGCTGCGAACGGATGATGTGCTCAGCTTCGGTCCTCGAGGGTGGGCTCAACGTTATTGGCGCGGCGGTTGTAGCGGGCCAATGTGCAATCCAGATGCAGTCCTGTTTTCCCGCGCGACGCCGATCGCCTCCAGACCAGTCCACCATTACATAGCAGTCGAATAGAGGCATCCTCATTCACCTAGTCGCATGGGAATATTTGGGGTCAATCCTAGATATACAATTTCTTCGTTCAGTAATCGTCCGACGGTGTCTAAGCCAATTAAGCGATCTGCATACTCGCATTACAAATTTTGATTCCCTGTTTTACCAGCGGATTCGCGCTAAAAACTCATCATATATCGAAATACGTGCTTCGATAAAAAACGCATGAGGGACTGTGAACGGATTCATTCGAATCGCGGTTGATCCGCCCCACTTCAAATTTTATGCTTTCAGAAAAATGGCGTAGGCTGTGTTATGCGCGTATTACAACGGTGCGGGTTTCTAGTTTTCCATCAAGGAAAAAGGGACATGTTACTGAATAAAATTTATGTTTCGTTCATCGTAGGCCGTCCAAACCGGTTGAATAAGAAAGCCTATCGCCTGAAAACCTGTCTCCTGCTCGTCGCCTTCGTGTCAGCGTGCGCCCAGGCGCCGGTACAAGGCCAGGCGCCGCGCTCGCCGACACCGGCCTCAGTAAAGGGAGTCGTTGACGTCCAGACCATCGCCAAAGGGCTCGAACATCCCTGGAGCCTCGCTTTCCTGCCAGACAAGCGGATGCTTGTCACCGAACGCCCGGGGCGCTTGCGCATCGTGAGAGCGGATGGCCGGCTCTCCGAACCACTCTCTGGAGTCCCCAAGGTTTATGCGAGCGGACAGGGCGGGCTTCTGGATGTGGCGCTGAGTCCGACGTTCGATAAGGACCGGTTCGTCTATCTGTCATTTGCCGAATCCGGCGAAGGCGGCGCGGGGACCGCCGTTGCGCGGGGGCGGCTTGGCGAGCGCGGTCTCGAAAACACGCAGGTGATCTGGCGTCAACAACCCAAAGTGAGCGGCTCCAATCACTGGGGATCGAGAATCGTGTTTCGCCTCGACGGTACGTTGTTCGTGACTTTGGGCGAGCGCTTCAATCACTCCGAGAAAGCCCAGGACCTATCGGTGACCCTCGGTAAAGTCGTGCGCATCAACCCGGACGGCTCGGCGCCGCGCGATAACCCGTTCGTCAACCGGGACGGCGTGCGGCCGGAGATCTGGTCGTACGGCCATCGCAACGTCCAAGCAGCCGTGCTCCATCCCGAAACCGGTCAGCTCTGGACCGTGGAGCACGGCGCGCGCGGCGGCGACGAGCTGAACCATCCGGAAGCCGGAAAAAATTACGGCTGGCCGGTCATCTCCTACGGTACCCACTACTCTTATTTGAAGATCGGCGAAGGCACGGCGAAACAGGGGATGGAGCAGCCGGTTTACTACTGGGATCCGGTGATCGCGCCGTCGGGCATGGTCATTTACACGGGCGAGCTGTTCGCGGGCTGGAAAAACAACTTTCTCATCGGCTCGCTCACGCCGGGCGGATTGGTGCGTCTCGTCACGAAGGACGGCAAAGTCGCGCAGGAAGAACGTTACCTGGGCGATCTGCGAGAGCGCATCCGCGACGTACGTCAGGCGCCGGACGGCTCGCTCTATCTACTCACCGACGCGCGCGGCGGCCAGATCCTGCGGATAACGCCGCCGGCCAACCGTTGAGAAAGTGAAACAAGCCAATAGATATTTGGGGCAGGCGCGAGACTCAGACTGCTACAACCAGTCATAGCCTAGCTCGGGCTTTGACCAATCAACAAAGATAATCACGTCCTCAAGCCGGGAACTGCGCGGTAATGATCAAGCAAGGACAATCGATACCTGACTGTGTTCTTTGCGAGCCTGACGGTGATTTCAACGTCCTGGCCGAGCGCAACTAAAAAAGTTCATTAGTCGTTCGACTGAAAAATTGCCCGAACGGTTACGCATCAGGGCCGAAACGTGGTGCTGCTTGATGCCGAGAATTGCGCCCGCTTCGACAAGTGAGGCCGCGACTCTTGGTGATACGGCAAATCTGAGCGTCAGTAGCGAGGTCAGGCCTGGAGACATTGCACACTTCTCGTTTTGTTTAGAAAGGCCTGGCCCGCTGCTGCCGAATAATATTTTTCATGAACTAACGAACGTTCTGGAAGATCGCCTATAGCCCGTAGAACCTTCGCGGATTATCGTCGAGGATCTTCCGGGCAACCGACGCGGGGATTTCTCCTTTTTCGGCGCGCTGCTCGATCACGTCCAGGGCCTGGATCTCCGCGGACTGGTCCGCATGGCTATAGTCGGTCCCAATCATCAAGCTGTCTTCAGTCCCGTACTTTAGGATGTAAGGAAGATCGTCGTTGGTTTGGCATGCCACATAGAAGCGGTTGCGGCGGAACAAGTCTTCCTTGAAGTCGATCGGCAGGAAGGTCCGCCGAAGTTTCTTTGCCACCAGGTCGGCATAGAGATAAGGCACCCAGGAAGCGCCGGTTTCGATGAATCCCACTCGGAGATTCGGAAACATATCCGGGATGCCATGCTCCGCGAGAGCGCTGAACGCTGCGATGGCAACCATGCCTCCTCCCAGACCGGATCCTTCCGCGGTGGCGGACTCGATGTTCCCCATCGCATTGTGGATGCAGATGGGAAGGTCGAGACGGCTCGCCTGGTCGTAAACCGGGAAGAAGTAGGGATCGCTGGCCGCGCGGTCGCCGCATTCGATACCCTTCTTGAACACGCCGCAGGCGCCGTGATCCTTCGCCCACCGCACCTCCTCTACCGCCTTGTCGATGTTGAGCAACGGCAAAACCGCGACCCAGCGCAGCCGTCCGCGACTCTTCTCTGTGGCTTTGGCGATCCAGCGATTGTAAGACTTGCAAAGTGCCACGTCGATCTCCGGTCGAGCGGTGAAAGCGTGGAGGAACAGGGTGGGGTAGAGGACCTGCACGTCGACGCGCAACTCGTCCATGTGGCGTATCCGGGCTTCCACGTCCAGGAGCTCCCGGGTCGCCTGAACCGTTCCCGTTCGCTTGTCATCGCGCCAGCGCCTGAGTCTGATCGTGCCGTCGATGAGCCAGAGGCGGTGCGGCCGGGCGTCGCCCGGCGCCGTCGCAGCTCCCGGATCGATTGTGACCGGCTTGAAGCGGCGTGCCCCATCGTCGAGATATTCCCAGGTTGCTTCCGATTCGTCTATATGGGCATCGACGTCTATACGAAACATGGCTCCTCCTGTGGCGCTCATCAAGAATCACCGCGGTTGTGATTTTCAAATTCCGACAATTCCGAGGGCACAGTAACCTTCCAATCGTCGTTTATGGCAGAGCAAGGGACCTGTCAAGGAGAGAAATCCTGCGGCCTCCCGCCATTGGCAATTAACGAAATCGAATGAAAGAAAAAGGACTCAGGTCCGCTCTTTGCTTCTGAGCAGAGCTTCTTCGATCTTTCGAACTCTCCGGACGACAAAGGGGGACCGATTTTGTACCAGGCATTCGTATAGATTTATTGCGGATTCAATCGGCTCCCATCTTTGTTTTCCATGCTCTGTGCCTGGCAGCGCGGTTAACTAATTCTTCGTAAACTTCTCGCGGCTCGCCGATAGCGAACATCCGAAGGAACGCGAATGGAGTTCGTGGTTTGATTTCCCGAGCAATTCTCCGCTCAACGCTTGTTCCCTTGAGTAAGAGCAGACTTAGGGACATCACGACGCTGGTTGACGGCAGCAAATTTGTTTATAACTCGACCCTATCAACGAATACGTGGCCGATAATTTTCGCTCCGCCGCGAGTGCCTGGCGGCGGTTAAGCACGTGCTTTAGGAAGGTTAGAAATATCTATGAAACTCTATGATCTTGTCGGCGCGGAAGATGATCTACGCTTCAGCCCTAACTGCTGGCGCATCAAAATAGCACTGGAGCACAAGGGACTAGTAGCCGAAACAGTTCCGTGGCGCTTCGTGGAAAAAGACGTCATCGCATTTTCGCGGCAGAAAGCCGTTCCGGTGCTGGTCGACGGCGATAAGAGCGTCTCCGATAGCTGGGAGATCGCGAGGTATCTCGACAATGCCTATTCGGAGAAACCAAGTCTTTTTGCCGGTTCAGCGGGCGAAGGACTGGCACTGTTCGTGAAGTTCTGGTGCGAGCAGACTCTGAATCGCATCATACTGAGAATCATCCTTCCGGATCTGTTTAGGTGTTTACATGAAAAAGATAAAGCCTATTTTCGCGAGTCGCGCGAAGCCCGCTTCGGCACGACACTGGAACAATATGCATTGCCATCTCAAGAGGGAGTTTTGTTGCTGCGTGACGCAATATCCCCGATGCGGGCGACTCTTCAGCGCCAGCCGTATCTAGCCGGAGCGCAACCGACTTTCGCTGATTACACCGTGTTCGGCTCGTTTCAGTGGGCGCGTGCAGTATCGCCGGCCGCTCTGCTGGAGGCCGGCGATCCGGTTTTCGAGTGGCGTGAGCGGCTGCTTGACGCCTTTGGAGGTTTTGCTCGCAACGCGCGTCACTACGGGACCTGAGATTTTGCGGGTAGCCGCGGCCTTTGATGTAATACTGCTTGATAAACTAAGACTGACCGGTTTGCGACGAAAATCGGTTTGACGCTGGCAAGTCAGGCTGTTATTCCTCGATTGGGTGCGGGAAACCGCAGCACGAAGCGATCTTCCGAAATAGAATTTTTCACCGAAGTCTCCACTTTAGAAAGCGGAGTTGCCATGCAAATTCTCAAAGGTGATTTAAGCGACATAAAAGGAATACCGCCGAGCGGGTTATGCGTCGGCGTTCATCGGGCCGGCGCCATCCACCAGAAAATGGTGGCAAAATACGGCGATCGTCTGGCGGTTTGGTCGCTGCGACCGGATCTTGATTTCATTGAGTTCAAGAAGGAGGGCTTGGGAGAACAGGGCATTCGCTCAACGAGCGATATGGAATCGATTGAGGCGACTGAAAAACTGATTTATGGCGTGCGCGGAGCGCCGCCTGAGGTGAGGGAAAAGGCGCGGGAAAAAGGTCTCACGTTGCTGGCGGACGCTACTTGTCCTTTTGTCACGCAGCAGGAAGAGGCGGAAATTGAGCTACTAAACGCCGGCTGTCATCTAGTGGTTTTGAGCAGTCGTACGCATCACGGCATTCCAAGGCTTCAGGGAATCGCGCGCGACAAGGGGAAAGAAGTTTTCATCGTCGAGCGTGAAGAAGACCTAGATGCGATTCGCGTCACTCGTTTTGAGCCCATCGGCGTGATCGTGCAGACAACCTTCTGGCTGGAAACTTATAAGAAGATTATGGCGCGTATTCTCGAGCGTTTTGCCAACGTTCAGATTAGAAATACGGCCTGTATCGATTCTCTCCAGCGTCTTCCGGAAGTCGAGAAGCTCGCCAAGGAGGTCGATGCGATCATTATTTTCGGCTGGACCGAAGGAATGACGACCCGGATGCTCGAGGTCGCCCGCGCTTTCAATGAGCATGTGCACAAAATCGAAAAAGTGGACGATCTGCAACTGGACTGGCTCAGGGGTAAGGAAAAAGTGGGCATCATCGGCGCGAATGAGACCCCGGAGTGGATGATCAATGAAGCGATCGAGCGCATCAAAAGCATGGCGGCGTAACTATGGCGAAAGTGACTTTTATGCCGGCCGGACAGTCTTTCGAAGTCGCTGCAGGAACCACAATACTCGTTTCGGCGATCCATAACGGTTTGGCGCTTCGACACGACTGCACCGAAGCGATTTGTGGCACGGATCGGGTGAAGATCGTCTCCGGCAAACACCACCTGAGCGAAAAAACAGAAAACGAGGAGTTGACGCTCGAGATGATGAACGCAGGGCCAGACGAGAGATTAGGGTGCGTCGCTCGGGTTTTAGGCGATGTCACCGTTGAGCTGCCCGAGTAAGCAAGTTAAAGAGGAATGGCGGCCCCAGTGGCGATTAGCGAAACCCGATGATCATCGTGGCATTCTCAAGATGTCGGAAGCAGTCGTCGATGCAATGCGGCTGGGCTGGAATTGGTTGAAAGGCTGTCAGGAAGAAAAAGAGCGCTGCATCTCTAACGTTGGCGGCTACCACGATTCTGTTCCCGGGTCGCCTTTCCACGGCCCGACGATTTCGTTGGTAATCCAACCGCCATAGAAATTACCGGGCTGCGGGCGCACGGGCTCGCTATCGACGAAGCACTCGACGCGACCGGGATAGAAGGAAAAGAAGCCTGAAATCGCGCCGTACGGGGCTTGCGCCCTTGGATAACTCCAGGCGATTGCTTCCCGCGCCCGTGTGGAGGTTTCGAAGGCCCAGTACTTCGCCGCGCCTTTCCACTCGCAAATCGACGTGCCGGGAAATGGCTTCAGCAGTTCCACGTGTACATCTCGTGGTGAAATGTAGAACGTCGGTGGTCCCGCGGTCTCCAAGATGCGATAAGTTTCAAGCGAGTCGGCGATGAGCAGATCGCCGCGTCGTACGACGATCCGCCGATGGTCTGCAAGAAGTTTTGGCGGCCGCTCCTGTCCGGGCCCCGGTGTTTCGGCAAAAGATGGCCGCTTATCGCCGGTATATACCCACATGGTTTTTTTGCTTGGTGGTTAGCTCACACGTCCTCAGTGTCGCTAACTTTGCGAAACTTGGCAACGAGATGGGTTATGGAGACGCACTTCGCGTTTCGACTATTGAGCGGTTCACTTCTTTGCTGACGGTTCGGCAGACGTGGGGGTCAGGCATGACGACCGGACTGACGACCGTTATGACAGGCAAGAGAGAGGAAAAGGATCGCCATGTTCATTTAATAACAATCGCATATTGCTTGGACTATTTATCCACCGCCTGTCCGTCTGTCGGCGCGAGTCCCTGCGACTCTAATTCTGCGTTCAAAGGCTCCAAATGGCGGGTCCGCAGAAGTGCGATCATGAGCATCCATAAAACTATCAGAGTGACACAAGCGAATTGAACGTATGTATAGTAGCTAGCGGTGAAGGAGAGGGCGAGGAGAATAATAAAGCCTGACGTCGCATCTCCTATCCTTTCAATCACTACGTCCAGAAAGGTCTTGACCGTTTTCTTCACTTTGCCCGACAGCGGCATATAGAGGCTCTCCCTACCACTCCGGTAAATACTGTCGCGCAACGCTCCATCGGCCATTCGCGTCAGCACGACTGCAAGAAGGCCCGGCCAGATCATTATGGCCAGAGAGCCGATCAGAAGGGTTCCGGGCGTGAGATACAGACTCGGCTTCAGCCCAACCGTGCTCAATATTTTTCCGGTCAAGACGACCTGGACGAAAAAGGTGGCGACGCTCAACCAGCCGTAATAAGAGCTGAAAAAAACCGCGAGAGCCCCTGCTGAAGGATAGGCTTGTTTAGCCGCGGACTTGAATTGGAAGTCGATCAAAGTCGATACGATGACTGAGACAAAAATTAGGACAGCGATCGTTTTGAGATATGGGGATCCGGCGAGTAGGTCACCTATACTGGAAGAGCGAGTTTCTTCCGGTTTCTCAGAGATGCCCAACTCGCTCTTGGAAATTTTTCCGACAACTCGATGTTGCGCCCAAAGAAGCAACGCCGAAGCCGCTAAATAGAGGCCTGCGATAATCCATAGCAGATGGTGGCTTTCGACCGAGGGATGCAGAAACCATTTAACCCCGAACCCGGCGAGAGCGCCGCCGAGTGTGCCTCCAGCGCTAAGGAGACCAAATGATCGTTTGCCTTCTTCCAAGCTGAAAATCTGGTCGGCGAGGGTCCACAGTTGGGCCACGGCAATGACACTCACGATAGCCGACCAGATGTAAAAGGCGTAGTAGCTCCAGCCAGGACTAAAATAAGTTAAGAGAAACCAAAAGAAGACTATATTCGAGAGAATGACTGCGTTCGTTCCTAAAATAAGCCGGATGACGGAGAGGTTTGCTGTATATTTTGTGTAGGTGGCGATGATCACAGCAGCGAGGAAGGCAACCAGGATATAGAGGTATGGCAGCTCGGACACTGAATGGTGGCCGAGAAATATGCTATCGCGAAGGATCTTGATGAGATTATTGGCCGCTATCAAAAAGAAAAGTAGAGAGGCCATGACGCCGAGCTTTTGGATCACTTTGGAAAGAGACCAGCGTGCGGAACGTCCAGAAGTAACTGTGTCGGACTAGTCCAACTGTTTTAACGCACTTGACTGACGTGTTAAGGTTCTGCAACTGTTTAGGCAACTATTGTGCCACGTAATCGCTAACGAAACACCCGCAAGCGTTATCCCCGTAAGACTTTGAGAGTTGCCACTTTTTCTTACAAGAACCTTGAAAACTTTGAAAATGACGTCGGTTAGGGAACATTCGATTGTTTGTATTTTGCGACACAATTCGCATACGGGAGAGGTAAAATGGGATCGCGGTTAGGTCATCACCTTTGACTGTCTCTTCCGTTTCTCGATCCCTTTTCAGTCGGCGACCTTTATGACAATTTTGCTGTGCTGGTGCGGCGCGCCTTCGAGCAGTTGATGCCTGAACATGGGAGGGAGTGATGGAGTAATGGAATGTTGGAGTTTTGAGCTCGGGCCGACGATTGGCGTGTGCCAAATCCGATCAGGCGATTCTACCCAGCATACGCGCGATACAAATTCTCAATTTTTTGCTTTACCCGATTAATTTTTTTCGGATAGGTCGTTGATTTGAGCGAGATTACTATGATTCGCTTCGATCACGAGTTGTTCGTTGTATTTCTTTAACGCGGTTTCAGTCTTCAGGTGCTCACCTCTTTGCCGATGGTTCGGTCCGGGCATCCAGCGCGAGATGCAAAACTTTAGATTGCCGGAGTTGACGCATCGTTTCGTTTCCACTACGTTCAGCGCAGTTTGTCGCCGGCCCTTCCGAAAGGCCGGGCGATCATCAGTCCTTCACCGACGCTATCGTTGCGAGGAGAAGCCGATGCGTAAAATAGGATGGATCGCGATTGTTTTCCTGTCAGCCTCTTCAATCCTGCTTCCTGCCGTAACAAAAAGCACGTTTTGTGCGGAACAGCCGGGGAAGCCGACTCCCGTCCGCATCGGCATCGTGTCGCGCAGCACATTGGACATGCCCTTTTACGTGGCGCGGGAGCGAAACTTTTTCCGCGAGGAGGGTTTGGAAGCCGAGATCATTCTGATTAAGGCGAACCTGGCGGTGCAAGCGCTCCTCGGAGGCAGCATCGACTTTGGCACGGCGACGGGAACTGCGGTCAGCGCCATCGTCAACGGCGCCGACGTCAGGGTCGTTCTGGCGATGAGCGACGCGCCTTCATTTGATTTAATCGTCCAGCCGAGCATCACCAGTGTTCAACAGTTGCGCGGCAAGAAGATCGGCGTTGCCGGAATCGGGGGCCTGACCGAGATTTTGGCTCGCCAGATCCTGATCGCCAATCACGTACCGCCCGAGCAAGTGACTTTCCTGCCGCTCGGCGCAAGCGACGTCACCTATGTATCCTTGAAGGCGGGGGTGATCGAGGCAACTATGCTGCAGATTCCGCAGACCTTTATGGCTCAAGATGAGGGCTTTCGAAAAATCGCGTCGGGCGGCGACGTTTACCGGATCATACAGGGCGGCTTGGCAACGGCGAAAACGACCGTCTCTGAACGGCCGGAGCTCGTGACCAAAACCATCCGTGCGACCTTGCGGGCGGTGCGGCTGATCAAGAACGACAAGAAGTATGCCCTGGAGTTTATGAAGGGACCCTATCTCGACCTGGGGAAGGAGCGGGAACGGTTTACCGAACGCGCTTATGACGCGGCGGTACGAGGATATGTTTTAACGGGCCTTGTGGACGAAAAGTTGCAGCGGGAGATGATCACGGCTGCCGCCCAGCGCGTCAAAGCCGCGCCGCCGACGCCCGAGCGAGTTTTCGACTTCAGCTTCGCGCGCAAGGTGACCGCGTCTTTGCAATAGACGCTTGCTTCGTGGACGGTTCAGGGTCTGGTAAAGGCTGCAGAGCGTCCTAGACTAGCAGGCTGCTGAAAAGAGGTTCGGAATGCTTCGAGGGCCTCGGCATGAACGGATGATATCAAAATCCGTCCGTTCGTCCTGAGCACCGTCGAAGGACTCCGACGCAGTCTTTCAGCAGCCTGCAAGATCTCTTCCCACGAAATCAAAAGACTCCGACGATCACGAGCAGCACCGTCTTTGGGAAATAAAGCGGAGAGCGACAGGATGACAAGCGATGAGCCGACTCTGCAAAAAACGCGATTAGGGTAGCGTGACTCCGCCGGTCAGACCTTTACAATCTTTCAGCTCCATCGAGTTTTCCAAGATCTCGGTCAAACGTACTTAAAGGAACATGTCCGGCCTTCCGAGCCACTTCGAGAATCAAGCAATCGGAAAATCCTAGGGCGGGACGGCGGCGGTACTGCTCCAGTGCGGCGGCAACCGTATCGGAGTCTTGGATTGTCAGATCTCTGTGATGCAAGAGCATATCGACGGCCGTCGCGATTTCAGGGCGAGTGAGTTCATAGACAGCGGCAAGAACCCAGGTTGCCTCAATGAGAACCAGCGTCGATACCCACGCGTCTTTGTTAATGAACGATTCCGCGGCAGCGACCTGCTTCCGGTCATCGCGCGTGACAAGGCGAACCAGGACGTTCGTGTCAACGGCGCGCATGCTTGTTCTTCATATAGCGCCGCAGGCCTTTATCGAAGTCTTCTAGCTTTTTCGGGGTGGGGGTGCCTTTGGGAAAGATCGTTCGGTGAATGTCTTCTCACGAGTACCGACCGGCTTTGCGAACGATCACCGCATCGCCTTCCTCATCCCACTCTAAAACGGACCCGGGGCCGATGCCGAGTTTTCGTCGCACCTCAGCTGGAACGGATATTTGCCCCTGTGCTGTAAGTTTTGATTGGGCCAGTACCATAGGGCCTAATTACCATGGTAATGAGGCACGGTCAATCTCATGGCGTTGGGAGGCTGGCGGAGGCATTCAGCACGCTGCATCGAAGAAAATCCTGCTTGCATTTTAGATCTTTTCCACGAAATGAAAAACTCCGACGATCACGAGAAACACCGCGCCGATCTTACCTGGCGTGAATTGTTCGCAGTCTGCGCGTGCGGATGCCGTTAACGATCACATGCGAGAGGAACGGCTGTTATGGGCGCCAGCCAGCTTGGGTTAGCTCTTTGTCGGCTTGCGCGGCGAAGCGAAAGTCGTAGGCTTGCGTGATGGGAACGTCCTTCTTCACGTTGGTAACCAAGCGAACGATGTCGAGATCGTTCTTTTGGGTTTCTTCTTCATCGACGACGCCGTTGCTGGCGAAGGTCCCGATCACGTCGTCATAGGTGCGTTCCGCCAGTTCTCTTTTCACCTCGGGGATTGATTAAGGGGACAGGCTACTTTTACACTTCAAACGGCGGTTTGCTGGACTTGCAGAGAGACCCGTCGCGGCTGTAGATTGCCGCCATGGTCAACAATAATGAATACGAAGTAGACGAGCGGGATATCGAGTATCAGCACCAGGCAGGCAAGGCGTGGCTCGCTCGCATTTATCAACCCAAGGGAACCGGACCATTTCCGACCATCGTCGACGTGCATGGCGGCGCGTGGCACAACGGCGATCGGACCAATAATGCCGGCATCGACCGAGCGCTGGCGGCCAAGGGTATCCTGGTCGCCGCGCTCGATTTCCATCAACCGCCGGAGGCGGGTTATCCCGCTTCTATCTGCGATATCAACCTCGCTGTTCGCTGGCTCAAAGCGCATGCGGGGGAGCTCAACGGAACGACCGGCGTAGGAGCGTTCGGCAATTCCAGCGGCGGTCATCAAGTCGTGCTGAGTGCGCTTCGACCGCGGCACGCGGCTTATTCGGCGCTGGCGCTGCCCAACCATCCTGAGGTCGACGCGAGCCTGGCCTATGTGATCGCTGGCTGGCCGGTGATATGTCCGCTGTATCGCTTCCACTTCGCCAAAGAGTTCAACCGCGAAGAACACATCAAGGCGCACATCGAGTACTGGAAGACAGAAGAAGCGATGGCCGAAGGGAGCCCGCAGACGATTATCGAGAAGGAAGAGCAGGTCGACCTACCGCCGATATTGATGTTGCTGAAGGCGAACGACAAAAACCATCCGCTGGAAATGCAGGAGCGCTTCATCGCGTCCTATCGCAAACGAGGCGGAGAGATCGAAGTGCACACGTTCGATGGCCTGCCAGAGCATAGAATGGTTCCGTCAGCTAGCCAGCCGGAAACGATGCGCTGCATAGAGACCATCACCGGGTTCATTCGGCGGCAAAGCGCCTAACAGGCTGCAAATCGTGTGCGTGTGACGCGTTCGTGCTCGTGCGGATTTCACGGTCACGTTTCACGGACACGATCACGGTCCATGCACGTCTCTGAGATCTAAAGATCCCGCTGGCCGTGTGCTCAGTATCTCCCCCTTTGCACCTTCGCATCCGGTTTTGCCAATTCTTGCTCGTGCGCTGGGACAATGCGCACGGCGCAGGCTTTGTACTCGGGGATTTTAGCGAGGGGGTCCAAGGCATCGATGGTAAGCAGGTTGGCGGCGGCTTCGACAAAGTGCATCGGGACAAAGACCACGCCCAGGGTGGTCCGCTGTGTCACCCACGCGTGCAGAACGATGGAGCCGCGGCGCGATGAAACGCGCACGGTTTGCCCATCTTCTATCTTGAGGCGCGCAGCGTCCGCGGGATTTATTTCGATGCGGGCTTCAGGATAGAGGTCGTCGAGCTTCGAATGGCGCGTCAGCGTGCCGCCGTGCCAGTGTTCGAGCAGGCGCCCTGTGGTCAAGATGAAGGGATATTCATCGTCCGGCATCTCGACCGACGGCACGTATTCAAGCGGATGGAATTTGCCCCTGCCGCTGGGAAAGCTCTCGGCGAAGAGATACGGCGTGCCGGGATGACTATCATCCCACACCGGCGTTTGCAGTCCCTCTTTTTCGATGCGCCGATATTTCACTCCAGAATATTCAGGCACCACACCGCCCATCTCTTCGAGCACTTCGGCCGGGCTATGGTAGGCCCACAAGGCTGACTTGGGACGGCCGAGTCGCTTTTCGATGCGCTCGGCCAGCCGACAGATGATTCCCCAATCGGGGCGCGACTGGCCGCGCGGTTCCAGTGCCTTGCGCACGCGCTGCACGCGCCGATCGGTATTGGTAAACGTGCCGTCTTTTTCCGCCCAGGAGGCCGCCGGAAAAAAAACGTCGGCGTAGGCGCCAGACTCGTTGATAAACAAATCCTGCGCGACCAGGAACTCCAGCTGCTCCATCATATGACGCGTGTGATTCAAATTGGGCTCGGACATCATCGGATTCTCGCCCATGATGTGAAGCGCGCGCACGCCCCCCGGTCCCACGGCGCTCAGGATCTCTGTGGTAGTCAGTCCCAGTTTGCGGCTGAGCCCGCCCGGCTCGATGTTCCAGGCCTGCTCGAACTTCCGCGCTGCCGCTTCGTCGTCGACGCGCTGATAACCCGGATAGTGCCACGGCATCGCGCCCGAATCCGACGCGCCTTGCACATTATTTTGCCCGCGGAGCGGATTCAGTCCCGTGCCTTTGCGGCCTATGTGGCCCGTGAGTAGGGTCAGGTGGATGAGCGCCATCGCGTTGTCGGTGCCGTGCGAATGCTCGGGAATGCCCAAGGCCCAATAAATCGCCGCGTTCTTCGCGGTCGCGTACATCCGCGCGGCTTGAACGATCAGGTTACGGTCGACGCCGGAAATCGCCTCGCCATATTCGGGCGTGAACCGATCGAGTGATTTGGCGAATTGTTCGAAGCCTTCGGTGCGCTGCCGGATGAAATCTTCATTGTACAGCCGCTCCTTCACAATGACGTGCGCCATCGCGGAAAAGAGCGGCACATCGGTGCCCGGCTTCTCGGGCAGCCAGAGCGTCGCCGAGTTCACCATCTCGACGCGCCGCGGATCCACCACGATGAGCTTGGCGCCGTGATTGGCGACGGCGGCTTTCATTTGCAACGCAATGATCGGATGGGTTTCGGCGGTGTTCGAGCCGGTGACGAGGAAAACGTCGCTGTGAATGACTTCCGCGGCGGTGTTGCTCATCGCCGAAGAGCCGATCGCCATTTGCAGCGCGACCACGGAGGCGGCATGGCACAAACGGGTGCAATGATCGATGTTGTTGGTGCGAAACACCGCGCGATACATTTTCTGCAGAAGGTAATTGTCTTCGTTGGTTGCCTTGGCGCAGCAGTAAACCGCCATCGCGTCCGCGCCTTCGCGGTTGTAAATCTCCACCAGCCGGTCGGCGGTGTAGTCGAGCGCTTCATCCCACGAAGCTTCCCGCCACTGGCTGCGATCGAAGGCTTGGGTGCGCGCGCCGGGCGCCTGAGGGGTTTTTCGGATGAGCGGCACGGTCACCCGATCCTGGTTGTAAATGAAGTCGTAGCCGAAGCGTCCTTTGACACATAGGTTGCCGTGGTTGACCACTCCGTCAAACGGCGAGGTCACCTTGTAGACGTAGTCGTCTTTGATGTGCAGCTCGAGGCTGCAGCCTACGCCGCAATAGGGGCAGGTGGTGGGAACGATCCGATCGGCATTGATCATGGCGATTTCCTACGGCGCTTTTTTCCGGCTTTGGTCGCTTGCATAATTTCATCCAAGCTCACACCTTGCTCCAGCAGCCACTCGCGTTTGGGCTCGAGCGCGCCCGTGGGGCAGACGCCGACGCACTGACCGCAAAACACGCACGTAGTCTCGGGCATCGGCTTGTCGTAGAACGTGCCGATACTGGTTTCGAAGCCGCGTCCGGAGAAGTTGATCGCGTAGGTGAACTGCGCGTCCTCGGCGCACACCTGCACGCAGCGCCAGCAGAGAATGCACTTGGAGTAGTCGCGGATGTACATGGGATTATCATCGAGAACGGCATGCTCGCGCCGCTCCGCCTCTGGAAAGCGTGCGCGATCGGCACGGTAATCAGCCAGAAGCTGCTGAATCTCAGGCGCCTGAGAAAGATCCACTGCCGACGCAAGCATTTCCAGTATGGTCCGGCGGCTGCGTTCGGCTCTGGAGCTGGTTGTCGAGACCTGTATGCCTTCGCGCACGGAAGTCAGGCACGATGGCACGAGCGGCTTCACGCCATTGACCTCGACCACGCAGACGCGGCAGAGACCGTTCGCCGTGCAGTGGTCGTGGTAGCAAATCGTCGGAATCTGCCGTCCGAGTTGCTCCGCGGCCTTGAGAATCGTGGTGCCAGGGGGCACCGTGACGGAGTCGCCGTCGACAGTAAGTTTTATGTCGGTATCAGCCATAATTCGTTAACTCAAAAAATATCCTAGGGATTTACTCGCGCCAAGCATTTTTTCTAAATTCGAAATTCGAATATCGAAATCCGAAACAATTTCAAAATTCCAATATCAAAATCAAAAACTCGAGTCCAAAACGAATTTGTTTGGAGCATTAGGTCTTTTTGTCATTCGATATTGTTTCGAGCTTCGGATTTCGTGCTTAGAATTTACCATTTTTCCTTGGCACCCTTAGCGTCTTTGCGCGAGTCAGTTCGATTTAATTGCCGGTCTGCCCTCTGGGCGCGGCTTATTTATTTTTTATCAAAAATCTCCGGCCATAGCTTCATCGCACTCAACACCGCCGTGGCCGCCGTCTGGCCGAGGCCGCAGAGCGAAGCGTCGATCATCGTCGAGCCCACGTCCGCCAAGCGTTCCCGATCACCGGGAATCGGACGACCTGACGCGACGCGGTGCAAAATTCCATGCTGGTGCACCGTGCCGAGCTGGCAGGGGTAACATTTGCCGCAACTTTCGTCGGCAAAGAAGTGCGCCAACCGCTTCAGCACGTCGCGCATGTCCGCGCTGTCGTCAAAGACCATGACTGCGCCGGAGCCCAGCGGCAGGCCGGCGGCGCTTAACTGCTCAAACGACAAAGTGACATCCAAATCTTTTTCAGTGGCAAAGGCTCCCGCCGCGCCACCCATGAGCACCGCTTGCAGCCTGCGTCCCGGTTTCAATCCGCCCGCGAGGTCAAACACTAGGTGACGCAACGTGACGCCGAACGGGACTTCATAAAGCCCCGGCTTCTCGACCTGGCCCGAAACACAAAAGAGCTTTGGACCGGACGAACGCTCCGTTCCCATTTTCCGATATGCGACGGCGCCTCCTTCTATAATGAGGGGCACATTGCAGAATGTCTCCACGTTGTTGATCACGGTGGGTTTGCCGAATAAGCCGTTCGTTGTCGGAAACGGCGGCTTAATGCGTGGGAAGCCGCGCTTTCCCTCGATGGATTCCAGCAGCGCGGTTTCTTCGCCGCAAATATAGGCGCCGGCGCCGAGGCGCATTTCAATGTCGAAAGCCAATTCAGAGCCGAGAATATTTTTTCCGATGATGCCGGCATGTTGCGCCTGTTCCACCGCCTCGCCCATGACCTTGAAGGCATAAGGAAACTCGCCGCGAACGTAGATATATCCTTTGCACGCGCCCACCGCATGCGCGGCGATGATCATCCCTTCGATCGTTCGGTGCGGATCTTGTTCCATCAAAATCCGGTCTTTGAATGTCCCGGGCTCGGATTCGTCCGCGTTGCACACGATGTACTTCGGTTGTCCGGCCGCTTGCGCCGCGCCCTCCCACTTGAGACCGGTCGGGAACGCCGCGCCGCCGCGTCCAACTAAGCCCGAAGCCTTCACTTCAGTGATCACAGCTTCAGATGTCATCGTCAAAGCCTTTTTTAATCCGGCGTAACCGCCCCCACTCTGGTACTCGCCAAGCGAGGTCGCGCGACCTCGACCGCAATTGGCCGTAAGGATTCGGATATCGCCGCTGACAAAGCTGACCGGGGGTTGCGCCCGTCGAGCACAGATCGCAGCCGCTTGCTCCGGTGCGGCATGTCCAGCAGCGGCGTCGCCGACAAGCAGCGCCGGCGCGTGATCGCACAACCCAAGGCACGGCGCATGCTCGACGGTAAACTCACCGTCCGCGTTCGCTTCGTCCGGCGCCGTTGTCAAACGCCGGTCGAGCGCCTGCGCGACGGCGTCGGCGCCGGCAAGCGCGCAAACGGGCGCACTGCACACGCGCACGATCGTTCGAGCCATCGGCTCGCGAGAGAACATCGCATAGAAATCGATGACGCCGTGCACATCCGCGAGCGGCACGCCCAAGGCGAGGCTCACTTCCGCTGCGAAGGGTTCCGGAATCCAACCGCGTAATTGCTGCGCAGCGTGCAAAGCCGGCAAGAGCGCAGCGCGGCCTTGGGGCGCGAGCTCGGCGAGGATGGATCGCAGGCGAATGAGATCAGGATCAGACATGGAGAATCTCAGACTCGTATATCTTAGCAGGTTCAAACGCGCGCTTCACCACTTGCATGCGCTCTATACGCCGGCAGCGGTACATCATGGTCACTCACCCGTGAAAAAGACTCCCGCCAGCTTTTTCCTAAGATTACGAAGCGAGTACGAAGCGAGGGTCGGGTATTTACCTTTGTTGTTTCAGATAGAATTTTTAAAAAATCGGCTGGAACGAAAAGGAAAGAGGTCCCGTCTAGAGTTGCGTCGTTAGCGTCCGCTGCAAATGAAGTCCTAACAACTCCAGACGGACCCATATTTAATTTTCTTATTGCTCCGAAACGTCGATGTAGTTTCCCTCTGGATCCGGTACGTGATATTGACCGTAGCGACCTGACTTCGAGCTGGCGCGTAGGTGAGGCCATGTCAAACTATGGTGGCGGCGTTTTTTCTTCCCCGTTGGCGCATCGGCAACACGGCAAATTCTCGTTCCCACGGATTTGATCAGGCAATTGGGTTCAGCATCGTTTCTGCCGCATATGGTGGGTTGGGCGAACGCCGCCTGGGCCGTTGTGCTTCTCATGATGCTTTGGTATCTCGTATGCGGCTGGAATGAGCAGTGCAAACAATCCGGCGTACCGAAAACTTAAGGTTTGGGATGAGCAATACAGCAGCAAAAGAAATTCAGTTTCCCGTAAGCGAGAAAGCCGGCGCAGTTTCCGGCTTGCTGATGAGGCCGAGCGACGCCCAAGCTTGTCTTATTCTGGCCCATGGCGCGGGTGCCGGGATGCGCCACAAGTTCATGGACGCCGTATCGCAAAAGCTCGCCGAACTCGGTGTGGCGACCTTGCGTTATCAGTTTCCCTATATGGAGAAGCGCGTCAAGCGACCCGACTCGGAGGCTGTGCTCACAGATACAGTACGGGTCGCGGTTGCGGCGGCGAAAAAACATACCGGCGATTTGGTGCTGTTCGCCGGCGGCAAGTCGATGGGCGGGCGCATGACGTCGCTCGCGGCGGCCAAAGCGCCCCTGGATGGCGTGCGTGGTTTGATCTACTTTGGCTTTCCGCTGCACGCCGCGGGCATGCCCGGCGCGGAGCGCGGTAAGCATCTCAGCAACATCGACGTGCCGATGCTTTTTCTTCAAGGTTCGCGTGATGCGCTGGCGGATTTGAAACTGCTCAAACCGCTCTGTAAGCAGCTCGGCAGCCAAGCTGAATTATTCGTCATCGAAGGCGGCGATCATTCATTTCACGTGCTGAAAAGCTCGGGCCGGAGCGATGATGAAGTCTTGGACGAGGTGGTGAAAAAAACCGCGGGATGGATGGGAAAAAATGCATGAATCGTTCAAGTTTCAAAGAAACTCGGAAGTAGGGGTTCACCACAGAGACCTAGCGCGGCTACGCCGCAACCAAAAATCGGAATATCTCGCGCGAAGGCGCAAAGGCCGCCAAGGGGGAGCTTGTCGTTTCGACTGAAGGGAGAAATCTTTCTTAGATCCCTCACATTCGTTCGGGATGACGGGACTTGGCCGTCACTTTGCGTTCTTGGCGTCTTGGCGCGAGAATAATCCGAAGCACCCGGATAGCAATACAGAGGTTGCAGAGTAGGGGCGACCGGCGGTCGCCCGAATCGCACATTTTCTTGGAGATCCGACCTTGAACTTTGAACATTGAACGTGGAACGGGTTTAATTCAGAAATGCATCCAACAAACGAACAAGAAGCGCTCGAAGCACTGAAAGGCGACGACCTCGAGCTTGCCGCGACGGCGGAGGCCATTCTGTGGCGAACTTGGTGCTCCTCGGGGGATTCCGAAGCAGATCGGATCTTTCGCGCGGGAGTGGATGCGATGCAGCAAGCTAAGTTGGCAGAAGCGGAGGAGCTATTCAGCCGCGTCATTCAGATTAAACCGGACTTCGCCGAAGGTTGGAACAAGCGAGCAACGGTGCGTTACCTGCGGCGAAATTTTCGCGGTTCTGTTGGAGATTGCCGGGAGACCTTGGCGCGTAATCCAAATCACTTCGCCGCCTCATCTGGCCAAGGGCTGTGTCACCTGTCATTGAACGAGTTTCGTGAAGCGGCCATTTGCTTTCGCCGCGCGCTGGAAATCCATCCGCATCTCGAGGCCGTGCGCCACAATCTCGCCTTGGCCGAAGCCGAAGGCGGCGGCAGCGGCTATCTGCACTAACTATAAAAAGGATTTAGCTGCAAGGAATCCAGCGCGGCAGCACCGCAACCAATGAGAACAAGCCTTCACCACGAAGGTCACGAAGAGCACGAAGGAAAGAAGACATAGCCGCAGAAGACGCAAAGTAGGGGCACGGCGTGCCGTGCCCTCGGAGATACCCTTCGTGACCTTCGTGCGCTTCGGAAGCGCCAGGATAATCCTGGCCGATCTAATATTCTGAAAGGAGGATATCTTGTAGATTGCCCGTTCGGCAAGTAGCCAAGCAAGCGTGAGTGGGAGTAATTCCACTGGCGAGGCCTTGCAAGGCGAACACGC
>WNGA01004089.1_pt1 | contig 29930 bp, 36 predicted proteins | sample 5400061 | NCBI WGS metagenome assembly WNGA01 (sample SAMN13153366, study PRJNA577476) | soil metagenome | isolation source: 100 cm soil or saprolite under grassland replicate 2 | place: USA:California | collected 2016-06-15
TTTTCGACTGTGTTTCTTTGGACAGGCGGGTCACAGCATGGTTCCGCAGCAGCTCATCGGCCATCGTCGAGTAGCGCTCTTCCGGTGACGAGGCTGGGCTCATGAGGTGGCCGCCGCGACGCCGATCCATCGCCTCATCACCGAGTATTGTCGGCGGTGGTTGTGATCGGCGCATGAGGATCGCCGTGATCGGGGCCGGCGTCAGCGGGCTCACTTTCGCAGCAGCCATGAAAAGTCAAATCCTGACGCCGAGGTCGCACTGTACGAGCGTGATCCGTCCCCGACTCATAGGTCGCAGGGCTATGCGATCGGCCTGCGCAACGGGACAGGGCTGGCCGCACTCGAAGAGCTCGGGCTGCGCGACGCGGTCGTCGGAGAAGATGCCATCCGCGTCACAAACCTCGCTTTCACGAACCAGGCTGGGCGCACGCTGCTGGCCCTGGAGTCGAGCCCCAGCGATCCCAACACCACCTACCGCGTGAAGCGCCTGCACCTCAAGGAGGTCCTGCTCGAGGCCGCCGAGCTCAGGCACGTGACCTTTGGCGCCCGCTGCCTCGGCTACGTTCACGCGAATGGGCGCGTGATCGCCGCCTTCGAAGACAAAAGCCAGGTCGAGGCCGATTACCTGATCGCCTGCGACGGCGCCGGCTCAGCGATTCGTCAGCAGCTCGTCGGCGACCACCAGCGATACCTGGTCTGGTCTCCATTCACGCCGAGGCCCCCGTTGAGATCGACCAGTCGGCGTCGACCTCCTCAGTCTCCCGTGGATCACGAGGGGTTGCCAGCAACCTCGCCAGCCGAACGGTCCATCAGGGCCATGTTCGCGTCAAGCGCGGTCGCGAGGCGGTCCTGGAGTCTCGTGGCAACGCTCGGCGCTTCCACGAGACGAGCTCATTCGCGCGCGGTCAGCGCGACCTGGTCTTCCGCGTGGCGAGCTTGTTCATCCGCCTCTTCCGCAAGCGGAGCTAGCCCCGTCTTGCGGTTTCGATCGCCCGGTCCATCGCGGACGCGGGCTCGCGGAGAGGGTCGCCATGACCCACGGCGAGGAGCGACGGGCGCAGGGCGCGCAGGGTCACGGCTGACGCCAGCGCGGTCTGCTTGCTCCAGGTCGCCATGGCGGGAAATGGAAAGAGAGGGCGCAGGACGCCCGAAACTGCGAAACCGCCGCGCGTCTGAAACGCGTCGCCGGCGATCAGGCTGCGGTCGCGCACGTCGAGGAAGGCGACATGGCCAGGCGTGTGGCCCGGTGACGCCACCACCTCCAGCGACCCGATCCGATCGCCTGGCTTGAGCAACCTGTCGGGCTTCCAGTCGACCTTCACGAAGTAGCCCTTGATCGGCGTCTGCGCCTCATCCGTGCGCAAGGACCGGTCGCCGGCCAGGACCGGCGCGTCGCGCTCGGAGATGAAGACTTCGACGCCAGGAAAACGCTGCCGCACGCCGGCGACCCCGCCCACGTGGTCCGCGTGGGCGTGGGTCAGGGCGACGCGGCGCATCTCCTGACCCAGCTGTTTGACCAGCGCCGCGACATCGTCGGCGGGCGACGACATCGTGCTGTCCACCAGGGTGAGCCCGTCGTCCTCCTGCACCAGGTAGCAGTTCATTGGAAACGCCACTGGATACTTGGTCAGCTGCGTGAGGAGCGCGCCGAGCCGGGTGATTCTCACTCGTGCTCCATGGCTCCGGGGAGCCTACCATCTGCGGAGCGTGAAGCCGACGACGAGGAAACCCATCCTGATCGCGGGCATCGCAGCGGCCCTCGCAGCCGCCGTGCCGTTAGTCGCCTTCGGCATCGTGCCGCTGTTCGTCCGTTCCACCCTCAACGAGGCGCCGCCCGTGGGAATCGCCCCAAGCGCATCGCCGGTGGCCTCGACCTCGGCATCGCCGGCTCTCGTCCTCACGGGGCGGCTGCGCCGCATCGACGTCGTCCACTACGGAAGCGGGCAGGTCACGATCAGCGGGCCCGCCGGTGCCCGTTTCCTCCGTTTCGAGAACGTCGACATCGCGGGCGCACCCAACATGTACGTGTACCTGTCCGATGCCACGGATGGCCGCCCGGGCCGTTACACGAACCTCGGCCCGCTAAGGGCCACCAACGGTTCCTTCAACTACCCCGTCCCTGCGAGCATCGCGCTCGACAACGTGCGCTCGGTTGTCATCTGGTGTCGGGCTTTCAGCGTGACGGTTACTTACGCGCCTCTCGATACGAGGTCATGACCATGGCCACTGTTAAGAGGGAAAAGAAGGACAAGAAGCGCAAGAAGAAGGACGGACAGTGGACAACCCCCAACAAAGGTGCGTTTTCGAAGAAGGACTACGACAAGGAGCTTCGGCGCTTGCAGGTCGAGCTGCTGCGCCTAGAGGAATGGGTCCGGCACCGAGGCCTACGGGTGGTCGTCCTCTTCGAGGGCAGGGACACCGCGGGCAAGGGCGGCGTGATCAAGCGGATGACGGCGCTGCTGAACCCGCGTTATGTCCGCGTCGTGGCTCTGCCTGCCCCAACCGAGCGCGAGAGGACGCAGTGGTACTTCCAGCGCTACGTTGCGCACCTGCCCTCTGCCGGCGAGATGGTCATGTTCGACCGCAGCTGGTACAACCGCGCCGGTGTCGAGCGGGTCATGGGTTTCTGCACCGACGATGAATACGACGAGTTCATGCGCACCTGTCCGCAATTCGAGCGCATGCTCGTGCGCTCGGGGATCATCCTCATCAAGTACTGGCTCTCGGTGAGTGACGAGGAGCAAGAGCGACGCTTCCTTGCCCGCATCAACGATCCGAGCAAGCGCTGGAAGCTCAGCCCCATGGACCTACAGGCACGTGCGAGGTGGGTCGACTACTCAGAGGCGAAAGACCAGATGTTTGCGTACTGCGACATCAAAGAAGCTCCGTGGCACGTCGTCGAGACCGACAACAAGCGCGCCGCCCATCTCAACCTCATCAGTCACTTCCTGTCGCTCATCAGATACAAAGACGTGCCGCATGAGGACATCAAGCTTCCACCGCGGCAGAAACGCAACTACAGCCGTCCCCCGAAGAGCTCGCAGCAGATGGTTCCGATCAAGTACGAGGTGAATTGAGGGATGAAAGTCAGCGAGCTGCCGCCGGGACGCTTGATCGCGGTCGGTCCCAAGGCCAGGCTCGCCGAGGTGGCCCGGCGCATGCGCATCGACGATTCCGACTCGGTCGCGGTGATGTCCGACGGCCGCCTGCTGGGGATCATCACCGAGCGCGACCTGGTGCGTGCCATCGCCGATGGCGTCAACCCTGCCCAGACCGCCGCCGACGTGATCATGTCGGCAGACCCGGCGACCGTGAGGGCCGACGAGGACGTGGATGTCGTGGCGGTGAAGATGATGCGGCTGGGCATCAGGCACCTGCCCGTGGTGGATGCGAAGGGGGTTCCCGTCGGGCTGGTATCGGCGCGCAACCTGGTCGCGATGCTCGACCGAGGCAATAAGCAGGCTTAGGACCGCTGGCCGTACTCCTCGCGGAGAAACCGATGCACGCGCTCCACCTCGCCTGCCGGAAGCGGCACCGGCGCGCCCAGCAGGGTTGACAGGTAAGCGACACGGGCCGCCTGCTCGACCAGGAGCGCGGCTGTGAACGCGCTCTCCACGCTGTCGCCGACCGCGATCACGCCGTGGTTGGGCAGCAGCACGGCCTGGCCCGCACCGAGCCCATCAGCAGCCTTGGCGCCCTGGTCGGGGCTCGCTGGAGGCAGGTAGGCCATCACCGGGACTGCTCCACCGAGGTACCCGGCAGCCTCAGCGAGAAGCGCGGGAATCTCGCGGCGCAGCACCGCAAAGACGGTCGCGAACGTGGAGTGTGTGTGAATGACTGATGCGACGTCATCGCGGCGCCGGTAGATCGCGGCGTGGTTCATGGTGTCGATCGACGGTCTCAGCCCGCCCTCGAGGACCGCGCCATCCAGCCCGACCTTCACCAGCGCTTGCGTGTTCAGCTTCGAGGGGTCGACGCCGGATGGGGTGATCCAGAACTGATCCGCATGCGCTGCGCGAGCGCTGACGTTGCCGGAAGTACCGGCGACCAAGCCGGCATCGCGCATGCGTCGGGCCGCATCGACGATTGCCTCGCGAAGGGACGCCTCGCTATCCATCGATGGTGATCACGCGTGATTCGGTGATGATCGCAGTCACCAGGTCGGCGGGCGTCACGTCGAACGCGGGGTTCAGGGCTCGCGCTCCCTCGGGCGCGACCGGCCGCCCGCCAAAGCTCAGCACCTCACGTTCATCGCGTTCCTCGATCGGGATTTCGAGCCCCGTGGCGGTCGTCGGGTCGCGAGTCGATTCGGGTGCGACGACCACGAAAGGCACATGGGAGCGGGCCGCCGCCAGTGCCAGCGCATAGGTGCCGACCTTGTTCGCCACGTCGCCGTTGGCGGCGATGCGGTCCGCGCCGACGATGACCGCGTCGACGCGGCCGCCTGCGATCAAGCTGGGAGCGGCGCCGTCGGCCACGAGCCGGAATGGGATGCCGAGCCGCTTCAGCTCCCACGCGGTCAGACGGCTGCCCTGAAGCAGGGGGCGCGTCTCTGTCGCGATGACCTCCTGAACTGAGCCGCGCTCGTATGCGACCTGGATGACACCGAGAGCGGTTCCGACCTCGACGCAGGCGAGGGCGCCGGTGTTGCAGTGGGTCAGGACCCGGAGCGGACGCCGGCGGGCATGGCTCACCGACTCCAGCCAATCAGCGCCGCGTTCTGCCATGGCCCGGTTGGTACGGACGTCGGCCTCGAGCAGCGTCAGTGCCGCCGCGAGCACAGCCTCGGGGCCCTGGCTGACAGCCCGGCGCGCCTGCTCGATTCCCCAGCGCAGGTTGACGGCGGTGGGGCGAGTCGCCGCGAGCGCCTCGGCGGCGCGATCGGCAGCGGCCCCGATAACCGCCCCATCGGCCTGTGCGCGGCGAACCGCCAGCGCGATGCCCAGCGCGCCCGCGACTCCGAGCGCCGGAGCGCCTCGCACGCGAAGGGATCGAATCGCCTCGGCCAGCTGCTCGACGTCGTCGAGCCGCACCCGGCGCTCTTCATCCGGAAGCAGCGTTTGATCGAGGATGACGACCGCCTCGCCGTCCCAGTCGATCGTCCGGGTCATCTTGCCTAGGTTAAGACGGGACTCGTGCGGCGAGGTCTACGTGGGCGTTCGGTCACGTGGGGATCCGTGAGATAGCGCTGCACTGTTGGCCCGAGCCAGCCTGCGATGTCTTCTGACCGGGCGGAGGCAAGCGGATCGAGCTTGATCAAGTAACGCAGCATGGCGACTCCGATGAGCGTGCTGGCGGCAAGGCTTGCACGCAGCTGCGGCTGGTCGACGTTCAGCTCCCTGGCCAGGCGCCCGAGGATCTCGCGAGTCACGAACTCGCGCAGAAGCGCGGCTGCGCTCTCGCTGGCGACCACGGACCGGATCAGGGCGAGCAGCGGGCGGCCCGCGGGCGAGTCCCATGTGTCCAGGAAGAAATGCACCAGGCGCTCCCCCAATCCGTCCAGACCTGGAGCCAGGAGGCGTGGGATGAACTCCGCGGGGTCGACCGGGAAGTGGACGGCGGCTCGAAAAACGCCTTCTTTTGACCCGAAGTAATGGAGCACGAGCGAAGGATCCACGCCGGCTTCGGCGGCTATGCCGCGGACCGTCCCGCCCTCGTAGCCCGCCTTGGCGAAGTGAGCGCGGGCTGCCGCCAGTATCTCCTCCCGCGTGCCGCCCGCCCCCGGGCGCCTGCCGGTGCGCGCCATCCGGCCCTCTACGCGGGCGCGGACGCGGCTGCGGTCGACTGTGCGCCCCGGCGAGCAGCGACAAGCTCGCCGAGACCCATCAGCACCAATCCTCCGCCCAGCCAGGCGCCCAGCACGATCAGCGGGCTTTCGAGCCCGGCGCCACCGAAATACAACGCCCCGCGCAGCCCGCTGTAGAGCTGGCCGGCCGGCATCCAGGGCGCCAGCCATCGGTAGAAGTCGGGCAGGAGCTGGCTGCCGGCGGGGCCTCCCGACGACACCAGGTCGAGCAGAACCACCACCAGTGCGGCCAGGCCGAGCCCGGGGGGCCCAAGGAGCCGGGCGCTGCCGGCGACCGCCGCGCCCACCGCCGCCGCTGCGAGCATGACGAGACCAGTCGCGGTCCAGAACCCGGTCGCGTAGTCGTCCGCTATCCAGGCCGCGGTGCCCATGGCCGTGAGTCCGCCAAGGACGGCAAAGGCCAGCACCACCACGAGCCGCGGACCGAATCCGGCGTCTGGGGCCGTGCCGAGGAGCGCTGCTTGTGCCACGAGCGAGGAGACGATCACGGCCACGACGACAAAGAAAAGGATCAACCCATGAGCGTCGCCGGCGGCGAAGACGAGCACCCCGTCCACGGCACGCGAATCGACGGCCGCCCTCGCATCCGCCTCTGAAGCGTAGGTCGTGAACTGGAATGCGCCCGGTGCGTTGCTTCCGAACGCGGTCGAGATCTGCTGCATGGCCGGCGCCGGCCCGACGAGTCCGACGGGAATGTCGTGGGGCCGAGGATCGCGGATTGCAGTCCCGATCAGCCCGAGCAGCGCGACCAGCAGCGCCAGGCCGCCCACCAGCGGCGGGACGAGCATCCTGACTCGTTCGCGCCCGCCCGAATGCCCCGCCGCCTTGTCGTGATTCATCGTGCCGGTGTGCGCCATGGCCGTCTCCTCCACTAATTCAACGCTCGTTGAATTCTACAGACGTTGAATTAGCGGTGTCAAGAGGCGCGGGTGCGGGCAAAGCGGAAACGCACGTTTGGCGCCAAAAGTGCGGAATCCGAGGTGCGCAAGCGCGCGTTTGGCGCCAAAAGCGCGGAATCAGGTCAGGCCCGCGCCGCCCACATTCAGTAATCTTTCCGGGCCGACAGCCGCCCATTGCCATGGAAGGGGTTGCGAGTGAAGGCCCGGAAACCTGACCAGCGGTCTGTGCTCGCGCCGGACGGCCGGCTCGCCGCCGGCGCCAAGCCGATGGACGAAGAGCTCGTCCTCGAGGCACTGCGCTGGATGCTGCTGTCACGAGCCTACGACGAGAGAGCCATCGCGCTCCAGCGACAGGGCGCTTACGGGGTCTTCTCGCCCAGCCTTGGCCAGGAAGCTTCCGTGATCGGGTCGGCGATGGCCCTCGACCCGACCCGCGACTGGCTCGTTCCTCAGTACCGGGAGACGATGGCCGTCGTCCACCACGGATACCCGCTGGAGCGGATCGCAGCCACCTATATGGGCCGGTCGACCGAAGCGGCGCGCATCCCTGACGGCGTCAACGTCCTCCCCACTCAGATCGCGCTGGCCGCCCAGCTTCCGCACGCGGTCGGGCTCGCATGGGGGCTCAAGCTCCAGGGCCGCGATTCGGTGGTCATGGCCTACATCGGCGACGGCGGATCTTCGGAAGGGGATTTTCACGAAGCCCTCAACCTGGCGGGCGTGCAGAGAGCGCCGATCGTGTTTTTCATGCAGAACAATCAGTGGGCGATCTCCACACCCCGCCGCGCGCAGTCAGCTGCGACGAGCTTTGCCCTGCGCGCTCCGGGATATGGGTTCCCTGGGTTGGAGGTCGATGGCAACGACCTGATGGCCGTCTACGAGGCAACCGTCGAAGCGATCGGACGCGGACGCCGCGGTGATGGTCCGACCCTGGTCGAGTCCGTCACCTACCGCATGGGTTTTCACAACACGACCGACAACCCGAGTCTTTATGAAGACCCCGCTGCACGCCTGGACGCTGAGCGGCGCGATCCCATCGAAAGGGTGATCAAATACCTCACGGCACTCGGGCTGTGGAGCAAAGAGCGCGACGATGAGACCCGGGCGAGCGTCAGGCTCGAGGTCGATGCGGCGATCGAAAAGGGGCTGACCTTTCCACCGCTCGAGGCGCGCCACCTTTTCGAGAACGTCTACGCGGCGCCGCCGGAACGGCTCCGCCGCCAGCGCGACGCGCTGCTGTCAGAGGGGCCGTAACCACGCCGCACAAAAACATCATCGAAGCGATCAACAACGCTCTCGATGAAGAGATGCAGCGCGACTCCAGGGTGATGATCCTCGGCCTCGATGTCGGCAAGCTCGGCGGAGTGTTCCGCGCCACCACTGGCCTGCTGGACAAATATGGCTCGGATCGCGTGGTTGACACCCCGCTGGCAGAGGCCGCCATCATCGGTGCGTCGGTTGGTCTTGCCATCTCCGGGCTGGTGCCGGTGGCCGAGATCCAGTTCCTGGGCTTCACAGCCCAGGGCTTCCACCAGATCGGGCCGCAGCTGGCGAGGTATCGGCTGCGCTCCCGCGGCCGCTTCCACTGCCAGGTCACTATCCGCGCTCCGTTTGGGGGCGGCATCACGAGCCCCGAGTTTCACTCGGATGCAGTCGAGGCCCACTTCGTCCAGTCGCCGGGGATCAAGGTCGTGATGCCATCCAACCCATACGACACCAAGGGGCTCCTTCTCGAAGCCATTCGCGACCCGGATCCCGTCTTGTTCTGCGAGCCGGACCGGCTCTACCGCCTCGGTCGCATGGAGCGGCGCTGGTTCGTCAAGGCAAAGACGTCACGCTCATCGCCTGGAGCGCAGCGGTCGAAATGTGCCTGCGCGCCGCCGATCAGCTGGCGGAAAAGGGCGTCTCGGCGGCGGTTGTCGACCTGAGGACGCTGGTGCCGTTCGATGTGGAGACCGTTGTGAGCGCGGTCGCGAGCACTGGCCGGTGCGTCGTCGTTCATGAGGCGCCGCTGAGCGCTGGATTCGGCGCCGAGGTGGTGGCGACGCTTGCCGCGGAAGCCTTCTACGACCTGGAGGCACCGATCCAGCGCGTGGCAGCCTTCGACGTTCCCTACCCAAGCTCCCCGCTCGAGGGTTATTACCTGCCCACGGTGGAGCGGGTCGTCGCTGCAGCGCTGCAGACACTCGGCGGCTGACTACCGAGGTTCGGATGCGACGCGCTCGCGCAGCCGGTCCACCTGCGCAGGACCTTCCACCACCCCCCATTCGATCGACGTGGTAAGCACCTCGCCCGGCTGCAGATGCTTCAGCGTTCCTCTCTCGCGCTCGGCCGGCCGGCCTTCCACGTGGCAGTTCGCGGGCTCCAGACCGAGCACGTTGATGCCGGCTCCCTGGTGCTTCCACTGCACGAGATAGGGCAGGGCGGCCCTCTCGTAGCGGACGTAGAAAGCAAGCACCGTGCCCGTCATGACGTGATCGTTGACCAGGGCCACGCAGACCTCATCGCTGTCGCCTGCCGGCTCGTGATAGAAGACCTCCTCGGTGGCTCCCGATTTGGGAGCATCAAATGCGCGCAGCCCATCGAGTGCAGTGCCAGGGTCGCGAGGCTCGGAGCGGCAAGGAGGGAGCAGCAAGCTCGCGCCCTCGCTGACAAGAGGGAAGCCCAGGTTGAAGTGGTAGAGGACCATCAAAGGCACCGGTCCGCTGCCGGCATTCTCGATCTGGTCGCGAATCCTGACCGCCGATGCGCCCAGGCTGGTTTCGATGCTGCGCCGGAGCTCGAGTGCCTGGCCATGCGCGGCCGGCTCCCGCACGGTGCCTGAGGCCTCGAGCACGTACTCGTCATCATCCCAGCGAGCGCTCGCGGCGACGTCAGTCGCCGGGGTGTTGCTGATCCGTCCGTGCAGTCCGAGCTCCTCATCGCCGTCAACAGCTGGTGAGCCAACCTGGGTCAGTCCGCAAGTGACCATGAGCCCGCCACCGAAAGAACGGAGCCAGCCCGTACCTCGTGGCTCGAAGAACGATGGCGCGACCCAGCCTGTCGGTGACCGCCATGCGAGTGGGACGCCGCGGTAGTCGGCGCCGGCAAAATCCATGCCGCGGTCGGGGAGAACCGCGAAGCTCAAGCCGGAGCCCGTGCGAAAGCTGAGCTGGCGCATGCCCCGGCCCGGGCCCGAAGCCAGCTCCTCCTCCGACACCGATGCGAGCTGGGAGATGTCACCGACCTGCTCCAGAAGCTGAGCGCGTGTCCAGCGCCTTCCGAACAATTCCGGCATCGTGCGAGGCGGAGGATAGCCGAGCACGATTAAGCGATGAAGGCGATGCTCGCCGAACGCTTGGGCGGGCCGGAGGTGCTGCAGCTGCGGGACGTGCCAGATCCAACGCCTGCCGCTGACGAGGTCTTGATCGATGTCGTTCGCGCCGGCGTGAACTTCGCTGATCTTCTGGCCCTGAGCGGCCGCTACGCGGCAGCGCCGCAGCCGCCATTCACGCCGGGACTCGAGGTGTCGGGAATGGAAGCCGATAGCGGGCGGCCGGTGGTGGCGCTGCTCCGGTCAGGCGGATACGCAGAGCGCGTCGCAGCGGAGAGGCGGTTTGTGTTCGACGCGTACAACATGGATTTGATGCTGGCCGGCGGCTGGCCGGTCGTCACGATCACCGCCCACTACGCCCTTGTGGAGATGGCCAGGCTGCGGGCGGGCGAGCGGGTTCTGGTGACGGCTGGAGCCGGCGGGCTGGGAATCGCCATCGTCCAGATCGCCAAGGCGCTCGGGGCCGGGCATGTCGTGGCGATGGCATCGACACCGGAGAAGCGGGAGTTCGCGTTGCGTCAAGGAGCCGACGAGGCGATCGGTTACGAGGACCCGATTCCGCCCATCGACGTGGTGGCGGACGGGGTAGGCGGCTCAGCCTTCGAGCGTGCCCTCGAAGCGGTGCGCCCGCTCGGTCGGATGGTTCTTCTGGGCGCTTCGTCAGGCGAGGCCCCATCGCTGCCGCCCTTTGACGCTCTCCGGCGGCGCAACGTGGGCATTCTCGCGTTTTCGCTTGGCATGCTGCGAATCGCTGACCCCGAGCGCGCAGCCACGCTCGCGAGGCCGGCCATCGAACTGTTGCGGTCGGGCCTTGTCGCGCCCCCGATCGGGCAAACCCTGCCCCTTGAAGAAGCCGCCGCGGCCTTGCGCACGTTGGGAGCCCGCGAGTCAATGGGGAAGCTGCTGCTCGCGCCTTAGCGCCAGAGTCGCGGAACAGAGGGCCCCATTCCGCTGGTTCTAGTTGCTCTGTCCATTCGCATTTGTTGTTGCCGGTTTAGGGGGAGCTTTTGAAGCGGGCTGATCTGATCAAGGTGGCGGTGGCGTTGCCGGTGGTATGGGTGACCATCGGTTCGGCTTTCGTCGCCCTGAAGATGGGCGTCGCCAACGTCCCTCCGTTCCTGTTCTCGGGGTCTCGCTTCCTGATCGTTGGCGCGCTCCTGTTGGGGTGGGCCGCATGGCGCGCGCAGGGCCGCCTGGCGTTGCGGCGCGTCGACCTGTTGATCGCCGCGGCGACCGGCGCCGGCATGATCATGGCCGGCCAGGGCGGCGCGTCCTGGGCCTCGCAGTACCTCGACCCTGGAATCGTGGCCGTGCTCAGCTCCACCATGCCCATCTGGGCGGTCGTGCTTTCAGTGGCGCTCGTGCATGCGCGTCCGGCTCCACTCGCTGTGATCGGGCTCGTTGGAGGCTTTGGAGGAGTAGCGCTCCTGGCCTGGCCAAGCGGCGGTTCCGGAATCGCTCCCCTGCCCGCCCTGGTCACCACTGTCGGGGCCGTTGGCTGGGGTGCCGGCTCGCTGCTGGTCAGCCGATCAGAGCTCGCTCGACGCCCTGTTCTGATGACCGCGCTCCAGATGCTCGTCGGGGGCGGCCTCCAGTTTGCCCTCGGTTTGGCCGGAGGCGAAGCTGGTGCCCTGAGCGAGCCGCACGTGATGGCAACCATTCCCGTGTTCGTCTACCTGGTCGTGGTCCCGGGCCTGATCGGCTTTCCGCTGTTGACGTGGCTGTTCGCGAAGGTCGAGCTGCAGGTTGTGAACACGACGGCATACGTGGTCCCGGTGGTCGCTCTGCTGCTCGGCTGGTTGATCTTGGGAGACACCGTCACGCTGCGGACGCTTGCGTGCGTCGCGGTCGCGCTGGCCGGGGTCAGCCTGATCGTCTTGAGCTCGCGCCGCCCGGCTGAGCAGCGGCATGCCCAGACTGCAGAGCTGGCCGAGGAAGCCGCCTGAGCGTCGGTTACTCGCGCCAGAGCTGCTGGGCCCGCACGCCCAGGCCGTGGACGACCGCGGTAAAGGCGTCGCGCGCGACAAGGCGCTCAGCGCCGAACATCTCGGCGAGGTCGCGGCGAAAGGCCGGGATGTAGGCAGAGCCGCCGGTCATCAGAACTCGATCGACCTCACCCGGCTCCACCCCTGCCTCACGCAAACCTCGCTCGACCGCGTCATGGACGAGATCGAGCTCCGGCCGAATCATCGCTTCGAATGCGGACCGGCGCACGGTGACCTGGAGTCTGAGTGGAACGTACTCGAGGTCGGTCGAGTCCGACACCGAGAGTGCGATCTTCGCCGCCTCGATCGCCTTGTAGAAGTTGTACGCATGACCCTCGTAGAGCAGCGAGCTCACCAGCTGCGCCGCTTGACCACCGATGCGAGCCAGGATCGCTGGAATGCCCGGGTCAGCCATCAGCAGCCGGACCGAGCTTGCTGTGCGGAGCTCGTTGAAGAGCCAGTTGGGCAGGACGTCCAGGCCCAGTCCCGGGCCGACGACCGTTTCGAATATCACCCCGTCCAGGAGCTCTCCGCCGACCGCGACACCGGACATCGCCGCAATTCGCGACTCGCCGTCACGCGAGTCCATGACAGCCACGTCGAATGTCCCGCCGCCGAAGTCGACGGCGACCTCGACGCCGTGGTGTTCGGGCTCACCGATGACCGCCGCGGTCGGTTCAGGAAGGAATGCGATCTCGTCGAAGCCCGACTCCGTGGCCGCTTCCTCGAGCCGGGCCAACGCTTCGGCGTGCGATTTGGCGAGATGCTGGCTGTCCGCGCCGGCGAAATTGACCGGGTGTCCGAGCACGACCCGAGTCGAACCGGTGCCGGCGGCGGCGTCGGCCTCGTCTTTCAAGCGCTTGAGCACGACCCCGACCAGCGATCCCACGTTGAAGTCGGTCGCCCACGAATTGGTGCCCGCAAATCCAAGCTTGGCCAGCTCGTACTTGACGCCGGACAAGAGCCGCGCGTCGTTGCAGCCGCCACCCTTTCGGTACTGGCGGCAATCGGTGTCCCATCCGTAAGGCGCCAGCGGGCATTTCCAGCAGTCCGTCTTCTCGTGTCCTGACTGAAGGAACGTCCTGACGGCCTGCTCGCCGGCCGCGCGCCTGCCTTGACGATGCAGGTAGACGAAGGAAGGCAACGTCGTCGAGGCGCCCGACGGTCCGATCGAGACCACATCGACACGATCCGCATACGCGATCGAGACCGCGCTGTTGCTCGTCCCGAAGTCGATCCCGTAGCCGAGCGGAAGAGTCGGGGAGGTCACGCGAGGACTGTATACCGCCGGCTGCTATGTCTTTGGCGATGGAAACCGCGGTTCAAGGCTCGGATCATCGCCACCAAACGACATGCGGCCCCAGATCGACATCAAGACCACGGCGAGGATGAACGCGGCCGCGGCAGTCAACACCACCCCGAGCGCCGTCGCTGCGAGAGCCACCGCGGCCAGGGCTCCGATGGCGCCGGCGACAGCCGCGACTATCACCGACAGCATGCCCGGCAGGGTTTGCAGAACGTGCAGCGTGGAGCCCAGGCCACGACCGGCTCTGATGTCGACGCCTAGCGTTCGGAGCGCGCCCGGCATGTCGTCGTATGGGCTCGAAACGAAGCTTGGCTCCAGCTCGGGATGCAGCTCGAGATACGCATGTCGAAGCCGGTTCATGCCTATCACCCATCGGTAGTCGTCGCGATTGAGGCTCATCAGCCGGCCGATGGTGGCGATCCCGACGAACAGCACGACGAAGAGGGTGAGCATGGCGATCGAGATGAAAGCCGGACCGAAGTGATCAGCCTGCGCGACCAACGCCAGGGCGATCACAGCGCCAGACAGGATGGCCAGGAACATGCTCACGCGGCTCAGCGACTCGGTGTAGGTCAGCGAACGAGTCGCGAGCAGGCTCCAATGTTCAGTGGCCAGGATCTGCAGCTTGGTGGCGGCCCCAGGTTCGCCTCCGACCGGCGGAACATCGATCGACATCGCTCACCTCCCATGACAACACGAAGCCTCATGGCCCCTCGATCAAGCAGGTGGTGGAGCCATGCGCCAGTATCTTGCCGTTCCGATCCGCAACGAGGCGGCCTTCGGCGGTGGCAACCCTGCGACCACGATGGATGACCGTGGCTTCGCAGCGGACGGGCCCGGTTTCAGCCGTCACAGGGCGAACAAAATTCACCTTCGTCTCGAGTGTGGTGTAGCGCTCGCCGCGGGCCAGGGTGGTGTGGACCGCACAGCCCAGGGCGGAGTCGAGCAAGGTCATCGCGAACCCGCCGTGCACGACACCGATCGGGTTGTAGAGAAATTCGCCCGCCTCGCCGACGAAGACGGCCCTGCCTTCCTCGGCCTCGCTGCCTATAAACCCCATGGTCGCGGTGATCGGCGGCCGCGGCACCTTGCCATCGAACATGGCGCGTATGAACTCGAGGCCGCTCATTTCCGCGGCCTTGGCGAGCCCAAGCGCGGGATCCTCCCAGGTGATCGTTCGCGTGCGAGCTCCGGCTTTGGTTTCTGTCATGCCTTACTAACGTTGGCCTGGAGGAAGAAATTCTGCTTTGGTTCCATAGCTGCTGAGACTCAGCTCAAGGCTCAGGGATGCCAATAAGCCGCGGTCGAAGCCAATTGATGAAATCAGCCTCTGCAAGCTCGCTCGATGCCAAACGAACCATCACATCGACAGCATCATCTGCCCCGGGCTGCTCTAACCGATAGCCATTCCGCTCAATGAACTCAACCATTGAGAGCCACGCCGCTCGCTTATTGCCATCGGGAAGCGGATGGTTCTTGGCAAGGCGAGCAGCGAGTAGACCTGCCTTTTGGACGAACTCGGGATACGCGTCTTGGCCTCGCCAACCTGAGGTCGGCACGGAAAGAGCTGACGATGCGAGATCGACTACACGCGGCATATCCGCAAGGATCTCAGCCCTCAGCCCCGTCACCGCTTCAGCGATCAGGAGGTAGTCGGCGAGGTCGAGGTAGTGCCAAGGCAACCTTATGTGGCAGCCAGTCGGTTCAGGATCTCCTGGTTGCGCTTGATTGACGCTTTCAATCTGGCTTGGAAAGCGCGATCGTGCCGTCGCTTCGCGATGTGCTCAGCCAGCGCCTTACGCACCTCCTCCGCAATCGGGACGTTCTCGACGCGGGCGATCGCCGCCAGTTCCGCCGCCTGTTCATCGGTGAGCCGAAGGGTCATTGACTTGGGCATCTCGGCATCATGGTATCACGGTATCATTCCAAAGTGTGCGTAGAGGCCGGACGTGGTAGAGGCAGGCTCTTGACCATCCGCCCTGCGACCAAAGCCGACCAGCAGACGCTCCGCCGCCTCATAAGCGAGGCAAACCTCAACCCCATGGGCCTGGATTGGCCCCATTTCGTGGTCGCCGAAGAGGATGGCGCGATCGTCGGGGTCGGCCAGGTCAAGGCCCATCGGGATGGCAGCCGGGAGCTGGCCTCGATCGCAGTCGTACCGGCGCGGCAGCGCCAGGGCATTGGCACTGCGCTCATCGAGACACTCCTCGCACGCGAGCACGGCGTCGTTCTCCATCTGACCTGCCGGCGCGAGCTCGAGGGTTACTACCAGCGCTTCGGGTTCCGGCGGCTCGAGCGGGGCGAGCACCCGCCCTACTTCAGGCGCCTGATCCCGGTTATCAACCTCGTTGGTCGCATATTCGGTATGGAGATCTTGGTCATGCGGCGGGACGGGGCAATATAGGGAGCCCGCTCAGGCGGGCTTGAGGTCCGCTCGCAATCCGAGGCGAGGAAAAACCTCCTCGGCGAAGCGGCTGATCACACCGCCTTCGAACGCATTCGGAACGTTCAGTACCACGTATTGAATCCCGGCCTCGACATACTCGCCGATGATCTGGGCAATACGCTCGGCATCGCCGAACCACGGGTACCAGGACCGGATGAAATCCTCGTCCTTGCCCGTTCGCCGCGCCGCATCCCTGACGACGCGGTCGACCTCACGCCGGTCGCCAAGGATCGTGTAGAACTCGACCGTCTTCAGCACCGTGTCGTAGTCACGTCCGACCGTCTCGCAGTGGTCGCGCAGCACCTGAAGCTTGTGACGCACGGTGGCCACGTCCGCGTTGAAGTTGCACGCGTCGCCGTATTGAGCAACCAGCTTCAGGGTCACCTTCTCGCCGCCGCCACCGATCCAGATGGGCGGATGCGGCTTCTGCACCGGCTTGGGTTCATTGATGGCGCCGCGGAGGTGGTAGTAGCGGCCATCGAACTGAGCCTGCTCTTGCGTCCACATCGCCTTGAAGACCTGCAAAGCCTCCCGCAGCATGCGCAGGCGTTCCGGCGTCTCTGGGTAGTCGTAGCCGTAGGCCTCGTACTCATGCTGATACCAGCCCGCGCCGATGCCGAGGATCAAACGCCCATGGCTCATGACGTCGACGCAGCTGGCCATCTTGGCCAGGAGCGATGGCGGCCGATAGCTGTTGCACGTGACCATCTGCCCGAGCCGAATCGTGCTCGTGTCGCGCGCCAGGGCGGCCATCGATGTCCAGCACTCGAACGTGGTCTCAAGGCGTGGCGTGGGCACCGTATGGAAGTGGTCGAAGACCCAGATCGCATCGAACCCGGACTTTTCAGCCTCCACGGCGCAGCGGCTCATGGTCTCGAACTTCTCGACTGGATCAGGCACATCCGCCAGATCCATCCGCCAGCCCTGAGGTACGAAGACTCCGAGCTTCAGGTCTGCCAACCTGCCTCCACCTTAGTCGAACCGCTACAGAGGTGGCGGCTGCATCTGTAGAGTGAGTGGGCACTCAAATGCCCTTTGGACTTCACCCGCTCTGGGCTGTGGCGCTGATCGTCATCGTGCTGATTCTGTTCGGCGTGGGCCGACTGCCCAGCGTCGGCGGAGCAATCGGTCGCAGCATCGCCGAGTTCCGGCGATCGCTTCGAGGCGACGAGACGGGTCAACCCCCGGCGGACTCGACCAAAGACTGAAGTTTCGGCGCGGTAAGCGGCGCTTGCCCGGCCTGGTCCCGTGTTCGTGCCTGACATGACTCTCGAGGCCCAGCTGCGATGGGCTGCGGAAACGCCGTTCGAGGGATGGGACTTCTCCGCCCTCCGAGATCGGGCTCGGTTCGGCGAGCCGACGTGGAGCTTTACCGAGGTGCTTCGCGAACTGATCCAGCCCGGCGTGCGTTCGATGCTGGACGTCGGCACCGGTGGGGGCGAATTCCTCGCACGGTTTGCTCCTCTGCCAGCCCTTACAGTCGCAACCGAGGCGTGGCTGACGAACGTGCCTATCGCCGCCGCAACTTTGGCCAAGGCGGCACACGTAGTCCAATACAGTGTCCCCGCCGACAACGGGAAGCAGTGGGGCGGTGAGTCGGAACCTTTCCTTCCTTTTCGAGACTCCGTTTTCGATCTGGTGATGGCGCGACATGAGAGCTACCTGCCGCTGGAGATCGCACGCGTTCTGCGGGCTGGCGGGGTGTTCGCCACCCAGCAGCTGTCGGGCAATCTGACGGCGGCAGTCCGCGGACTGTTCGACAGGCCGCCGCCGAAGGAAAGGTCCTGGGACCTTGATGTGGCAGTCGCGCAGGTCGAGGCGGCCGGCTTGCGTGTGGAACGCTCGGCGAAGGCTGCGGCTGTGTATCGCTTCTTCGACGTCGGCGCGCTCGTCTACTGGCTCAGGGCCGTGCCCTGGGAGCTTCCCGACCTCCACCTCGAGCACGACCGTCCCCGCCTGCACAAGCTCCACGAACAGACCACGGGCGGCACTCCGATCGACCTGCCCGCCACCTATCTCCTGGTGGTGGCGTGCAAGCCATAAAACGGCCGTACGGCGAGGTCACTCATGGCTGCCGCAGGATTAGTTAACGATGCTTAACGCCGCTGAATCGATGTCACAATCCTGGCCACCACGAAGTACGGGCCAAACGCAGCGGGATCGCTGGTTCGATTTGGGCTGCTCGCCCTGGTGCCCGTCGTGGCCCTCGGCGCGGTCCTCGCGCACGAGCTGAACGTCGATGTCCAGCAGCGCTACCTGGAAACAGCTCGCAGCAGCGCAAGCCTCATTACTCAGGTCGGCATCCAGCCTCTTCTCAACTCCCAACAGCTTGCCGGCGGACTGAGCCCGGCGGAAATCGCCCAGATCGATGACAAGCTGCAAGGCGCCGCCGTCAGTGACGAAGTGAGGCGGATCAAGGTCTGGAACCGCGCCGGTACGGTCGTCTATTCGGACAATCACGCGCTGATCGGCAAAACGTTTCCGATCGACGAGGACCTGGGCGAGGCGCTGGAGGGACACTCGAGCGCAAGCATCACCTATGGCCAAAACACGGAGAACGCCGGTGATGACCTGAGCGGCCGCGGCCCGCTCATCGAGGTGTATGTGCCGCTGGTTTTCAAGGGCACTTTGTCGCCCAGCGGTGCGTTCGAGCTGTATCTCCCCTACGCCCCCTACAGGCCGCCATCGATCGTGAGTCAAACCAGCTGTACGGCTTCCTGGCCGCCGGCCTGGCGCTCTTCTATCTATCCATGTTTCCAGTCGTCCTGCTTGCGGACCGCTGGAGGCGGCGCCTGCTGCATGAAGCGCAGGCGACAGCGCTTGCCAATCTCGCCGTGCTCGAGCGACTGAACAGGCTGAAGAGTGAATTTCTGACTCGGATCAGCCATCAGTTCCGTACGGCGTTGGTTGGCATTCAGGGCTTCAGCGAGGTCATCCGCGATTCAGAACAGCTCGACCCCGGTGAATTGAAGGCGTTCGCAAGCGACATCTACAAGGACGCCGAACGATTAGATCGGGCCTTCAGTGAGATGGTCGAGCTGGACCGAATCGAGACTGGTCGCGCGATTCTCAAAATTGCGCGGGTCGACATCAACGAGCTCGTCGATGGGGTAATCGAAGCCACTCGCAACGAGAGCCCAGAACATACCCTTGCCGCAAGGCTCGACCGCTCAGTCCCTGTGGTTTCCTGCGACAGGGACAAGGTTTCTCAGGTCCTGGCGATCCTGCTCAGCAACGCGGTGAAGTATTCGCCGGCCGGAACCGAGGTCGAAGTCAGAAGCCAGGCGACCGCCGACAGCGTCGAGGTCACGGTGCAGGACCACGGGCCGGGTATGCCGCCCGACTTCGATGACGGGTTATTCGTCGGGTATCAGCGCCAGCCATTGAACGGCGCCAATCGCATGAGTCGGGGCGGTGCCACCGGTGTCGGGTTGCCCATCGCTCGTCAGATCGTCGAGATGCACGGCGGTCGAATCTGGTTCGACAGCACAGTCGGTCAGGGAACCGAATTCCATTTCACGCTTCGCCTTCAAGTCAGCCCATCGGCGGAGCCGAAGGCGGCGGCGGCGGCAGGAAACCTCTAGCCAACAGTCGAGCTCACAGATCGGGCCCGGGTTTGGCTAGCCGGCTCGCCTTCTTTGTGTTCGTGATCGAGCTTCCTCGAGCGGGACCATCGCCACCGGCCTCAGCACGATCGCGCTGCCCTGCTGATGAACCTCGAAGAAGGATTCCCCTTCGAGTCCCAGGGCGCGCCTCGTTTCGGCCGGCAGGGTCACTCGCCCGTTTGGGCTCATGGAAACTATGCTTCGCACGCAGTTGGCAGTATAACCGGCCATGATCCGAACGGTCAAACCGCCTGAGTGGCAAATTGCCACTTGACCGCTTGGCCAGTTATCGATTAAGCTCGCCAGGTCATGGGCAATTCAGTGCTCACCACGAACTTTGCGATTGCCGCCGAGGTGGCGATGGTCGGCTTGTGCCCGGGTTCTTCCGAAACCCGTGTTGGCCAAGCAACCGTTCACGCCTATCGGTTGGCGCGTAGCCAGACCCCGTGGATTACTCCTAGGTTCAGTCCTCAGAGCTAAGAAGGGCAACCACACAAAGGGCCTGGCGAGCGCCAGGCCCTTTTTCTTTTGTCCGCAGATCGAGAGCACTTTGAAAATCGAATAGACAAGGCAAGTGATTTCACTGGAAGAGAGCACCAGCGGTCGGGAGCTCGATCTGGGATGAGCAACTGCTTCGCACGCAGAAGGCTGGGAGTTCGAATCTCCACCGATCCACCAAACAGGGCCGTCATCTAACGGAAGGACGCCTCGCCCTCAGCGAGAGGACGCCGGTTCGAGTCCGGCCGGCCCTACCACCATTCATCGACTCATCGGATTTCAATAAGGAGGTCAAGACGTGGAGCTGATCGACGGTATCGCAGTTTTCGGCGACCCGATCGAGACCAGTGCGCTGGATCAGATCCGACCGCGGCTGCCGAAGTGGACGGCCCGCGAAAGCCGGGTCGGATCTCGCGCGACGACATGCATCGTTGGATCGCGGAGCGCGGCACCGTGCTGCGTTGAGCGACGTTTGAAGGAAGGCTGGACGCATGGATCCGGCGTCGCTGCGGCAGGTTCCTCTCATCTCACGGCAGCGTCTCGACTATCGGGCTTTGATCAGCGACCGCGGTTCGTAGTCCGGCTTCCATTGTCCGACGAAGCCGGGATATCGAGCCTTGATCTCGTCCCACGTCGCCCCAGGCATCAACTGTTCAAGCGTCGCACGCATCTGGCAGTTGTGGCAGACCCCGAATCTCTTGTTCGCCCACGCCCCGCAGCCGGTGATGCACGGTTGAAGGTGGTGGTGGCACGCAAAGCAGAGGACCTGAAGGTTCGCGTCGCTGTCGTCGCCGCCCTGCAGCACAGCCAGTCGATGATGCACCTGGAGTACTCGCTCAGCGGCCGACGCTCCGCAGACCTCGCAGGCGCCGCCGCGAGCGGCGATCAACGCCCGCCGGCGCGAGGCCGTCAGAGGCTCGACGCCCGTGCGCCGGTTGTTGGCTGTGAGCATCCGATCACGCGTGGTGCGGGCCCCCACCAGCGGGGCAAAGTCGCCATCACGGTCAGTAGAGCATTGGCCGCAGAGGACAATCAGGTTTGCGGCGTTGCTGCCCGCACTTTCGTCAACCCGGAATACGTACAGGCTCCAAAGCCACTCGAGGCCGCACCGCTCGCATGCCGATGCACACCTGCGCTCAAGCGCAACGCGAACGCTCGGAGCAAGCCGCAGTCTCCCAAACATGCGTTTGGCCCAGGCAATCGTAGCGCTGATTTGCCGGGCGACGCCGCTTACGATGCATAGCCGAAAGCACAGAGATGCCAAACGCAATCTGGACCGGCTCACTTTCGCTTGGCCTGGTGGTGGTGCCGGTGCGCCTCTTCCCCGCCATCCACAAAAAAGCCGTGCTGTTCCACGAGCTCGACGAGAGCGGGCGCCGGGTGCGGCACGTGCGCGTTTCGGAACCTGATCTTGAGCTCGAGCCTCTGAGTCGTGGTCCCGGTCTGCGCCTTCCGGAACCGGAGCCGGCTCCGCGTCGCGAATGGTCCGACAGACTTACGCCAATCGATGAGGCGCCCAGCGCAGAGGTTGGATTCGAGGAGATTCGCAAGGGCTACGAGGTCGCTCCCGGAGAGTACGTGAGCATGACCCGCGAAGAAGTGGCGGCATTGGCGCCGGAGCGGAGTCGTGTCATCGATGTGCAGCAGTTTGTGGACGTCTCAGCGGTGGACCCGATCTACTTCGAGTCACGGTACTACGTGGTGCCAGATCGGGAATGGTCGTCACCATTCCGCGTGCTCCGGCAGGCGATGGCCGCCGCGGATCGGATGGCGATCGCGTGGTTCACGCTGCGGTCCCGGCGCTACTTGAGCGCGGTTCGTCCGTTTGGCGATGTGATGTTGCTCACCACCATGGTCCACGCCGATGAGGTCATGTCGGCAGATTTCTGGATCCCAGACGGGGACACTGCGCCGACCGAAAAGGAATTGAACATGGCGCGCCTGTTGATCGACACTTTGTCCGGGCCGTTCGAGCCCGAGCGCTACCCGGACGAGCATCGTCAGCGTCTGCTCCACGCGATCGAGGAGAAAACCCCGAGCATGGCCGTGGAGCCGGCGGCTCCATCACCGACGCGCGTGCTCGACCTGATGGCGGCGCTGGAAGCCAGCGTCAAAGCCGCCAAGGCCGCTCGCGCCGAGCAAGACCGCCAGCCAAAGGCCCAACGCCGGCGCTCAATGGGCGCCTAACAGCACCGCGAGAGTGCTGGACAGCGCGAAAGCCTAAAAGTTCAGTACTTCCCCGGAGGCCCTTCCGATTCCTGCCGGCCAAGCTGGCCTCATGCAGAAGTACGAGCCGACTAGAGGAAGAGCCGCGACATGCATTACGACGGCCGGACTTGCGGCCTTGATCCTGCTCTCGGGGTGCGGCACGCAGTCGCGGGCGGCAGCATCACCGAGCCCAAGCCGAACCGCGGCATCGCCGTCCGCCGCGGCGACCCCGAGCGAAGCGGCCAGCACTGCGAGCTATGCGGCAAGCCTCACCTTCACGGGCGGAATCTCGGCAACGGTCAACCGGGCGCAGGCTCCGCAGGGTGGCGCATCCAACTCGTGCGGGAACGGCACGGTCGACGTCGACATAGTCATCAAAGGCCGGGTATGGAGCTTGCAGGCCTCCGCCGACACTTACCGCGGCCCAGGTCAGTACAAGGTCGGCAGCGGCTTTTCGGTCATGATCCACGCCCCGGATGACGACCTATGGTTCAGCACCGGCGGCACGGCCACATACAACGACGACAAGTCCCTGTCGGTGGATCTAACGGTCACAAACCTCATGGTTCCGGGCGGGCCAGGAAGCACGGCACACATTTCCGGCTCGTTTGGCTGCGACTGATCGGCTGCGCGCAGCCGGCGGCGTGGCTAAGATCGAGGCGGCGCTAAGCAAGGCGGGAACGGACCTCTCGCAGTCCTGAGAGTGCCTGGGCCGACACGAAATGGGGTGTCCATGACCACCGAAGCTCAGATCACCGAGGGTGAATTGGCGTTGATATTGGAGGCCCTGGACGACGCCGCGTACTATCGCGACTCGCGCGCTCGGGTGCTCAAGACTGCCGTGAAAAGAAGAACCAGACGCTTGCCACAGTCCGAGACGCCTGGGACGTCGACGATTCAACAAGGCACAGCAACCGACAAGCATCGACGCAAGGCGCAGGCCTACGAGGCGCTAGCCCTCAAGCTGAGGAGGAGCAGCCGATAGTTCATTCAATCGATCCGTTTCAGCGTGTTCACGTACGGCCTCGGCGTGAATTGGGTGATCGTGACCATGTACGTGCCAGCGTTGCTTGTGAGCAGCGTCCTGATCTTCATCCAGCTTCGCAGGCCCAACCCCTCCGCGAGTTAGGCCGGCTGGATGATTCAGGCCGGTTCTTGTCGATCGGAGTCCTCAGGATGCGCATGAAATCTAACCGGCCATCCCCTCCGCGGCGCACTCCACAGCTCGTCTTTGGAGGAGCTTGCGCTCCGCGACGTTCTCGGTCAGCGATGCGGCCCGCTCGAACTCTGCGCGCGCCTCCTCGAAGCGGCCGAGCTTTCGCAACAGATCGCCCCGGACGGCTGGCAGCAGGTGGTACGTCTTCAGCGATGGCTCGGCGACGAGTGAATCCACGAGCTCGAGGCCGGCTGCGGGACCGAACGCCATCCCGACTGCGACCGCTCGGTTCAGCTCGACCACCGGCGATGCCGACAGCTGCGCGACCGCGTCATAGAGCCCAACGATCCGCGGCCAATCGGTCTCCGCTGCCGTTGCCGCTCGTGCGTGGCATGCGGCGATCGCCGCCTGCAGCGCGTAGGGACCCATGGCGCCTCCGAGCCTCTCGGCCCGCTCGAGCGATGTCAGGCCGCGGCGGATGAGCAAGCGATCCCAGCGCGCTCGATCCTGATCGAGCAGCAGGACGGGCTCACCGGAGGGTCCGAGGCGAGCACGCAGACGTGACGCCTGGATCTCCATCAGCGCCACGAGCCCGTGGACTTCCGGCTCGGTCGAGGCGAGCTCGGCCAAGATTCGGCCCAGACGGAGTGCGTCCTCGCACAACGCCGGTCGAACCCAGTCTTCACCCGCAGTCGCCGAATAGCCCTCATTGAAGATCAGGTAGATCACTTCGAGGACCGAGGCGAGGCGAGCCACGCGCTCGGGCCCGTCTGGGACCTCGAACCTGACGTGCGCCTCGGTGAGGGTCCGCTTCGCACGGACGATGCGCTGGGCGATGGTCGAGACCGGGACGAGGAACGCCCGCGCGATCTCGTCGGTCGTCAAACCGCCGAGGACACGAAGGGTGAGGGCGACCCGTGCGTCTTTCGAGAGGACTGGATGGCACGCCATGAAGATGAGGCCGAGGACATCGTCCCCGACGTCCTCGTCGATCACCGCTTCCACGTCAATGCCCTCCCGAGCTCGCTGGAAGTCGCGACCAATCTCTTCGTGCTTGCGCTCGAGCGTCTGGCGGCGGCGGATCCCGTCGATCGCGCGGTGCCTCGCGGTCCCCATAAGCCAGGCGCCCGGCTTCTCCGGCACGCCTGAGACGGGCCACTGCTCGAGGGCGGCAACGAGGGCGTCCTGTGCCAGCTCCTCGGCCGTCCCGATGTCGCCGACGATGCGAGCCAGCCCGGCGATGAGCCGGGCTGACTCGATCCGCCAGATCGCTTCGATCGCGCGATGCGCGTCGTCCTTGTGCCGATCTATAGCGAAAGCTCCGTCACATGCCCTCACGATCGAAGATCTGACGGATCTCGTACGTCCCGGCATCGAAGGGTGAGCGCTTGAGCCACTCGAGGGCCTCGTCGATCGAGCGCACCTGCCACAGCCAGTACCCGGCGACCAGCTCCTTGGTCTCCGCGAACGGCCCGTCGATGACCGTGCGTTTCCTGCCATCGAACCGAAGGCGCTTACCCTGCGAGCTCGGGTAGAGGCGGCCATCCCCGATCACGACCCCTGCCTTGATCAGCTCGTCGTTGAATTTCTGGAACTCCGCCATCATTTCTGGTGTCGGGGGTTTCTCCGCCTGCGCCTGGTGGTCTTCCTTGGCCAGTATCAGTACGCGCATCTCTGTCTCCTCCTATTGGACCTGAATCCGGAGGCTCTTTGAAGCACCTGATCCGCGTCTTGGGTCGCTTCTAGGCCTCACTCATGCATCGAATCGCCGGCGGCCTTTTCGACATGGGCCTGCCTGAGCCTCACCGCCTGGCTTTCGGCCCGGCCTCTACTGCCGCCGACGGCGGCGCCGGCCTGGCGGCTGGCGTCGGCCCAGGCAGCCAGAAGGAGAAGCGTGTGCGGCCGGGGCGAGACTCGACACTGACGTCGCCCCCGGCCGCCATCACATGCCGTCTGACGATGGCGAGCCCAATCCCGGCGCCGCCGGTTGCGCGGTCGCGCGATTTGTCCACCCGATAGAACCGCTCGAAGACGCGCTCCACATCACGCCGAGGGATGCCGGGGCCGCTGTTAAGCACCTCCACGTTCACGCGCCGCGCTTGCACATCGATGCCGACCTGCACTTCGCCCTCGGGGTCCGTGTACTGAGCAGCGTTCTGGAGCAGATTGGACAGGATCTGCGCAAGATGGTCGGGATCGACGTAGGCGATCGCCGAGTCGGGCATGTGAGTAGAGGTTCGAATCGACCGGCGCTCCAGCAGCGGACGCACAGCGTCCAGGGCCGCATTGGTCGCCAGCACCACATCGGTATCGCAGGGCGACGGCTCGCGGCCCTCCCCTCGAGCCAAGGCTTCGAGTGAGGCCGAGAGCCGCACAAGGCGCTCAGCCTCTTCGTGCAGCGACCTGAACACATCGCCTCCGGGTGCGATAACGCCATCGCGAAGCGCCTCGAGATAACCCTGCAGGTTGGTGAGCGGGGTGCGCAATTCGTGGGCGGCGTTCTCGATGAACTCCCGGCGTATTCGCTCCTGCTCCTGGAGCTCGGAAGCGAGCTGGTTGAAGGATCGGGCCAGCGACTGGACCTCCCGCGGACCGGTCTCCCGCAGGCGCAGGTCGTACTCTCCGGCGGCGAGTCGCGCCGCCGCGTCAGAGACCCGCATGACCGGTCGAGACATCCAGCGCGCCAGCGACGCGGCGAGGAACAGCGTGGTGCAGACCGCCGCTGCGACCGCCGCCAGGAGAACAAGGGTGACGCTGCCCTGGAACATGTCGCGCGCCGCGGCCACGCTGGTGCCGTGCTGCACCATGAGCTGCTCGAACTCCGCACCACCCACTCGCTGGACGCCGATGGCGACGATGGCGAGCGCTATGGCGGATACGCCGATCGACGCCGCCGCGATGTGCGCGCCCATGCCGAAGCGCTTCATGGCTCTGCGGCCCGGTAGCCGCTGCCCCTCACCGTCGCCACGTAGCGAGGCCGCCTGGGATCGTCCCCGAGCTTGGCGCGAAGCCTTCCGATATGGACGTCGATGGCTCGATCGAGGGCAGCGCCCACCGTTTCCTGGTAAAGAGCGTCCTGCAGCTGCTGCCGGCTCAGCACCCGGCCGCGCGCCGCGATCAACGCTGAGAGAAGCCGGAACTCCGCGGATGTGAGGCTCACTTCGCGCCCACCCTGCAGCACCTGGTGGCGGCCGAGATCGATTGTCAGGTCACGCTGCTGGAGGATCGCCTCTCCACCGTCGGCTCGTGAGCCGGAGCTCGTCCGCCGCAGGATGGCCTTGACACGGACGACCAGCTCCGCGGGCGAGAACGGCTTGCCGAGGTAATCGTCGGCACCCTCGGTGATGCCGTAGACCCGATCCGGCGTCGAACCGCGGGCGGACAGAATCAGCACCGGCACGTCTGATTCCTGGCGCAGCTGCCGCAGCAGGGACATGCCGTCGAGCCCCGGCAACATCAGGTCGAGCACGACCAGCCGAGGGCGGGCGCGGCGGATCTCCTCGAGGGCAACGGCGCCGTCGGCCGCGGTGACGACTCCCAGACCCTCGCGCTGAAGATAGGTGCTCACGAGAGCCTGGATCTTGGGATCGTCATCGACCACCAGCACCCGAGCCTCGAGCTTCGCCTCGATCGCCATTTTCGACAAGGCTAGGCCCTGATTGTGACGGGTTCGTGACGGGCGCGATCTGAATCGCAGGTTGGCCGTCACGGAACTTTCACGCGGGCGTCATCGGCGAGTGACTCACGCCCTGGATCCTGGAGGCATCACTTCGCTGGAGGCAGCCATGCTCAAGAAACTCTTGCTCGGTCCGGCGGCAGCCCTCATCCTTCTTTGTCTCAGCGCGGCCCCCGCGCTGGCGTCGAGCCAGGTGGGGCAAGGAAGCCTGTTCCTCGACGACCGCGTCGTCGGCACCGTGCTTCCGCCGTCGCAGATGCAGCCCGGTACAGGCCAGGACCCCTTCTACAAGGTGACCAATGGCATTTCCGGCCAGCTCGGGATCGCCGGCGTCGGGCCGGGCGACGCAGGAGCGTACCACGGTGGCTCGTGGCAGGTCTGGACAGTCGCGTTCAACTCAGGCGTCAATCCGTATCTGTTGACCTCGGCCTCGGCCGTTGCAGCGGCGCAGGCGGCAGGCGATGTCACGGTCACGCGCGTGCCGGACGCCGACTTCCGATGCCCGGTCACCGAGCAGAACAAGGGGTAGGCGCGATGAAGATCTTCGATTTCCTCTTCGACCTTGCGCAGCGGCTTGGCGAGCCGCTGCTGCGTTTCACGATGGGCCTCGTCCTGCTGTGGATCGCGGGGCTCAAGTTCGTCGATCCTGCGCCCGTGCGCGGCATGCTCGAGGCTTCGCTGCCGATCTTCGCCTCCAACACCTTCGTCTACACGTTGGGCGTCCTGGAGATCGCGGCCGCGCTGCTGCTATTCGCGGGCCTGTGGGTCCGCTTCGTCGGGCTTGCGCTGCTGCTCCTGTTCGGCGGCACGCTGACGATCTTTCTGGTCGCGCCGGCCATCACCTACGGAACGCACAATTTCCCGATCCTTTCGCTTGCCGGCCAGTTCCTGTTGAAGGACACCGTGCTGGCCGCGGCCGCCATCAACCTGGTGGCCATGGACAGTGCCAGGGTGCGGGCACGGAGCGGGCACGAGATGAAGGCCCGGACGGCGATGCAGACCTGAGCGTGCGCGGCACGTACTGAAGCGCAACACAGCGGCAAACGAAACAGGGCGCCCGTTTAGGGCGCCCTGTTGCCGCGCATCAGCGACCGCGATCAGGATTCGAAGACGGCGAACTGGACATCAACACAACTCGTCTACCGCCTCAGGCAAGCTTTCGCCCCAGACAGCACTGACCAGATCGTGGCGGGCGAGGGGCAGGGTTTGGTTGAGGACTAAGAAGCAGAACAGGAGGCGGCCCTGCCGGCTAGGCAGCGACGTCTCGTCGCGGACGGCGCTCCCGTGTTCGACGTAGATCCGGCCCGTCAAGTAGATCCGCGGCAGAGGCTCCTTGAGGTTGGGCTCTACGACCTGCCCGACGCGCACCGCCTCGTCCACGAAGTCAGCATATGCGGCTGGGTAGGTCGAGGCGACGACTGCATGCTTGAGTCCGTTGGATTACTACACAAACGCCTACACGCCGTAACCCTCAGTCCACGAAGCGATCGTGCTGCGCGGACACCGGGCCCATCATCAAGTGACCGCTTCCACCTTGACGCCATGCCAGAAGGCGACGCGCTCTTTGATGCGTTCTGCAGCCGAGCTTGGGGTCGGGTAGTACCAGGCGGCGTCGCGGTTCACTTTGTCACCAATCACCACGTCGTAGTAGCTGGCCACTCCCTTCCAGTGGCAGGTCGTATGGCTGTCGCTGAGCCGGAGATGCTCGACGCGCACGTCCGCGATCGGGAAGTACTGATTGCCCTCGACCACCACGGTATCGACGCTATCGGCGAGCACAGCATCGTTCCAGGTTGCCCGATAGCGTCTGGTTGTAGCTGTTTCGGACCGTTGGGACGGGACCGGGCTTCGAAATTTCATGGATCCAAAATATGACGGAGAAAGCCCCAGTAACACAGCAGTACTGCCGAACTCTGAGTTTCAGAATCCGTCTGACCGGGACCGTGAACACAAGCCCATCCCAGCTCGACGCCGGCGATCCTCAACAGCCGATGAGCGGAGTTGGATCGGCTGGCACGCCCCCCACCTCGAGCTGTAGATGGAGATGCGAGCCGACCGAAAGACCGGTGCTGCCGACCAGGCCAATCTTCTTGCCCTGCTGGATCGAGTCGCCAACATTGACCGTCACGTCTGACATGTGCGCATATATCTCGACCAGCCCGTAGGCGTCGGTGATCTCGACGCGGAGGCCGAAGTAGTCCGCATAACCTGTGGCCGTCACCCTTCCACCGGCCGCGGCGACGATCGGAGTCCCATATTCAGCCAGCAAATCGACGCCGGAATGAAAGTGAAGGTAGCCGCCAGACGCCGGTTCCAGGGCAAACGACGTCGGTCCGAATTTCTGGATGATCTTCGCCCCCTGGATCGGACAAAACAGGGCGCCGGGATCGATCGGGTCGGCCCGCAAGCCGGTGCTCAGGTTCGGGCCGGTTTGCGGATCGACCGGAATGACGATCACCAAGCCGGGGATCAGGTCAGGAGCGCGAATGTCATTGAAGCCCAGGATGGTGGTCTCATCGGCGTCATAGGAAGCGGCAAGGCTCGCCGGCGTATCGCCCTTCTTGACGACGACAACGACTCCTGGCTCGGGCGGCAGGTTGAGCGCCTGGCCACCTTTGAGCGGTAGGCGCAGGCCCGGATTCGACCACGTGATCTGTCTGAACGTGATGCCGTAGGCGCGCGCGACGCTGTCGAGCGTGTCTCCTGCCTCCACCCTGTAGCGGATCGCCTTGTGATTTGGCAGCGGCGCAGTGGGAACCGAGACTGGTTTGATGATCGTGCTGTCAGGGCCCAGCAGAACGTCACCGTAAAGACCTCCCTCGCCGGCCGCCTTGGCGTTGACAGCGTCGGCCTTCGCGGCCAGTGACGTGTTTAGATCGACGGCGCCATAGCCCGACATTGCCGTCGCTATCAAGAGCACCGCCGCATGGCTCGCGTAGCGATAACTGCGCAACGGCTACCCCCCAGTCTTGGCTTTCCGCGCGCCGGAGCGCGAGCAAGTCGGCGCCAGCTTAACAAAGACTGTCGACCCG
>WNGA01002185.1_pt1 | contig 29929 bp, 26 predicted proteins | sample 5400061 | NCBI WGS metagenome assembly WNGA01 (sample SAMN13153366, study PRJNA577476) | soil metagenome | isolation source: 100 cm soil or saprolite under grassland replicate 2 | place: USA:California | collected 2016-06-15
CTGGCCGACGAAATCAACCGCGCCACGCCCAAGACGCAGTCGGCGATGCTCGAGGCGATGCAGGAAAAGCAGGTCACCGCCGCCGGGGAACTCCGCAAGCTGGCCGAGCCGTTCTTCGTGCTGGCCACGCAGAATCCCATCGACCAGGAAGGGACTTACCCGCTGCCCGAGGCGCAGCTCGACCGATTCTTTTTCAAGCTGCTCGTCGGCTACCCGAGCGGCGAGGATCTCACGGAGATCATCAACCGCACCACCGAACGGCACAAAGCTCAGCTCGAAAAAGTGATCGACGGCGCCGGCTTGATGGAATTGCAGACGCTGGTGCGGGAAGTGCCGGTTGCGTCGCACGTGAAGGATTACGCGGTGCGCCTGGTCCTGGCGACCCATCCCAAGACCGAGACCGCCGTCGCGGTGAGCAATCAATACCTGCGCTTCGGCAGCAGCCCGCGCGGCGCGCAAACCCTCATCCTGGCCGGCAAGGTCCGGGCGCTGGCCCAGGGCCGGTTCAACGTGAGTTTCGACGACCTCCAGGCCGTGGCCGCGCCCGCCCTGCGCCACCGGCTCATCCTGAACTTCGAGGCCGAAGCGGAGGCGATCACGACAGACCTGATCATCGCGCAAGTGTTGAAGGATGTGCCGCGGAACCTGGAGGCGGTGAGGGCGTGACAATTGAAAACCGATGCTGTTTACAGCGTATCGCCCGTGGTAAGGTTGCAGCATTATGAACATCCAACTGACAGCGGTCTTCAAAAAGTTTCCCGAAGGCTATGCGGCGTTCGTGCAAGAGTTGCCCGGGGCGAACACGCAGGGGGCCACCTTGGAGGAAGCGCGGGCCAATCTTGCCGAGGCGGTCGCCATGGTGCTCGAAGCCAACCGTGAACTCGCCGAGGAGGAGCTGAGGGGAGAGACGGTCATCCGCGAACCGCTGAAGCTGACCGGCGCATGAAGCGGCTGGATCTCATCCGGCATCCTGAGCGGCACGGATGCGAATTCCTGCGGGAAGGCGGCAACCACACAATCTACGTCAACCGAGCCAGAAAGAAAGTCTCCGCCGTGCCGCGTCATCGCGAGATCATCGAGTTCACCGCGCGGAAGATTTGCAAGGACCTGGAGGTTCCACTGTCGTGACAACTGGCCGAGCAGAAATCAGCGACCCGGCGAATGACTATGTCCACGCGGGCAGGGCGGTGGGGGGCGGAGGCGGTGGGGATGTGATGCCGACAATCAATGGCCTTACAAGCGCGCTCAGCAGCCAGGGGCTTGCTCCCCATTGCAACACTACCCCGAATCGCCGATAGTTCCCGCATGAAAACGACCGTGACCTTCGAGGACGACGTTTCCGACCAGCTCACTCGCGCCGCGCAAGCCGCGGGAATCGATGTGAACCGTATGGTCAACGATCTAGTGCGCCAGGGCCTGAGCAGGCCTGCTCCTCCAGCGGGTCGGCCCGCGACGCCGTTTCGGCAACGCACCCACGACTTCGGATCGCCCATTCACGCGAGCCTCGACCAGGCGCATCACCTCGCCGATGCGCAAGACGATGAGCATCGGCTCCGACAGAGCGGACTGCTCTGATGATTCTGGTCGATGTCAACCTGCTGCTTTACGCGGCCAATCCGCGTTACCCGGAACATTTGCAGGCCAAGGTGTGGTGGAAGTCGTCCGGTCTGCGCTGGCGCAACCCTCTCGCCGCTTCCTCGCCTTCGGCCACATGAGCGCCCTCCTCACCCCCCAACTTCTCCGCCAGCTCGAGCAGTTCCAGTTGCTCGCGGCGCGGCGGGCCAAGAGTTCCGCCAAGGGCGAGCGCCGCAGCCGGGCGCGCGGGCAGTCGGTCGAGTTTGCGGACTACCGCAATTACGTGGCGGGCGACGATTTCCGCTACCTCGACTGGAACCTCTACGGCCGGCTGGAGAAGCTCTTCCTGAAGCTCTACGAGGAAGAGCGCGAATTGCCGGTGCGCATCTTTCTCGATGCCAGCGAGAGCATGACCTTTGGGGAGCCGCGCAAGTTCGAGTTCGCACTGAAGGTCGCGGCGGCCGTCGGCTACGTGGCGATGTGCGGCTTCGACCGCGTCAGTGTGATTCCCTTCCCGGAGCTCACGGGCGAAGGCGGCGGCAATTCCGAATCCGCCTTCCGCGGCGCCTTGCGCAGCGTGCGCGGGAAGAAATCCGCGATGCAATTCTTCCGCAACCTCAGCGGCGTGACCGCGAAGGGAGCGGCGAATTTGAACGAATCGCTTCGCCGCGGCGCGCTCGAGGCCCGTCAGGCGGGTGTGGCGGTGGTGTTGAGCGACTTCCTGGATCCGGCGGGCTATGAATCAGGCCTGACGGCGCTGGTCGGGCGGGGCTTCCAGGTGAACGCCGTGCAAATCCTCGCGCCGGACGAATTGGAGCCGGCCACCTACGGCGACCTGCGCCTGGTGGACTCCGAAACCGGCGGCCTGCAAGAGGTCACTTTCGGGCGCTTCCGCCTCAAGGCTTACCGGCAAACCGTACGGAATTTCATCCAGCGCTTGCGCGAGTTCTGCACGGGGCGCGGCATTAGCTTTTTCTCGGCCGGTTCGGACACCGATTTGTCCGAACTGCTCCTCAAGCAACTGCGCTCGGCCGAGGTGTGGGGTTGAAGCCGGGTCGCAACTGAGGATTGGACTGCCACCCGGTCTTCCAGCAGACTGGGCCGATGCACATGAAGCGCATTCCTCTCAAGACACTCGCGGTTTCGCTGCTCCTCCTGGGGTTGATGGCCGGGATTGCGGACGGCGTCGCGGCCGCGGCGGAGGCCAAGGCTCCATTACTGGGGTTGCTCGGCACGGCGGAGTATTCCCGCGCCGGTGGCCCGTTTGTCCCGGTAAAGAAAGGCGCCGTTTTCGCAGTGGGTGACGTGATCAAGACGGAACGCGGTTCGGCAGTGGATATTTTTTTCGGCCCCCTGGCCGGCACCGTGCGGCTCACCGAATCGACGACGCTGGTCATCGAGAAGTCGGTGGTCGCCGAGGAGCGGCTTGGGGCGACATTCGAACTGAACCTCTCTTTGCGCGAGGGCGAGATCCTGGGCCGGGTGGAGCGCCACGGGGGCGGATCGCGCTTTCAAGTGAAGCTGCCGGCTGGCCTGGCAGGGATTGTCGAAGGCCAGTTCCGGATAGACGCGCGCGGCTATGTGGTGCTGCTGGATGGGAAGGCTGGCTATGTCCATATTCCCGCCTCCGGCGAACCGGTCTCCCACACATTGCAGGCGCCGCCGGCGACTTATTTTTCGCCAGTCGAAGGCGTCCAGCCGGCGCCCGTCGAGTTGGTCAGGGAAGTGACGAACCAGAATCGCTCGAAACTCCCCAAAGGCTGACCAACGCCGGGGCGCCCCGCGCGGATCTACGGGGCATGGCCGTTGCCCTGGAAATGAGCCTTGAGCCTGCGCACCAGGCGGCGCTCGGTGTCCACGGCCGGTTCACGCGGCCGGGTCAACTCTCCTGCCCCGGTTGGACCCACCCGCCGAGACCATTTCGCCAGGAGCGAAACGACCGACTCCATGTCACGGATGGTCGGAGGGTCCCGTTGCACTCGAGAATCCGGTGCCGCCGTCATATTGTTGCCTAAGACTCTGGGTTTCTTTGGAGAGCAGTTCTGTGACACGGTGTTTGACCAGGAAGACCTGGCCAATGGTGATGCCCAACTTGGTGGCGACCTCTGTGCTGGACAGATCTTTTAGCACGTACCAGTCGAAGATTTGAAAGTGCTTTGGCTTGATCCTGGCCTTGATGTTTTGGATCGCCACCTGGACAAGGTTCCATTCCCACTCTTCATCCCAGTTGGGCGGAGTCAGCGTGGCCGGATCGATGACGTCGTCAATCGGGTCGGTGCCGGAAGTGTCCCGGGGCAGGTGAACGTGCCGTTTGGCGGCCTGCTTGTTTTCCCGCTGTTGGTCAAGAATGCAGAAGCGCGCCGTCTTGGACAAAAAGCCCTTGAAGGTTCCCTTGGAGGGGTCGTAGTTGAAGTTGGGCATCTGGCGGGACACCGCTATAATCGTCTTCGACACAACATCTTGCGCATCGGAGCCGTTCAGCCCGGATCGGATGGCGACCGCGTAGATAAACCTCCAGTAGGTCTGGAAAAAATCGTACCAGCTTTCGTTGTCGTCCCAATTCTTCAACCGGCTCAGGAGGCTTTGCCGGGTCGGCAGGAACTCCTCATCACTGGGATAGTGCTTCGTAATCACTGGTGCTATCGATAGTAAGCCCCAACCGCGGGAAACTTTCAAGAAAAGTGGCGCCATGAGCCGAATGTCAGAAAAGCGCAAGGAAGTCGCAATGTTTTTGAAAGAAACTGACGGCTGCCTCCGTATATATCCCGTGATCTTAGCGGCTCAAGACGAGCCGCCACGCCAAGGGAAAGCAAGGGTGACACCCAGAGGTTCAGCCACGGGCCGGACGCGGTTCGTGGCTGGACGCTTTTAGGATCTCGCGAAACGCCGGCTATTGCGCCGCGCCAACGTTCCCCTCCTGGCGCCGGGCGGCGACATACACCCGCGCCGTCTCGCGAAGCCCACCCACAATCATGTCCACGGTTCGGTCGATGGATCCCTGGTTTTCATGCACCACGTCGAGCGCCTTGTGGCCCATCTCCGTGGCACGCCGTGGGTCGGCAAGCAGTTCAGCCACCGCTGCTTCCAGACCGGCGGCGTCCTGCACCTGGAGGGCAGCGCCCCGTTCCACGAAGGCTTTGGCAATCGCTTCGAAGTTCTGCATGTTCGGCCCGAACACCATTGGCTTGCCGAGCACGCCCGGTTCGATCGGGTTCTGGCCCCCTTCGGCGGTGAGGCTCTTGCCGACGAAGATCACCGACGCCTGCTCGTAAAAGTGTTTCAACTCGCCGGTGCTGTTCACCAGAAGACAATCGACTTCTCCTTCTTTGTATTGCGTCTGTGGCGTGATTTCCTTGCGATAGGCGAAGCGAACCCCCTGGGCGGAAATCTCCCGGCCCGCTTCCTTGCCCCGCTCGAAGTGACGGGGGACGATGACGAGGAACAGCTCGGGGAATCGCTGCCTCAGCCGCAGATACACCGCCGCCAGAGCCCCTTCCTCCCCGGCGTGGGTGCTGCCGCCAACGAGAAGCCGGGCGTTGGGTGGAGCGCCGATTTGCCCCAGCAACCGGCGCACGTCCAACAGCCGGCGCTCGTCGAGTTTGGCGGCGTCGAACTTGAGGTTGCCGACCACGCGAATGGCTTCGGGCCGGCAGCCCAGCTCCTTCAACCGCTCGGCGTCGGCCTCATTCTGGCAGCCGACGCCGGCAAACGACGCGAAGATGGGCCGAAACAACATCCCCCAACGTTTATACCCGCGGAAGGACTTCTCGGAAAGCCGCGCGTTGACCAGGAAGGCAGGGATGCCAATCTCTTCCGCGCGCCAAAGAAAGTTCGGCCAGATTTCGGCCTCGATGAGCACAATGGCCTCCGGATGAATCGCCATGATCGCTCGGTTGACGTAATAGGGCCGGTCAATCGGGTAATAAACCTTCTCGATATGCGAAGGCAGCTTTGCTTGCAGTTCGCCCAGGCCCGTCGAGGTCGTCGTGGAGACGACGACCTTCATGTTGGGCAGGCGCTGTTCGATGACGGCGATGAGCTGGGTGGCAATGTTCACCTCGCCCACGCTGACGGCATGGATCCACGCGACGTGACGGTTAGTGACTGCCTGCCTGAGCTTTGAGCTGTAGCGGCCGAACCGCTGCGCCAGGCCGGTGCGCCAGTTGCCCCGCCGCCACATCTTGACAAAGTAAAATGGGGCGCTCAGCCAGAACGCGATCAAAAACAGGAGATTGTAAATGGCCCTCATCGAGGTTGCCTTCGGCTTGTCGAGTTGGTCAACGATCGCGCACGGTTCCTTCCGTTTCGGAACTCGGTCCGCTCAACGGCGGAAAAAGACCCACCACGCGGCCACCAACATCGGCAGCATGAACGGGACGCTGTATTTGAGCAGATATCCCAGGAAAGTGGGAGTATGAACTTTTTGCTGCTCGGCGATGCTCTTGACCATGAAATTCGGCCCGTTGCCGATGTAGGTGTTCGCGCCGAAGAACACCGCGCCGACGCTGATGGCCACGATGTAATTGTTGAACGCGGCGTTGCCCAGCAGGAATGCCACCTCAATCTCCTCCACCCCCACCTTGCCGGCCGCCAGATGATCCGAGTGATATTTCTGCAACGCTTCGTACGTGTGCCGCACCGGCTCGGCTGCGGAGGCCAGGTCGGCGGCGGGGTTCTGGATCAAGTGTTGCACCGCCGCGATGGTGTCTTGTGAAATGAACGCCCCGAAAATCGCCCTCAGGAAACTGAGGTAGGTGGGCGCGTTGTCCAGGAAGCTGGAGAGCGTCCCGCAGCCCCAGTAGAACAAGCCCGGACCCGGACTTCCCATTCTCGCCGCGTGCGTCTGAAGCCAGTCCAGCGCCGGCATCATCGTGGCGAAGATGCCGGCGAACAGAATCGCGACTTCCTTCAAGGGATGCCACTCGAAGTGGTTCGCCTGGTGGATCGTCCGCTTCGTCGTGAAGTAGGAACCCGCCGCCGCTGCCAGCATCACCGCTTCCCGCAGGAAAGGAGGCTCTTGGAGGAAAAGCACTGCGCCGAGAATGATCCCCAGAAACAACAGGTTCCACAGGCCCTCGAATCGGAACTGGTCCGCCGGCTCAGCAATTCGCTCCCGCACTGGCTTCGGCGCGCGCAGGTAATTGCGCCGGTCGACCGCGTAAAACATCGCCAGCAGGATCCCCAACCCCATGGCCCACATCGGCCAGCAATGCTCCGCCACCCACCAGAACGGAATCCCCTTCAGGTAGCCCAGGAACAATGGCGGATCGCCTATCGGCGTCAGGCACCCGCCGATGTTCGACACGATAAAAATGAAGAACACGACGTGATGGCCCGTCACCCGATACTTGTTCATCCTCAGCCAGGGCCGGATGAGCAGCATCGAAGCGCCGGTCGTGCCGAGCACGTTCGCAATGACCCCTCCGACGCCCAGAAACACCACGTTCTCCAACGGCGTCGCCTCGCCTTTCACCGTGATGTGAATCCCTCCCGAGACGACGAACAGCGAGCCGATCAGCGCGATGAAGCTGACGTACTCGTGGGCCGTGTGCCCGACGGTCTGCCCTGCCTCTTTCGGGAGCACCGCTACGTAATAGATGAGTGTCGCCGCCCCCAGTCCGAACGCCACTTTCGGGTAATGTCGGGCCCACCAGCCTGGGAAAAACAGCGGCCCCAGCGCGATGACCGCCAGCAGCGCGCCGAACGGGGTCATCATCCATGGGTTGACTTCGTAGCCCATCGCGCGCGGAGGCTAATGATCTCCGTGGACTGGCCGCAATCAGAAACAACGTTCCACGTTTCGGCTTGCGAAGCGGGAGGCAATTTGTTACTCATCCGTTACGTTCTCCTGGCCCGTTACTACATGACGCCATGTTGATTAAACGCTTTGGAGTGCTGAGCAGGACGCGCAAGCCGAGCAACAACAACAGCAAGGAAGTCAAGAAATTAGGAACCTGATGCTTATGCGAACGAACGCTGTCCCCGGACTTTTGGACCGGAACCCAATTCACGCCACACGCATTGCAACGCGAAGCCTCATGTTGCCCGTTCTATGCCCAGTGATTGACAACGCTTCCGACGCGCCTTCCGTAGCCTGCGCGAGCGGGCGATTGTGCCAGGCGGTTTACTTCTTGCTCGGCCTCAGCCTGGCGACGCTCGCACCAGCCCAACCGGCGAATGACACCTTCGACAACGCCTCGACTGTGACCGGCCCAACTGGTTCGGCGACTGGCTCAACCCTGGGTGCGACCAAAGAGCCCGGCGAACCGGACCATGCTGGTAACTTTGGCGGCGCTTCAATCTGGTTTTCCTGGCAGGCGCCAACGAACGGCACCGCTACATTCAGCACGATCGGAAGCGACTTCGACACACTTCTCGCGGTGTATAGAGGCACGTCCGTGTCAGGTTTGTCTCTCGTGGCGGGCAATGACGACAGCGGATTCGGCCTTTTGCAGAGCACGGTCCAGTTCGCAGCGAGAGCAGGCACGACCTACAAGCTGGCCGTCGATGGATACGATGGCGAAGAAGGCAGCGTCGTTCTGTCCTGGGACCTGGGGCCTCCCAACCTGGAGATTCTCTGCACGGGGCCGCTCACGAATATCACCGTGGGTCCGGATGGCACCTTTCAAGTGTATCATGCCAGCTTCGAAAATGGGCAACTCTACCCCCCGCTCACCGCGCCGGCCGACTCAGGCTTCTTCGTGCGCCAGAGCGATGGGACAGTGACCGGTCTGAACTTGTCGAACCGGGCCTCGGCGGCACGCGCCACCCTCTCGCGGGGCTTTCATCCGATCTCCCAGTCTCTGAGTCAAGACGGACTGCAGGCGACCATGGTCATGGACAACCGGAACGACGGCACGCCCAGCCGATTCCAAGTGACCCAGGTAACCCGCTACCGCCCTGGCGATGAATATTTCGTCGTCGAAAACACCGTGCTGAATCAAGGCGGATCGCCATTCACGGCGGACTTTTTTGCCGCTGGCGACTTGTACCTGGCGGACAGCGACAAGGGTTTTGGATTTCAGAATCCCAATTCCGCCACCGTCGGTGGCATTGACTCCAACGGGGTTTATCACATTTTTGTCCAGGGCAAGCCGGGAAACCCGGCTCCTGTCTTGTTCCAGGAGGATCATTACCTGACGATATGGCAAGTCATCGGCACTCCCGAACGGCATTTTGCGAATACCATTCGCACCGACTACATCGACAATGCGGCCGGTTTGGAATGGCCGAACGTGACGCTCGCGCCGGGGGGCTCGGTCAAGATTGCGTATTGCTGGGCGTTTGGCGCGCTTTCCGACCTGGCGGTGTCATTGACGGCGTCGCCCGGATCGCCTGACGATATCACCGAGTTGACCTACCAGGCCGCGGTGACCAACATCGGCGCCAGTGCGGTCACGAGCGTCGCGCTCACTGATACATTGCCCAGCGGGGTCAGTTTCCTCTCGGCCTCAAGCTCCGGCGGCAGTTGCGCGAACCAGAGCGGAACAATCACCTGCAACCTCGGCACCCTTGCGCCGGGCCAATTCACCCTTGTCACGATCCGCGTGCAGCCCACCGTGGCGGGCATGATCACGAACGTCGTGGCCGTCAGCGGCAACCAGGCCGATATCGACCTCTCCAATAACACGGCTGCCACCCAAGTGACTGCCCTCGGTGATGCGGCGCCCGTTCTCTCCATCCGGGCTGCGGGTCCCAATGTTGTGCTTAGGTGGCAGGCAATCTGCGCGAGCTGCGTGCTGGAGCAAATTGATCATCTCAACCTGCCGATCATTTGGATGCCAGTGGGAGCGCCAGTGATGACCTCCAATGGCACGAACCAAGTCACCCTCCCTCGCGGAACGAACAACCGCTTTTTCAGACTCGGTCCTGGCTTATAGCACTACCCGGACGTGGCAGGAATTTCCCGTTGACGGCCAATTTGATTTGTGGAAAATCCCGTCACAGTCCATGCCGATAAGCCATGGGGAACGTTACGCACATTCTTCAATCCGTTGGCAAAGGCAATTCCGACGCCAAGGACCAGTTGATGTCGCTCGTTTACGATGAACTTCACCTCCTCGCCGTGCATAAGATGGCTGTCGAATCTGCAGGCCACACGTTGCAGCCCACCGCGCTGGTGCATGAAGCCTGGCTGCGGTTGGGAGGCGACAAGCTCCCAAACTTTGAAAACCGCGCCCATTTTTTTGGCGCTGCGGCGGAAGCCATGCGGCGCATTCTCATCGAACACGCACGCCGCAAAGACGCCGAGAAGCGCGGGGCGGGCGCCGAGCGCGTCGATCTGGATGACGTGGACGTGGCCGCAAAAGCCGATGCGACCACCCTGTTGCTCCTTAACGAGTCGCTTGAGAAACTTGCCCGGGAAGACCCGGCGCCTGCCGAGTTGGTCAAGCTTCGCTTCTTCGCCGGACTGACTGTTGAGGAGGCCGCTCAGGCAATGGACATCTCGGTGCGCACGGCCAAGCGCTACTGGACCTTCGCCCGTGCCTGGCTTTATCACGAACTGCGCCGCGAAACGGCGCGCTGAACCGCGCTCGAAAAAACGCGCTTGTCATGGCCCTTTTGTGCCGGCCATTGCGCATGTTCAAATGAAGCTCCGGTCTTGGAGCCTTGCGTATGGACCACAATTACAAGCCCCTGCGAGCCGTGTTCAACGAGGCGGTGGAGATCGAGAATCCCGCTGAGCGCGCCGCGTATCTGGACCGGGCTTGCGGTCAAGACGCCGTTCTCAGGAGAAAGCTCGACGACTTGCTCCGTGCGCACGAAGAGGCCGGAGGCTTCCTTGGCGAGCCGGAAGGCGGAGCCGCCACGCCGCCCATCACCGAAAAGGCTGGCGACAGGATTGGACGCTACAAACTGATCGAAAAGATTGGCGAAGGCGGCTGCGGGATCGTGTACCTGGCGGAGCAGGAGGAGCCGCTGCGCCGTCGCGTCGCGCTCAAAGTCATCAGGCTGGGCATGGACACCCGGTCGGTCATCGCCCGTTTCGAGGCGGAACGACAGGCGTTGGCGTTGATGGACCATCCCAACATCGCCAGGGTGTTCGATGCCGGCGCCACCGACGGCGGCCGGCCTTACTTCGTCATGGAACTGGTGCGGGGCGTCCGCATCACGGAGTACTGCGACGAGAATGCCCTGTCCGCGCCGGAGAGGCTTGCGCTGTTCGTCCAGGTCTGCCAGGCCATCCAGCACGCCCACCAAAAAGGGATCATCCACCGCGACATTAAGCCCTCCAACATCCTCGTCACCGTCAACGACGGCGTGGCGGTGCCCAAGGTCATTGACTTCGGCATCGCCAAGGCCACGGAGCAAAAACTCACGGAGAAAACGGTCCGAACGCTGTTCCTCGAGTTTCTCGGCACGCCGGCCTACATGAGCCCCGAACAGGCGGCCATGACGAGCCTGGACATCGACACCCGCAGCGACATCTACAGCCTGGGGGTGCTCCTATACGAATTGCTGGCAGGCCAGCCTCCCTTCGACGGACCGAAACTGCTTCAGGCCGGCTTCGACGCCATGCGCCGCACCATCGCCGAGGCGGAGCCTGCGCGGCCGTCAACGCGCCTGCGCCAGATGACCTTCGCCGAGCGGACCACCACGGCGCAGCGTCGGCGCACCGAGCCGCCCAAACTCATCAAACTGCTGCGCGGCGACCTGGATGGGATCGTGATGAAATGCCTGGAGAAGGATCGCGCGCGGCGTTACGAAACCGCGAATGCCCTGGCCACGGACATCCAACGCCACCTCGACACCGAGCCCGTCCTCGCCCGTCCACTCAGCAAGCTCTACCGGGTTCAAAAGCTCCTCCGGCGCCATCGCAAGGCGTTCGCTGCCGCGGCTGCCCTGCTCCTCATCCTGGCCGCCGGCATCGCGGCTTCGACCTGGTTTTTCGTCCGCGAGTCCGCGGCCCGACAGATCGCTGAACTCCGCAACGCCGAACTCGCTAAGCGCACCGGACGCTGGATTGACGCCCTGAGGCACTGGGATGCCGCCGAACGCGCCGGTTACAAGGACCTCATCGACCTGAGCCTGAAACGCGCCGAAGCCCGGATCGTCCTCGCGGATAAGCCGCGGGCGAAGGCCGAGCTCGACAAGCTGATGCGCCTGTCCGACCTCGGCGCCCGGCGCGGCTCTGTTCTATTGCGCGTCGGCGAATTCGAGATGTTCAACCGCGCGACGTTCGAGCAGGGAGTCCAACATGTTCGCCAGGCCCTGACGAACGGCCTCGACGCCGCGGACACCGCGCTCGCCAACGGATTGATCGCGGATTCCACTCCCGCAGCGCTTGGGTTCTTCAATACGGCCCTCGAACACAATCCCTTTCTTCACAGCGCCCATCGCCACAGCCTGGGATTGCAGTTCGTCCTGGGCCGGCACGACGAGTTGGCCGCACACCTCCGCGTTGCCAAGGTGCTGTATCCCGGCGATTTTTCTCCCGGCCAGTTGGAAATCATGGAACTGGCCCTGCAAGGCCGCACGAACGAGGCCCAGTCGGCCCTCGCCGTCTTGCGCGCCGGGATGCCGCCCGACAGCTACCGGACGGTTGAACGAGGCATTCGACTGCTCTTCAAGGCCGCTGCCTTCTTCGAACCCGAGGCGTACTTGGGCGGCCAGGGCAGCAACGCCGTCGCCCAGAGCGAACTTCTCACCAATGCCTTGGAATCGCTCCAGGCGCGCGGTTCGGCCAGGCCGGCCGGGCCGTTGCCCCAATTGCCGTGCGTCGAACAGGGCATCGGCCTCGGCTTCGATGGCCTGAAGATGCTGGCCGTCGCCAAACTCCTGGGCGGAACTGACGCCGCCATTGAGAAAATCCGGGACAGTTCGCGCCATCATCCCGAGGCGCTCTTTCCCTTCTTTGCCGGCACGTTTCTGGACAAACAACAGCCGCGCACAGGCCTGCGAGACCTGCGGCTGCTCGCGCTCCAGTCGGAAATGTACCAGAAGGCGGCGGACTCGCCGTCCATCCTGCCCAGCCTCCCTCGCCTGGCACGCGTCCTTGCCGCGGACGTCCAGGAGGAACTGGCCTTGAGCAAGCACACCAACGCCGCCGCGTTCCGCACCAACTGCCTGGCCAATCTGCGCCGCGCGGCCCTGGAGCCGCAAATCAGCCCGATCGAATGTGGCGCCTGCGCCCGTTGGTCCTACGCGCTCAAAGAGTATGATCTCGACCGACAGTTCCTCGCCCGCTGGGAAACCTTGCGGCCAGATGACCCCAGCCTCCTGCGCAATCGCATCCGGCTGGAAATGGCCTCCGGCGCCTACGGCCCCGCACTAAAGCACATCGACCGCGCCCTGGCCGCCAACCCCGACGACAAATTCGCGAAAGCGGAACGCGAGAAGGCCCTGCAAGAGATCAAGAAACTGAGCGACTCCGCCTTGGGAGTGAAACCGTAACCAGAGAATCTCAAATAACGGAAATATGAACCAACAACCACATGGACACAATGCGCACGCAGGCGGGTCCGGTCAACCTGCCGCGGCGAACTCAACCCCACACATAAGACCACCCGGAGGAAACTGTATGAACATTAATTCATTGAAATTATCCCCGCTACGCAACTGCATCGAATCTATTTTCATTCCCTGTCGTCCGAGAAATGTAAGCCTTTCGTTACCGCCTAAGCTAGCGCTTTGTGTCTGTGCAATACTCGGCCTCGCATTGACCTCCGGCGCTCAGACCCCCATCTGCGGCAACATCACTACGGTGACTTGGGCATTAACTGGCAATCCGTACATTATCGCGTGTGACTCCACCGTACCTTCGGGCCAGACGCTCACCATCCAACCGGGTGTCATTGTTTGGCTCGGCTCAAACGTGACGCTGACAGTTAACGGATCAATTCAAGCTGTTGGAATCCCTGGGGCAAATCCCGCTAACAGGATCATTTTTCAAGCTCCGGTGCCCTCACAACACTGGAACAGCGTTCAATTAAATCACAGCGGGGCAATCAATCGCTTCAAATACTGCGATTTTCAGAACGCAAACTTGGCGCTGTCCTTAAAGGTGGCTGCTGTAAACGACACGATGTACAACGAGATTATGAATTGCAATTTCAATAACTGCACCAACGCTGCGATCTACGGCGAATCTGAGGGCTACTACACAGGTTTCTTCGGAGGATACCGACCGTTAGAGCCAAACCTGAATCCGACAATAAAGAATTGCACTTTCAATAACTGCGGTGATGGCTGCAGGTTTTACTTATATGGCCATTCACAACAAACGGGAGGAGGGGGAACGGTGACTGGCCGCGGCAGCGCATCGCCGCGAATAATTGGCAACATCTTTACCGGTCTTGTCGGGAAGGCATTCAACATGACAGCCGGTGCGTATCCGAAAAGCTCAACCCCGATCTTTATCAACAATACGATCATGAATTCTCAGGGAGGAGTGGAGTCCCAAGAGCCTTGGGATGTTCGAATTCAAGACAACATCTTCGTCGGGGTAACCAACGCAGTGAAAAAATCCGGCTCGCTGTCCCTCACAACAAGCTACAATGATTTTTACGGGAACGCGACAAATTTCACAGGATATCCACCAAATTACGGCCAGTGGATTATTCCCAATCGTAACGGCACATTAGCCGACCTCTCCTTCAATATTTCTCAGGATCCTCAGTTCGTAGGCGCGGGCGATTTTCATCTCGCAAACGGTTCCCCTTGCATTGATGCGGGCACGCCTGACACCGCATTCTGCGATCTTTGCATGAGCAACGCACCTTCGCAAGGCGCACAGTTCCCTGACCTGGGTGCTTACGGAGGTCCGGATGCGTGCAACTGGCTGGACATTGTTCCGAAGCTTTCGGTTAGAGCGTCCATGTCAAAATTGAACAATGTGATTTTCCTCAACTGGGCTGCTATTCCCAGATCAGAATACCAAGTCCAATACGTGACCAATCTCGCGCTGGTCGGTACAAACAACTGGCTCAATTTCCCTAGTGGGCGGGTGATTGCCACCGAAAAGCCCACATCCTTACCTGTGTCAACAGGAACCACTCAAAGCAACGCGTTCTTCCGCATCCAAAGTCTTGGCAGACCAACAGGAAACTGATGAGCCTTCAATTTTCGCGCGCTTGGGCGCGTCGCGGGTCTTGGCGCCGCATGCTGTGTGCGCGCCAGGACCCGCTTGCTTTTGCACTCCATCCCCCGGCAATGGGGCCGCCGCAGTAGGTCGGCTCTTGATATTGGCAGCTCGTGCGCTGAGGGCGAGGAACGGGTAGCACGGGCTACCGGCCGCGCTGTCTCCATGAACCGGCTCTTGCAAGGAGTCCCGCCTTCAGGCGGCAGGACGTCCGGCCGGCTAAAGCCGGGACTCCGTGCCAGCCGCCGCCGTTCATGGCCCCGATGCGCGATTTGGGAATCGAGGAGGCTGCCCATAACAGGGCCGCGGACAGGCAGGATGCGTTTCCTACCGCCCCTCCAGGAAAAACTCCAGCGCGCGCGCCACGCCGTGGCCCCAGGGTTGGTGGCTCACGTAACCTTGCTGGCGGCGCACGAGTTCCTTCACCGCCGGCACCGCGTTGTCCGGCGCGGCAACACAGGCCGCGAATTGGCCGTCCAGCATGGGCAGGTCGTTGAAGTGATCGCCTGCCGCGAACACGCGCTCGCGCTTCACGCCCAGTTGACGGGCAATCTCGGCCAGGGCGGTGCCTTTGTTGTAGGCCTCGTGGCTGAACCGCGCGTAAACGTCGTTGCGCACGACGACCAATCCTGGCACCGCAGCGCAGTAGTCCTCGAGGAATTTCTGGATGTCGTCGGCGTCGCACACGCTTTCGGCGATGAGGCAGAAAGGGGAAAAGTCGTCTTCGTACAGCGACGCGCTGAAGCGTTGGCTGATCCAGTTCACGAGCCGTGGCACGTCGGGCCGGACGCGGGCGAAGAGGTCGCAGTGGGCCCGGCTGCAGCCGTCGTTCCAGGCGGCGCTCGGCTCATAATGGGAATCGACGTGGACATAGATGTCGCGTTCGACAGTCACAAGGTAATCCGGCTTCACACTGAGGCGGGCGCGGGCAATGCCTTCCATGACGCTCGACAAATCGCGGCCGGTGTTGATGACCCACTTGGCCCCGCGCCGTTGCAAGTCGCCAAGCAACGCCTGCAAATCCAGCGGCACGGACGGGTTTTCGTAATCCGCGTGGAGGGTCCCGTCGAAGTCGGTCGAGATGAGTTGAAGGTTCACTCCTCCGGCGCCTCCATCCGTTCGCCCTCCAATCGGTAGATGCCGACGAGGTAGCCGTTTTCGCGCGCCTCGCCGACGCGCAGCGTGCCAAACAACGTCACGGGCTGGTCCATGACCGCCTTCACGCCTTTGGCCTTCATCTTCACGCTTACCCACTCGTTGATCTTCGGCGTCACGCCGTAACAGCACATCGATTGGTCGCGCATGATGAGCAATTCGGTCACCACGCCACTCTCCACCTTCAGCGGCAGCATGAAGCCTTTGATCGCCACGCGCTGGTTGTTCAAGGCGTGGACGGACTCAGGAATCATCGCGTCGGTTTTGGCGAGGACGGCAGCGAGGTCGTTCGTCACGGGACCGAGGAGTTCATCCGATATTTCGAAGCTGAAGCTGGCGAGTTTGTCGAAGTTTGCGGGCAGGTAACCCGGCTTGGCTGAAGTCGGGCTGGACGCAGCGGCGGCTGGCGGCAGTGGGTTGGTTGGCGCCGCGGAATTCGTGGCAGGTTTCGCTACGGGCCGGGCGATGGGCGTGCCGCGGATTTCGGCAGCCGACGCCTCGTTGGAAGCCTTCTCCCCGCAGCCAGTAATGGCCACTACCGCGAAGGCGAGTGCGATGACCATCGACAAGGCTGCTGTCCCTTGCTCAGGAGCCGCCAACGTAGGGCAGGCGTCTCGCCTGCCCTGGCCGCGAAGCGGCCACACGGGGACGCGCCTTCGGCGCTGGGCAGGCGAGACGCCTGCCCTACGTTCCCGTTCGCATCCCAAATCCGGCCCGCGCACTGGCGGGCTGCAAACGAATCCCGAGGTCATTTCCCCGTAGTTTTGCGGCCCGCGTCGAGCAACGCCAGCACGGATTCCACGTCGTAGACGCAGCCGCCCCAGGCGCCGCCGCCGGCTTGCTGGAGCGCGGCCCACAGGCGCGTGTCCTCGGGCAGCCCCACGGCGGGGGCGAGATCGGCGCGCGAAGGGCGCTGCGCCAGAATCTTTTCGCCTTCCTCGGGCGGGAAACGCCGCGTGCCTTCGCCAACAAAGTCGAGACGTCCTTCGAGCTTGTTGCGATCGATCATGATGCGGAGGGCGTCGCCGTCGCGGAGCTTTCCGATGGGGCCGCCCGCCAGGGCCTCGGGGCCGATGTGCCCAATGCACGCGCCGGTGCTTACGCCGCTGAAGCGCGCATCGGTCACGAGCGCGACGTGCCGGCCAAACGGCAGGTGCTTCAGCGCGCTGGTGAGCTGGTAGGTTTCCTCCATGCCGGTGCCCATCGGACCGCAACCCGCCAGCACCAGCACGTCGCCGGACTTCACGCTTCCGGCTTTGATGGCAGCAATGGCGTCGCGCTCGCGGACGAACACGCGCGCCGGGCCTTCGTGCCGGTAAACGCCATCCCCGCCAACAAGCTCGGGATCGATGGCGGTGCTCTTGATGACGGAACCTTCAGGCGCAATGTTGCCCCGCGGGAAGGTGAGCGTGTTTGTCAGCCCGCGCGCCTTCGCGCGATCCGGAGACATGATGACGTCATCCGGGTCAACGCCGTCCTGAGCGCGGAGGAGTTCGCGGAAGCGGCGGCGGCGCTCGCTCTTTTCCCACCCATTGAGAGTTTCATCAAGCGTGACGCCCGCGGCGGTGAGCACGCCCGTGTCGATCACGCCGAGCCGGCGCAAGTGCAGCAGCACCTCCGGCACGCCTCCGGCTAGGAACACGCGGACGGTGGGATGGAACTGCGGCCCGTTGGGCAGCACGTCGACCAGTCGCGGCACGCGGCGGTTCACGTCAATCCAGTCTGCGACCGTCGGCCGCGGCAAGCCCGCGGCGTGGGCGATGGCGGGCACGTGCAGCAGCAGGTTGGTCGAACCGCCGAACGCGGCGTGGACGGTCATCGCGTTTCGGACGCTTGCGCTGGTGAGCACGTCGCGAAGTTTCAGGCCACGCTGTTCCTGCTCGAACACCGCGCGCCCCGATCGCGTCGCGATATCGAGCCAGACGGGTTGGCCGGAGGGCGCCAGCGCGGAATGAGGCAGCGCCAGTCCGAGCGCTTCGGCGACAACTTGCGACGTGGCCGCCGTGCCGAGGAATTGGCACCCGCCGCCCGGCGACGCGCAAGCGCGGCAACCCAATTCGGCCGCTTCCTGGAGCGAGATCAGCCCGTGAGCGAAGCGCGCGCCGATGGTCTGGATTTTTCCAGCGTCTTCACCCGTCTCAGGCGGCAAAGTCACGCCGCCGGGCACGAGCACGCTGGGAAAATCCTTCATGCCGGCCAGCGCCATCATCATCGCGGGGAGTCCCTTGTCGCACGTCGCGACGCCGACGATTCCCGCGCGCGTCGGCAGCGAACGGATGAGCCGGCGGAAGACGATGGCGGCGTCGTTGCGATACGGGAGGCTGTCGAACATGCCGGGGGTGCCTTGCGTGCGGCCGTCGCACGGGTCAGAAACGAAGCCGGCGAAGGGCACGGCGCCGAGGCGCTTGAGTTCGCGCGCGGCGGCCTCGACTTGCAGGCTGATTTCCCAATGGCCCGTGTGGTAGCCAAGTGCTATCGGCTTGCCGTCGGGCGCGCGCAGGCCGCCTTGCGTGCTGAGGATGAGGAAGGCCTTTCCGGCGGCGTCGGCGGGGTTCCAACCCATGCCGGCGTTTTGCGTGAGGCCGAACAGGTCGCCACTCGGCCGGTCGCGCAGCATCTCGGGCGTGAACGGCAGCGCGCCCGCGGGGCCAGGGGCTTTGGTCCGGACTTCGTAGATCGCGGGGTTCTCCGTCGCGAACAAGTCGAGGTTCATGCGGGGAGGGTGGACGGGAAACGTGAAACGTAAAACGTAAAACGTAGCGCGGAGCGCCGAGCTCCTGCTCGGCGCGATCCAATCGCGTCAACGAGCCGAGCCGGAGCTCGGCGTTCCGGCAGGCGGGAGCTGCAATTCCCACGTCTTTGCATCGCGGAATCGGGCGCTGCCGAAAGGCCAGGCGGCCGGATCGAGCACCAGTTTCGCCCGTGCCGGATTGCCTTCGATGTAACGGATGGATTTGCGCTCCTGCTCTGCGTCGCGCATGTACGTGTCCCAGTATTCGCGCTGCCAGAAGCCGGCCGGAGCGCCGAGCTCCTGCTCGGCACGCTGTTGATATTTCGATTCGCGCCGAGCGGGAGCTCGGCGCTCCGCGTGGGTGGCGACCCAGGTCTTCCAGCGTTGCACCATCTTCCACAGCGGCGTGCGCCAGACGTGGACCAGCACATGGAAATGATTGGGCATCACGACCCAGGCCAGCATTTCGTACTGCTCTCCGTGCCGGTGCAGGATTGCCTGCTCTACCAGTGCTGCAATGTGCGAGTCGCGCAGTTGGCACTTCCCAATGCCGCGGTCGAGATATTCTTCGAGCCGGATGCGCTTCTCGCGGACATCTTCGATGGCAAGCAGGTGTTTCCACTCTCCGCTGCGGGAGACGGGCATGGAATCTTCAAGGCGAAAGGTGACGAATTGGACGAGGTCGGGAAAATCGCAGTGCGGGAGGTAACCTCGCTCGTGCCAGCCGAGGAAGCCAAGGGCTTTTTCCTCGGCGGTGAGGGGGCGGAAGGCTTGCTTCTTTCCCGCGACCAGGTGCTTGAGGTAGTCGCGCTTGGTCATGCCGCGGAGCGCCGAGCTCCTGCTCGGCGAGTGGGTGCTACTCCAATCAGTGTTAATCTGTTTATGTTCGCGCCGAGCAGGAGCTCGGCGCTCCGGTCACGCTTCCGGCTCGTGCTTTTTGCTGTGCTCGGCGATGACGGCCTGCTCGTGTTCGCGCGGCATTTCGGTGTAATGGCTGAACGCCTCGGTGTGGATGCCCCGGCCGCCGGTCAGGCTGCGCAGCACGCTGGCGTATTTGTAGAGTTCCTTCTGCGGCACGGTCGCCTTGACGATGCTGTAGCCGTCGGCGCTGTCGGTGCCCATGATGCGCCCGCGCCGCGAGGAGAGGTCGCCCATCACCGCACCCAGGCAATCCTCGGGGGCGCGCACTTCAATCTCGTAGATCGGTTCGAGCAGGCAGGGCCGGGCCTTGAGGAAGGCTTCCTTGAAGGCGGCCTTGCCGGCGATCTGGAAGGCGATGTCTTTGCTGTCCACGGGGTGCATCTTGCCGTCGTAGAAGTCGATCATTACGTCCACGACGCGGTAGCCGGCGATGACGCCCTCGGTGCAGGCGCTGTTGACGCCTTTCTCGACACTGGGGACGAAGCTGCGGTCGACGTTCTGGCCGGTAAGGGTCTGAGTGAATTCGACGCCCGTGTTGCGTTCCTTCGGCTCGATCTTCATCCAGACTTCAGCGAATTGCCCGGCGCCGCCGGTCTGTTTCTTGTGGCGGTATTTGGAGTCGGCGGGGGCGTGGATGGTTTCGCGATACGGGATGCGCGGCTCGATCATCTCGAAATCGACCTTGAAACGGTGCTTGAGCCGTTCGGCGACGACGCGCAAGTGCAGTTCGCCCTGGCCGGAGATAACAGTCTGGTGCAGCTCGGAATCGACGTGGAACAGGAACGTGGGGTCTTCCTCGTGCAGCGCGGCCAGGCCGCTGGCCATCTTTTCCTCTTCGCCCTTGGTTTTGAGCTTGAGGGCGACGTGGATGTTGGGCGTGGGATATTTGACTTTCGGCAGGGTAAGGATTCGCTTGGGGGAGCAAAGTGTGTTGCCCGTGTGGGTGTCCTTTAATTTGACGGTCGCTCCGATGTCGCCCGGTCCAAGGTCGGCGGCGGCAGTGCGGGTCTTGCCGTTAAGAATATAGATTTGGCCAACCCGCTCGGTGCATTTGCGGTCGGCGTTATAGAGGTCCATGCCGGCGTGGAGGCGGCCGGAGTAAACGCGGAAGAAGGAAAGCTCGCCGAATTGCGCCTCGCTCATGGTCTTGAAGATGTAAGCGGCCGGTTCGGCGCCGTTGAGGGCGACGTCCACTTCGGCGCCAGCCAGGTCGAGGGCGGCCACATGCTCGCGGTCGACGGGGCTGGAGCCGTATTTAGAGATAAAATCCATCATGCGGGCGACGCCGATGTTGCCTTCAGCGTTGGTGTAGAACAGAGGGATGATGGATTGCTTCTGGACGGCAGTATGTTCGCCGGCGCGGAGTTGTTCCTCGGTGAGGCTGCCTTGCTCGAAGAATTTTTCCATGAGCGCATCGTCGGCCTCGGCGGTCAGTTCGATGAGTTCCTTGTGCAACTGGGTGACACGGTCCGCGTTGGCGCCGGTGGCCGGGCTTTCGGTGTACTTGCCGGAACCGTCTGTGGCATAGGTGACGACATCGTTGCGCAGCACGTCGAGGACCTGGTTGAAGCCGGGGCCGGGATTGAGGGGGACGTTCAGCGGAAACACTTTCGCGCCGTAGCGGGAGCGCAACTGCGCGAGGATCACTTCAGGATCCGCATGTTCCTTGTCGGCCGCGGTGACGCAGATCATCTTCGGGATGTCGAACTGCGTGGCGTATTTCCAGACCTGATCGGTGCCGACGCCCGGCCCATGATTGGCGTGAATGACGACGAGCGCAAAGTCGCCCACGCGCAAGGCACCGAGCCCCTCCGAAATGAAGTCGAGGTAGCCGGGGGTGTCGACGATGTTGAACTTCTTCCCGAGCCACTCGCAATGCATGAGCGAGGTATGGATGGAGATCTTGCGTTCCTGCTCGTCGTCGTGAAAGTCGGAGACGGTGCTGCCGGCGTCGATGCTGCCCAGGCGGTTGATGACGCCGGCGCAGGCGAGCATGGATTCGCAAAGCATCGTCTTGCCGCTGGAGGCGTGTCCGACGACGGCGAAGTTCCGGATGTCGGCGGGAGAGTAGGTCTTGTTCATGGCGTGGCCTTTTCCGTCAGGCGAATGTTGTTCCGGTTAATGTCGCGATTATGAACGGAGGGGCTGGGCTTGGCCAAGCAATGTTTTTCGGCAGCCCCGTGAGGGGCGCATCTGGCTTTTGCGCACAACCAGGGCGGGAAGGAGTGTTGGAGTGATGGAGTAATGGAGTAATGGAGTAATGAAAACGAACCCGGGCGCACGATACCGCTTCAATACCGCAAAACTCCAACACTCCAATACTCCACCACTCCACCACTCCATCACTCCATCACTCCCTCTCCCCCGCCTCGCCTGCGTTTGGACTTTGTTTTCCGCCCCGGCTCTGTTTTATTCCGCCGCATGCCAAAGCGCACGGCGCAGGTGAAGCGCGAGACGAAGGAAACCCGGATTGCCCTCCGGCTCGACCTCGACGGACGCGGTGCATCGTCGATCCAAACTGGCATTCCGTTCTTCGACCACATGCTCACCCTCTTCGCCAGGCACGCGGTGGTGGATCTCCGACTTCGATGCGAGGGCGATCTCGAAGTGGACGGACATCACACGGTGGAGGATTGCGGTCTCGTCCTCGGGCAAGCCGTCCGCGTAGCGCTCGGAGACAAGAAAGGCATACGGCGCTACGGGACGGGATTCGACCCGCGCAATCCCTTCACGGGCGAAGCCTTCGTGCCGATGGATGAATGTCTGGCGCGGTGCGTGATCGATTTCAGCGGCCGGCCCTTCCTGGTCTGGCGCGGACTGGACGCCTTGCAGTTCAAGCGCCTCTCGAGACACGAACGGCAGCAGGACATGTCGAGTGCCTTTCGGTTCGGGCTCGCGCGGGAATTCTTCCAAGCCTTCGCCAACGAGGCCCGGTGCAACCTCCATCTGGAGCTGCTCTACGGCGAAGAGCCACATCACGTGGTCGAAGCATTATTCAAGTCCTTTGCCAAGGCAGTAGACTTTGCCCGTAAACGAGATCCACGCATTTCCGGGGTCCTGCCCAGCACGAAAGGAAAACTCTGATCGCTGCTGAATACGCCGCGGCGACCCCCCGTCGAAACATGGCGACGCATCCGGAAACCCCCGAAGTCAGCGATGAAAAACTGGTGCGCCGTGCGCAGCGGGGCAACATGCCTGCCTTCGAAGGACTGGTAGGGCGGCACCGCGACAAGATTTACGCCCGCGCCTTCAGCATGATGCGCAATGAAGACGACGCGGTTGATCTTTCACAAGAAGCCTGGGTCAAAGGCTGGCAACGACTGAAACAGTTTCAGGGCGAGTCAAGTTTTGTGACCTGGATGACGAGAATAGTTATAAACCTCTGCCTCGATCAATTGAGGAAACACAAACGGCAGAGGGCGGAATCCATCGAACAGCTCGAGGACGACCTCGGCGGCGTGGAGCGGCAAATGCCTGCCGTAACCGTGAACCCGACCGAAGGTCTGGAGAGGACCGAACTGCGGGCGCGCATTGACAAGGCGCTGGGGCAGCTCTCCTACGAGCATCGAACCGTGCTGATTCTCCACGAGTTTGAAGATTTGGAATACAAAGAAATTGCGAAGCGAATGCAGTGCTCCATCGGAACGGTGATGTCGCGGCTCTTTTACGCGCGACGGAAAATGGCCAACCTGATGATGAGCTGGAAACGCGAGCAGCAAAGTTAAGACGAATGATGAACGCTGAGCTAATATTGAAACTACAGGCCTGGGTCGATGGGGAACTCCCCGCCTCCGAGGCCGCGCGCGTCGCCGAACTGGTTCGCACGGACACAGCAGCCGCCGCGCTGGCCGCCGAGTTGAGGATGACCCGCGGCTTCCTGGCCGGCAATGAGCCGGAAGTGAAGCTGCCGGAGAGCCGCGAATTCCACTGGAGCAAAATCCAGCGCGCCATCGAACGGGCCGAAGCCGAACCGAGCGCTCGGGAATCGCTGCCGTGGCTCGCCGCGGTGCGCCGGTTTCTTGTGCCGGTGTCGGGTGTGGCGCTCGTGGCGTTCCTCACCGTGGTTTCCATCGGCATTTTCAACCGCAACACGTCTCCCGGCACGGTCGAGGAGCTTCTCGTCGAGGAAGAAACCCTCTCCAGGCACGTCGAAACCACCACCTGGCATTCGCAAGCCAACAACATGTACGTCGTCTACATCGTTAATAAGGATGAAGTCGATGATGACGCGATGGGCGTCGACCCCGAAGTCGACGAAGACATGGACGATTCGGTGATTCAATGATCCTCACGCGGTTTTCCAGCCGGCGAGGCCGGCTGATCTCCCTTGCGCTGGTATTCTTGCTCGCGGCGGTTGGAGCGCACGCCGAGGAAATCAAACTCGAGGCCAAGCTCATTTGGGCCAGCAACGAACCAACGTCGCCCAAGAAGGAACATAAGCTGGTCGACGAAGCCACCGCCGACAAGCTCCGGAAGATTCGCCCTCAGTGGAATTACTTCTTCGTTGAAACGAATGTGGTCAAAACGGTCCCGTCGCGTGGCAGCAACAGATTCGTACTCTCGAAGGAGTGCACGCTCGAAATCACTGAACTGGAAGGCCCGCGCGTCGAGGTCAAGCTGGTCGGCAACGGCAAGCCCGTCCACAAGACCATCAAGGAAATCAAGAAGGGCGGGTGGTTCGTCTACACGGGCGACGACAAGCACGAAAGTGCCTGGATCGTAATCGTCACTCAACTCGACTAATCGCAGCCAGCCCGGACTTTTCAGAGTTCGAGGTGGCCCTGACCATGCCTCCGAACGGTGGCTTCGGGCGCCTTCCTGAATGTTTCATCAACAGCCGCAACTGAAGAAGGACGTTCGATGCTTCTGCCTGCGATGAGTTCCCGGACCGTGCGAAGTTGGAGCCGGGGATAAGTCTTGCGGTTGAACTCACCTTCAGACTCAAGACTTCAACGCAAATTCCGCCGGTGCCGGCATGGTCGACCAATGCCGCCAGATCTCAATCATCTCCTCGCTCTCCAGGTCTTCCACTGGCGCAAGCCAGCCAACTTGCGAGCCGTTCACGTAGGGGCAAAACCAGCCCCAGTCCATCATGCCGAGAATCTCGAACGGCATCCGGCGGACCTTGCCGGGGCCGTCGGAGGTAAATTCCTGATATTCGATTAGCCCCGGCTCGATCCGCGACCAAGGGGCGATGATGAGGTAATCGTGCTCCTCGCCCTGGTTCGAACAGAGGGCCGCGCCGCGGCGGATGAGAGCGCGGGCGGCGTCCAGATACACAGGTTGCCGCGCAATGGTCTGCTGGCGCGCTTTTTCGTAGTCGATCATGAGCGTCGCGATGGGAGTGATCTAAATCCGCGCACCGCCAGGCGTCATCATCAACCCGAAGCGGATCTGTGTCGGCTTCTCTCGCTCAACTCAACTCCAACGCAAAATGATGGGCGGTGATGCTCATCCGCTGCCGCAGGTAAAAACGGTGCGCGTCAAAACGTTGCACGCCCGAATCGAGGTGCAACTGCGCGCAGCCGTTCGCTTTGGCGCGAGCGACGAGCCAGTCGAATAACGCCTGCCCGTGGCCGCGCGAGCGCTCCGCCGAGGCGGTCACCAAGTCGTCCACGTAAAGAATCCTGCCCCACGCGAGGAACTCCGCAAAGCGGAAGCCGGCGACGGCCCGTACCGCGCCGGACTCGGCGACAAACGCCAGATGGTAGCCATCCTCCTGTTGTTGCCGTCGGACGCGCTCGACGAACTCCCGCTCGAGAACGTGCGGGCGCAACTCCGCCATGACCGGGAAACACCGGCAGATTTGTTCCTCTGATTCGGCCAGACAGATGTTGATCATTGCCATTGGGTCATCATTTCACAGCGCGACGGGGGCGCAACGGAAACAGTCGAATCGTTAAATCGTTGAATCGTTGGATCGTTGAATCGGGGCCGGGGGCGCTGCCGCTTCGGTGATTCAACGATTCAACGATTCAACGAGTCAACGAGTCCCGGCGTAAGAACCACTTCGCGCGCGCCAGCCGGAACCTCGACCAGGTTGGTGCGTCCGCCCGGCCAGCGGCACCAAACCCCGGTCACCGGCGCAGTGCCGGACAGGACTTGCGTCGGCGCGTCTTGCGACCAGTAACCTGAGCCGGCGTGCACTTCCCGCACCGGCCCCGGCTTCCCCCCGCTCACCAATCGAACGATCGCGCCGATGCCGTCAGGATTGCCCGGCGCGCCTTTGAGCTTCACGCGCAAGCCGGGCCTCGCGCGTGTGTTGCGATACAGCCTGGTCTCCGCGCCGTTCTGCGTCACGGCGATGTCCACGCGCCCGTCGCCATCAAAATCGCACACCGCCGCGCCGCGTTGCTCGCCGTAAACCTTGATCCCGCTCTCCTCCCCGGGCACCGCCCGGAATCCGCCCTTGCCGTCGCCGGCCAGGAGCAAGCCGCGGCCCGCGTCGTGGCGCGATGTGTCGCCATCGAGGGCGAAGAAATTCTGGCTCAGGAAAACGTCCTCGTTGCCGTCGCCGTCAAAGTCGGCCACGCAAAGGCCGAACGCGGGGGAGAATTGCGCCTCGGCCGGCAGGGGCCGCGCCTCGAATCGGTCGCCCCGATTGAGGAACAAGGTGGTCTCGAACCACGAGGCCTCGAGCGCCTTGGCCTCGTTGAACTTTGGTCCCAGGATATCCTGGATGCCCGCGCGTCCAAACTCTTCGTAGCTGTTGAATCGTTCGGAAACCAGCGGCAGCGACCGTGCGACATTGGCGCTGGCCCACGGCACGTACTTTTTCAAGCCGTCGTCGAAATAACTCTCGAACGTGAATACGACGCCGTTGCCCATCCACTCGCCGAAATAGATGCGTTGCGGCTGCGCGCGGTGGCTTTGAAACCTTGTGTTGCGGCCCCAGTTGCCGGCGACAATGTCGAGCCGGCCGTCGCCGTCGAAGTCGCCGGTCGCGACGCTGTTCCACCAGCCGTTCAATTGGTTGAGAGTTGAGAGTGGAGAGTTGAGGGCGGAGACGGGGACGGGCCACTCGGTGAATCTGCCCCGTTCGCTGCGGAAGATCCTGACTGGGCCCCAATCGCAAGCGAGCACCAGCTCGGGGAGGCCGTCGCCGTCCAGATCGCTGAATACCGCGCCGCTCACCATGCCGGCGCGGGCGATGGCGCGGGTCGCTGCACGGTCGACGACGAAGTTGGTGCCAGTGCCGCGGAGCAACAACGAAAACGGCTCCTCCGGGTAGCGCGCCGGCATCGCACGGCCGCCGATGAACAAGTCGAGCACACCATCGCCGTCCCAATCGGCCATCGCCAGCGGGCCGGTGCTGCACTCCCAGGCTGGAAAATCTCCGCCGATGGCGCCACCCGCCGGGTCGTATTCCCGCACGCAGCCGCCCCGCGGCGCGGCATCCTCATAATTCGACGAGCCGGCCAGCAGCACGCGCCGGCCACCGGACTTCGCCCAGCCGAGAATCGTGGTCAGGTCGCGCGGTTCGGGCCTGTCGAACGGCGGCCCCGTCACGCGCTGAAAACCGCCCTTCCAGTCATTTCGGAACACCGCAATCCGGCCGTTGACGCCTGTGCCGACAGTCAAATCTTCCCAGCCGTCGCCATCCACATCGAACCAGCTCACGCCAGGACCGAGCTGGCTCAGTTTGCGTCCGAGCGTGGGCTGGCGGCTGAAGTCATCGAAGGCATCGTCGGTGTGGGTGTGGTTGAGGAGAGGACTGACGTCGGAAAACAGCGGCGTGTTGCGTGTTGCGTGTTGCGTGAATGGCTTCGCGGAGGCTTCATCGACTTCATAGAGGTAGTTTGGCTTTACGCCGCGGACGGTGCTGACGGCGCCATTGCGCCACGTCACCTCGATAGTCATCGGGCCGCCCGCCGCGCCGGCGGCGAACACCCGGACCGTGTCGTCGCTCGACAGATAGCGTCCGCCGCAGATCATTTCCTGGGCTTGCGAGGAGACCGCGCCGCCGAGCAGTTTGATCTTCGCGCCGATGCCACGCGTGTTGGGCGCGCGGCCCTTGAGCCGCACGGCGACGCGCGGGGCGGAGGATTCGTTGCGATAGAGGCCCGCGACGTCGTTGAAGGGAACGATGATGACGTCCAGATCGCCATCGTTATCGAGGTCCGCAAGGCACAGGCCGTGCGTAATGCCGACGTAATCGAAGCCCCACTGGCGCGCAGTGTCCTCGAACGTGAGGTCACCCCGATTGCGGAAGCACTGGGTGGAGGTGCGGAGCATCGGGTAATATTTTTTCTTCAGTTCGCGCTGCTCCTGGTCGGTGAGCCGGCGCTTGTCGCGCTCCCGGTGGATGGCGCTCACGGCGTCGGCGTGCAGCGAGTCGCGCTGGTGGCCGGTGGTGACGAGCACGTCCTCGAACCCATCGAGGTCCACGTCGAGGAAAACGGGCATCCACGACCATTCGGTGGCTTCGAGGCCTGCGTATTGCGCAATTTCGGCGTAAGTGCCGTCACCGCGGCCCAGGAAGAGGGTGTTGCGTTTGTATTGCGGGCGGTTGTCGATTTTGCCAACCGGCAGGAAGATCGGCAGCACGCCGCTGATCTGCGCCTTGCGGCTCACGTGATCGCGGCTCAACATGTCCACGACGAAGAAGTCGTCGATGCCGTCGCGGTTGATATCCGCGAAATCGATTCCCATCGAAAAGCGGCAGGTGTTGCGCACGGCCAGATTCGACATCGCGCGGAAACGCCCGCGGCCGTCATTGAGCCAGATGCGGTCGGGCGGAAAGAGATCGTTGCAGACGTAGAGGTCCGGCGCCCGGTCGCCGTTCATGTCGCGAAACATGACCGAGAGGCCGAAGTCGTACTCCGGCAGCAGGAGCGGCCTGCCTTCCTCGTCGAGAAACGAACCGCCCGTCCATGAGACCGGCTGGAAATGGCCGCGGCCGTCGTTGACGTAAAGCACGTCCGGCTCACCGCGCTCGCGCACGACATTGCCGGCGTCAACAAAGTAGCGGTTCGTCAGTTCGGGGGAGGTCAGCGGCACGCCATCGATGGCGATGAGCACCGGCTTGCCGTCCACGCGCTTCGTGTCGAAGCGGGCGTTTGGACGATCCTCAATCTTCGTCGTGGCGTAGTTGCAAACGTAGAGGTCCAGGTCGCCGTCCCCGTCGATGTCGGCGAGCGCCAGCGAAGTGCTACCGAACCTGCGGATGAGGCCGGAATCGGTTGACTCGGTGAACCTGCCCTTGCCGTCATTCAGGAACAACCGCGTTCCGCCGCCGAGCGAATTGACGAGCAAGTCCAGATCGCCGTCGCCGTCCACGTCGGCAAACGCAGCGCCGGTGGCGGGAGTGTTCGACACTGTCAGGCCCGCCGCGGCCGTTGCGTCCTCGAAGCGCCAGTTGCCCAGGTTGCGATACAACACACTGGGCCTCTCCATGCCGCAGAAAAACAGGTCGCACCAGCCGTCGCCGTCGACGTCGCCCGCGGCCACGCCGCTGCCGCCGGCGCGCAGGGAATTCTCGAGTTCCTTCTGCTCGGAGACGAAGTTGGTAAACGCGATGCCCGTCGCAGCCGGCGCGAGGCGTTGCAGAAACGTCCGGCCTCCGGCCGGCACCGCCAGCGCGCGGCTGCGGCAGCCCTCGCCCGCCAGCCAGTCCGCGGCGCGGGCGTGCGGGCCTGGCAAGGCGAAGCCCAGGGCCAAGGCGAGCGATGAGAGGCGGCGAATCATTTCGCGCCGACGATTCCCGCGGAAACGTCCACGGTCAACTCCCGACCGACGAGATAAGAAAAGAGACCGGGATTGCTCCCGGTCTCTCGTCGTGGTTCAGAATGTTACCGATTCGGAGAGGTTACGGAACATGATTGGGTTCGCATTCGATGCTATCGAGCATCTTTTGCGTCAGCGCGATGATTTCGTCGGCCAGCGCCGGATTTTCGTGGCCAATTTGCGCGCGGACCTTGTTCTGGAAGGCCTCCAACTGGTTGACGCCCGAGACGCAGTTGCCGCGGTCGAACGAGGCAATGGCCGCCTTGAGCGTGGCGATGAGCGGCCGCTTGTTGCGACGGCCGAGGTCGGCGTTGTTAACCTTATCGATCAGCACCTCGATGGCTTCGCCGGCGCTCAAGACTTCGACGGTGAGCGAGGCTGTCCGCGTGCAGCGGCCGTCATCCACCACAAGCGTGATGGCATGCTCGCCCAATTCGAAGCAGTTGGTGACGATGGCGCCCGAGGCAAACGGCACGCCGTCGGCCAGCCACAGGTAGGTCAGCGTATCGCCGTCGGGATCGGAGGACATCGAGCCGTCCAGCACCACGCAGGCATTGGAGTTATTGGCTGAGATGACGATGGTATTGGTTTGGTTGGGCCCGAGCTGGACGTTGGGCGAGGCCTTGGCCACCGCCGTGGGGCACTGGTTGCCATTGCACACGACCGTGACGGTGAAGCTGCACGAGGCCGCATTGCCCGTCCCATCCACCGCCCGGCACGTGACCGTCGTCGGGCCGCAC
>WNGA01006337.1_pt1 | contig 29917 bp, 28 predicted proteins | sample 5400061 | NCBI WGS metagenome assembly WNGA01 (sample SAMN13153366, study PRJNA577476) | soil metagenome | isolation source: 100 cm soil or saprolite under grassland replicate 2 | place: USA:California | collected 2016-06-15
GGAAGACTGCGACGACTGCGAGCGCATATTCGAGCGTGGCGAGCATGGCGAACTCCTAGGCGGCTTTCTTGATCGAGGTTTTCAGCGGTGCGTTGAGTCCCGAGGCGAGAAAGGCGGTGAGACGGTCTTCCAGCAGCCGCGCGTCGTGGCGGTCCTCGGGCTTGCAGCCGGCGATCAGCTGCACGGTGTCGGTCGCGGCGAGCGTGTAGGCGAGGGTGCCGAACATGAAATGCATGCGCCACACCAGCTCGTCGCGCGGCATGTGCGGCAGAGCGCGCTCGAGCGCGCTCTTATAGCGCTGCATCGTCGGCGCGTACATCTGGCCGATGAGAGCACGGACCGTCTTCGCCGGCTCGGTGTAAGTGCGCCCGAGGAGGCGAATGAAATTGCGCCCGCCGCCCTTCGCATCCTCGATCATGCGCAGGCTCGGGCCGATGAAGGCGCGGATGATCGCTTCGGGCGCGGGCGCGCGCGCTTCGAGCTCTTCGAGCGCGGCCATGCGCGCCAGGTTCATCGGGTCGAGGCGGCGGCGGAGAGGTGAGGAGCCGCATCGAGGTGCCGCCGAAGCCGTGCTGCATGAACAGCTCCTCGGCGGCGTCGAGGATGCGGGTGCGGGTTTCGTGCTGCGGTTTGATGGCGCGCAGGCTCATGACAGGATTTCCTGATTCAAACAAACGTTTGAATGTTAAGTGCCCACGGCCTTGGGGTCAAGCATTTTTGCGACAGCAACTAGGTTCGAGATGCCGCCTTTGTTCGCAAAGGTGAGTCTCGGAGATAAACGCCTCGGTGCTGACCGACCAAGGCGTGATTGAAATCGTGAAAGCCGAGCTGAGCTACGAAATGAACTACGGTGAGCTACCTCTGCCGATGAAGTTGATGAAAATTCCCGGGATCGGAAAAAAACCGCCGAACGCCTGCTGCTGGAGCTCAAGGGAAAAATCGCCGCGGCGGCAAGACCGCAGGGCGGCAGCACCTCGGATGTCGTAAATGCCCTGATCGGGCTCGGCTACAACGAAAAGGAAGCGCTCCTTGCTGTCAAAAGGCCTGCAGCCCGGCGTGGGTGTTGCCGAGGGAATACGCCCGGCCCTCAAAATTCCTGGCGAAAGGATAAATAGGCCCTAAAAGCCGCTGGATTGCGAAATACCCGGTTGCGATTTAGCAACACCCCGGGCGCGAACGAGCGATTTTGAGAAATAATTCCAATCCGTCGGAACTGGACCGCCGTAATTTAGCGTCGGTCCATCCAACAACTCAACGATCGGAGAACTGCGTGAACAAGAGCAAATCGACACTAGTTTTGGCTTTCGCCGCCGCCGCGGCATTCTCGGGGTCCGCGCTTGCCCAGTCCCAAGAGTTGGGCGCGTACGTGGGACTGTCCATCGGACAGTCGAAAGCGAATGATTTTGATTGCGCCGGCTTGGCCAGCTGCGACAAAGAAGACACGGCGTGGAAAATTTTGGGCGGCTATCAATTCAACCGCTATATCGCTGCCGAAGCGGCCTATACGAATCTTGGCAAGGTCAAGGCGGGCGATGATGCTGGTTCGTCCTTAGAGATCAAGGCGAACGCTTTGGAGCTCGTCGCCGTGGGGTCCTACCCGATCGGCACGTCCGGGTTTGCGCCGTACGGCAAGTTCGGAATCTACCGTGGCGAAGCGAAGACAAACGTCAACGTGGTCGGCCTTGGAAGCTTTAGCGCCAAGGAAACAACTACCGATTGGACCCTTGGCATCGGCGTGCGCTACGACGTCATGAGAAACTTCGCTGTGCGGGCCGAATGGCAACGCTACAACGGCCTCAACGGCGGCAACCTCGGCGGTGTTGAAATCGGCGACTCGGCGATCGACGTCATCAGCATCGGCGCTCTCTACAAGTTCTGAGCGCCTCCGAAGCAGGTGCGGCACAAGGGAAGGGCGGCTTCGGCCGCCCTTTTTCTTTGGCGCGCCCGGCAGGGCAAGGGTGTCGCGGGCGACTGCGAATCTGAAGGAAGCTGCAGGCAAAGCGCCGCGCAAGCATTGATTTTCCGGTTCATAGCCGCAGTCCCCCGCAGTGGAAGAAGATGGCGGTCTTGAAGTTCTCGAAGCTGCCTGCGGCCAAGGCGCGCATGGAATCGAACGCGCAGGTCGGGAAGATCGTGGTGCGGATCGCGGATTGAAGGCGGCGACGGTCGCGTATTGCTCTGCAGCTTTCCGTTAGGTGCATCTGCGGCAGGAGAGACAACGATTCCGAAGGTGGTGCCCTATGCCGATGGCGTCGGGTCGGACGCAATTCGGAAAGAGTGCGCCTGGGACAAGGATCTGAGCAAGCACATCGTCCGGTATTCCAAGAGAAAAACCGTGGTGATCGCAAAGGACCCGTCCATGGCTACCGGCAAGGTGCTGACATTGACCATCACCGAGGTCCACGCGATTGGCGGCGGCTGGTACACCGGCGCCAAATTTGCAGATCTTCAGGGCGAGCTTCGGGAAGGCGGGCAGCTTATCGGGTCGTTCAAGGCGGCCAGACAGACGACAAGCACCCATACCACGTGTGGCGCCCTGGATCGCGTGGGGAAAGCGCTCGGAAAGGATATTGCCGAATGGCTGAAGGCGCCGACCCTGGATGCGCGCCTTGGAGATGAAAAAGTAGTTGTTGCAGGGCTGACGTGATGGCGCGCCGTCACCGCTCCACCGGGATTCCCGCTTCCCTGATCACCCTGCCCCAGATGTCGACTCGCTCCCCTTCCACCGACTCTATCCGTCAAGCAACCCAGTTCTCGATTCTCAGTCCCTTCACCCGCCTAAACTCTTTTTCGTTGTTCGTGACAAGAGTCGCGCCTAGCGCCATGGCATGGGCGGCGATCAGCATGTCGTGGGCGCCGATGCGCTCGCCCCGGCGTTCCAGGCCGGTTCGCAGCCGTCCGTAGGCCTCGCGCGCAGAGTCCTGCAGCGGCAGTACGGAGAATTCGCGCAGAAACTTTCTGATCGCCTCGCTGTAGCCCCGGCCCTGGGCCCGCAATGCGCCGACTTCCAGCTCGAACGCCGTGACCACCGAAAGCGCCGCCTCCCCTCCGGCCGTCTGGGACAGGCGCTGAAAGACCGCCTCAGGGCGCTTGCGGATCACATACACGCAGGTATTGGTGTCGAGCAGATACATCAGCTCTTTGCCCGGCGCTTGCGCCCGCGTGCCGCGCTCTTGCGCCGCGCCGCGAAACCGTGCACGGCCCACCAGGCGGAATCGCGCTCCAGCTGAGGCTGCTCCGGGCGCTCGAAGCTTGGATCATCGGGCAAGGCCTGGAGGATGACCCGCAGCCGTTCTCCGAGGGGGCGTCGAGGTTTAGGGCGCAACAGGACCGCGCCGTCGGGCTTGCGTTCGATCAGCACTTCGTCGGTATCGAATCGGTACGCTTTGGGCAGCCGCACCGCCTGGCTGCGCCCCGTCATGAAGACCTTGGCTGAGTCCATGGCAGGCCCTTTCCTTCGATATATGGCAATGCCGTATATTCTCACACGCGCCCTTGCAGGACAAGAATCCCTTGCAACCCAGGGATTGTGCAGTCGCGCGGCGGTTAGAATCCGTCCCTCTTATGGCCACGCACGGGCACCACAGCGCCGCGCCCAGTCAGCCGCTGCGCGGCAACGAGTGGCGTGCGCTCGGCACGCTCGCGCCATACCTGCTGGAATACAAGTGGCGCGTAAGCATCGCGCTCGCCTGCCTGATCACGGCCAAGTTCACCAACGTGGCGGTGCCGCTCGTCATGAAGGAGGTGGTCGACAGCCTCGACCCGCAGCTGCAGGTGGTCGCGCTGCCGGTGGCGCTGCTCGCGATCTACGGCTGCCTGCGTTTCTCGACAACGCTGTTCGCCGAGCTGCGCGACGTGGTGTTCGTGCGCGTCACGCAGCGCGCGATCCGGCGCGTGGCGCTCGGCGTGTTCAGGCACCTGCACGGCCTGTCGCTGCGCTTCCACCTCGACCGCCAGACCGGCGGCATGACGCGCGACATCGAGCGCGGCACGCGAGGCATCTCGACCTTATTGTCCTATTTATTGTTTTCCATAATTCCGGTCATCCTGGAGTTCGCGCTGGTCGCTGCGGTGCTGCTCGCCAGGTTCGACTGGCGCTTCGCCGCGGTGACCTTCGGCGCGGTCACGCTGTACATCGCGTTCACCGTCAGCATCACCGAGTGGCGCATGGAGATCCGGCGCCGCGCCAACGAGCTCGACTCGCGCGCCAACGCCCGCGCCATCGACAGCCTGCTCAACTACGAGACGGTGAAGTACTTCGGCAACGAAGAGTTCGAGGCGCGCCGCTACGACGAGAACCTGAGGAAATACGAGGACGCGGCGACCAAGAACGAGGCCTCGCTCGGCCTGCTCAACATCGGGCAGAGCCTGATCATCGCCGCCGCGGTCACCGCGCTGATGCTGCTTGCTTCCGAGGGCGTGGTGCACAAGAGCTTCACCCTGGGCGACCTGGTGCTGGTGAACGGGCTGCTGATCCAGCTCTACATCCCGCTCAACTTCCTCGGCATGGTGTACCGCGAGATCAAGCAGGCGCTGCTCGACATGGACCGCATGTTCAGGCTGCTGTCGGAGAACCGCGAGGTCGAGGACCGGCCCGGCGCGCCCGATCTGCCCGCGGGACCCGCGACGGTCGAATTCAGGGGCGTGAATTTTTCCTACGAAAAAGAAAGAGCGATCCTGTTCGACGTCGGCTTCAGCATCCCGGCGGGCCAGCGCGTCGCGGTGGTCGGGCATTCGGGATCGGGCAAGTCGACCCTGGCGCGGCTGCTCTACCGTTTTTATGACGTTTCGAGCGGAGAAATTCTCGTCAACGATGTTTCCATAAGGGGCGTGAAGCAGTCGAGCGTGCGCGCGGCGATCGGCATCGTGCCGCAGGACACGGTGCTGTTCAACGACACCATCCTCTACAACATCCGCTACGGCAGGCCGGAAGCGAGCGACGCGGAAGTGATGGAAGCCGCACGCGCCGCCCACATTCACGACCTGATCGAAAGCCTGCCGAAAAAATATGAATCGATGGTCGGGGAGCGCGGACTGAAGCTCTCCGGCGGGGAGAAGCAGCGCGTCGCCATAGCGCGTGCGCTGCTGAAAAACCCGCGCATCCTGATCTTCGACGAAGCCACCTCGGCGCTCGATTCGCGCGCCGAAAAAGCCATCCAGGCCGAGCTCGAGCGCATCTCCATAGGCCGCACCACCCTCGTGATCGCGCACCGGCTCTCGACCGTGATGGACGCCGACCAGATCCTGGTGCTCAGCCACGGCCGCATCGTGGAGCGCGGAACTCATCGCCAACTCCTTGACGCGCAAGGCGAATACGCCCGCATGTGGGCGCTGCAGCAAGAGCGAGCCCGCGCCGAGGCGGAACTCGAAAAAACTGCCGCACTCTAGCCGCAGCCGACACCGGAACTAATTCACAGGGATTCTAGGAACTACTTCCTAGCCCATGATTTTGTTTGCGTTTTCTTACCGCTGTAGATTAAACTGCGACACATCCAATGCAGCGAAAATTGCATCCGCTCGAGGGCATCGTGGCAGTTTTTGCGCTGTTTTTCGTGCTCGCGCTCACCATCGGCTTCGCGCAGGCGCAGGAAGCGCGCGCGCAGAAGGCCGTTTACCTGCGCTCGTCTTCCGCGCTGGTGCAGGACGCGGCGACCGGCGAGATCGTGATCCACAAGAATGCCGACGCGGTGACGCCGATCGCCTCGATCACCAAGCTGATGACCGCGATGGTGATCCTCGACCGCGGCCTCGACCTCGACGCGCGCATTGTGCTGTCGCGCGAGGACGTCGACGCGAAGAAGGGCTCGCGCTCGCGGCTGCCCACCGGCGCCATCCTCACGCGCAACGAGCTGCTGCTGCTCGCGCTGATGGCCTCGGAGAACCGCGCCGCCGCCGCGCTCGGGCGCACCTATCCGGGCGGGCTCGAGGCGGTCGTCGCCGCGATGAACGCCAAGGCCGCGACGCTCGGCATGAGCGACAGCCATTTCGTCGATCCGACCGGGCTGTCGCGCCACAACGTCTCGAGCGCGCGCGACCTCGTCAAGCTGGTGCGCACGGCGCACGAGTACCCGCTGATCCGCGAATACTCGACGCACGAGCGCAGCAGCGTCGATGTCTACGGGCGGCCGATGTCGTTCCGCAACACCAATGGCCTGGTGCGCAGCTCGCAGTGGGATATCGGGCTGTCGAAAACCGGCTACATCAGCGAGGCGGGACGCTGCCTCGTGATGCGGGTGCATCTCGCTTCGAAGGACCTGATCGTGGTGCTGCTCAGCTCGTGGGGCAAGCAATCGCGGGTCGGCGACGCCAACCGCATCCGCAGGTGGCTCGAAACCCACGCCACGCTCGGCCGCACCAGCTAGCCGGCCAGGTCAATCGCCCGCCAAGGCGTGAAGCGCGAAGCGCGCCTCACGATCGGTCCACGCCTTTTTCGCCTTGAATCCCGCCCTCGCGGCCAGCGCGCGGAACTCTTGCGCCGCGTACTTGTAGGAATTCTCGGTGTGGATCGACTCGCCGCGCTGAAAGCCGAAGCTGTGCCCCCCGAGCCGCACGGTTTGCTTCTCCAGGGAAACCAGGTGCATCTCGATGCGGCCGAGCGCGGCGTTGTAGAAGGCGTAGTGCGAGAAGCGCTTCAGGTCGAAATCGCCGCCGAGCTCGCGGTTGATGCGCGCGAGCAGATTCAGATTGAAGGCCGCGGTCACGCCGCGCGCGTCGTTGTAGGCGGCGTGCAGCACGTTGGCGTCCTTTTTCAGGTCCGTTCCCACCAGCATGCGGCCCGCCTGGCCGCGGCTCCTCGCCAGGAAGGCGTGCGCCTCCTCGGGGGTCAGGTTGCCGATGGTCGATCCGGGAAAGTAGGCGACGCGCCGCCCGCGCGCGCCCGCCGGGATCTCGAGCGGGCGTGAAAAATCGCCGCGCACCGGCACGATGCGCAGCCAGGGAAACTCGCGCGCGAGCCGCGCGGCGGCCTGCTCGAGCGCGCTCGCCGAAATATCCACCGGCAGGTAAGCCTTCGGCCGCAGCGCGCGGATGAGCAGCCGGGATTTGTGGCTCGCGCCGCTGCCGTATTCGACCAGCTCGCAGCCGCGGCCCGCGAAGCGCGCGATCGCCGCCAGGTGCGCCCGGGTCAGCGCCAGCTCGGCGCGCGTCAGGTAATACTCGGGCAGGCGGCAGATGCGCTCGAACAGGCGGCTGCCCGCAGCGTCGTAGAAGTATTTCGGCGGCAGCGACTTCTGCGGCAGCGAAAGCCCCGCGATGACGTCCTCCAAAAAAATGGGGACAGACCCCATTTTTCTCATCTGCAATTGCGAAAAATGGGGTCTGTCCCCATTTTCAGTGCGCGCCGATCTTCGCCAGGGGCGGCTGATGGCCGATGTTCTGCGAGATGCGGTCCGCGGTTTCCTTGACCAGCGGTCCCCACTGCAGCTTCATGCGGTCGGCCGGGGTCGAGAGCGAGAGTGCGGCGACCAGCCTGCCGGCGTCGTCGCGGATGCCTGCGGCGACGCAGCGCACGCCGATCTCGGCCTCCTCGTTGTCGGTGGCCCAGCCCTGCTGTTGGATGCGCTCGAGGTCGCGCTCGAGCAGCACCAGCTGCGTGAGCGTGTTCTTCGTCTGCGGCGCGAGCCCGGTGCGCTTCGCGTAGTCGCGCAGCCGCGCGAAGCCTTCCTCGAGCAGAAACAGCTTGCCCGCGGCGGTGACGTGCAGCGGGGCGCGCGCGCCGATGACGTGCACCACGCGCATCGCCGAGCGGCCCGACGAGGTGCGCTCGACGTAGACGATCTGGTCGTCGTGGCGCACCGAGAGGTTCGCCGTCTCGCCGGTGTGCGAATGCAGCTCGCGCATCCTGGGCAGCGCCAGCTCGCGCACGCTGATGCGCGATTTCACCAGGTTGCCGAGCTCGAGCAGGCGCATGCCGAGACGGTAGCTTCCCGGCTCGACGCGGTCGACGATGCGGTCTGCGGACATCGACGACAGGATGCGGTGCGCGGTCGAGGGATGCAGCCCCGTGTACTGCGAGATCTGCTTCAGGCCGAGCGGCTCGGGATGCTGCGCCAGCACCTCGAGCAGCCGCAGCATGCGCTCGATCACCTGGATCGGGTTCTTCGGCTCGTCGCGGGGCGTGCTCATCCGAATCTCATCCGAGTTCGCATTGTAGAATGCCGCGCCATGCCGGTGGTGACCTGCATCGAGGACCTGCGCGAGATGGCGAAGAAGCGCGTCGCCCGGGCGATCTTCGATTACGTCGACTGCGGCTCGTACAGCGAGTTCACGCTGCGCGCCAACCGCGCCGACTTCGAAGCGATCGCGCTGCGCCAGCGCGTCGGCATCGACGTCGAGCGGCGCTCGACGCGCACCACGATGGCCGGCCAGGAAGCGGCGATGCCGGTGGCGCTCGCGCCGACCGGCCTCACCGGCCTCAACTGGGCGGACGGCGAGATGCTCGCGGCGCGCGCCGCCGAGCGCTTCGGCGTGCCGTTCACGCTTTCCACCATGTCGATCTGCTCGATCGAGGACGTGGCCGGCGCAGTAACCCGGCCGTTCTGGTTCCAGCTCTACGTGATGCGCGACCGCGGCTTCGCCGCCTCGCTCATCGAGCGCGCGAAGCTGGCGAAATGCTCCGCGCTGGTCCTGACGCTCGACCTGCAGATCCAGGGCCAGCGCCACCGCGACCTGAAGAACGGGCTCGCGGTTCCTCCGCGCCTTACGTTCGGCACCTTTCTCGATGTGCTGAGCAAGCCGTCGTGGGCGCTCAACGTCCTGCGGGGAAGACGCAAATCCTTCGGCAACCTCGAAGGGCGCATCCCCGACGCGAACAGCCTCACCACGCTCTCGCAGTGGATTGCCGGACAGTTCGATCCCACGCTGAGCTGGAAGGACGTGGAGTGGGTGAAAGACCGGTGGGGCGGCAAGCTCGTGCTCAAGGGCATCCTCGACGCCGAGGACGCGAAGATCGCCGCCTCCAGCGGCGCCGACGCCATCGTGGTGTCGAACCATGGCGGCAGGCAGCTCGACGGCACCATCTCGTCGATCCGCGCGCTTCCCGAGGTGGTCGACGCGGTGGGCGATCGCATGGAAGTCTGGCTCGACGGCGGCATCCGCAGCGGCCAGGACGTGCTGAAGGCGCTGGCGCTCGGCGCCCGCGCCACGATGATCGGCCGCGCCTTCCTCTACGGCCTGGGCGCGATGGGCGAGGCCGGCGTGACCCGCGCGCTCGAGATCATCCGCGCCGAGCTCGACGTCTCGATGGCGCTGTGCGGGCTGCGGGACGTCAAGGACGCGAGCCGCTCGATGCTGCGCGCGCTTTAGCCCGCAGGCCGAAGCGGCCCGGATGCAGGGCCCTTGAGAGCGAGCTTTCGAGCGGCGGCGGCTCGCCTTCGAGCTCGCTCGCAATCAGCTCGGCGGCGAGCGCCGCCCACACCAGTCCGCGCGAGCCGTAGGCGAACGCGCCGTAGACGCCCTCGGCGATCTTGCCGACCACCGGGAGGCGATCCGGCGTCACGGCGCGGAACGCGACCCGGCCTTGGAGATTTTTCAGCGTTGCATCGAACGGGATGATGTTCGCGAGGCGCTGCAGGTTGCCGGCGTGGCTGTCCTCGCGCGTCGCAGTGTCCTCGTCTTCCAGGTCATAGCTCGCGCCGACCACGCACAGGCCCTCGACCGGTGGCAGCACCATGCCGCCGCGCAGCACCACGACGCGCGGCGCCTCGATGCTCTCCGCCGGCACGTGAGTGAGCTGGCCGCGCACACGACGCAGCCTGAGGTGGGGCACCGCGAGGAGCTTCGGTGCATCGAACGAGTTGGCGAGGATGACGACCGCCGCTTCTGGTATTGAATCAACTTCAAATCCGTAACGAACGTGAAGGCGACTGCCACAAGCCTCGAGCTGCGCCCGGACCAGCGTCTGCGGCCGGATCCATCCCGCCTCCGGGAACCACAGCCCGCCCGCCGCGACCGGCGCGCCGGCGTGCGCCGCGGCTTCCTCGCGCGTCACGAGCTGTGCGTATTCGGGCGGCAGGCCCAGGACGGATTTCTGCTGCGAAGCCGCTTCCTCGTCGTTGCGTGCCAATTGCAGCACGCCACAGCGATCCCATTTCGGTTTCTCGAGGAGAGACCATCTAAAAATGGAATACAGGAACCCCGCACGCGTCAGGCGCGCGAACACGCTGTCGTCAGGTGTGACGATGGGATGGAAGGCCCCGGCATGGTTGCCCGAAGCTTCCTGAGCCGGGCCGGCGCGCCGCTCGATCAGCTCGACTTCCCAGCCTCGCGCACACAGGCGCTCGCATACCGCGGCGCCCGCGAGGCCGGCGCCGACGACGATGGCCTTTCGCCCTTTCGGTCCTGCCGATGAATTGCCTTTCAGAATCCGGGCGACGAGCATCTCCCTCTTGTCGCCGAACCCTTTCTGCTTCTCGACCGCGAAACCGGTTGCCTCGAGGGCGTGGCGCACGCTCGAGGCGACGCTCCAGGTGGCGGCGGTCGCGCCGGTCGCGGCGAGGCGCGACACCGCGCGCATCAGCGCCGGCGACCACATCTCGGGGTTCTTCGCCGGGGAGAAGCCGTCGAGGTAGATCGCGTCTGCGGCAAGCCGCAGCTCGCGCAGCAGCTTGATGTCGGCGAAGAACAGCGTCAGCACCACCTTGGCCTCGTCGAGCTCGATGCGGTGCCCGCCCGGCACCAGCATCGGCCACAGCGCGTGCAGCCCCGCTGCTTCATCTTTCAACTCAGGATACTTTTCATGCAAGACCTTCAGGTCGTTCAGCGTGAACGGATGCTTCTCGACCGAGACGTAGTGCAGGCGCGCCGGGCGCGCGGGGTCGCGCCGCCACGCCTGCCAGGTGGCGAGGAAATTGAGGCCGAAGCCGAAGCCGGTCTCGAGGATGACGAAGCGCTCTCGTCCGGCCCAGCGCTGCGGCAGACCGTTGCCCCGCAAAAAGACATGCTGCGCCTGCCCCAGGCCGCCGGCGGCGCTGTGGTAGACGTCGCCGAACGCCTCCGAATAGGGAATGCCGTCCTGGAATCCCAACCGGGCCGGAAGCAGCGGCGCGGGCATCCCCTAAAGTATCATTGGCGGTCTCTGCCGGAGCCCGCCCGATGAACAAGCCCGCCGAGTTGAAGCTCGACACCGTCCCCGTCTGGATCAACGGCAAGGCGCTGGTGCCTTCCGGAAGGTTCGGCGAGGTCTACAATCCCGCGACCGGCCAGGTCACGAAGAAAGTGGTTTTCTCGGATGCAAGCCTGGTCGATGCGGCGGTCAAGGCCGCGGCCGCCGCTTTTCCCGAGTGGCGCGATACGCCTGCGCTGCGTCGAGCGCGGGTGATGCAGAAGTTTCTGGATTTGCTCAACAAAAATCAAAAAGCATTGGCTGCGATCGTCTCGGAAGAGCACGGCAAGACGCTGCCGGATGCCATCGGCTCGGTGCAGCGCGGCATCGAGGTGGTCGAGTTCGCCTGCGGCATCCCGCACCTCCTCAAGGGCGAGTACTCGGAGAACGTCGGCACGCAGGTCGACACCCACACCATCCGCCAGCCGGTCGGCGTGTGCGCAGGCATCACGCCGTTCAATTTCCCGGTGATGGTGCCGCTGTGGATGTTCCCGATGGCGATCGCCTGCGGCAACAGCTTCATCCTCAAGCCCTCGGAGAAGGTGCCCTCGGCGTCGGTCCGCATGGCCGCACTCTTCAAGGAAGCGGGCCTCCCGGACGGCGTGCTGAACGTGGTCCACGGCGACAAGGTTGCCGTCGACTCTCTATTACTTCATGAAGGTGTAAAAGCGGTCTCCTTCGTCGGCTCGACCCCGATCGCGAAATACATCTACGAGACCTGCGCGAAGACCGGCAAGCGCGTGCAGGCGCTCGGCGGCGCGAAGAACCACGCCGTGGTGCTGCCCGACGCCGACCTCGAGTTCGCCGCCGATGCGCTGATCGGCGCCGCCTACGGCTCGGCGGGCGAGCGCTGCATGGCGATCAGCGCGGTGGTCGCGGTAGGCGCGGCAGCAGACCCTCTGGTTCGCTTACTTGAGAAAAAAGCAAAAGCAATCAAGCTCGGCGTGGACATGGGCCCGCTGGTGACCGGGCAGCACAGAGAAAAAGTAGCTTCCTATATCGAGAAGGGAGTGAAGGAAGGCGCCAAACTGGTCGTCGACGCACGCGCGCAGCAGGTGCCTAAGGAAGGCTTCTACCTTGGCACCTCGCTCTTCGACCACGTCACGCCCGACATGGAGATCTACAAGCACGAGATCTTCGGGCCGGTCCTGATTGTTTTGAGAGTAAAAACTTTCGAAGAGGCGATCGGGCTGGTGAACCGCAACCCGTACGCCAATGGCACCGCCATCTTCACCGAGTCGGGCGGCGCGGCGCGGCGCTTCGCCGCCGAGATCCAGGTCGGCATGGTCGGCATCAATGTGCCGATCCCGGTGCCGGTCGCCTTCTATTCGTTCGGCGGCTGGAAGAGCTCGCTGTTCGGCGACCTCCACGTGCACGGCACCGAGGCAGTCAAGTTCTATACGCGGACGAAAGCGGTCACCACGCGCTGGCCGCACCAGGACACGCCCGCGCCCGGCTTCAACATGCCTACACTGGGGTAGAGATGAAGTATTTCTGGGTTGTTGCAGCACTCGCTTTTCAGGGGACAGTGCTCGCGCAGGACTATCCGAGTAAAGCGATACGGCTGATCATTCCGCTGACGCCGGGCTCGGGCGCCGACATCGCCGGGCGCATCGTCGCGCATCGCATGAACGAGGCGTGGAAGCAGCCGGTGATCGTGGAGAACCGCCCCGGCGCCGGCGGCCAGATCGGCACCTCGGCGGTGATCAAGTCAGAGCCCGACGGCTATACGTTGCTGGTGCAGTCCTCCTCGCACGCCGCGAACCCGGCGATCTACAAGTCGCTGCCCTACGACCCGCAGAAGGACATGATCGACGTCGCGATCCTCGGCAAGACGCCCTACGTGATGGTCACCGCGGCAAGCGGTCCTTTCAAAAACTTGAAAATATTGATCGAAACCGCAAAGGCGCGGCCCGGCGAAATCCCGTTTGCCTCGGCGGGCATCGGCACCTCGACGCACCTCGCCGCCGAGTACGTGATCGACCTCGCCGGCATCAAGATGCTGCACGTGCCGTTCAAGGGCTCGCCCGACGCGATGCAGGACGTGCTCGGCGGCCGCACCGCGTTCTACATGGCGCCGATCAACGCCGGCATGAACCTGGTGAAGGACGGCAAGCTCACCGCGCTCGGCGTCTCCACACGCACCCGCGCCGATGTGCTGCCCGGGGTGCCGACGATCGCCGAGCAGGGGCTGCCCGCCTACGACATGACGCTGTGGTTCGGCATGTGGGCTCCCGCCGGCACGCCTTCCGCGGTGGTGCAGAAGCTCAACGCCCAGGTGAACGCGATCGTGCAGCAGCCCGAGGTGCGCGAGCAGTTCGCCAAGCTCGGCATCCAGCCGGTGCCGATGAAGACAGACGAGTTCGCGAGGTTCGTGCGCGACGAGATCGCGGTGTACCGGCGCATCGTGCAGCAGGCCAACATTCAGCCTCAGTAGGGATCGACCGGTGAAAAAACTTCCGTCGCTTTTCGTTTTGCTGATCGCGGCCTGCGCCACGCCGGGAGGTGGCGCCGGCACGGTCGAGCGCATGTACGTCATCGACTGCGGCGAGAACCGCACCAGCGACGTCTCGCGCTGGACGCCCGGGGTGAACGTCGGCAAGCCGGGCGCGTTCAGCAACCACTGCTACCTGATCCGCCACGCCAAGGGCTGGATGCTCTGGGACAGCGGCAACCCTGACCGGCTCGCCGCGCTGCCCAACGGCCTCACCAACCCGGCCGGCACCATCACCGCGTTCATGCGCAAGCCGCTCGCCGAGTCGCTGATGGAGATCGGCGTCGCGCCCGGCGACATCCAGCACTTCGCCATGTCGCATTCGCACGGCGACCATTCGGGCAACGCGAACCTGTTCGCCGCCTCGACGCTCTACATGCAGGGCGCGGAATACGACGCGGTATTCGGCCCCGAGCCGCAGAAATACAACTTCATCGCGGCGAACTTCGAGAAGCTGCGCGGCGCGAAGACCGTGAAGCTGAATGGCGACTACGACGTGTTCGGCGACGGCTCGGTGGTGATCAAGCCGACGCCGGGCCACACCCCGGGGCACCAGTCGCTGCTGGTGCGGCTGCCGAAGACCGGCCCGGTGCTGCTCTCGGGCGACATGGTGCATCTGATGTACAGCTGGAACAACCGCGTCGTGCCGTCGTTCAACTTCGACGTCGCGCAGAGCGGGCGCACGATCGACGAGATGAAGGCTTATGTCGAGAAAACGGGCGCCAAGCTCTGGATCAACCACGACCGCGAGCAGAGCGCCTCGATTCCCAAGGCGCCGGCGTACGTCGAATGAACTCGGTGATGATCGCTTTCAGCCTGGTGCTCGGTACCGCAACGCCGGGAGGCGGATTTCCGGTCTACGGCGCGGCCTTTGCCGAGATGGTGAACGCGCAGGAGCCGCGGCTGCGCATCGAGACGCGCAACACCAAGGGCAGCGCCGAGAACGTGCCGCTGCTCGAGGCCGGGCAGCTCGACCTCGCGCTGGTGGCGGGCGAATTCGCAGCCGCGGCGCTCGCCAGGCCGGATACGCCGCATCGCATCGTCGCCGCCATGTACTCCTCGCCCGGCATGTTCATCGTGCGCGGCGACAGCCCTTACCGCACCATCGCCGACCTGAAGGGCAAGACCGTGGTGCTCGGCACGCAGGGCTCGGGGATCACGCTGCTCGGCCGCTCGGTGCTGCAGGCGTTGGAAGTTCCCGTGACTGGAATCACTCTGGAGAAAGCGGCGGACGGGCCGCCGATGCTGCTCGATGGGCGCGCGGCGGCGCTCTGGGGCGCGGGCGTGGGCTGGCCGGCGTTCACCGCGCTGGCGAAATCGGGCGGCCGCTTCATCGCGCCCGATGGCGCTGAAATAAGAACGATCCTGCTGAAGAACCCGGCATGGCAGGCGGTGACGCTGCCTGCGCGCAGCTATCCGGGGCAGGATGCGGCGCTGCCCTCGGTAGGCTCGTGGAGCTATGTGTTCGCCAAGCCCGGCCTGTCGGACGACGCGGCTTACTTGCTCGCGCGGGCGATCCACCGCGCCGAGGCGCCGCTCGCGGCGCGGCTCGACCAGGCGCGCGAGACCACCCTGGCGAACACGCTCGCCGCGGCACCGCGCCCCGAGCTGCTGCATCCGGGCGTGCGCAAGTATCTGGCGGAAATCGGCCTGCTGCGTTGAAGCTCGCCGATCTCGGCGGCGCGCGCATCGCCTACCAGGATTCGGGCGGAAGTGGGGCGGCGGTGGTGTTCATGCACCCGGCCTCGTGCGATAGCCGCATCTGGGAGCACCAGGCGCCGGCGATCACCGCCGCGGGCCTGCGCTTCATCGCGTGGGATCGGCGTGGCTACGGCGGCTCGGATGCGCTGCCGGGCACCGCCGCGGATGACCTCGAAGCGTTGCGGGCGCATCTCGGCATCGAGCGCTTCCATCTCGTAGGCACGGCGGCGGGCGGCATCGTCGCCACGGATTACGCGCTGTCGTTCCCGCGGCGGCTGCGCAGCCTGGTGATCGCCAACAGCATCGTCGGCGTGCAAGACCCCGACTATCTCGAGCTCGGCCGCAGGCTGCGGCCTTCACCGCAGTTCGAAGCGCTGCCCGCCGAATTCCGCGAGCTCGGTCCTGCGTACCGCGCGGCGAATCCGGAAGGCATGCTGCGCTGGATGGCGCTGGTGCAGCCGCGTCCGCCCGAGCAAAAAATGCGCAACCGCATCACGTTTGCCCTGCTGGAGACGATCAGGCTGCCGACGCTGCTCCTCACCGGCGATGCCGACCTCTACACCCCGCCGCCGGTATTGAAGCTCTTCAAGGATCGAATCAGGAACTCGAAGTCCATGGTGATCGCGCAATGCGGGCACTCCGCCTACTGGGAGCAGCCCGAGGTTTTCAATCGGGCGGTGCTCGCCTTTATCGGCAAGCACTAGGCGTCAACCCGGAAAAATCGGGCTCTGACCCCGATTTTTGGTTTAGTGAAGGTGAGGTTTCTTCAGGAAATCGCTGCGATCGGCTGAGCGCGGCTTGAGCTCGCTGATGGTGCCGTTGCGCGCGATCTTGAGCGGCACCTCGGTGCCGGCGGGTCCGAGCTTCCAGATCGTGCGCCACAGGCCGGCGAGGCTCGAGGGCTTGTGGCCCGCGATCTCGAGCACGGCGTCGCCCACCTTGAGGCCGGCGCGCTCGGCGGGGCCGCCGGGGGCGAGGCCGGCGACGATCAGGCGCGCGCCGGCTTCGGTGGTGTACATGCCGAGCCACGGGCGCGGCGCGCGGTTCGGCCGCCCGAGCTTCATCATATCGTCGAGGATCGGCTCGAGCAGATCGATCGGCACGATCATGTTGCCCTGGATGGTGCCGGCATCGATCTTCTCCTGCACCAGCAGCGAGCCGATGCCGGCGAGGCGCCCGTCGGCGCCGATCAGCGCCGAGCCGCCCCATTGCGGGTGGGCGGGCGCGGTGAACACCGCCTCGTCGAGCACGTATTCCCAGTAGCCGGCGAACTCGCGCTTCGCGAATACGCTCGCCTTGAGGGCGCGCGCGCGGCCGCCGTGGCCCGCGACCACCACGTTCTCGCCGACCTGGCAGGAGGCGGCGCTGCCGCGCTCGATCGCCGCCACCCCGAGCTTGCCGAGCGGCTGCACCAGCCCGAAGCCGGTCGCCTGGTCGTAGCCCACCGGGAAGCCGCCGAGCACCGCGCCCTTGTTCGTCGTCAGCCAGATGGTGCTCGCCTCGGTGATCAGGTAGCCGATGGTGAGCACCAGGCCGTCGTCGCGGATCACCACGCCGTTGCCCGCGCGCTCGGTGCCGAGCAGCGGGGCGGTGAACGCGTCCTCGGGAATCTCGGCGCGCAGCTGCACCACGGCGTCGAGCGCGCGGTCGAGCTCGAAGCGCCAGTCTTCGGGCCGCGGGCGCATCTCCGCGGGGAACGTCCAGTCCTGCTCTTTAGCCATGCATCGGGACCCGGCCCCGATTTTATTCCTTCACAGGCGATCGCCGCTCGCGGCGTCGAACAGGTGGGCGTGCCGCGCCTGCGGTACGAGGTAGATCCGGTCTCCCGGCCCGTTGCCGGCCCGCCCGTGCGTCACGAGGGTGAAAGTCTGGTCCTGCACCTTCACCAGGAACTCGGTTTCAGCGCCCATCGGCTCCACCACCAGCACTTCCGCGGCGACGCCGCTGCCGGAGAGCTCGAGGTGCTCGGGCCGGATGCCGTATTTCACTTTCCTGCCGTCGGATCCGGCCGGCACCGATGCCGCAGGCCACTGGGAAAGTGAAATACGGTCGTAGAGCTCGAGCGGCTCGCCGAGCTGCTCGATCCTGCCGTCGTTCATCACGGCGATGCGGTCGGCCATGGTCATCGCCTCGACCTGGTCGTGCGTCACGTACACCGTGGTGGTCTTGAGGCGCTGGTGCAGCGCCTTGATCTCGGCGCGCATCGCGACCCGCAGCTTGGCGTCGAGGTTGGAGAGCGGCTCGTCGAACAGGAACACCTTGGGGTCGCGCACGATGGCGCGGCCCATCGCCACGCGCTGGCGCTGGCCGCCCGAGAGCTCGCGCGGGTGGCGGTCGAGGAAGGGCTGCAGGTTGAGGATCTGAGCCGCCCGGGCGACCCCCTCGTCGATGCGCTTGCGGTTTTCCTTTCGCAGCTTGAGAGAGAAGCCCATGTTGTCGCGCACCGTCATGTGCGGGTAGAGCGCGTAGCTCTGGAACACCATGGCGATGTCGCGGTCCTTGGACTCGACGTCGTTCACCACGCGGCCGTCGATGGCGATGCTGCCCGCGGTGATGTCCTCGAGGCCGGCGAGCATGCGCAGCAGCGTCGACTTGCCGCAGCCCGAAGGGCCGACCAGCACCATGAACTCGCCGTCCGCGATGTCGAGCGAAATTCCATGCAGCACCCGGGTTTTGCCGAAAGCCTTTTTTACGGCGTGGAAAGAGACGGCAGCCATCAGGCTTTGACCGCACCGCTGGTGAGCCCGGCCACCATGTAGCGGCGGAAGGCGTAGTAGATCGCCGCCGGCGGCAGGGCGAACACCAGCCCGGTCGCCATCAGCAGCTCCCACGGCGAATCGTCGGCGGCGATGAAGTGCCCCAGCGCCACCGCCAGCGTGATGGTGCGCTCGTGCGACAGCAGCAGGTAGGCGTAGAGGTATTCGTTCCAGGCGAGGAGCAGCGCGTAGGTGCCGATCGCGACCAGCGAGGGCGCCATCAGCGGCAGGTAGACCAGGCGGAAGAGCTGCGGCGGCGTCGCGCCGTCGATGCGCGCCGCCTCGTCGAGCTCGAACGGCAGCTTGTCGGAGGCCTGCTTCAGCACCCAGATGGCGTAAGGCGCGGCGAGCGTCACCATCGCGAGCACCAGCGACCAGCGGCTGTTCAGCAGGCCGTAGGCGCCCATCGCCTTGTACATCGGGATGGCGAGAAACGCGGCCGGGATGAAGTAGGTGAACAGCGCCAGGTTCATCACCGCGCGCCCGCCTCTCACCTTCAGCCGGCTGATGGCGAACGCGGCGCACGAGGCGATGACGAGCGTGATCACCCCGGCCGCGACCGCGATCCACAGCGAGTTCCAGATCTGCACCCAGAAATTGTGCAGGTAGAAGTGCTCCTGGTAGGCGATGGTGCCGAAGTTGCGCAGCGTCGGCTTGTCCGGCCACAGCGTGCCCGAAAACGCCGAATCCTTCGAGGAAATGGAGAACAGGAAGATGTGATAGATCGGCAGCAGCGTCCAGAGCAGGATCGGGATCGCCAGCAGGAGCAGGACGGCTTCTTTCGAAGACTTTCTCATTCTGCAGGACGCGAAAGGTTCTTCATCATGAAATACACCAGCGGCAGCACCAGCGGCAGCGCGCAGACGATGGTCGCCATCGCCATGTCGACCTGGTCGAGGCGGATGTAGCGGATGCCGAGCGTCGCCAGCACGTGCGTGAGATCCGCCGGCCCGCCGCCGGTCAGCAGGTAGACGCTGTTGAAGTCGCCGAGCGTCCAGATCATCGACAGGATGGTGGAGGTCAGATACAGGGTGCGCAAAGACGGCCAGGTGACGTATTTGAACCTCTGCCAGGCCGTGGCGCCGTCGACGCCCGCCGCCTCGTACTGCTCGCGGGGGATGGCGAGGCGCCCGGCGATCAGGATCAGCGTCCAGAACGGCAGCGACTTCCAGATGTGCGTCAGCATCGCCAGGCCGAGGCCGATGCGCGGGTCGTTCAGCCAGTTGGGCCCCTCCGCTGCAGTGAGCTTGAAGATGAGCGAATTGATCACGCCCCACTCCGGGTTGAACATGAAGCGGATCGAGAAGATGGTCGGGATCGAAGGCACCGCCCAGGGCAGCAGGAAAATCACCGAAAGCCAGCGGATCCACGTGCGCTCGTGCACGAAGAAGCCCGACAGCCACATCGCCATGACGAATTTCAGATTGACCGCGATCAATAGAAACAAGACCGTGTTGACCGCGGTGCGGAAGAAGATCGGGTCGTTGAACAGCTTGACGTAACTCTCGGGGTGGCGCGCGAGCCACAGCCCGTAGCTCACCGGGTAGAGCACGAACGCGAGGAACACCAGCACGTAGGGAGCGACGAGGATCGCCCCCCAGACCTGCCACGAGTTCATGCGCCGCGCCGGCGGCGCGGCGGGAACGTGAGGGATCGCGATCGAGGACATGCGACTCAGAGCGAAGTGTGCGCCTTTGCCCCCCTGACAAGGGGGGTGGCGCGCAGCGCCGGGGGGTTCTGGTTTTCCATCTCTAAAACCAACCCCCCGCTCGCTTTGCTCGCGACCCCCTTGGGGTCAAACCCTCAGCCCGCGACTTCCTTGATGCGGGCGATCATTTCATCCACCGCCTTCTCCACCGGCCACTTGTCGGTGACGACGCGGTTCATCGCCTTGGCCCACACGTTCTCGTTGTTGAGGATGGTGAATTTCCAGTTCTTGGTGAACTCGAAAGTCACCGTGCCCGCCGAGAACTGGTCGTGCACGATCTTGCGGTGCGGGTCGTCGGTCCAGAACTTGCTCGCCGCACCGGTCTTGGTCACCGGGTACCAGCGGCCGAGCGCGCCCTCGACGTACGGCGTCAGGTTCTCGTCCTGCATCAGGAACGCCACGAGCTCCTTGCCGCGCTTCTTGTTCTTGGCGCTCTCGAACACCACCCCGACCTTGACGGCGGCGCGGTACTGCATCGGCTTGCCGTCGGGCTTGTTGGGGAAGCCGGCGGTGGCGATCAGCTCGTAGTAGTTCTTCTTCGCCTCGGCTCTTTGCTCGGGCGTGAGCTTGTCGTTGCTGATGTCGTCGAGCCACTTCGCGGCGATCGAGATGGTCGCGTTGTGCGTCATCATGATCGTCTTGTTGTGGAAGTTGACGTTGTTGTCCGGGTCCTTCCAGTTGATGGCCGAAGGCGGCGTGCAGCCCTTGCCGATGGTCTCGGTGTAGTCGCGCACCGCGTTGATCAGGCCCTGGCGGTTCTGCTTCTGGTCGGCGATCACCTTGCCGTTGTCGTCCACCAGCTTGACGTTATAGGCATCCGCGTAGGTGAGGAACGAGTAGAACGAGTCGGAGGAATCGACGCCCATCGGGCTGCCGACCGAGTAGACGCGCTTGCCGGTCTTCTTGCGGTAGCCCTCCTGCGCCGGGCCGCACCAGAAGTCGAAGTAGGCCTTCCAGGTCTTCGGGATGTCCGACTCCTTGAAGCCGGCGTCGGCCAGCATGTCCTTCCAGTACTGGATGTGCATCGTCTGCCGCTTCACCGGGAAGGCGTAATAGGCGCGCTTCTTGGTCTTGTCGTTGTACATGAACGTCGTCTCGAGCGTGTTCGGCAGGAACCTGCCCTTCATCGGCGTGAGGATGTCCGACAGGTCCGCGAGCCGGCCCTCGTAGGCCCACTTGCCCGCGACCTGGAAGTCGAACACGTCGCCGTACACCACGTCGGGCGGCGAGCCGGCGTCGAGCGCGGCGACCGTCTTCGGGATCATTTCCTGCGGCGCGTAGCGCGACAGATCGACGTTCACCCCGGTCTTCTTCTGGAACTTGTCGATCAACGCGTCGACCGCCTTGTCCTCCGCCGGGTAGAACCCCTTGGCGAAGTAGACCACGATCGATTCCTGCGCCGCCGCGGGCCAGGCAAAGGCGAGAAACAGCAGTGCTGCAGCAAGCTTTCTGAAAGACACGATGGAGGGCCTCCTCTAGGTTTCCAGTTGTATGATAACCGACGAATTCTATTTCTTGGCTTTCTTCCAGGCCTCGAACTCGGCGCGGGTCTGCGGGCTCGGCGGGTACAGGCCGAAGATGCTGCGGCCCTGCTTGACTTGCGCCTCGACCCAGTCCTCGAACTCGGTCTGCCTTGCGGCTTCCTCCGCCACCTCGTTGGCGATCGCTGCCGGGATCACCACCACGCCCTCGGCGTCGCCGACCACGATGTCGCCGGGGTAGACCGCCACCCCGCCGCAGCCGATCGGCACCTGGCTGTCGATGGCGTGGTGGCGCACCAGGTTGAGCGGCGCCGAGCGCGCGCCGCAGTATGCCGGCCAGGCGAGCCGCTCGATGGTCGGCGAATCGCGCAGCCCGCCGTCGGTGACCACGCCCGCCACGCCGCGCACCATCAGGCGCGTCATCAGGATGTCGCCGCCGGTCGCCGCCGAGGCGTCACGCCTCGCGTCCATCACCAGCACCTGCCCCGGGGGGCAGGCCTCGATCGCTTCGCGCTGCGGGTGGCCGCGGCCCTCGAACGCGCCGAGCTGGTCGAGATCCTCGCGCGCCGGAATATAACGAAGGGTAAAGGCTTCGCCGACCATCCTAGGACTTTCTTTATTTAAGAGAAATACCCCCTGGATGAAAGTGTTGCGGAACCCGCGCTTGAACAGCACGGTCGTAAGGGTCGCGGCCGAAACTTTCTTCAGTGCTGCGCGGCTGTCAGAAGACAAGCTTGTCATGTGCTAAGATTCCAACTGGTTGTCTAGTTGTAACGGAGGGTTCGTGACCACGGTCGGGTCGTTTGAAGCGAAGACCAAGCTAGCTGAGCTGCTCGATAAAGTCGAGGCGGGCGAGACCGTGACGATCACCCGCCGCGGCAGGGCGGTCGCAAAGCTCGTTCCGGCGGTCGCCGACGAGATGGAGCGGGCTCGCCGGCGCGCGCTGATCGACGAAATCAAGCGCAAGCGCGCTGCTTGGGATAGAGGCGCCAAGCCCGGTTCAACCATTCCCGAGCTGATCAAGGCCGGCCGACGCTACTGATGGCGGTCGTGTTCGACTGTTCGGTGACGCTCGCCTGGTTCCTCAGGGATGAGCGCACGGCTTTCACCGACACGGCGTTCGAGCTGCTGGAGACCGCCGAATGCTGGGTACCGTTCCTCTGGCGGCTCGAATTCCCGAATGCGCTGCTGTTCGCGGAGAGAAAAAAGCGCGTCGGCCGGGAGCAGCGGCTGGAAATGCTCGACAACGCCGCTCAGCTGTTCCTGCGGACCGATCATGCCTTGCCAGACATCCGGTCGCTGAGCGCGCTTGCCGACCGGCGCGGGCTGACCGTCTATGACGCGTCTTACCTGGAGCTCGCCGTGCGCTCCGGGTTCGATCTCATCACGCTCGACCGGGACCTCGCGGACGCGGCGGCCGCGGAGGGCGTTGCGGTGCACTCGCCCGGCCGCTCGACGGCCGCCCAGGTGCGCCGGCGCTACGCTGCGCGGGTGGCGTGAGGCGGCGGGGACTACAATATCTAGTGGATGAAGCGATAAACTGAACTAAATACATGGCCAAGCAGGCGGTCTACGACGCATCGGCGATCCAGGCGCTGAAGGGCCTGGAGCCGGTGCGCCGCATGCCGGGCATGTACACCCACACCGTGCACCCGCTGCATCTGGTGCAGGAGGCGATCGACAACGCGGTCGACGAGGCGCTCTCGGGCTTCGGCAAGCGCATCACGGTGTCGGTGCGCAAGGACGGCTCGGTCGAGATCGACGACCAGGGCCGCGGCATCCCGGTCGACCTGCACAAGGAAGAGGGAAAGCCCGCGGTCGAAGTCGCCTTCACCATGCTGCACGCCGGCGGCAAGTTCTCGCGCTCGGGCGACGGCGTCTACCACATCTCCGGCGGCCTGCACGGCGTCGGCGTCGCGGTTTCGAATGCGCTGTCGAAGAGATGCGAGGTCACGGTTTTTCGAGACGCTCAGAAGCACACGATTGTTTTCGAAGGTGGCGAATTAAAGAGCAAGCTGAAAAGCGAGAAGAGCAGGGACAAGCGCAGCGGCACGGTGGTGCGCCTGTGGCCGGATCCGAAGTACTTCGACTCGCCCAACATTCCGATGAACGAGCTGGAGCACCTGGTGCGCTCGAAGGCGTATCTGCTGCCGGGCTTGACGATGGTTTTGGAAGTCGAATCCAAGCCTTCTAAAACCTGGAGGTATGAGCGCGGCATGGCGCAGTACTTCGACTTCATGCTGCAGGGAAGGGAGCTGATCGCGCCGCTTTTCGCGGGGGAAAGGTTTTTCGATGAAAAGGCGACAAGAGAAATTGCCGACGTAGAGCCGGGCGAGGGCGCTGCATGGGCGATCGGCTGGGTGGCCGACGGCGAGGTCTTCGCCGACAGCCACGTCAACCTGATCCCGACGCGCTCGGGCGGCACGCACGAGGCGGGCTTCCGCTCCGGCATCTTCGATGCGCTCGCCGCGTTCATGGACACCCGGCAGCTCTCGCCCAAGGGCGTGAAGCTGATCCCCGACGACCTGTGGGGCCGCGCCTGCTTCACGCTTTCGGCGCGCATCGTGCGCACGCAGTTCCACGGCCAGACCAAGGAGAAGCTCACCACGCGCCATGCCGCGAAGCTGCTCGAGATGTGCGTGCGCGACGCCTTCGAGCTGTGGCTGAACGAGCACCCCGACGAGGGCAGGAAGATCGTCGAGCTGGCGATCGAGCAGGCGCTCGCCCGGCTCTCCAAGGGCAAGAAGGTCGAGCGCAAGAAGTCGAGCGGCATCGCCACGCTTCCCGGCAAGCTGGTGGATTGCGCCTCGGGCGACGTCACCCGCAATGAATTGTTCCTGGTTGAAGGAGACTCCGCCGGCGGCTCGGCAAAGGAAGCGCGCGACAAAGAGACCCAGGCGCTCCTGCCGCTGCGCGGCAAAGTCCTGAATACGATGTCCAAGGACAGCCGCACGGTGCTCGCCAACAAGGAGCTGCAGGCGATCGCCACGGCCATCGGGGTCGACCCGCATTCCGCCGAGGAAAATATCGATTTGAACGGCATCCGGTACGGAAAGGTCATCGTGATGACCGACGCCGACGTCGACGGCGGCCACATCCAGGCGCTGCTCCTCACTTTCTTCTTCATGCACGCGCCGAAGCTGGTCGAGCGCGGCCATCTCTATGTGGCCCAACCGCCTTTGTACAAGGTTGAAATTCCATCCCAGGGCAAGGGCAAGCCCCAGCGCCGCGCCTACTGCCTCGACGACGACGAGCTCGAAGAGACGCTCAACACGCTGAAGAAGGAAAAGGTGAAGGAAGGCTCCTGGGAGATCTCGCGCTTCAAGGGCCTGGGCGAGATGAGCCCCGAGCAGCTCTGGGAGACGACCATGAACCCGGACACGCGCCGCCTGATCCGCATGTCTTTCGATCTGAAGAATATTCAAAAGGTGCGCGACATCTTCGAGCTCCTGATGGACTCGGGCGAGGCCGAGGGCAGAAGGAACTGGATGCGCGAGCACTGGAAAACCGTGGAGGCGGACATCTGACGAAAAAGAAAAAGCACAAGGCATTCTGGGAGAGGGCGTACAAAGGCCACGCCTACTGGCTCGGCAAGCAGAAGCTCGGCAGGGTGAGCCTCGCCGACAAAGGGCATTACACGTGGGAAGCGGCGGGACGGATGGGCAATTCGAACGATCTCGAAAAAGCAAAAAAGGCGGTCGAGCTTGCGGTAGCGATGGCCGACAAGCAATTGGATCTGTTCCGATGAAAAACAGGACGGTGGTCGGCCCCCTGACAAGGGGGCGGCGAGCCGAAGGCGAGCGGGGGTTGGCTTCGCGCGCAGAAAAGCGAAACCCCCCGGCGCTCCGCGCCACCCCCAACCCCCCGGCCCTGCGGGCCACCCCCCTTATCAGGGGGGCAGGGGCAACGCAAGGAAGGCAAGCACTCCATGGATGACACCCAGACTCTCGATCTCTTCACCCCCGACAACGGCGACGAAGCGGCGCCGATCGAGCAGCACGCGTCGCACGCCTACCTCGGCTACGCGGTCTCGACCGTCAAGTCGCGCGCCCTGCCGGAGATCGCCGACGGGCTGAAGCCGGTGCAGCGGCGCATCTTGTTTGCGATGAATTCTTCAAGTACTGGATTCGCGAAATGCGCGCGCTACGTCGGCGAGGTGCTCGGCAAGTACCACCCGCACGGCGACAGCTCAACCTACGAGGCGCTGGTGCACCTCGCGCAGCCCTTCTCGATGCGCTACCCGCTGATCGACGGCCAGGGGAATTTCGGCTCGCGCGACGGCGACGCTGCGGCGGCCTACCGGTATACCGAGGCCAGGCTTTCGCGCTTCGCCGAATTGCTGCTGGCGGAGATCGGCGAGGGCACCGTCGATTTTGCGAAGAACTACGACGGGAAATTCGATGAGCCCGTATTGTTGCCGGCGAGATTGCCCTTTGGCTTGTTGAATGGCTCCTTTGGAATCCCCGTCGGCTTTTCCACCAGGATTCCTTCCCATAATTTAAAAGAGGTAGCGGCCGCGGCGGCGCACGTCATCAAGCACCCGCGCGCGAAGATCGACGACGTGCTCGAGCTGCTGCCCGGGCCCGACTTCCCGGGCGGCGGCCAGATCATCTCGCCGCCCGAGGAGATCAGGCAGGCTTATGCAGCGGGCCGCGGCTCGCTGGTGCTCAAATGCAAATGGGAAACCGAGCAGCTCGCGCGCGGGCAGTGGCGGGTGGTGATCAGCGAACTGCCCCACGGCGTTTCCGTCAAGCTGATCGCGGAAGAGATCGAGGCGCTGGCGAATCCCAAGCCGGGCTTCGGCAAGAAGGAGGTATCGCAGGAGCAGAAAAGGATGAAGCAATTCATCCTCGACCAGATCGACCAGGGCGGCGTCAGGGACGAGAGCGACCGCAAGTCCAAGCTGCGCCTGGTCATCGAGCCCCGCTCCTCGCGCCAGAACCCGGACGAGCTGATGGCGGCGCTGATGGTGCACACCTCGCTCGAGACGCGCTACGCGATCAACCTCACCTGGCTCGGCCTCGACGGCCTGCCGGAGACGAAAGGGATTGTCGAAGTGCTGCGCGAGTGGGGCGAGTGGCGTCTCGGAACGGTCCGCCGCCGCACCAGGTTCCGCCTCACGCGCTGCGAAGAGCGCCTGCACATCGTGCGTGGAAGGCTCCTCGCTTTTGTAAAGATAGATGAAATTATTGGATTGATAAGAGCCAGCGAGGATCAGGCCGAAGCAAGATTGAATTTACAGAAGAAGTACCATTTTTCGGAAAAGCAATCCGAAGATATCGTGAATCTGCGCCTCGGCCAGCTTACCAAGCTCGACGGAGTCAAGCTGAACGACGAGCGAAAGGCGCTCGAGGCGGAAAGAAAAGGGCTGAAGGAAATTCTCGGCGACGACCAGGAGCTGAAGAATCTGGTCATCGCGGAACTGAAGGACGACGCGAAAAAGTACGGCGACAGCAGGAGAACCCTGATCAAAGCCGCCGAGCGTGCGCAAGTCGAGCGCACCGTGGTCGAGGAGCCGATCAGCGTCATCGTGTCGCAGAAGGGCTGGATCCGCGCCCGCACCGGCCACGGCCTCGATGTGTCGCAGCTCAGCTTCAAGGACGGCGACGCGCTGCTGCAGACGCTGGAATGCAAGACCACCGACCCGGTGATCCTGCTCGCCGCATCCGGCAAGAGCTTCACGCTGGAGGCCGCCAACATTCCCGCTGGCCGCGGCGACGGCGCGCCGGTGAATACCCTGGTCAACGCCTCCGACGACATCGTGTGGATCGCTTCCGGCGACATGGGCCGGCAGCTCCTCATGAACAGCTCGGCGGGCCTTGGCTTCGTGTGCAAGCTCGGCGACCTCGTCACCAAGACCCGGCAGGGTAAGGACTTCATGAAGGTGGAGGAAGGAATCTCAGTTCAAAAACCTTGCTTCATGGCTGAAAACGCGACTTTCATTGCAGCCTTGTCTTCGGACGCGCGGCTGCTGGTGTTCCCGCTTGAGGAAGTGCCGGTGCGCCCGAACGGCGGAGTCGGGGTTCAGCTCATTGCGCTGCCGGAGCAGATTTCCCTGGCATCCGTTGCAGTCACCGACGCAAAGTCCCTGACGGTGAGCGGCGTGAAAAGAAAGCACCGGGCCGTCGAAACGCTGGACGCGAAACAGCTCGCCGGCCACATGGGCAAGCGCGCGCAGCGCGGTAAAGTCTGCGACGCCGGCTTCAGGCCGGATCGCCTAGGGGAATGACATGGCCAGGTTTTTCATCCTGCTTGCCGTTCTCGTCGCGGGATGCGCAACCCCGCCGGCAAATCTTGGCGAGATCCAGACCATCGTGGTGATCTACGCCGAGAACCGCAGCTTCGACCACCTCTACGGCCTGTTCCCGGGCGCCGAAGGCATCGCCAACGCCACCGCCGACCAGAGGACGCAGCTCGACCACGACGGCACGCCGCTGCCGCACCTGCCGCCGGTGTTCGAGGGCGGCAGGCCGAGCGCGCGCTTCCCGCAGGTGCTGCCGAACGGCCCGTTCCGCATCGATGCCGCGCCGGTGGACGGCCGTGCCGACGAGGTGCTGCCGAACCCGATCCATGCCTACTACCAGAACCGCGAGCAGATCAACGGCGGCAGGAACAACAGATTCGTGGCCATGAGCAACGTCGGGGCGTGGGTGATGGGCTATTTCGACGGCTCGAAGATGAAGCTCTGGAAATGGGCGCGCGAGTACACGCTCGCCGACCACTTCTTCATGGGGGCCTACGGCGGCTCCTACCTCAACCACCAGTGGCTGATCTGCGCCTGCACGCCGCGCGACCCGGACGCGCCGGCGAGCGTGCGGCCGCAGCTCGACGACAGGGGTCTCCTCGTAAAAAGGAAAGAATCGCCGGCTTCCGTGCTGAACGGCCCGGTGCAGGTGTTCGACGGCCGCGTCAGCCCGGACGGCTACACGGTGAACACTTCGCAGCCCCCCTACCAGCCGAGCGGAATTGCGCCCGCTTCGAGCAATGAATTGGATTTTGCGAATAGCGCGATGCATCCCGCACCTCCATTGAGGGACAAAACCATAGGCGACACGCTCTCGGCGAAGGGCGTGAGCTGGGCCTGGTACGCGGGCGGCTGGAACGCCGCCACCGCCGACGGCCGGCGCGACGCGAAGGAGAAGCGGGCGGTGATCTACGCGAACCAGCCCGGGTCGCCGTCGTTCCAGCCGCACCACCAGCCGTTCAACTACTACGAGCGCTTCGCGCCCGGCACGCCCGATCGGGCGCGCCACCTGAAGGACTACGACGATCTGGTCGCCGACATCGACAAGGGCGCGCTGCCGCAGGTGGTGTTCTACAAGCCGGTGGGGCGCTTCAACCAGCATCCGAGCTACACCGACCTGGCGAGCGGCGACGAGCACCTCGACGACTTGCTGAATCGGCTTCGCAAGAGCCGTCAATGGCCGCGGATGGCGATCATCGTCACCTACGACGAGAACGGCGGCTTCTGGGACCATGCGCCGCCGCCCGCCGGGCCGGGCTGGAGCGACCGCTGGGGGCCGGGGACGCGCGTGCCGGCGCTCATCGTGTCGCCGCTCGCGCGGCGCGGCCACGTCGACAAGACGCTCTATGACACCACCTCGGTGCTGAAGCTCCTCACGCGGCGCTTCGGGCTCGAGCCGCTGCGCGGCGTGCGCGCCAATGTCGGCGATCTCACCAACGCCTTCGCCTTTTAAGGAGCTGTACCTCCCGGCGGCCATCATCGCCGCCGCCGCCATCGCGGTGTGGGTCGGCCGGCCGCTGCCGGCCTCGCTCTCGGGCCTGCGCAGCGCCGGGCCGTACGCGGTGCTCGTCACCGCGCTGGTGCTCGCGTGGTGGTTCAACCGCGGCCGCTCGTTCGTGCTTGCCGCGACGCTTCTCGGCGCGGTCGCGGCCTACGACTATTTCCACTTCAAGGGGGTCTACACCGCGCTCGTCGTGCTCGCGCCGCTGAACGTGCTGCTTGCGATGCTCAGGCCCGAGCGCGGCGCGCGCTACCGCGCCGCGTACGGCTGGGTGCTGCTGCTCCTTCTCGAGGCAATCGTCCTGGCGCTGATTTCAAAAGCGCCGCACGCGCCGGGCGCGCTCGACAACTGGGCGCTGCGCTCGCCGCCGATCCCGCTCGTCGGGCGCCTGATGTTCGCCGCGGCCATCGCCGCCGCGATCTGGCGCGCCTGGCCCGAGTACAAGGCGCTCCAGGTCGGCAACGCCGCGGCGCTCGCCACGTTCTACGTCGGCGCCGCCTGGGCCGCCGCGCCCGGCCCGTATGCCGTGTTCATCACGGCGGCGGGCGCGATCCTGACCGCTGCGCTGCTGCAGGAGTCGCACCAGCTCGCGTTCCGCGACCAGCTCACCGGGCTTCCGGGGCGGCGCGCGCTGGAAGAGCGGCTGCGCTCGCTCGGCGGCGGCTACGCCATCGCGATGGTCGACGTCGACCACTTCAAGAAATTCAACGACACGCACGGCCATGCCATCGGCGACCAGGTGTTGAAGCTGGTCGGCGGGCGGCTCGGGCAGGTCGCGGGCGGCGGCATCGCCTACCGCTACGGCGGCGAGGAGTTCTGCGTGCTGTTTCCCGGCGCGAGCCTCGACCAGGCCGAGCGCGAGCTCGAGTCGATCCGCGACGCGATCGAGAAATACCGCATGGCGGTGCGCAGCGAGGACCGCCCGAAGAAG
>WNGA01002188.1_pt1 | contig 29916 bp, 33 predicted proteins | sample 5400061 | NCBI WGS metagenome assembly WNGA01 (sample SAMN13153366, study PRJNA577476) | soil metagenome | isolation source: 100 cm soil or saprolite under grassland replicate 2 | place: USA:California | collected 2016-06-15
GAGCCCGCGCGCCCGATCCGCTTTCCAGCGTCGATGGGCCTAAGCGTCTACCTGCCGCCCGCGCCGGCGGGCCCGCCGGACACGTTGGACGTGGAGCTGACCTACGCCGACTACGACCCGGTCGAGATCGCCGAGGACACGGAGGACAAGAAGAAGGTGGGCTGGAAGCGCGTCCCCCACGGCCCGCTTCGCTTTCCGGTGACGCTGGACCGCGCGACGCTGCTCGCGGGCGTTCTGGTCCCCGGCGCGGTCGGCCTGCGCATCGTGGGCGAGCTGCGCACCACGTCGATGGAGGGACTGGGCGGCGACGCCCGCGTGCTGAGTCTGTGGCTCGTCAACAACCGCCCGGTCTACGAACGGGAGCGCGATCGCGCGATGATCTTCCAGGTCCGGATGGCGCTGTACTACGCACCCGGATTTCGGTGGCGGCCGAACCGGCGCGGCGAGGACGCGCCCAGCGACGACGATCCGCGCGTGCTGGCCCTGCTGTTCCGCGACTGCAAGGAGTGGGCGGTTGGCCACAACACGAGCCTGCTTCAGCCCGAACCCGACGCCGACGGTAAGGTGCGCACGCTGGTCACGACGCAGCTGCCCCGTTACGAGGTGCCGGCGGTTAAACACCGCGAGATCGACGGGCTGACCTTGGGCATGGCCGATCTCGCGAAGATGGACGGCCGGGGACTGGCGCGCGCCCTGGCCGCGCTGCCGGCCGCGTATGCGGGCTGGCTGGACAAGCAGCGCGGCCGGCACCTGGATCGGCAGGCGCTGGAGGAGACGCGGGACCAATTGGTCAAGAAGGGCGACGAGGTGAAGGCACGCATCGCTGCCGGCATCGCGCTCCTGGCGAGCGACGCCACGGTCTGCGAGGCCTTCCAACTCGCCAACCAGGCGATGCACGTGGCGGCGTTGCAGGCTGATAGTCAACGGGCGGGTCGGCGCTATGTCGATGGCGAACGCCCGAAGTGGCGGCCGTTCCAACTGGCATTCGTGCTGATGAGCTTGTGCGGTCTGACTGACCCGCGGCACGCGGATCGGCGCGTCGCTGACCTGATCTACTTTCCGACCGGCGGCGGCAAGACCGAGGCGTACCTGGGACTGGTCGCATTCACGCTGCTCCTGCGTCGCCTACGCGGCAAGGCACGCCCAGACGAAGGGCGCGGCGTCGCGGTCATCCTGCGCTACACGCTGCGGCTTTTGACGTTGGATCAGCTCGGGCGCGCAGCGACGTTGATGTGCGCGCTGGAGGAGATTCGGCGGCGGGATCCGAAGCGCCTCGGCAACACGCGCTTCGCGGTCGGGCTGTGGGTCGGCAAGGGCGCCACGGCCAACCGGCTGAAGGAAGTGCACGCCGCCCTGAACGATTTCGCCAGCGCGCGAGAGGAATCGCCGTTCCCGCTGACGAAGTGCCCGTGGTGCGGCACGGACGTCCGGATCGAGAACATCAAGCTGGTCGACGAGGCCGGCAACCCGAGCAAGACCAGGTTCACGCGCGCAGTCGTCTATTGCGCGGGAAGCGATTGCTTATTCACGGAAGCGAAGCGCCCCGGGCAGGGGCTGCCTGTGCTGTTCGTCGACGAGCAGATCTATCAGGAGCTGCCCGACTTCCTGGTAGCCACCGTCGACAAGTTCGCGATGATGCCGTGGCGCGGTTATGCCGGGATGCTGTTCGGGCGGGCAACCCACCTCGAGGGGCGGCGCGCGTTCGGCGCGATGGACGATCCCCCGAAGGGGGCGACCAAGCTGCCCGACGGCCTGCTTCCACCGGAGCTGATCATCCAGGACGAGCTGCACCTCATCAGCGGTCCGCTGGGGACGATGGTGGGGTTGTACGAGGCGGCGATCGACTATCTGTGCGAACGCCAGGTGGACGGCAGCCCGCGGTTGCCGAAGGTGGTTTGCTCGACGGCGACCGTGCGCCGCGCGAAGGAACAGATCCGCGCCTTGTTCGGCCGGGGGATGGCGCTGTTCCCACCGCGCGGGATCGACGAGGGCGACAACTTCTTCGCGGCGCCCGCACCGCTTACCGAGACCCGCGGGCGCCTCTACGTGGGCGTCGGGGCACCTGGGCGAGCGTTGCGCGCCGTGTCCGTGCGCGCGTACGCGAGCCTGCTGGCGGGAGCGCAGAAGTGGTTCGATACCAAGGGCAAGCCAGACCAGGCGGCCGACCCCTACATGACCCTGGTCGGTTACTTCAACAGCTTGCGCGAGCTGGGCGGCATGCGACGCCTGGTCGAGGACGAGGTACGCAATCGCGTGGCCCGGTTCGCGGAGGAGAAACGACCCCATGACTTTCCGGGCGAGCATCCGTGGGCGTCGAGTCGCAAGCTACGCGAACCGGCCGAGCTGACCTCGCGCGAGACAACCGAGCGGGTGAAAGACACGAAGGCCCGACTCGCGGCGCCACAAGTCACGGAGGACGGCCGGCCGATCGACGTCGTGTTGGCGTCGAACATGATCTCGGTCGGCTTGGATATCGACCGCCTGGGGTTGATGGTCGTGGCCGGCCAACCGAAGACGACAAGCGAGTACATCCAGGCGTCGAGCCGCGTGGGCCGGAGCTATCCAGGGCTGGTCGTCACCTGCTTGCACGTGATGCGTCCGCGCGACCGCTCGCACTACGAGCGCTTCCTCGCGTATCACGAGAGCTTCTATCGGGAGGTGGAGGCGACCAGCGTCACGCCGTACAGCCACCAGACGTTGGACCGGGGGCTGGTCGGGACGTTTTTGTCGATGGTGAGGCACAGCATCGCGCGCATGGGCCCACCCACCGGTGCGATGGAGATCCACGATCAGCGAGCGGTGGCCGAGCACGTGCTCGAGCGGCTGGTCGCGCGAGCGCGCGGCCACCGCGACTTCCGCGATGGCGGGGCCGAAGACCGGCTGGCCGACTACGTGGACCGCCGGGGCAAGAGCTTCCTCGACGCCTGGGAACGCGTCATCGATGCCGCCAAGAAGGGCGCAGCGACGCGGCAGTACAGCGAATACGACGGGAGCAAGTCGGCAGGGAAGTGGCTCCTCTACACAGCCACCGACGAGCAGCCGCACGATCGAGACGAGCGCGAGTTCCTGGCGCCGACGTCGATGCGCGACGTCGAGCCGTCGGTGCACGTGTGGGCGCGCTTCAAGCAGCTGGACGAGAGGTAGACCATGCCGCCGGGAAGACGACGACCTGCGGGCAAGACCACGGCGACACCGTCACGACCCGACGGACAGATTCGCCAGAGCCAGATGGTGACAACGTTCGGCCCCGGCGCGATGGTCGATTTGGTCGACCGGGCGGTGGTGATTGGCGGCCTCGATCACTGGGCATGGCCGGGCGGGAAGTGGGACTCACTGGACGACCCGCGTTTGCGCAGATCGTTGGTGCATCGCCTCAAGGCGCTGCACCCCGATTTGGATCTCGCCGCCAGCGATTACTTCCGCAAGCCACCCGAAGGTGAGGCCCGCGATGCCTCACCGACGATTGGCGTGCGGGCGCTGGAATTTCCCCGTTGGTTTGTCTGTCAGGGCTGCCATCGACTGGCGCGCGCGGGCGATCAATTCGAGCCGCACAAGAAGGGCTACGTTCATCAGTGCACCGGCAACAAGAAGTCCCGCGTCGTGCCTGTACGTTTCGTGGCCGCGTGCCGCCACGGCCACCTCGCCGACTATCCATGGCGCTCGTTCGTCCATAAAGATCGCAAGGAGGGGGTCTGCGATCGTCCTGACCTCCGTCTGGAGGAGGGGGCGACGGGTGACTTGGCGCGCATTCGCGTGCGGTGCCTGAACTGCGGCGCGTCGCAGGCCATGTCGACCGCGCGCGCGCCGATCTACAAGTGCGAAGGCGAGCGCCCGTGGTTGGGGGGGCGCGCAGCGAACGAGGATGGCTGTGGCGAGAAGCTGGAGCTCCTGGTGCGCACGGCGTCCGACGCCTACTTCTCGCAGGTAGTGAGCGCGCTGCGCCTGCCATCGGCCGAGGAATCGCCACTCACGCGGCGCGTTCGCGAGCCCGAGGTGTGGAAGCTGGTCCAGAAGGTGAAGAGCGTCGAGCAGCTGCAAACCCTGATCGACGTGCAGGACGCCGTGGCGAGTGCGTTCAAGGGATACGCGCCCGGTGATGTCGTCTCCGCTATTGAGGCGCAGCGCGGGCAGCGCGCGGAGGAGATCGAGCGGCCACTACGGACGGTCGAGTTCGAGCGCATCGTGGCCGCGCCCGACGAACAGCCAGGCAACGAACCTGACGTCGGCGTCCAGTTCGCGGCGTTTCGCATCCCGCGCGAGCGGATTGAGCTTCCACGCGGCGTTCGCGGCCTAGTCATCGTTCCCGAGATGCGAGAGATCCGCGTGCAGGTCAGTTTCAGCCGGCTGGATTCGATCAGCAGCACGCTGCAAGGCGAATACGACTTCGAGCAGGCGAAGAAGAAGCCGGCGCCGCTGATGTTGCCTACGGGAAATCAGAAGTGGCTACCGGCCGCGGAGGTGCGCGGTGAGGGCATCTTCATCGAACTAGACGAGGATGCCGTCCAGGAGTGGGAGCGGCGGCAGGCTGTCGTCGAGCGCACCACCCTGCTGGAGCAGGCGTACGCGGCCGAGGGCCGCGGAGAATTCCCCGGCGCCCGCTTTTATCTCCTGCACACCCTGTCGCATCTCTTGCTGACGGCGATCAGCCTTGAATGCGGTTACGCGGCCAGCGCCATCCGCGAACGCATCTATTCGCAGGCCGGCGCACGCCCCGGCCAGCCCGCGATGGCGGCAGTCCTACTAGGCACCGGCACCACCGGCAGCGAGGGAACGTTGGGGGGGCTGGTCGAGGAGGGTCGCCACTTGCGACACCACCTGCGCGAGGCCTGGGACATCGGCCGTCTGTGCTCGAACGATCCCGTTTGCGCGGCACACGACCCCTCACACGCATCCAGCGATCGGCGAAGCGAGGGAGCCGCGTGCCACGGCTGCCTGTACATCGCCGAATGCTCGTGCGAGTGGCAGAACCGTTTTCTCGATCGCGCGCTCCTTGTTCCGACCATCGGCAACGACGAAAAGCTCGCGTTCTTCAAGGATCGCCCGTGAGTGACGATCGCGCGGACCTGTCTGACGTCGCTACCTCGACGCTCGAACGGCTGCGGGATGCCATCGCCTCCGACAGGCTGCGGGTGCCAGTCACGCGCGCCGCGCTGCTAGGCGAGGGGATCCGCAACCAGATGGAGGCTCTAGAGAGCGCGCTGACCGGCCACACCGCGCTCGCGTGCGTCAGCGTCCTGGACGCGGTCCTCGCGGAACGCCGCGCAAACGCGCGTCCTGCGCCGGAGCTCGTCTGGACCGGACCCGAGCGCGCCAACGCCACCGCGCGCGACACCGCCGTTGTCCTTCGCGCCCTATTCGAACGCGCCCAGCGCCAGGTGATCCTCGCCGGCTACGACTTCACGAACGGCAGCGCGCTGCTCGAGCCACTGTGGATCGCAATGCGCGATCGGCATGTCGACGTCCGGTTCCTCTTGCACATTCCCCAACCCGACGCTGCCGTGCCCGACGCGCGAACCTACGGCGATACCGCCGTCCGCGCCGTGATGGACAAAGCCTGGCCTTTCCCGGAACCACGTCCCCACGTCTACTACGACGCGCGCGCTCTCGTTCCTTTTCCCCGCTTCAACATGCACGCCAAGTGCGTCGTCGTCGACGGCGAATGCGCCCTCGTTACGAGCGCCAACTTCACGCGCCGCGCGCACGAACAGAACACCGAATGCGGCGTGCTCCTCGAGTCAGTGTCGTTCGCCCACCATTTGGCCCGGCAGTGGCTGGGACTGATCGACGCAGGCCTAGCGATCGAAAGTGAGGCGTGACACGTCGAACCCTCCGAGGATCGAATGCCAACATTCGTCCATCAGGGTCGAAAAGGACCGACATGATTCCACCAGCGACGTCGATGTACGCAGAGGCGCGAACTGCCCTCAATGGACTCCTCGCCAGTCTCGAGACCGAGCTCGACGCGGATGGCCTCACTCTCGTCGGACCGATTCAGGCCGGCGTCGAAGACAAGGTGAGGACGGCGCTCGAAGCCGTCGGCGATCGCCGGAAGAAACTCGGCGTCATCCTCCATACGGGCGGTGGATTGGTCGAGGTCACCGAGAGGATGGTGAACATCATCAGGCACTTCTACGACGAGGTGGTCTTTATCGTTCCCGACGTTGCGCTGTCAGCAGGAACAGTGTTCGTCATGTCGGGTGATGAAATCATGATGGACTACTACTCGTGCCTGGGGCCGATCGACCCGCAGGTCGAACGGGATGGCAAACTCGTACCCGCGCTCTCGTACCTTGTTCAATACGATCGGCTGATCGCCAAGGCCGCTGCCGGCACGCTGACCAACGCCGAGTTCGCCATCCTGAGCAAGCATGACTTAGCCGAGCTCCACCAATTCGAGATGGCGCGTGACCTGTCGATTTCGGGTCACACGGGCGGGGAATTCCGATGAAAGTCCTGCGAGAAGAGCTCAAGCTGCGGATCGATGACTTCGGCGCGCACGCCGAGCTTTCTGCGCTCATCCGGCGGTATTTCGACCTCACGATCGACTTCATGGTAAGGAATGACGTCGGTCATTTGGCCCATACGCGGGGTTATCTGTGAACAACAAGCCAGATCGTCGCGAGGTGCTCGAACGGAATCCCCAGATTCGCGAGCAACGGGTCGCTGAGTACCTCGAGTTCGAAAAAAGGATGCGCGAGCAGGGGTTTGACCTCGCGCCGCGCTACCAGGTCGAACAGCCGCTCGGTCGCGTGAGGACCGGCGGGCAGGGGCCGTCGAGCGCCACTCAGTCGCGGCGTCGGTCGGCGACGCCTCGGCGCGACTGAGATCGCCAGCACCACCTGCCGCGGCGTCCCGCACCCCACCTCCTTCACCCCCGGCCCGCACACCACGATCGCCACGCACCGCGTCCGTGACGTCGCCACGTTGAGCCGGTTCGGGTTGTACAGAAACTCCATCCCGCGCCGCTCGTCCTCAGCGCTCGACGACCCCAGCCAGTAGATCACAACCGGCGCACACAAGTCCGGGTGCAGCCGCCACGTGCGCCCTAGAAACACGCCGCGCTCGTCGGCGATCGTCTTGTCGCCGCCGAGCACGTGGCCCAGCGCCGAGGCGCCCGCCCCCGGTGGGTGGACGCCCTTCGTCGGCTGGTCGAGCTGCTGGGGACTGAAACCCGCCGCCGACCAGCACGCCTTGATAGATGATCGCGTCCCCCCGGCGCATGGCCGCCTCGGTCTCGGCCACCGCCCGGGCGAGCTCGGTCGCCCCAGCGTCATCCCGAAATGGGCGCTTCGCCTTGCCCGCGAGCGCCGCCCGTTCGAGCTCGGTCTTGTAACCGCACGCGAGGTGGTCGACCAGATCCGTCGCCGAGAACACCACGTTCCCATCCCCATCCCGCTGCATCGCCCCACCATTGTAAGCCAGGGGCCGGCGCGCTCGCCTCGCCCGTGTGGTGTCGGATACCATCGGAGGGCGTGTGTGGCCGGAGCTCACGTTACCGTGGCGGATGCCTTTGCGCGTGCGTGTAGAAGTGCTCACTCTGGCCAGTGCGGTTGCGCTGCTGCCATCCGCTTGCGGCGGAAACGGACACGCCGCTCCCATGTCGGCGGCGGATTTCGAGGACCGATTCCGGGATGTCGTCTGCCAGCGACACGTGGCGTGCGGCTGGTTCGAGGACCGTGAGACCTGTCTCGGCTCGATGCACTGGGACGAAAGTCCCGTCGCCGACGTCGACGCCGGAAAGGCCACTTTCGATGGCGCCGCGGCCGCCGCCTGTCTGAACGCGATCGGTACGACCCCGTCGACGTGCAAGTACAGTGTTGATCCGGCAGGGCTGGCCATCCCGAAATGCAGCAACGTCTTCCAGGGGACGTTGGACTTGGGTGCCTCGTGCGGCTACTCAGGACAGTGCGCTTCGGGCAGCTGCGACGTCGGTCGCTGCGGGGGCAGTTGTTGCCAGGGGACGTGTGTGGCGTCGACGGTCCGCGTTGCCCTTGGCGACCCGTGCTCGCCAGTTGGTCCACCGTGCATTGACGGCGCGTTCTGTCGTTGGATTTCCAATGCCAGCGGTGAAGTAGGGACCTGCGGGCCGATCGTCGCGGAGGGTCAACCCTGCCTCTTGGGAGATGAGTGCGCGACCGGTTCGTTCTTACCGGGTCCCGCAACTTGTTTGTAGCGCCAGTCGGCGGTCACGACGCCCGGATCGTCCCGCGCTGAGCGGCTCGGCACAGAAGAGTGTCGGCACTGCTGACACAATTACGTTGCGAGCGGACCGCTACCCGCCCGGATCCGGCTCGCACGTCCCGCCCCGTACGCACCCCTCGTAACACGTGTCGACGTAGCTCACCTGGTACGGCGTCTCGCAGTACGGCCGAGGGTCGTTGCACAGCGTCGCCCCCGGCTTGCAGTGCGCGCGCCCGAACGGTGCACACCGTGCGAACCGCGTGCAACAACCGAGCGCCGCGCACGCGCAGTTGTGCGGATCCTCGAACACCGCGTGGCAGTCCGATCGCGCGTCGCAATCTGCGAGCGTCGTCACGTCCGCGCACGCCGGCGCGCCGCCCGCACCGCCATGCCCGCCCGCCGCGGTTCCACCCGTGCCGCCGCCTCCGCCGAGGCCGCCCGCGCCGCCACGTCCGCCGTTGCCGCCGGTCGAACATTGAACGCCGCTGGCGGTGCACACACATCCGGGCTGCGGCGGGCCGAAACACGGGCAGGGTACCGGGGACGGGCTTCCGGGCGGACACGACCACTGTCCGCCGACACACATCGCGGCGGGTGCGGCGTCACTGCAGTACCCGCCGGAGGTGGACGTGCAGAACTGGTAGGGCAACGGGCACGCGCCGCCCGCACCGCCACGCCCGCCCGCCGCGGTTCCACCGGCGCCGCCACCTCGCCCGCTCGCGCCACCCGCGCCGCCACCGGCATCCGCGCCGCCTCCGCCGCCTCCGCCACCGTTGGACGGCAGCGGCGTTCCCGAACACCCGAACGCCGCAACCACCGCCATGGCGGCCGCGCCGACCAGCCTCACGCGTCGGAAATTCATGCGCCCGTCCGCAGCAAGTGACGTGCCGCAGCCTCGAACCAGTGTAACGCCGCTGGATCCGCGGGCGGCGATTTCCTGCACCCGTCCACCGCTGACATTCCCGTCCTGCTCGCCTTGCGCGTGCCATCCGGTGGCGCGGGGTGAGCTGCCGTTGCCCGAGGAGCATTCACGCACCGCCGCCGCAGTCGGCGCGTCCGGGCGGCACTCGGCGGGCACGCACAGGTCGTGTAGCCGAACCCTTGCGGGCCGCCGCACGCGCACGCGAACCCGGGCCGCACTTGGCGTCGGACGCGCATTCAGCCGTTCCGGCGCAGCATGAGACCAAGAGCTTCTTCAAGGTCGAGGCCGCACGTAGAGGTGCGCGCCGCTGACGGTGGCGAACAGCAGCGGATACGGCTGGGACCTCGCGACCTCGGGCGTGCATCGATGGTCACATCGGGCGGCGTCCCAACAGTAGATGGGCGTGTCGACCACTCAATCATTTGCGCTCGCGCTAGCGTTCGTCCTCGTCGGCTGCATGCAAAGTCCGACGGCGAACGTCCCCGCCGGTGCCGGAGGCCGCGGCGGCACGGGCGCTGCCCCGAACACCGGCGGCGCGGGCGCACCCGGCGCCGCCGGCACAACCACCGCCGCCGCGGGCACGACAGGTTCCGGCGGGCAGGCCGGCTCGGCAACAAACGCCGGTGCGGCGGGAGCGAGCGCCGGCACGGGTGCCGCCGCCGGCCGCGCGGGCGAAGGAGGCGAAGGAGGATCGTCGCCCGGCTCGGCAGGCGCCGGAGGCACGCAAGCCGGCACCGCCGGACAGGCGGGCGGGGGAACCGGCGGCGGGCAGGCCGGGATCGGCGGACGCGCGGGCGGGGGCACCGGCGGCGGTTTGGGGCCGGACGGCGGCGCGGGTGGTGCCTCGTCGTGTCCGGGCCTCCTCTGCGAAGACTTCGAGTCCGGCAGCATCGATCCGGCGAAGTGGGACACGTCGACGAAGGGCGGCACGCTGGCGGTGCAAACCCAGCAGGTCGCGCACGGCAAGTACGCCTTGCACTTGCAAGGGCTGGGCAGCGGCAGCGACGATTGGGCGACTCTGTTCGCGAAGGCTGTTCCCGCGGCGCTGAAGTCCGCGACCACGTTTGGCCGGGCGAGCATGTATTTCTCTGCTGGGGTATTAGCCAGTCTTCACATTCAATTTCCGTTCGCCGGAAGCAACGGCACCGGCTCAGGCACGGGGCCCGCGCCGCTGACGAAGCTGCGCTACCTCGAGGTGGGCAGCTACAACGGCCAGTGGCAGCTTTCCTTCGACATCCACGACGTCGCGCCCAACATCGAAGACTCCGCCTACGCGGGCGGGAAGATCCCGACCGACAAATGGGTCTGCGTCGAGTGGGAGCTCGAGGATCAGCCCGAGCGGATCACGCTGTGGGTGGGCGGGACGCAGGCCGGCGTGTTCGACAACATGCACATCAACTACTCGAGCAACGGCACCACGTCCGGCGGGACGTTCTACCAGGGCAAGACCAGCGGCCTCATCGGCGTGTTCGACACCTTCGGGATCGGGTTCCACGACTGGCATCCCGCGAAAACGTTCGACCTCTATTACGACGACGTCGTGCTCGACACGAAGCGCATCGGCTGCCCCGCCCCGTGACTGCGGGAGGTGGTGAAGCCGAGCACCGTAACCCCCAGCCTGACGCAACCGCACGCGCGCCAGTGCCGATAGTGCCACGTGGACACGAACGGACAGCGCCAGCCTGGTGCCGCCGCTGCTATCCGATTGGGGAGATATAATGAATCCAATGGCTCGATCACTGCCAATGCCGCCTGCGGGGTTCGACGAGCTACCAGTCGAGGACAAGATCGAATACGTGCAGTCTCTCTGGGACCGCATCGCGGCGAACGCAGACCAGGTTCCGCTGCACGAGTGGCAGCGTCAGATGCTGGAGGAGCGGTTGGCTGCACACCGGGCCGCCCCAGGCGAGGCCAAGCCGTGGAACGAGGTTCTGGATCGCCTGGAAGGACGCCTCCGCTCAGCGCCCAGATGAATGAACTGCGCGTTCGGCCAGAAGCGGAGCTGGACGCCTTCGAAGCAGCTCTCTGGTACGAATCCGAACGCCCGGGCCTCGGCGCAGAATTTCTTCAAACCGTTCGACAGACCTTCCGGCGGATCGCCGAGGGCCCGCTCCAGTTCCCACTGATCTCGCCTGAGGTTCGACGGGCGATTGTCGATCGATTTCCGTTCGGCGCTTTCTTTGTGGTCGACGGCGTTACCGCGACCGTCGTTGCGGTCATGCATCTGCATCGACATCCCAGCTCGTGGCAAGGCCGCTGATCCGGCACGAAAAGACCGTTGATTCAGCGCCCTTCGCAATTCTCGCAGCACCGCTGCGAGAATTGGGCCGGCGGCGTTCTGGCCGGCTCGGGCCGCGGTGTCGACGCGTAGGCGGCGTCGAGATCGCGGTGAAGCTCCAGTCGCCAGGCGTCGACCTCCGGCCAGGGGACGCCGCCGTCGCGGATGGCGCGCAGGCGGTCTCTGTATCGCTCGACGCGGACGACGACGATGCCGTCGCGCAGGAGCGCGATGCCCGAGAGCAGCAGCCGCACCAGGTGCATGACGTGTTTCCAGCGGACCTCGCCCCGGGCGCGGAGATCTTGCTCGAGCTTCTTGAACTGCCCGATCACGTAGCCGTTGTAGGTCTGATAGACGAGCTTCGACAGGAACGCCTGGCGATCGCGAGCAGCTCGTCCGCGAGCGGCGTCGTGTGCTCGACGAGCGGTCCACAGGCACTCGAGCACATTGGGGTTCGCCATGAGCGCCAGGTCGAGGAACTTCTGCAGCTCCCGGTAGCACTCCTGGCGATCGGATTCTCGAGCTGCTCCGGGACGCCGTAGAGCGACCTTCCTGAGGCGGCCTGGGAGATACGCGTGGCGGGTGAGTTCCGCATCTTCTATGCGCTCTCCTCGCAGGGCCTGGCAGCAAACGAGTCCAAGACGGTCGAAATCCTACGCGTTATCATCAAGGGCACCGAGACCACCGCCCGAACCCTCGGGGGCAAGCCATGAGTCGGCCTTTCACAGTTACCCGCGCGGAGGCGCGCGAGCTCAAGCGACGGAGTGACAAGCTACGTCGTGAGGGCGGCATTCCTCACGAAACGGTTCGGCGCAAATGGCTGGCGGACATGGAGCGGGAGTTGAGAGCGATGGTCGATGCCTACGACGGGAGCGCGCGAAAAGGACGAGAGTTGTTGGAAGCACTCATTATCGCCGAGGAGGAAGGCGTGAGAACCGTCGCCGAAATACGGCACGACCTGGGCGACAAGATCCGCCGGCGCAAGGCAGCCTAGATCCGGAACGACCGAGGAGATGGGACTATGAGCACCTGGCATTCGCAGGGAGAGGTGGACGCGTTGGTCCGCGAGCGTGTCTCCGAACAACTCGGCAAAGACATCGCGGCGTATGACGGTGCCCCGTCCGCGGCTAAAGAAATCCTGCGCGGATTGGCCGCCGCTCGGATGATGGACATCGACCTTCGCCCATTCGAGGACGTCCTGGCCGAGAAGCATCAACAGCTGGGTTCGAGCGCCGCCTAACCGCCGGGCCCGCTGTCGCAGCACCGAGAATCCAGGCGACGGCCCGCACCGGCAGAGGAGCGTCGGTGACGTGGCTCCCCGACCCGCCTCGTCCGCGAAGCACCTCGTGGTCGACATTCCGTCGATGTTCGTTCCGGAGAGGTGCGGCTCCGCGATGAGCGGCGAGCTTTTCCTGAAGGTCAACTGGAATGATGGCGTGTGACATCGTGGATCGACGAACTGCGCGATCGTCCCGACGACTTACAGGCTCCGCAACGCCTCGGCGATCGTTGGCGAAACCATGCGCACATGACCGAAGACGCTCTGGCCGCAGAGGAACACGTGGAACGGGTGATCCTCGCGATTCGTGGGCGGCGCGTGATCCTCGACAAGGATCTGGCAGTTCTCTACGGCGTCAGCACCGGGAGCCTGAACAAGGCGGTGAGCCGCAACCTCGAGCGGTTCCCCGACGATTTCATGCTTCGCCTCACCGCTGAGGAGTTCCGCGACTTGAAGTTCCAGTTTGGAACATCAAGTTGGGGTGGGACGCGCCACCAGCGAAGCCGCGCCGCCGCATCGGCTTTCGCACCGCGCGCCCGAGGTCCCGCCCCTAAGGCTGACATCGCTTCGGAGGAGACTTCGCGGCGGTCAACGCGGTGCCCCGAGGGCATCGGCCTCCTCGGCTGAAGGGCTGGCCCGTCTTGCGCCGCTCGGGGTTCCTTCACTTGCGGGATGCCAACGCCACAACCAAGTCGCCTCGACCTTCTTGTCACGCTCCTCGCGATCGTCGTCCTCGCCGCGGGTTGTTCTGGCAACAAGGGCGACCCGAGTGGCGGCGGTGGCGCCAGCGCCGGCTCGGGCGGGCGGGGCGGCATCGGTGGCAGCGGTGGACAGACGAGCAGCGGCGGGGCAAGTGGCGAGGGCTCGGGCGGCGCGATGGCGCCCGGGGGGAGCGGCGTCGGCGGAACATCCGCCGGCAGCGGCGATGGCGGCAGGGGTGGCGCGATGATGGCGCCGGGGGGATCCGGCGGCGCCGGCGGTGGCTCCGGTGGCGCTCCCGCGAGCGGCGGTCACGGTGGCACCGGCGGTGGCTCCGGTGGCGCTCCCGCGAGCGGAGGTCGCGGTGGCACTGGCGGCAGCCCGATGCTGACGTCGTTCAAGCTGACGGTGATCGGCTCGTCGACGGCTGCGGGCGAGGGCGCCAGCAGCAGCGCCAAGAGCTGGGTCGCGCTGCTGGCGCGCTCGCTCGACGACGCGGTCGTCCCGACGTTCATCAGCAGCAACCTGGCCGTCGGCGGTTACACCACAGTCGAATTGTTGCCGGGCTCGAGCGCCGACGGCAGCATCGATGATGCCATCAGTGGGCGCCCCAACCTGATCCTGGTATCGCTCGCGGGCAGCAACGATCTGTCGGCGGGGACGTCGCAATCCACCTTCCTTTCGCGCCTCACGTCGGTGCGCGACGCCGCGCAAGCGGCGGGAGTTCCTGTGTTCTTCGTCAGCACCGCCCCGAAGGATCTCAGCGATTCCGAGCGACGCGAGCCGCGCGACTGGGCGACCGCCATGTCCACCACGTTCGCGACGTGCTGGGTCCCCGAGCGCGCCACGGCCTACGCGCCGTGCTTCATCGACATCTTCGCGCCGCTGGCCAACGCGTCGCTGGGCGTGGCGTCGGCCTACGGCGCCGGCGACGGCATCCACCTCAACGACGCCGGCCACGCCAAGATCTTCGAGGTCGCGGAGGCGATCGTGAAGCCCTACGTCTGTTCCCGCGTCGCGTGCCGGTAGCGCGGCACGTTCATCTTCGAATCGAGCACACCCGCCGAGCTACTCGCGGGCGCTGGAAAGCGCGCTCTCCCGCGAGATGCAGTGGCGCCGCGTCGATGCGTCTTTCACGATCGTCTCGCGCGTCGAGGACCCGAGGGCAGGTCTGGTCGCGAGGGCGCTGGCGGACGCCGCCGGGTGCATCATCCTCGCGCCGTCGGACGGGTCTCCTCGTCTGAACGGCGTGACCGAGCCCGTCTACTACGACGTGCGTACGCAGCGCTTGACCCAACACCCTGGACCCGCTGAACCAGGGAGCGGACCGGTGCCGGAGCGCTACTGCGGCGCCGTAATCGTGAACATCACGAACTGACTACTCCGATCGGGTGGCCCCAACGAGTCCACGACGACCTCGACCTGACGGGGCTGGCCGCCGAGGGCGGGGCCCGGGATCATCGCGCTCACCTGGGTGTCCGAGATGAACGTCGCGGTCCAGCAATTGTGATCGAAGCAGATCTCGGACCTCGGGAAGAAGTCTCGGCCGTCGATCACCAGCGTGAACGGCCCGTTGTTGGTTGGAAGCGACGCGGGCGTGAGCATCGTGATGGTCGGGTTTACGAGCGGCGCACTCCGGCCCGTGTCGGTTCCGGCGTCCGGCGTGGCGCCACCCGTACCGCCGCCGGAGGTGCCGGCCGCGGCGGTACCGGCGGCGCCGGCCGTCGCATTGCCGGTGGCGCCGCCCGCGCCGTCGCCGGTCGATCCCGCGGAGCCGGCCGCGCCCGATTGGCCGGCGGCGCCGGGTGTGCCGGTGGGCGGGGCGTTGCTACCGCAGGCGACGAAGAGAGCGGAGAGCGCAGCGACGGCGAGGGCGATCGGGATGACCGACGATTCGTTCCGCATCCGGAGATGATGCCATGGGCGCGGGGCCTGACACACGCCTCGCGCCCTCGCTATCCGATAGCTCTGCGTGCCGAATCGCGACCTGGTCGTCGCGATGACTTCCCGGCACCTTCCCGAGCTTGGGTTTTGGGGCGACTATCGCCGCGTCTGAGGCGCGGCGCATGATGGTCATTCCCAAACTCAAACCTTGGGCCGCGGCCCTGCTCGCGGCCGCCACGCTTTCGGCCTCCGCCTGCGCTACCCTCCGCCCGACCCCCGCCCAGGGCGGCCCACCGTGGCGCGAGCTCACCTCCGAGCACTTCCGCCTCCGCACGGACGTCCCCGAGCGCGAAGCCCGCGAGCTCATCCGCCGCCTCGAAGAACACCGCGCCGGCATGTTGGCGACGGTGTGGCCCCAGGCGACGGGCGCGCCCACGCGCATCGACGTCGTCGCGCTCGGCGGCGGTGCCCAAGTGCACGCGTACCTCGGCCCGTATCGCGCGGGCCTGCGTGGCAACCGCCCGCCACTCGGCGCCACGCTGGTCACGGCTGATCTCAGGAACGACGAGAGCGACGGGGTGCTGAGGCACGAGCTCGCGCATGAGCTGGCGCACTGGTCGATGCCGTTCCAGCCGCCCTGGTATGCGGAGGGCGTCGCGATGTTTCTCCAGACGCTGACCTACGACCGCGATGCCCAGGAGGTGAGGGTCGGGATGGTCGCGCGGCGCCCGCGCCAGACGCTGGCGCACCTGTCGCTGCTGCCGGCGCGTGAATTGCTCTCGGCGCGCAGCGTGTCCCACGACCAACAGGGGGCGCGCTTCGAGGCGACGGCTTGGCTGTTGATGCAGTACCTCATGAACCAGATGCCGCAGGAGCTCGCCTCCCTGCAGCAGCGCATGGCGCGGCTCGAGCCGCCCGACCAGGCGTGGGCGGCGGCGATGCCGCAGCTCGGGCCGGAGGCGCTGGATCGCGCGCTCGAGGCGTATCGGCGCCACCAGCAGTACTGGGTCGCGAAGCTGCCGCTGGTCGTGCCCGAACCGCGGGTGAGCGTCCGCGCCATGTCCGATGCCGAAGTGCACGGCGTGCGGGCGCTGGTGTTCGACCTGGGGGCGCGGGGGGACGATGCGGTCGCGCTCGCGCGGATCGACGCCGAGGTCAAGGAGGCGCTGCGCCTCGAGCCGGGCGCGATCGATGCCTCGGTGGAGGCGTTCTATGCGCTGACGTCGTCGCGGGACGAACGCCGGCTGGCGGATATCGCCGGCGCGGCCGTGCGCGCGCACCCCGACCGTTGGGTCGCGTGGGTGATGGCGGCGGACGCGGCGCCCGCGGGCGGGCCGGAGCGGCGGAAGGCGCTCGAGCGGGCGGTCGCGCTCGGGCCCGCGGAGCCGGGCGTGCTCACGCGCATGGCGGTACTGGAGGCGCGCGAAGGGCGCTGGGCCGAGGCGCTCGCCTTCACCAGCCGCGCGCTGCGCCTGCACGCGATGAGCTGGGAGCTGCTGTCGCTGCACGCGCAAGCTCTCACCCGCACCGGCCGTTGCAACGATGCCGCGTTCTTCAGGCGCGCGGTCGCGGCGAACACCGATCCGGAGGCGGGCGGCAAGCGAACGGCGTCGGCGAGCGGCGCGGCGGATCTCGCGGCTGACGCCGGCTGCTCCACCCGGGCGCCGCCGGGCTCGCCGTAGGCGTCAGGCTCGAGAACCTGATCGCGAAACCGATTGGGGCCACACCGCCGCCAGCGGACGACCTCTCGCGAACGATAGCTGCATGCGAAGGGGTGGACCGAGTCGTAAACGATTTTGACCAGAACAACGCGCCCGCCATCCGTTGAACCTACGTCGGTGAACCTGGGATCACCGACGCTGCGGACATCGTGAACAGGGGGACGTGATGAAGGCGAAGCCTGATCAGGGACGACGGTTGGTGCGCGGGTCGTGGGCGAGATCGTTGGCGGGCATCGGCGCGGCCGGCTTTCTGCTCGGCGGGTGCGGGGCAGAGAATCTGAACGAGGGCGGCGACGACGAGGCCATCCAGCGCGGGCAGCTGCAATCGGAGGGCGGCGGCGCTTCGGTCCCCACGTTGGCCTGGGCGCCGTGCGGCGATGACTTTCCCGGGGTCGCCTGCGCCGTGGCCAAGGTTCCGCTCGACTACGACCAGCCCCAAGGGCCGGCGATTGGCATCGCGCTGGCCAAGGTTGCCGCGGCCGATCCGGCGCACAAGATCGGCACCGTGTTCGTCAACCCCGGCGGTCCGGGAGGGTCGGGCGTGGGTCTCGTCATCAATGGGTTCGGGGCGTACCTGGGCGCGCTTCTCGAGGGGCGCTTCGACATCGTCGGCTTCGACCCGCGCGGGGTCGCCTCGTCCGAGCCGCTGCAGTGCTTCGACAGCAACGAGACGGAGGCCACCTTTCTTTCAGGGTTGCCCGCGTTCCCCTATCTGCCCGAGCAGAAGCGTCCTTTCTTTCAGGTCACCAACGCGCTGACCGCCCGCTGCCTCGGCGGTCGCGCACGTATCAGAGCGCACATGAGCACAGCCGACGTCGCGCGCGACTTGGATCTGCTCCGGCATGCGGTGGGCGATCGGCGGCTGACTTACCTCGGGTTCTCGTACGGGACCTATCTCGGCAGCACCTACGCCAACCTGTTTCCAAACAAGGTGCGGGCGCTGGTGATCGACGGCGTGCTGGACCCGAGGCTTTGGTCGAGCGGGCGGCAGATCGAATCCGACCGCCTCGCGACCGCGCGCGAGTTCGCCGAGTTCCTGCGCCTGTGCGACGAAGCGGGCGACGTCTGCCCGTTGGCTGCACCGGGCGGGTCGGAGGCGCGCTACCAGGCGCTGGCGGCGGCGTTGCGCGAGCAACCCCTGGTCATCGACGAGACCTTCAGCTACAGCTACGACGTCCTGGTCGCCGACACCACGGGCGCGATGTACGCGCCCGAGTACTGGGGTGGCGCCGAGGGGTACGCGGCGCTGTTTGCCGCGCTCGCCGACGCCGTGCTCGGCGATCCGGCGGGCCCGCGGCAGGTCGCGTCCATTCGACAGGCGATTCGAGAACGTTTGCGGCAGGCGTCGCCTCGCGCAACGCCGTATGACAATGGCCTCGACGCCTTTTACGGCGTGTTGTGCGGGGACGCCGAGTTCCCGCGGAGCTTCGGCGAATTCCGCAGCGTCGGCGCGTACGCCGAGGCGGGTTCGTTTTTCGGACCGCTCTGGTGGTGGGACAACGCTCCGTGCGCCACCTGGCCGACGGCGTCGGACCGCTATGCCGGGCCGTGGACGACGTGTACGTCGGCGCCGGTGTTGGTCGTGGGCAACTACTTCGACGGCGTCACCGGCTACGATGGCGCCGTCGCCAGCAGCAAGCTTCTCGAGGGTAGCCGCCTCCTCAGTTACGCCGGCTGGGGCCACACCGCCTTTGGCCGCAGCGCCTGCACGACCGGCTACATCGCGGCCTACCTGCTCGACGGCACGCTCCCGCCCGCGGGCACCGTCTGCCCCGCCAACCCCAATCCATTCCTTCCCGACGTCCCGGCCACGGCACGTTCGGCCGTCCGCACGGCGCCCGCGCAACCCATGGTGGGCCTCCCGCCGCTCCGGCCAGGGCGCTGACGCGGCGGAGCGGCAAGGGCAGGCGCAATGGACGACGGACTCGAGGGATAAACCATGCTCACCCAGCGAGCGCCGACACGATGGTCTGCGCGAGCCTGCGGGCGCCTCGGTCGTCGTGGTCGAGGTTTGGATTCAGAACCGTGACGTCGAGACCGAGCATGCGTTCCGACGAGGCCGCCGCGCTCAGCGCCTGCTCGAGCTCGGTCCACGACAGCCCGCCGGGCATCCGGTAGTCGACGGCCGGTAACATCGCATCGTCGACGACATCGGCGTCGAGATGAACCCAGAAGCCGGCGAGGTCGTCGCGGATCACGCGGCCCAGAGCTTCTGCGATCGCCCGTGTCACCGAGACCTCACGGATGTGCGCGAGGTCGAGGACCATGAGCTCGGGCGGCGGTTCTTCGCTGCCGTAGCTGGCGGCTTCTTCGTTGTCGCGCCGTCCAAACGCGACCGCGTCTTCCGGTCTCACCAACGGCCGGAATCCTTCGAGCTCGGTCATGATGTGGGGGCCGCGCCCGGTGACGAACGCGAGATCGGAAGACGCCGTCTCTCCGTTCACGTTGGCCTCGGGTTGGTAGTAGTCGGTGTGGCCGTCGATGAACAGCAGCCCGGACCGCCCGCGACGGCGCAGTGCCAGCATCGTGCCAAGGAGGATCGAGCAGTCACCGCCGAGCACAACCGGGATCTCGCCGCGCGCCAAAGCGCGCGAGGTCGCGTCGGCGAGCGCGCTCGAGTAGCTCGCGATCGCCTTGGCGTTCAGCATCTTGGTCTCCGGGTCGCGGGACGCGTCGTAGCGGGGCGGCTCCACCCGACCGGCACGCCGCGCGCCGAGGCCGTCCGCCAAGCCCACGCGCAGCAGCGCCTCGGGCAGCGTCTCGACCCCGGTCGGTCTCAGCCCGAGCACCGATGGCGCTTCGATGACGGCGAAGCGTGTCGGCATACGGGCAATGTGTGGCTGGCAAGCGCCCGACACCAGGCTCGTCGGTGACGCTCGCCGCTAGCCGTCGCGATGACTACGTTACTGGCATGCGAAAAGTGTCGTTGTGGATAGGGATGTCGCTGGATGGATTCACCACGGACGCCAACGAGCAGCTGGACTGGCTGGTGCCGCACGCGACGACGCCGGAACCGAACGAGTACTTCCGGCGCATGCGCGAGCGCGCCGACACGGTCCTGGTCGGGCGCGTGAACTATGAGGGTTTCTACGGGTACTGGCCTAAGGTCAAAGACGATCCCAAGGCGTCGAAGAACGACGTCGAGATCTCGCGCTTTCTCGACGAGGTGGAGAAGGTGGTGTTCTCGCGCACGCTGCGTGAGGTGAAATGGAAGAACGCGCGGCTGGCGACGGGCAGGCCGCGGAGGAGGTCGCCGCGCTCAGGCGCGCGCCCGGCAAGGACATCATCATTCAGAACAGCACGCGCCTCACCCAGAGCCTGCTGGCGGCCGGGCTGGTGGACGAGCTCAACCTGCTCGTCGCGCCGGCGGTGCTGGGCAGTGGCCGCGCGCTGTTCTCGGGGGTGGCGAAGCGGATCGAGCTCGGGCCCGTCGAGCTCACGCGCTGCGAGAGCGGCGCGTTCGTCGCGCGGTACGACGTCAAGCACGGGTAGTGTCTGCGGGCGAAGGTAGCGGTTCGTCGCGGACCAGATCCGCCGAACGTCGGACTTCGGATATCTTGGTCGGCGATGACTTCTCTACCGCTACCGCTCGCGCTCGCCACGCGTCTCCTGCTCATCGCCGCGCTTCTCCCCGCCGCCTGTCGCCGCTCCGATCCGCGCGCGACGCCGACGTCGCCCGCCGCGCCCGCACCGCTCGCGGCCCCCGCGCCCCTCGCGGCCGAGCCGGCGCCCGCGCCCACCGAGGCGCCGCCCCCAACCCCCCCGTCCGCGCTCCCCGCTCTGTCACCGGGCGCCCGCATCGAAGACGAGCGCAACACCATTGCGATCTTCCGCGACGCTGCGCCAGCGGCGGTGTTCGTGACCCAGAAGCAGGTGGTCGTCGATTACTGGGCCGGCCGCGCGATGGAGGTCCCCGCCGGATCCGGGTCCGGCTTCGTGTGGGACAAGCAGGGGTACGTCGTGACCAACTTCCACGTGGTTCAGAACGCGCGCAGCCTGACGGTGACGCTGCAGGATCAGTCCACCCACGACGCGGTCGTTCGCGGGGTCGAGCCACGCAAGGACATCGCGGTGCTCAAGATCAACGTCCCGGCCGACAAGCTCGTGCCGATCCGACTGCCCGGCGATAAGCGGCCCCGCCTCGAGGTCGGCCAAAAGGCGATCGCGATCGGCAATCCGTTCGGCCTCGACCACACGTTGACCGTGGGGGTGATAAGCGCGCTCGGGCGTTCCATGGAGGGCGTCGGGGGCGTCACCATCCGCGACATGGTGCAGACCGACGCCGCGATCAACCCCGGCAACTCGGGCGGGCCGCTGCTCGATTCGAGCGGCACGCTCATCGGGATGAACACCGCGATCTTCTCCAAGTCGGGGGCGTCGGCCGGCGTCGGCTTCGCGGTCCCGGTCAGCACCGTGCTTCGGGTCGTTCCGCAGCTCATCAAGAACGGGCGCGCCGAGCAGGTTGGCCTCGGGGTCCGGATCGATCCCGAGCAGCGCATCGAACGTCGGCTCGGGCTGCGGGGCGTGGTCGTGCTCGCCGTGGACGCGTCGGGCCCGGCGGCGTCCGCGGGGTTGCGGGGGTTGCAGAACACGCCCAACGGGGTCGTGCTCGGCGACGTCATCGTCGCCATCGACGGCGGTGCGGTCGATGGCTACGACGATCTGTACAACCTGCTCGATGCCCGCCGGCCCGGCGAGCGGGTCAAGGTCAAGGTCCGACGCGGGAACCAGCTTGTCGAGGTCGAGACAGCGCTCGCGCTCGTGCAGTAGCGGGCCGACACGCGCGCGCGGCGTCGATTTGACGCCCCGATGGCCGGTGATTACAGGCCCGGACGTGCTTCGACCGCAACCGAAAGGAGGAACACCATGGCCAATCTCATTCGCCGCAATCAGACCGACCAGACCGCCAGCCGTCCCCAGACCCAGGACCAGATGCTTCATCCCTACCAGGTCATGAACGCGCTCCTCGGCTGGAACCCGTTCAGGGACGAGTCGCCGCTACAGCGCGGCCGCGGGTTCTCGCCCGCCCTCGAGATCCGTGAGACCAAGAACGCCTACGTGTTGAAGGCGGACGTCCCCGGTCTCAAGGACAACGACATCGACCTCACCGTCACCGGCAACGAGGTCACGATCGCCGGGCGCCGGGATCCGGACAACGCCGAGAACGGCGAGCAGTTCTATGCGAAGGAACGCGGGTACGGAACGTTCTCCCGGACGTTCTCCGTGTCCGACGGAGCCGATCTCGAGGGGCTGACCGCGGACCTCAGCAACGGCGTCCTCACGCTGAGGATCCCGAAGCGGCCCGAGGTTCAGCCGCGCAAGATCTCGGTCGGGAAGGGAGACGGCGCCCGCAACCCCAGCGCGTGATGCCCGCCCACTGAGCGCGGGGGGAGCGTCACAATCCGGTCCGGCGTTCCAGCGCCTCCGGGTAGCGTTCCCCCCGCACCTACATCCGCGCCGCCGCGGCCGCGAGGTCGCGCACTTCCGGATTCCCGCCATTGTAAGCGGCGAGCGACCGCTGAAACCAGGTTCCTGCGCGCTCGCGCATCTCAACTCTCGACGTCCTCCCTGGTGACCCCCGCAAATCCCATCACGAGCTCCGCCCCGTACGCGCGCGCTGGGGTCTGAAACCCCACCTGCACGTTGCCAGCCATCGCGCGCGCCGCGATCTCGACCGCGGTCAGCACCGTGAGCGCGTACGGTTGCGGCGTTCGCAGCCGGGACACCACCGCGCGCGCGCCGTCGCCGCCGGCCTCGCGCGCCTCGCCCCAGATTACGCTGCCGCCGCGCGCGCGCTCGTGCCTCGACGGCCCGGTGGTGCGGCGTGCGCGCACCCACGCCGCCGCGATGCTGCGCGCCGCCGCCGATCCCACCACCGGCGCGGTCCACCGCATCGCGCGCAGCGCGGCGCGCGTCGCCGCGGGCAACGCCATGTACACCTCGACGTTCGGGATGCCGGTCGTGACGTAGGCCGTGAACACGTCGCCCCAAGGGATCGCGATCGCCTTGGTCTTCTTCTTCGCGGCCGCGCCGCTGCCGCCGATGCCGTTGCCGAAGTCGACCGCGATCGTCCGGTGGCCCATCGCCACCTTCGTCACCACGCCGTCTCGCCGCACGAGGCCGCCGCCGCCCATCCCCTCGATCGTCGTCAGCGCGGTGCCCCGCGACATCCCGCCCGTCACCCGGATGGCCAGCCGCAGCTCGCGCGCGGAGGGCAGCCGCGACGCGAGGTGCGCCGCCAGGCAATCGGTCGGCACGACGTCGAAGCCGGCGCCGGGCAGCAGCATGACGCCCGCGGCGTGCGCCTCGGCGTCGAGCGCGGCCAGGCGTTCGAACACGGCGACCTCGCCCGTGATGTCGAGATAGTGGGCGTGCGCGCGCAGGCAGGCGGCCGCTAGCGGCGCCGCCGTCCGCGAGAACGGCCCCGCGCAGCTCAGTACGACGCGCGCGCCGGCGATGCCGCGGTCCACGTCGGCAGGGTTATCGAGCGCGAAGCTGCGACGGCCGGTGCCGAGCTCCGCCGCCAGCTTCGTCACCTCGGCTTCGCGGCGCGCCGCCACCACCGGCCCGAGGCCACGCGCGGACGCGTGACGGGCGACCAGCTCGCCCGTGTAACCGGTCGCGCCGTAGATCAGCAGCATGGCCGCACGGCAGCCCGAAACTCCGCCACCCCGAGCGCATTCAGGACCTCCGCCCGCCTCACGCCTCCGCGCCGAGCCATCGCGACACCATACTCGACATTGTCGAGGTCCGAGATCGCGTGGGCGTCGCTCGAGATCACGAAGCGGATGCCGCGCTCGCGGGCGGCGGGGATCCACGCCGGTGGCAGGTCGAGGCGGTACGGGTCGCCGCTGATCTCGATCGCGGCGCGCGACCCGGCGCCGCGGTCAATGGCCGGGCGATCAGTGATTGCGGTCCAGCCGGTCCTTGGCGAGCGGGCCGGCGGCTCCCTTGCCGGAGTCTTTCGGTCCCGGCCCCGAAACCCGCTCGAAGCCCGGTTTTGGCGGCGTGTCCTCCGCCCCTTGCACCTGCGGCTTCGCGCGCGACCCGCGGCCCGGCTTTCGTTCCGTTGTGCGATTCATGATCACAACCTAAGCATCCTCCCGGACCCCCGCCGCCCGGCCGCGCAGCCGTCGCTCGCCCGCGTCGACGAGCTCGAACAGGCCGACGGCTTCCCATGCGCGGTTGCGCTTGCCGGTGTTGGTTCGGCGGAGCACGTCGGCGGTCTCGAGCTGTCGGACGGCAAGGCGGGCGGCCTGGTTCGAGACCCCCGCGACGTGCTCGACGGTTCCGACGTCCAGCACGGGGTGGCCGGGTAGGGCGTCTATCACGCGGGAGGCCGCCGAGTCAGCACGGAGGGGTCCGGCGGCGCGGCGCCACTTGCCGCGAAGCGTATCGATGCTGGCCGCCAGGCGAGCCACGTCCTCAGCGGCGGTGCGCACGGCCGCCGCGAACAGGCCGCACCACTCGGCGACGTGCCCCGAACGATAGCGTTCGAGCCCGCGGATGTAGGCCTTGGCATTGCCACCGAGGACGAGGCTGACTGGCGGAACGAAGCCTGACGTCAGGCCGCGGCGGCGGAACGCGACGTGGATTAGGCAGCGACCGACACGGCCGTTGCCGTCGGGGAACGGGTGAATCGTCTCGAACTGGGCGTGGAGAATCGCGGCCTGGATCACCGCGGGGATGTCGTCGCGCGCGGCGAACGCACAGAGGTCATCCACAAGTCGCGGAACGTCGGTTTCGGGAGGCGGGATGAAATCGGCGTCTTCCGGAGTGCTGCCGCCCCCGACCCAACCCTGGGTGGCGCGAAACCTTCCGCCGAGGTGCCGGTCGGGCGTGACCTCGAACAGCACGTGGTGAAGCTTGCGAACGGCGGCAGAGGTCAGCGGCTCGCGCCGGCTTCCGAGCGCGATCGCCTCCTCCATCGTCGCGACGTTCCCCAGCACCGACTCAGCGGTCAGGTCGCGGTGCGCCTGGCCGAATCCTGCGCGCGCCAACCGGCGGTGAGAGATCTCGAGCCCTTCGATTCGCGACGACGCTACGGACTCCGCGCGTAACAGATGGCGCCCCAGCGCCTCCCACGAAATCCCGGGAGGCGGTTGCGCGCCGAGCCGCCGGACGGCCGCCGCTGCGGCGTCGGACACCTCGGCAATGTCGACGGGAAGCGTGAGCTCGAGGTCGCGAATTTCGTCGGGAACGAAGGCTTGATAGAAGAACCCCCGCCGCGCTTTCCTCCCTCCGAATGCTTCCAGGTTGGCCTGCCAGCGCCGCTTGACCCACGTCGGCATCGCCTGGTCAGGGTAGCGCCCAGGCTTGGCCGGTGCAACGGCATATCAAAGTTTGTTTAGCTAAACTTTGATATGGGCCGCGGCCCCGCGATGGCGCCGAGCTCCAACCCGACGGCGACCAGATGGCTCATTGTTCCGGTATGACGCATGTGTCCCTCGCTTGAAAATGTCGGTCCTAACCACTCACGCGCAATGGGGCTGGTCTGGTCGCGGTTGCCGTAGGATGCTGGCTCGCGATGCGTGAACGGATCCTGTTGGCGTCGGCGCTCGCCGCGATCGTGGCCGTCAACCTCGCGGTCGCCGTCACCGGCGCCGGTTGCTCGTCCGGTCCCGGCAGCTGCGTCGCCGGATCGCTGTGCGATTGCGCGGGGGGAACGGATTGCTACCAAGGGTGCGCCGACGGTGACGGCTGTGATCTTCTGTGCCGGAACATGGTCCACTGCGGCGGCGTTTGCGGCGACGGCTGCAGCCTCGAGTGTCACGACGTCAACGATTGCTCGGCCGCGTGCGGTGACGGCTGCGACATCAGCTGTCACAACACGGTCTCCTGCGGCGCCTTTTGCGGGGCCAACTGCCGCTACGACTGCCATGACGTCGATCGCTGCGGCGTTCGCGCTGGGCCAGGCAGCGTCATCACCTGCACCAGCGTCACGACCTGCGTCGTCGAATGCCTCGGCTCCTGCGAGGTGCACTGCAACGCGACCAACCCCTGCGACGTGACCTGCGCCGGCGGAGCGGCGCCCGTGTCGTGCGCGAACGGCGCGCTCGGGTGCGGCGCGTGCTAGCCCGAGCTGGACGGTCGGCCGGCTTCGGCTTCGGCGTTGCCGTCGGGATGGTTCTGTTACTGGCGTCGCCGGCGGCGCAGGGCAACGATCGCGTCGTCGTGTACGATGCGCGCACGCCGGTCGGTTACCGGCTGGAGCTCGAGCCGCATCTCTTGCTCGGGACGGCGCCGCCCGGGCCGGGAAGGGGCTCAGGAGGCGGTGTCGGCGTGCGGGCCAGCTTGATGTTGAGCCCCGAGGGGTTCATCAGCGGGGTGAATGACTCGCTGGCGCTGAGCTTGGGCGTGGACTACGGCCGCTACGCCGCCGGATACGGCTTCGACGATTACCGCGACCAGTGCCTGCACTTCGAGCCGGGCCCAGCCGGTACGGCCGTGTGCACCGAGGTCACGTCGAACGGCGGCAGCTACTCGTATCTGTTCGTGCCCGTGGTGCTGCAGTGGAACTTTTGGCTGACCGAGCGATTTTCGGCGTTCGGCGAGCCGGGCGTGAGCCTCTATGCCCTCGGCAGTTACGGCTTCGGCTTCGGGCCCGCGCTCTACATCGGCGGCCGCCTGACCCTCGCCGAGCGCATCACGCTCACCTTGCGCCTCGGCTATCCGACCGTGGGCCTCGGTGTGTCGTTCCTCATGTAGGCGTGGGCCAGCGCGACCAGCCTTGCGTCGACGCGAACGATAACCATCTTCCCCGTGCCCATGCAGAAGGCGATTGTCGCAAAGGCTTCGCCCAACGCTGCATGACGTGCCGCCGACGGTCACCGTTCGTTCGGATGCTGCTCGTGGCCAGCGTCGTCGGCCTGCTCGCGTCGTCCTGCGCCACCTCGTTCATGCCGCTCAAGGTGACAGAGGCCGCCACCGGCACCGCTTTTGGCCTGAGCGCGGACGTCAAGGGCGTGTGGCTGACCGACGAGGTCCCGCCCGACGGGTTCGGAGACGACAGCGCGCTGGCGGTGGAGCTCGAGCTTCGCAACCAGGGCGCGCAGCCCGTCAGCGTCAACCCGATGTCGCTCGTCTGTCTCATGGAGGCAGACGTCGGGCATCCCTCGGACACGCTGTCGCTGCTGCCTGGCGGCGGCGCGGAGGGACCTTTCCCAGGGGAGATGCCGCCCGAACGATCGGTGCTGGCGACGGTGGAGATTCCCGTGGGCCAGACGCGATCGTTCTGGGTGATGTTCCGCGGTTATCGCTTTCCCGACAGCGACGTGGCGCGACGGATCACGATGAAGATACCGAGCGCCGAAGGGCCACCGGTCGAGCTGACGCTGGCGGACCCGGCGCGCATGAAGATGCGCTGGACGCACGCGGCCGCGAACAGCGGCTGGGCGGTGGGATTCGTCAACACCTCCTTGTTCAGCGCTCACCTGCACGCCACGGTGGTGTCGACCCAGCTTTCCTACCTCACGCGCCGGTGGCGACTGCTCTGGGAGGTCGGCCTCACCTCGAGCGTGCTGGTGCAGACGCAAGGCGTGCTGTCATCGTCGACCTCTTCGTTCGCCGGAACGGGACTGGTCGCGCGGGTCGCGGCGCCGCTCATGTTGTGGGGGACGGCGCGCGAGCCGCGGCAGCTCGGTTTCTATATTGGAAGCCAGGCGCTGGTGCTGCTCGAGACACAGGTCCCCCAGCCTGCCGACAACCCGGCCACGCCCAACCTCTACGGCACCCTCACCGCGGAGGCCGGTCTCGAGCTCGAGATCGGCGCCGTGCACTTCGCGGCCACGCCGTTTCCGCTGTCCCAGGTGGGTCGACCCATGCCGCGTTGGTCGACACGGATCGGTTACACGCACTGGTGGGTAGCGGGTGGGGGGTCCCACGGTTACATCACCGCGCTGCGCCTCGCGTGGTGACGCGTACTTACGGGCTGGCCCGGAACATGCTGTAGCGAGGGGGTAGGTAGCCCCGCGATGCGGAGCGCCATACACGGAGAACCTCCAATGAAGAAGCTCATCGCAGGTGCATTGCTAGTTGCCCTTTCGGGCGTAACGTCCATCGCGCGCGCGGAGTTCGCGCCCGAGCCCCGGCCGCTGGTCGCCCAAGCACCAGCGCGGCCAGTCGCTCAATCCACCGCGCCCGCCCCGACCTCCGAGGCGAGCGAGTACTCCGCCCGTGAAGCGGCGAACCCCGCGCTGGGCGAATACAAGGGTGGCGACGCCGCGATCTACATCGGCGGCAGCGCGATCACCGTGCTGGTCGTCGTGCTGATCATCCTCATCATCCTCTAATAGTTCACGTGCGTTTCGACCGGGGTGGGACGGGCGTGGTCAGCGCCGGGAGCTTTGCGCTCCTGGCGCTGCTTTTGGCGAGCGGTTGCTACAAGGGCTCCGCCAGGAGCCTCACGGCCGCCGACCTCGCGCGCGAGAAGGGGTGGGAACGCGTCGACGGCGTGCCCGAGGTGCGGCAGGTCGCGCGTCGCGACTGCGGCGCCGCGGCGCTGGCCATGGTCCTCGGTTATTGGAGGATCCCGGTCACGCGTGACGAGATCGTGGTCGCCAACCAGCCCGCGCCCGAGCACGGCATCCGGGCTGCGGCGTTGCGCGACTTCGCGCGCGGGCACGGCATGCAAGCGTTCGTCATCAAGGGCGAGTTTGCCGACCTCGAACGCGAGGTGCAGCGGCGCCGCCCGGTCGTGGTCGGCACGATGAAGGTCTACGGCCAACGCGCGTACCCCCACTACGAGGTCGTCGTGGGGATCAACCGGCAGCAACAGCGCATCCTCACGCTCGACCCGGACGCCGGCCTGCGCGTGAACAGCCGCAAGGGTTTCACCGACGAGTGGACCGCGGCCGGCCAGGTCACGTTGATCGTGTTGCCGCGTATCGCTCCAGCCGAGGAAGAAAGTCCGTCACCTTCCCGACGCGCCCGACTCGAATCGAGAATGTGCTCGCGTTCGCCCGACCATCGCGACGGTCATCGAGCGCGATCCGCGCGCTCGCGCGTCAGCTACGACGCCCGCAAGTCGCTCGGGCTGACCGCCGCCCAGTAGACCGACCTCGTCCAGTACCTGAAGTCGTCGTAACGGCGCGCGAGTGGGCGCCCGGCGCCGTCGTGCGTGCGCCGGCGCCGTCGTGCGTGCGCCGGCGCCGTCGTGCGTTGGCCGGCAACAGTGTGAGGCAACAGGCGTGTTGTAGGGCAGGCAACGGTACGGCACCACAGGGGATGTAAGTAGCGGATATCGCGTGTTGGTCGCATTGAAACATGTTGGCTCGATTACTGCGATAGAGGCCAACACTCTCGCGAAGCGGTGAGAGTCGAAGGAGCCCACATGCGAACACCCCCCGCACGCACGACCAACCGGCTGACGGTTGTCCTCGGAATTCCCCTCCTGCTCGCAGGATGTGGAGCCCCCCAGGAAGATGACGTCGGCGCGGCCGACGAGATCGAGATCGCCCAGGGCGCCCTGACCGGCGATTCATTTTCCAATCCGACCGGCACCGCGCGGATCGCGAGCGTCAACGGCGCTGCCATCGACGAGAACAATCCGTTCTTTCAAAACCTCGGCTCGAACGGGCGCCGTTGTGTGACCTGCCACCAGCCGTCCGCGGCGATGACGATCACGCCGCCGCAGATCCAGGCGCTGTTCAACGCTTCGCAGGGTCTCGACCCGCTGTTCCGTCTCAACGACGGCGCCAACGGACCGCTCGCCCCGGTGTCGACGCTTTCGGAACGGTCGCAGGCGTACAGCTTGCTCCGCACCAAGGGTCTCATCCGGGTCGGGCTGACGCTGCCGGCGAGCCGCGACTACGACGTCAAGGTCGTGCTCGATCCGTACGGGGGCACGGGCGCCAACCCGCCCGTCAACCTGACGGTGGGCGCGACCGCGACGCCGATGTTGTCGTTCTATCGCCGGCCGCTTCTGTCCGCGAACACGCGGTTCATCGCCGCG
>WNGA01002327.1_pt1 | contig 29913 bp, 31 predicted proteins | sample 5400061 | NCBI WGS metagenome assembly WNGA01 (sample SAMN13153366, study PRJNA577476) | soil metagenome | isolation source: 100 cm soil or saprolite under grassland replicate 2 | place: USA:California | collected 2016-06-15
GTGCTCATCCACCACTTTGCCGAGTCGATTCGGGACCGCGCTCGCGTACTGATTGGCGCCTGCGACCCGCTCTCGACGCCGACCGCGCTCGGTCCGCTTCTGGATGTAGCTGAGGCAATCGGCGAGCCGTTGGCAGGCCTGCTGGCGAGCGCGGCGCCTGGTAAGCGAGTGTTTGACGCGCTACTGGCCGCACTGCACACGAGCGATCGTCCGACCCTACTGGTGTTCGAAGACGTGCACTGGGCCGACGAGGCGACACTCGACCTCCTGCGCTTCCTGGGTCGCCGGGTAGCTGCGGTGCGTGCGCTGGTGGTGGCCACGTACAGAGACGATGAAGTCGGGTCCACACATCCGTTACGCATAGTGTTCGGGGACCTCGCCACGTTCCCAGCCGTCCGACGTCTCCAGCTCACGCCGCTTTCCGAAAGCGCGGTGCGCGAGCTTGCCCAAGGCACCGATCTCGACCCTGCAGAGCTGTATCGGCAGACAGGCGGCAATCCGTTCTTTGTCACGGAGGTCGTGGCCGCCGGCACGCGCGAGGTTCCGCCGAGCGTTCGAGACGCTGTTCTGGCTCGCGCGGCTCGGCTTCCTTCGCACGCGCGGCCGGTGCTCGAGGCCGCGGCAGTGATCGGCGGGCGGATCGAGCCATGGTTGCTCGACGGTGTCTTGGACGCGGCCACCGACGGCGTCGAAGCATGCTTATCAGCCGGTGTTCTGCGCGACGCAGGAGATGTGTTCACGTTCCGTCATGAACTGGGGCGCACCACCATTCTCGACGCGGTCGTTTCGACGCGCCGCCTGGACCTCCACCGCCGCGTGCTGGCCACGCTGCGATCACGCCCAGTTGGTCCGGACGATTGGGCGCGCCTCGCCCACCATGCGGAAGCCGCCGGCGATGCCGCAAGTGTGCTGTTGTTCGCGCCGATCGCCGCCGAACGAAACGCGCGCCTGCGAGCGCATCGCGAAGCCGCGGCGCAATACGCGCGGGCGCTGCGCTTCGCGGCCGGGCTTGTCCCGACGGAACGGGCGCAGTTGCTCGAGGCGCTCGCCTACGAGTGCTACCTGACCGACCAGTCTGCCGCTGCGTTCGACGCGCGCCGCGAAGCTCTCGATATCTGGACCGAGGCAGGCGAGCGGCTCAAGATCAGTGAGAACCTGCGCTGGCTGTCGCGGATGTCGTGGTTTGCCAATCGCAACGCCGAAGCGCGGTCGGCCGCGCAGGCGGCGCTCGACGTACTCGATGGTCTGCCGGCTGGTATCCAGCATGCCTGGGCGTACAGCAATCTGAGTCTGCTGTACATGCTTGCGAATGACACGGACGGCGCATGCGAGTGGGGCGATCGAGCGATCGCGCTGGCCGAACAACTCGGCGAGCGCGAGGTGCTCGTGCATGCGTTGAACAATGTCGGGTCCGCGCGCGCGAACATCGCAAATGGCGAAGGCTACGTGCAACTTGAACGGAGCCTGGAGCTCGCTCGTGAGGGCGACCTGGAAGAGCACGTGGCGCGGGCGTATACGAACCTCGGGTGGGTGGCTGCGCGCCAATACCAGCTCGACGTCGCCGACAAGTACCTCGACGCAGGCTCGTCGTACTCGGCGGAGCACGATCTGGACTCGTGGTTCGTCTACATGCAGGGCACGAAGTGCCGCGTGCTGCTGCTACGCGGGATGTGGAGCGAGGCCGCGGAGCTCGCCAATCAACTCCTGCGCCGAGCGCCGATTTCACCCGTTAGCCGCGTCAACGTGCTCGCGGTATTGGGCTGGATTCGCGCCCGACGCGGCGAGCCAGACGTCTGGCGAACTCTGGACGAGGCGCTCCAGGTGGCGCTTCCAACGGGTGAGGTTCAGCGACTCGGGCCGGTGTATTCCGCGCGAGCCGAAGCGGCATGGCTCGACGGCAACCTCGAAAGGGCGCGCGAGGCAGCACGCGCGGGGTACGAGTTGGCCGAACGTGGCGGCGACGCGTTTATCCTGGCCGAGCTCGCGTGCTGGCGCCGGCGGGTGGGGGAGGTCTTCGAGGTCTCGCCCGAGGCGGCCGGACCATTTGCACTCGAGGTTGTTGGCCGGTGGCAGGAAGCGAGCGCCGAGTGGCGTGCGCTCGGATGCCCGTACGAAGCAGCGTTAGCCGCAATCAACGGAAGCGAAAGTGATGTGAGCGAAGCACTGCGCCTGCTAGAAGGCCTCGGGGCCAGGCGCTCCGTCGAGGCGGTCGCGCGGCGGATGCGCACGAACACACTGAGGGCCTCACAAAGCAGGCCATGCTAGTGGGAAGTCAATGACCGAAGGCATGCGCGAACCATCAGATCCACCGCCTGGTTACCTGCGCACCGCTGATCTGATGGCGGCGTTGTCGCTGGCCTCCGACCTTGCGGTTGGCTTACCCGCGGAGCACGCGGTGCGCTCGTGCTATATCGCCATGCATGTTGCCGACGAGATGCAACTGCCACCCGATGAGCGTGTCGACGTGTACTACGCCGAGCTACTCATGGATGCGGGTTGCACGGCGTGGACCAGTCAGTTGGCGGGAGTCATCCTCAGCGACGAGATCGCCGCGCGACGCGAGTTCGTATTTCATCGGAACGCGCGCGACCCCGTCGACGTGTTCGGCTGGTTGCGGGATCATGTCGCGTCAGGCGCATCCGTCCCACGTCGCGTTCGGTATGGTCTCCAGTTCGCCATGCGCGGCCGCGAATTTGTGCGGGAAGGCTTCCGTAACACGTGCGAGGTCGCCCAGCGGTTCGCTCAGCGACTCGGAATGTCGGAGGCCGTCCAAGCCGCGCTGCTCTCGGTGTTCGAGCAATGGGACGGGAGCGGACCGAGCGGCCGCCGTGGCGAGGCAATTCCCCTCACCTCGCGCATCGTGTTCGCGACGAGCTTCTTCGAAGCGCTGCACCAGTTCGGCGGCCCTGAAGCGGCCCTCGACCTCGCGCAGCGCAAGCGAGGAACAGCGTTCGACCCAGCGGTTGTTGACGCATTCAAGGCGGTAGCACAGCGCCCGGCGTTCTGGGCTGTGCTCGACCAGGAGTCGCTGTGGGCGACTGTGCTGGCGTTGGAGCCACCGTCGCCACGCCAGTACCTGCCTGAGGAAAAGCTGGATGATGTCGCGCTGGCATTTGCGGACTTTGCAGACCTGAAGTCGCCATTCTCTGCTGGCCATTCTCGACGCGTTGGCGACCTGGCACATGCGATCGCGGGTCAGCTCGGCCTATCCACTAGGCAGGTCGACACGATACGCCGAGCAGCGCTCATGCACGACGTCGGCCTTGCAGCGGTCCCCTCGTACACGCTTGACCGACCAAAGGACAAGCTGACGCAAGCCGAGCAGGAGATTCTTCGGCTGCATCCGTATCACGCCGAGCGCATATTCGCGCGGGTGCCTGCGCTCGACTCGGTGGTACCGCTCGTCGCATCGCATCACGAACGCATCGACGGTCGCGGCTACTACCGCGGACTGACAGGCGAACAGATCCCGGTCGGTGCGCGGGTCATCGCCGTGGCCGATATGTTCGATGAGCTGACGCATGTAACGCCCGATCACGAGGCGCTCGAGCCCGAGCTCGCGATGGCGAGGCTGCAGGACGAGGCCGGCCGTGGGCTCTGGCCCGAGGCGGTGCGGGCGCTAGCACAGGAGCTCGGCGCATCTCCGCCGGCTAAAAAGAGGTCTGCAGCTCAGCCAGCGGGCCTCACCGAGCGGGAAATCGAGATCCTGCGGATGCTGGCGCGTGGGAAGAGCCGGCGTCAGATCGCTCAAGAGTTGGTCCTCAGCGAACACACCGTGCGACACCACCTCGAGCACATCTACGGCAAGGTTGGGGTTGGCACCCGCGTCGCGGCTGCGCTTTTCGCGGTCGAGCACGACCTGATCCGCTAGCCGCGGACCGGTCCCAGAAGATGGGACGTTTGCGCGATGTGTGCACCTCCCGCGCGTGGCTAGTCTGACGCGACTTCAACACAGGAGGTGCAGCAGTGCCGGAGGATGAGCCGCGGGAGCTATTCGCGGCCGATGCAACAGTGGACCTCGGCCAGGCCGGCTGTGGCGATCTGACACCGCTCATTCGCGGCCGGATGCGCGAGTTGCAGAGTGGTCAGGTTCTGGAAGTTATCAGTGAGGAGTCGGCTGCCCACGAAGGCATCCCGGCGTGGAGCCGGCTCACGGGAAATGAACTGTTAGGCGTCACGCGCGAATCGGCGCGCTCGCGGTTCTTCATCCGCAAGAAGTAGAGGAGATAAACACATGTCAAAAATTCTGGTGAACGCAACACACGGCAATGAAGACGCCGAACGAGCCACGCTGGCGTTCGTGGTCGGCAACGTCGCGGCGACGGCGGATCAAGAGACGGTGGTTCTGCTCACGGTCGAAGGTGTGCGGCTGGCCACCTACGGCTACTCGGACGGTATCCACAAGGAAGGCTTCGCACCGCTCAAGGATGTCATTCGCCAGTTCCTCGACAACGGCGGTCAGCTCTGGGCGTGTGGCGCCTGCACCAAACCGCGTGGCATCGGCGAGGCGGATCTCATTCCCGGCGCCAAGATCGTCACGGCCGCGAATGTGGTCGAGTACATGGCCTCAGGCGCGTCCACCCTGAGCTTCTGAGAGAGACGTAGCTATGACGTCCCCAATTTCAGGCCTCGACATCGAGTCGCTTCGCCGCGCGATCCAGCTCGAGTACGCCGAAGTTGCCGAGCATCCCGAGCTGGGCTTTCACTTCCTGGTCGGCCGTCCGCTGGCTCGCGTGCTCGGGTACGACCCGGCCTGGCTTGAGGGCATACCAGAAGCTTCGATCGAGTCGTTCGCGGGAACGGGTAATCCGTTCAGTTTGCGGTTATTGGGGCCAGACGAACGCGTTGTGGACGTCGGATCTGGCGCAGGTATTGACAGCCTGATCGCAGCGCGGATGGTCGGACCGTCGGGGCACGTCATTGGCGTGGACATGACGCCGGCGATGCTGGCGAAGGCACGTCTGGCGGCGTTGCAGGCAGGGCTTCACAACGTGGATTTCCGCGAGGGCACCGCCGAAGCTCTGCCAGTCAACGATGCCTGCGCGGACGTCGTCATCAGCAACGGCGTGCTCAACCTCATGCCCGACAAGCATGCAGGTCTGGCGGAGATGGCTCGCGTGCTCAAGCCAGGAGGTCGGCTTCAGATTGGCGACATCCTGGTCCAGCACCCGGTGCCAGAGAGCGCGCGACAGCAGATCGACCTCTGGACTGGTTGAATTGCCGGTGCTCTCCTGGAAGGAGAGCTCGAAATGGCAGTGGTCGGCGCTGGTTTCGTCGACTTTGAGATCACCTGGCGCGGGGATGTGTTCAGCGGCGCGACGCAGTCCAGCAGCGCAGCCAAATACGGAACTGTGGGAATCAACTTCCGCGCGCGAAAAGCGACCTCCGAGCAGGAGCTTGCCGACGCGCTCGCCGCCTTGCAGTGCGATGTGCCGACCGCTCAGAACGGCCGTCCTTAGCCAGCGAGGACTCGCCGCCGTCGGAGAGCGGGCATGATCCCGCCCTCCGACTGGCGTAGCCCAGCTTCGATCACGCCGGCTGGCCGGCGGGTGAGAGTGCGCCGATCTGTCACAGCAGGCCCAGGTCGTCCCCGAGCGGCCAGGTGGACTCGATCCGACTGCCACGTGCAGCAGACAGTTTGCTCTGGCCGACAGCAACGTAACGCGGTGTTCCTGGAGGACGTGGGCAGCACCGCGACCGACTGACGATCGATCGCCAGCCGGTCGCGGACTGCCCAGGATCAGGGTCCCTGGCGTCGTTTTACTGCACCGGGATGGTTGCCTCGGCCCGCGGTGCGAGAAACCGCAAGATGAACAACTCGGCCCCTTCCGCTGACTGTGCGGTATGAGTACGGCCGGTCGGCTCCCAGAAAAAGTCCCCGGCCCCGTACGTCGACAGACTTCCGTCAGCATCGATGACGTCGAGGCTGCCCGCGAGGACGTACACATACGTAGGTCCGCCGTGGGCGTGCTTGAGATTGAAGCCAGGCGGCAGCGTTGAGCGTTGTGGGACGCCTTTGGCAGGCCCTGCCGGCAATCCGGTCGCGTCAAACGCCTCCATTCTGGCTGCTGGCTGGGCGGCGATTGCAATGTTGGACGGTGCTTGCTTCGACCACGGCGCCGCGCTCACGCTTATCGCGCTGAGCGAGGCCGCGGCAGCAGCGAGTAACGCGAGAGCAACCATAGTGTGTCGTCGGTGCGGAGATGAATGAACAAACTGTGCGACCTGCATTTGAGGACCTCCGTTGCTGTGCGTGATGCGGTTCACGCTAGACGCAGGGCGCGCCGTCTGAATCAGTAGAAAGACCTAGCGCAGGTACCAATCTTCATACGGTCTCACTTGCGCGTGGATTCAACCGCGTGCTCGACAGCCCAGACGGCAACCTGAGCGCGACTCTTGAGACCAAGTTTGCCGAGGATGTTCCCCACGTGGGCGTCCGCGGTGCGCTCGCTGATTACCAGCGCCTTAGCGATCTGGCGGTTGGTCAAGCCGCGGGCGAGGAGTGTCGCGACTTCTCGCTCCCGCCGCGACAGCGGGTCGCGCTCGCGCGCGGTGGCGCCAGCATCCAGCAACTGGCCGGCCTGGCCGGCATAGGCGACGAGCTTATCCGGGTGCATCGTCCGACCTGCTTCCCAGGCCGTGGCAAAGCGTGCGGATCCCAGGGCTGCCCGGGTCCTTGCAAGATCTCGCTCACGTTCGCCGCGGCGGCTCGGCGGCACATGCGTTCCGATGGCTTCGCGCAGCCCGTCGGCGGCACCAAGCAGGCGTGCGGCTCGCTCCGGCTGTGACTTGTCGCACGCGATTCCGCCGAGCAGGTCCAATGAGGCCGCCAGATCGTCGCGCAAACGCAACCTGTTGAGGATGACGAGACTCTCGACGCACTGGCTAGCCGCTTGCTCGAGGTCGTCGCTCCGCCGCGCTACGCGAGCCAGACCGCATAGCGCCAGAGCGGTGCCCTCAGCACAGTCGCTCGTGCGTGCTTCTGCGAGCGATTCGTCCAGCAGTTGCCTCGCCAGGTCGAGGTCGCCCATGTCGCATACAACACCCCCAAGCGTCTCCAGCGAGTGGGCCCGCAGGTGGCGGTCGCCGCCCTTCTCGAGAGCGGTCACACTGTCGCGAAGCGCCTCAGCCGCCTTCGCGAGGGCGCCCTGCCTCCACGCCAGCGCACCGATCTCCTGAAGCGCCCAACCAGCGCCCCAATATTGGTCGAGCTTGCGATACACAGCCAGGCTTTCGTGCACCATTGCTGTAGCCAGCTGGTACTCCTCGGACGTGCGTGCCTTGCGCGTGAGCACCCGTCCGAAGTGCAGGAGCGTGTCGGCTACGCCGGCTGGGTCCGCGACCTTTCGCCGCAGCTCTAGCGCCTCCTCGAAACGCTTCGTCGCGCGGCCGTACTCGCTCTGAGCGTGCGCCAACTCGGCCACCTGCTGGAGCGCCTTGGCACGCACTGCGCGGGAAACAGGACCGGCGCAGGCGAGACCCTCTTCGAGCCAGCGCTCGCCCTCGTTGCGATAGCCGCGTTGCCGCCAGAAGAGCCACAGGGCGGAACCGAGGCGGAGGGCCGTCTCCAGCTCTGCCGCGTCGAGGCAGCGGCGGAGCACTGCGCGCAGATTGTCGTGCTCCACCTCCAGGCGCGTTGTCCAATCCTTGCGTTCTGGCCCTTGCATGGCAGGTTCTGCGGCCTCCGCGAGGGCGAGAAAGTAGTCGGCATGCCAGCGCCAGGTCGGGTCCCACTCGCCACGCGCGGAGAGTCGTTCATGGGCGTATTGGCGAACCGGCTCGAGCAATCGGTAACGCATTGAGCCGTCGCGGCTCTCCGCAAGCAGCATCGATTTGTCCACCAGGCCGGAGAGCAGAGTGACGAGGCCTCCAGTCAGCGCCCAATCTCGGTTGCAGATGCTCTCTACACCGTGCAGATCGAAGCCGCCAGCGAAGACGGCGAGTCGTTCGAAGAGCAACTGCTCGCTCCCGTCGAGCAGGCCGAAACTCCAGTCGAGCGCAGCACGAAGTGTCTGTTGTCGGGGTGGCGCAGTACGGTTGCCACCCACAAGGACGTCGAACGCGTGGTCCAGCCGTTCAAGGATTTGGCCCGCGTCGAGCACTCGCACGCGCGCCGCGGCGAGCTCGAGCGCCAATGGCAGCCCGTCCAGGCGCGAGCAGATCGCGGCAACCGTTCGACTACTGTGCTCGTTCAGCTCGAAGCTCGGCTCAACGGCCTGTGCACGGTCGACAAACAGTTGTACGGCCGGATAGGTGCGTAACTCCGCTAGCGCTGGCACGCTGGTCGGATCAGGCGCCGCTAACGTATGCACACGCCAGATCCGCTCGCCGTTGACCCGCAGTGGTTCGCGGCTGGTGGCCAGAATCCGAAGTCCATGACATGAGCGCAGCAGCTCTTCACTGAGTTCCGCGCACGCCTCCACGAGGTGCTCGCAATTGTCCAGGACGAGCAGGATTGACCGCTCGCGCAATGCCTCCACAAGCGTCTCACGCATTGAACGGCCGGGGCGCTCCGGCACACCGATGCTCCCCAAAACGGCACCCGCGACACCAATCGGATCCGCGAGCGGAGCGAGGCTTACCAGCCAGACACCGTCGTCAAAGGAATCCTGCAGAGATGCTGCCACCGCCAGCGCAAGGCGCGTCTTGCCTGTTCCGCCCGTTCCGGTAAGCGTCAGCAGTCCCGACTCGGTCTCCAGCAGGCGCCTGCGGACAGTCGAGAGTGCTGCGTCGCGCCCGATGAGCGCTGGCAGGTGCGCAGGCAAGTTGTGGCCCTGAGAAGTCACCGGAGTTGGACGTGTGACGAGCTCGCGCTGCTCGTTGTGAGACGGTAACACCACGCCGTCGGCAGGCCAAGGTGAGGTCGGTCAACCCGCGGCTAGCGGCCCGCGCTTGGATTGGCGAAGCTGGCCCAGCCCGAGCGGGTGTCGCGCTCCGTAAGCGTCAGCCAAAGGTGCCTGATTGCCGGCGCGCGACACCGCGCTCGATGTAGCCCAGCCGGCTGCGCTCCACTCGTTCGACGGTGAAGGGCCCGCTCGTGATGTGATCGAGCGGATCCCGCAGCAGGTGATCTGCTTCGAGTCGCACCAGCAGCGGATCGAGCAGCCGTTGCACCCAGCGTATGGGTGCCACTGGACTGCGAACGTGCTCGAGCCACACCAGGCGTCCATCCGGTCGCAGCACTCGGGCCAGTTCGCGGATCGCCTGGCGATCGTCAGGTACCGCGCACAACGTGAGTGTCACAACAACAGTGTCGAAAGATGCGGTAGCGAAACCTAACTTCTGCGCGTCCCCGACCTGCAGGTCCACGTCGCGGCCGAGCAGCCGAGCTCGGGCCCGGGCAAGTTCGAGCATCGACGGGCTCAGGTCGATACCGGTCAGACGGGCGCGATCGGGGTAGCTGTCGAGATTCCGACCGGTGCCGATTCCGATCTCCAGTACGTCGCCATACGCCTGCGAACATACCCACTGTCGGCCGTCAGCAAAGAGGAGTTTCTCCCAGGTGCCGATCATGCGGTCGTAACCGCCGGCCATCCGCTCGTAAATTGCGCGTACCCGCTGGGTTTCGTTCGCGTAGATCATGATCACCCGCTTGGCGACACCGCGCCGGTGCTGTGTTCGTATTCGTCTTTGAGTGCTGTGATGGAGCGGCTTTCGCTGCCCAGCGCGTGCTCGATCGTTTGTCGGACAGTCCAGCCGCCCTGCGGTGGTTGCGTGTCCAGCTGGTCATCGGTCAACCCGAACAGCGAACTGATCAGCTGCGCCCGCGACAGGTAATAGTCGACCAGGAGCGGGTACAGTCCCGCGTTGTCCCAGCCCTGCAACAGGCGCAGCTCGTCGCGGATATTCCACACCTGTCCGGTGTGCTGCTTTTCGTGAAAGATGTTGTGCACCAGCGGGTCCCGAGCTGCGCCACCGCGCGCGCATACGTGACCACACGGCTGCTGCAAGTAGTCCTCCGGCAGGTCGTACAGCGTATCGAGCGTCTCGTTCATTGCGTCCTGTAGCTGTCGAATCATGGCTCGCACAGCTCTATTGCGCTCGCTCACATCACTTCTCCCTTTTACAAACGCGTTAGGCTGAGGGCCCGCGACCGCTCACGCACGACAACCACACCTGGGGATTCGGCGAGCGCGGTTCGCGCGTGCGCAATGACCTGATCGCCAACCTTGCTCGTTGCCTCCTGATGCTCACGATAGGCAAGCCAGGCATCGACGCTCGCGTGCTGCGCCAGGAATTCGAAGTTGAGTTCGGGGGCTGCGCGGTACCTGCCCGAAGCGATCAGCTGGCCAAGGCTTGCACGCGCGGCATGGATGTTTGAGATCAGCGATGACGCGTCGATGCTGCCGACCGGGACACCGCGCCCCTCGGCGAGCCGAACTTCGACCGAAGGATGCTCCGGCTCAGGATGTGTATCCAGCAGCACGCCGCCCGGCCGTAGCGAGCAATGCACCTTGCTCAGGACGTGCACGACGTCCTCCGGAGGCAAGCATCATATGGACCGCGAGAACAACACCACGTCGAAGGCCGCTACTGGCAGCTCCAGTACGGCAGCGTCAGCAGCGGCGAACGTGACTCGTCCGCGAAGTGACTCCGGAGTCCGCCGGCGCGCCCGGTCGATGTCCTTCTCACGAGGATCCACCGCCAGCACTGAAGCAGCGCAGTCGGCATAGCACCAGGTGACGCGGCCATTGCCGCAACCGATCTCGAGGACACTCTTGTCGGAAAAATCGACGAGCGCGTGGATCGCGCGCCGCTCGGACCCGTCCGCGTCCAGCTGTGGCACGATGGGCTCCGTCACGCGACCGCTCGGCCGGTCGATAGTTCGCGCTGGTCGGCGTGTCGTCTCGCTGGCAGCGTCTCATACATGCGCCCCAGGACGATGGCACCTGAGACGAGGGTCAGCCCAGCGATGGCGCCGATCGCCCAGGTCATGCCAAGAGCGTCCGCGACGACGCCTGCGAGCACGGCGCCGATTGCGTAACCACCATCACGCCACAGGCGGTACACGCCTACGGCCGATGCGCGCCACTCCGGGTGGGCGACATCAGAGATGGCCGCGAGCAGCGTCGGATATACCAGCGCGGTGCCGAGGCCGAGCAAAGTCATCGCCAGCAGCCAGATGCCGAACCCACTGCCCAGTATGACCAGCAGAATGGCGACAGCCTGGATCCACATCCCGGCGACGATCATGCTCTTGCGGCCGACCCGATCCGAGAGCGCGCCGGTACCCAGCTGCGCCACGCCCCAGACACCGGGATAGGTCGCCGCCAGCAGCCCGACTTGCCCCAACCCGAGCCCAGCAGTGGCGAAATACAGGGGGAAGAGACCCCACACCATCCCATCATTCAGGTTGTTGATCATGCCCGCCTGGCACGCGGCCGAGAGCGCCCGGTCTTTCAGGCTCACGTCCACGAAGATCGCTCGAAACGACGGCTGAGTGGCTGCCGTTGGTGAAACGCCACCCTTGAGTAGCGTTGCTTCCTCGCGCGCGTGCCGGCCGGAGTCGCGGACGAAGAACACCGAAAGCAGCAAACCTGCCAGTGCGAACGCAACCCCCAGGTAGAACGGCTGCGGGCGCAGCGCGTACGTCGCGGCGATATAAGCGGAGGCCAGCGCGGCCAGCGATACCGCCAGGTACCCTGCGAACTCGTTCAGGCCCATCGCCAGCCCGCGTCGAGCGGGTCCGACCAGATCGATTTTCATGATGACGGTGGTCGACCAGCACAGCCCCTGGTTGATGCCGAGCAGGACGTTGGCGGCGACCACCCACTCCCAGGCTGGCGCGAGCATGAGGATGAACGGCACAGGCAGGCCAATGAGCCAGCCCGCCACCAGAATTTGCTTGCGGCCGATGCGATCGCTCATCCACCCGGCGAACAGATTCGCCAGCGCTTTGACGATCCCGAAGCTGATAATGAACGACAGGATCGCCGTACGCGAGGTGATGAAAAACTCCTGCTCGGCGAGAAGCGGGAGCACGGCCCGCTCCAGTCCGACCATGCCGCCGACGAAGGCGTTGATCACTACCAGCAGCGTGAACTGCCGCCAGTTCGCCCCCAGTCCGAGACGGACGCGATCGACCGGCTGACTCACACTTGGGCAGCCTGGCGGTCGCTCGGCGCTCCCTGCTCGACGTCGCCGCCGGCTGTGCGCCACTGGTCAATGCCCTCAGTGATGACCGCGAGGTTGCGATACCCACGATGCTCGAGCACCGACAACCCGGTGGCGGCGCGCTGTCCGTGACCGCAGTGCGTGGCGATGACGCGATCGTGCGGCAGATGCAGATCAGCCTTCGGTAGGGCACCGGCTTCCAGCATCTCCGCCCGCGGGATGTGACCCGTCGCCCATTCGTGTGCCTGACGCACGTCAACGACCACGAGTTGTTCGCCACGTTCGAGCCGCAGGCGCACGTCGCGCATGGTGAACACGGGCACCTGTTCGACCGGCAGCCCGGCCCGCTTCCAGGCCGCCATGCCACCCTCGAGATAGCCAGGCAAATCGTCGTACCCGATGCGGATCAACTGGCGAACCGTGTACTCATGCACCTCGGTGCTGTCAGAAACCAGGATGACCGGTGTGCCAAACGGCACGACCCAGCCTACCCAGGATGCGAACGCCGGACGAAGCTCCACGTGGTAGACACCGCGAATGTGCCCACGTGCGTACTCATGGACCGAGCGCATATCGACCACCGCGTCACCGGCTCGATGGCGTGCCTGGACGTCGTCCGGTGTGAGCGGTACGAGCGTCGGCAGCTGACCAAGAACGCGCGGCCCGCGCTTATTCACCGACCGCATATTGAGAAAATAGTTGGGAAAACTCGGCATGCTGGCCATGAGGCGATCGGTAAACGCCTGCTGGTCCGGCAGCGTCAGGAACGGATTGCCGCGCCGCTCCCGACCGATGGTCGTAGTCGACTCCGCCGCGGCCGCCGCGGTACAGAAAGAACCAGCGCCGTGGGTCGGATGAACGATCACGTCGTCACCAAGCGGCAGGATCTTGGTGTGGAGGGTGTTGTAGAGCTGGTGGGCTAGACCTGTGGCGTGCTCATGGCCGAGCAAATCAGTGCGCGATACCGCGCCGACCAGCAAGCTGCCACCGCTGAACAGCACCGCCGGTTCCTCTGGTCGACTGGTATCGCGCGCGAGAAAGCTCACGTGCTCCGGCGTGTGACCTGGCGTAGCTAGCACCGTGATGACGACGTCTCCGATGGTCACGATGTCGCCGTCGTGCACGGGCTGATGGTCGAATTCCAACCCCGCGTCGGCGCTGGCGACGATTCTGGCTCCGGTGAGCGCAGCAAGCTCGCGGCTGCCACTCAGAAAGTCGTTGTGGATGTGCGTCTCGAGGACGTGCGTGATGCGGACACCTTCGCGGCGCGCCGCCGCCTGGTACTGGTCGACGTCACGCAGTGGGTCGATCAGGGCTGCTACTCCGTCTCTTTCGGAGATCACCAGATGGGCGCTATTGCCGAGGCCCTCGTCGACGAACTGCCGGACTCGCATCTCTACGCTCCCGAGGGCCTGGTGCCGCTGACCAGGATGAAGCCGAGGTAGGGGACCGCACGCGCGATGCGCGGCATCAGCCAGGTCATTTTGCGCGCGTTGCTCCGCCGGGAAAGCGCGCGACCCATGACTACCGCGCTGTTGACGAGCCCTTCGTCGTGCACGAATCCGGCCGGCGTCATCATGTTGAACGGTCCAGTCTCGACCTGTACATCGGCAAGGCCCGACTCGGTGTACAGCCGCACCCAATCCTCCTGACTGTCGTCGCGCGCTCGAACATCAGCGGCGCAATATCAACAGCGGCGACATGTGCAACGCTCATGCGGACTGCCTCCTAGAAACTGGCCGTGTTGTCAGCCCAGGCCATCAGGTCGGCGATCTTGGCCGGGGTTGTGAACGCCGCGTTCTTACCGTCCAGGTCAGCTTCCGTTACCCCACGGGCACGGGAGCAACGGGTTCAAACATGGATCGGGATCTTGGCGGCGAGCGTCTCGGCCACGATCTCCTTGAACGGCGGCCAGCCGAAGGGGACGAGGTTCTCCACCACCGCGGCCGTCATAAGGTCCACCGCCTCATTGGCGAGAACGATCTGCGCCTCGTGGCCACTTTGAATGGCTCCATTGGCCATGATGAATGGCATCGCCGCGTTGGTCGGATCAGCCGAGCCACGCACGCCCATGAACAAGAGCTTTGCCATCGGTCAACTCCCCTTAATCTCGCAGTTGAGAGCGGCCAGCGCCTGCTGCCACTCTTCGTCATCCGCAGCCTTGCGCGCGCGGAAGGTAATGCCCGGAGTGCCAAATTCGGCGGCGCTGCTCGACTGCTCCGCGCCCGCATAGACGTCGGTCCGCGAAACGATCTCGAAATCAACGAACCCCGCGGCGGTAACGGCCAGCCCTATCTCTCCTTCCAGGAGAGCACCGGCAATTCAACCAGTCCACAGCGCGATGTCCTCTTTCGCGTCCTGCGGCACCGGCTTCTGCACCAGCATGTCACCGAGTTGCAGGCGTCCGTTGGGTTTGAGGACTCGAGCCATGTCGCGCAGGGCGGCGTCTTTGTCCGGCATCAAGTTCAACACGCCGTTCGAGATGACCACGTCAGCCCAGCGGTCCTCGATCGGCAGGGCTTCGCCGAAACCTTCACGGAAATCGACGTTGTTCGTGCCTGCCGCCGTGGCGCTCGTGCGCGCTTTCTCCAGCATGGCGGGTGTCATGTCGACGCCGACCACATAACCCGATGCGCCAACCACTTCGCAGCGACCAGGCTGTCGATGCCGCCGCCGCAGCCTACGTCCACGACATGCTCAGCGTGCTGCAAAGTGCCCACACTGAAAGGGTTGCCGGTACCTGCGAACGAAGCGATCGTGGGCTCGGGAATCCCATCGAGCCAGGCGTCCTGATATCCGAGCACCCGAGCCAGCGGACGGCCTACGAGAAAGTGGAATCCATGCTCAGGTTGTTCGGCGACTAGTGCGTATTCGTCCTGGATCGCTCGCCGCAGATCGTCGAGGTTCACCGCAGGCGTTTCGATCGTTTGCATTATGCTTCTCCCCTTTTGAGCAGACTTCGTTAGTCGCCAGCCGCGACAGCGGCCTCCACGGGCAGCCCGGCTGCGCGCCACTCCGGAAACCCCTCATTCAGCCGCCGCACCTGGAACCCATTCCGTTGCAGAAGCTCGGCGGCCTCATCTGAATACACGCAATAGGGCCCGCGACAATAGGCAACGACTTCGCGGTCCCGTGGCAGCTCGGCCAGCCGTCGCTCCAGCTCGTCGACAGGGATCGAGCGGGCGCCGGCGATATGGCCCTGGCGGTATTCGAGCTCCGGGCGCACGTCCAGCAGCGTCACCTGTCCCTCGTCCACCAGCCTTCGCAGTTCGGCGATGTCGACCGCGGCCAGACTCGATCGATCGGTCAGAAAGACCTCGACCAGTCGGTCGATCTCGGCCAGTCGAGTCGTGCCCAGGTCGCGCAGCGTTCGCCATAGCGTGAACACATCCGGCGCCGCGAGTCGGTAAACGACTCTGAGGCCGCGTTTGTCGGCCTCGACCAGGCGCGCCTGCCGCAATACCTGGAGGTGCGCCGAAGTATTCGCCAGGCTCTGCCCGATTTCCTGGGCCAACTCGTCGACCGAGCGTTCGCCCTGACCCAGCAGATCGAGCAACTCGAGTCGATGCGCGCTCGCCAGGGCCTTGCCGATGGTGGCGAATTCGGCGTACAGACGGTCTTTGAACGCGCGGTGGGCCATGCCCTTCTCAACTAATCAAACGAATTATTGAGCAGACTACGAGATGGCCGCGCGGCTGTCAAGGGCGCCGGCAGCAAGGCTTGAGTCGCATCACGCCGGTATGTACCGTCTTTCGCAGCACCCCGCAGCTCGCCAATACGGGAGGTGAGGATTCTCTATGTACGGCACCATTGCACGCATGCGCCCGAAAGCGGGTCACGAACAAGAGGTTCAGTCTCTCATGGACGAGTGGAACCGCGAACGCAGACCGAAGGTTCAGGGCGCCGTTGGCGGTTACATGCTCCGACCTGACCGCAACCCAAGCGAGATCGTGTTGATCGCGCTTTTCGAAACTCGTGAGACATACCGGACGAACGCAGACGACCCTGAGCAGGATCGATGGTACCGCCAGCTACGGGAACATCTGGAGGCGGATCCTACCTGGGAGGACGGCGAGATTACGGCCGCCGACTGATCACTGTCCGCTCGCACCATGAAGCAAACGACGGTGAGGTTGCTCTACCGTCCATGGTGCATGCGGTCCCAAGCGCAATCATGTGGTGGGGGACCTAGCCACTGCTCCGAGGCAACGTGCCGCGTCTTGTACTTCGTTCGGCCGCGATCAATCCTTGTGATCTCGCGCAAACGTCGTTGTGCCTGTAAAGCACGTATCTCCGAGCGCGTTGGGTTTAGCGCCACCCCCCACCTGCGTCCGTGGCCGGCCGACAAAGCGAAAGCTTGTCGCCCGAATGGCACCGCGTTCGATCGCCGCCTCTTCTTCGCCCGCGGTGGACTCGCAGGAGCGCCCGAAGCTGGTCTTCCTGCCCCTCGCGGGAACGCTGGCGGCCTGAATGGCCGCGCCCGGCGTCTGAGGCCCTCTGGCCCAACCACGGGTTGTGCCGACATTCGGCAGGAAAATAGGAAGGAGCGGTTCCGGCGCGCATTGGAAGAGTGCCGCGAAACTACGAATCGCTGAATACGCACTTCCCCGACCAAACGGCGCATCTAACGCACGTAGGCTGGCGGCGCGGTGTTTCGCTGCCTTGGTTGGGCCTCCATTCACCGTCTCGAGCGGGTCGCCGGCGCGACTGCCGCGGCTGTTGTTGTGCTTGTGTCAACCAACGGAACCGTCGCCGGCATGGATGAAGGCGGGGGGCCTAGCAGCCCGACGGTTCTCGATGCGTTCACTGAGTCTGTGAATTCGGGGTCAGTGGAACGCAGTCAGGCGCTGCTGGCTGACGACGCAGTCAGCGTCGATCATGACGGGCAGCACGCGGGCGCACCTGGCCGATTGGCTATGAACCTTCCTCTTGCAACTGCAACAACCGTCGCAGTCGTGGTGCCCGCCTCGTGCTTCTCGGTAGCCCTGTGTTTCTTGCTGCGCCGTGTCCGGAAGCGCGGCCGCATCACTGTCCAGCCACCCAGAAATCTCCTCCAACACCTGCATGAGGCTACGATCCAACAGCGGATGGCGATCGCATCAGCGGCAGGTCAAGGCGGATCTGATCCTGGCAGTGCCGCCCACTTGCATGCGGCGAAGTCGGCCCGGCCATAATGCGCTACGGTGGAGCTTCTCGAGCGCGGCCCGATACTTGACCAGCTTCACAGCCTCCTCAATGACGCTGAGCGCGGCCGGGGTCGTCTCGTAGCGATCGCGGGCGAGGCAGGCATCGGCAAAAGCGTTCTGATCAGACATTTCTGCGAGTCGGTTAGCAATCGAGCAGATGTCTTTATCGGCTCCTGCGATCCGCTCTCGACGCCCACGCCCTTTGGTCCCGTTTTAGACATTGCTCCAGAACTGGGGGGAGACTTCGAGGACCTCCTGCGTGAGCCAAGTCCTGTACGCCGGCTTGGCAACGCACTGCTTGCACGGCGCGGTGTGCGACCGCGAGTGCTCGTCTTCGAAGACATGCATTGGGCAGATGACGCCACGCTTGACCTGTTGCGTTTCCTCTCGAGGCGATTGATCGCCACTCGGGACCTGCTGATCGCGACGTACCGCGACGATGAGGTCGGTCCTCGTCACCCGCTTCGCATTGCTCTGGGCGATGTCGCGAACGCTGGCGTCGTGCGCATCATTCTGGCGCCGCTGACCATCGACGCCGTTCGCCGGCTCTCGGCCGGTAGCGAGGTGGACGTCCACGAGCTACATCGGCGCACTGGCGGCAATCCATTCTTCGTCCGCGAGGTCCTTGCAGCGCTAAGCGCTGGAGTACCGGTCACGGTTCGCGACGCGTTACTGGCACGCCTCGCTCGCCTTGCACCGACCGTCCGCGTCGTGCTGGAGGCCGCGGCGATCAGCGGACCGCGCATCGACCCGCGGCTACTCGAGCAGGTCACATCGCAGACCCAGGAGAGTCTCGACGCGTGCGTTGAAGCTGGATTGCTCGTGAGCGAACGCGACCAGCTGACGTTCCGCCACGAGCTGTGGAGGGAGGCTGTTCTGGATACGGTGCCTGCACATCGGCAGGTGGCGCTGCATCGCGTGATCCTGGCCGCACTGGTTCAGACGGATGCGCCTGACGATCGGCTGGCGCGATTTGCCCATCACGCTGAGGGGGCGCGTGATGCCGCGGCTGTTCTCAAGTACGCTTCCGCGGCTGCCAGGTACGCGTCGCAGCTTGGCGCCCACCGTGAGGCCGCGGCGCAATATGCCCGTGCGCTGCAGTGGGCTCATCAGCTGGACGCGCGGCAACGAGCCCTGTTGCTCCGAGCGCGCAGTGCGGAGTGCTTCCTTATCGATCAAGCGCCTGAGGCAAGTGAAGCGCGGCGTGCGGCCATTGGCATCTGGCACGAGCTCGGCGACCGGGAGCAGGAAGGCGATGACCTTTGCTGGTTGTCTCGCGCCTACTGGTTGGCAGGTAACAACGCAGAAACCGAACACGCTATCGAACGCGCTTTGCAGCTTTTGGAACACGGAAGGCCGGGTCTGCCCCTCGCGCGCGCGCTCAGCACCTACGCCCAACTGCGATTCCTGAGCTGTGACTATGAGAAGGCTATAGCCGCGGCGGAGCGCGCGATCACTATTGCAGGCACCTCGACCGAGCACAACGCTTCCGATGTGATGCTGCATGCCGCGCTCTCGCGTGATGCGTCGCGCTGGGCCATGGACGATGACGCGGGTCGGTCGCAACTGGAGGCCACGCTGCAAGCATGTCTATCGCGTGGCTTGCACGAGCCCTCTGCGCGCGCATTCTCACTTCTCACCGGGGCGTGGTCGGGTCGCTACGTGCTGCAAAGTGCCGAAAAGTCCATCGAGCAAGGTCTGGCGTACCTGCAAGAGCATGACCTCGATCTGTATCGGCACACTCTCATCAGTTCGAAGTGCAGCCTATTGCTGCGCCGTGGCCGGTGGACCGAGGCCCTGGAGCTGGCGAATCTTATCGACGCAAGTCCGGAGTACGCGGCAGTCCATCGGATTAGTGCCCTTACGGTGATTGGGTTGGTACGCGGGCGGCGGGGTGAGCCTGGAGCTTGGCAACCACTGGATACCGCGCTGGAGCTCGCTGATCGCATTGGCGAACCGCACCGCGTGGTACCTGTCCGCACGGCCCGCGCCGAAGTCGCGTGGCTCGCACACGACCTTGTGCGTGCTGCTGACGAAGCCCGCCCAGCGTTCGAGCTTGCCATTCAGAACCCATTTCGCTGGTACGCTGTCGAGCCCGCGGTCTGGTTGTGGCGAGCCGGGCAACTGCCAGCCGTGCATCCAGATTTGCCCGCGCCAGATTGAGTGTTCGGCAGGCTGAACGGGCAGATTCCTATCGCCTGATTTGGCCAGTCACGCGGTTGTAAGACCGAACGGGCCAGGGGCTATGCACCGGTTAGCTGCTTGAACCGCTTCCAATCACGTGGCATGGCAGTGTGATGCGGATTCGGCAGGTACCAGCGCAGCAGCCTGCCCCAGGCTGTTCGCCGGCACCGGCACTCCCGGGTGCACCCGCACGCCCGTCCCTAGGGTTGTGCAGCATCGCCGCGAGAGTCCGTCCCATGCCAGCCGCCATCGTAACGCGTGAAGAAGTATCCGGCGGCGTATCGCACACGGCTCACCAGCCAGCGCCCGTGACAGAAACACTCGACCTCGAGCGTCTACCATTGGCCTTGGGTCGGGAATTTAACCAATGCGGGCGTCTCGCGGTCAAGGGGGAGCACTGCGCCCGTGAGAACTGGACGCAGGCACGTGACCTAACCACAATCGACTCTGTGAGATAGCGCGAACACAAGGCCGCCGCACTCGGATGAGCGTTATCAACGAACCGGTCGAAGGGATGCGCGGGCGCCACGCCCAGGACCCGCTTCAAGCCCGGGGGCCGTCTGCAGATCGGCGACATTCTGATCCAACATCCGGTGCCGGACAGCGCACGGCAGCAGATCGACCTCTGGACCTGGCCGCCCTCCAGTGCGAGATGCCGACACACTCAACCTCCCCGATTCACCGCTGAGGCACACCGGAGGGCTCGCAATAATCCGTCGTTGCATCCGAAGTCTGCCCCGACGTTCAATGTGGCGCGGGGTGGCGCTGGCGATAGCGCGTGGCGCGCATCTGTTCGCGGATAAGTAGCTCGCCAGATGTGTCGGCCAGCTCCCGACGGGCGCGCGCCCGCAGCGCTGCATCAACCTCCGTAGAAGTCCCGCGCTCGACTCGATACGCGAGCCACGCGTCAACGCTGTGGAAGTGGTACAGAACCTCAAACACCGTCGAACGCTCGCGTGCGAACAATCCTTCGCCAACAAGTCCGGCCAGCGTGTCGCGGGCTCTGTGAATGTTGTCGTAGATCGCGGGCCGCGCGTACGGACCAACGAATGTCACGCGGTTTCCATCCCTAACCTCGACCCTTGCATCTTCGGGCTCTGGATGGATGTCGAGTACCCGCCCGCCAGGTCGCAACCAGCGATGAACTCTGTGCAGGACGTGCACGACGTCCTCTGCCGTTATTCATCATATGGACCAGGAAAACAACACCACATCAAATCGTGCAGCAGGCAAATCGACCGCGGCCACGTCCGCATGGAGGAACTCCACGCGAGCTCGCAATGCGTTGGGTGTGGCGGCGATCGCCCGCCCGACGCGACCCTCGTCCGGCTCCAAACCGAGGACAGAGGCGGCGCGTTCGGCATAGCGCCAGGTAAGGCGGCCGTTTCCTGCGCCGATCTCCAGGACGTCGCGCCCCCGCAACCTGCACAAGCTGTTGAGAACACCAATTTCGGTCCCCTCGGGATCAAGCGCGTCGACCATTCCATCTCCGCACTGAGTTCGCGAAGGCCACATGGTACGCCAGGCGTCTATCGCCGGTCGCGCGTTGCTTCTTGCGATGCTCGCTCGTTGCGCCGTCTAACGCTGGCGGTTGTTCCTTTGGGTAGCCTGGCGCTGGCTAGCCTTGCTGGCGATGGGGGAAGCATTTCGCCCTCTGATGCATGTTCGTGTGGCCGGGACTCCGGCCGGGCGCGACAGCTCGACTCCACTCAAGGCGGGTCATCACGATCTTTGGATTCCACCGTCGCCGAAATTGGTACTGATCGCGAGCACACTCCAGCCCGTGTCACCGGCCGGCTCGACAGAGCGCCGGTCCACCACCTGAGCGATCGACATCGACACACGCGCCGTGGCCGGGAGTTCCTTGTTCGAGCGACCCGCCTGATCTTCGGTCGATGCGATCGTCGAGTCGTGCGCCGCTGCAGCTGAGAGCACGCGAGCCTCTTCGTCAGGCATTGTCAGACGATCAACGACTGCGCACTCTTCGAGCGCCTGCGCGCTTGTGAGGGCCAGAATCACCAGGGCGCCGCCGGCTGCCGGCGGCCACCTACCGCCGACACAAATAGCGGTTTCCTTGCGTGGGGTCCAATTTCCGGGAACGGTCTGGGTGAGTCCGTCCATGTGCCCAGGGATAAAGGTATGAGCCAGATCGACGCTCTGGTGAGTTCGTCGTCAGATCCCTGTCGGGCCGCGGAAAGCCCTTGTACAGGAGTTCCATCGTGTAGTAGTCGCCCGCATAGCCGCGCGGCTCGGAGTAGGCCCGGGCATGGACTCGGCTCCGCATGAACCAACGCGCGGTCTGTTCCCGGACTCGAATACTGAGCTCGCCCAACTCCGCTGTGTGGTGGATCAGTGTCGCCGCCCGACGCTCTAAGCGTCCGTCCCGATAGGACGTATCGATGTGGCGCATTTGCACGTCGAAGGAGCCGGCTGCGCCAGTGATGGTGGACGACGCGTCGGTGGCGAGCGTAGAAGTCATAAGTTGCATCTATCTGCTCCAGTCCGTGGTTGGTCACCTGCCGAGCGGCCGGTTCGGCGGGTACTCCGAGCAAGGGGCGACGACATCGCGTCAGCGACGGAGTCGTTATCGGTAGCGAGCTGCAGCGGAGACGCCTGACTGCCCCATGCAGGCAGAATGCGCCGACATGTCTGTCGGGGCCGGCATCCGTGTGTGTACCGATTGCTGGTTCCTGCGGCCCAGCTGAGTCATGGGCGTAGCTCGCCTCTGTCGAATAGGGCCATGTGCCGCCTGCCTGGGAACCGCCCGCGAGCAAACGCGATCAGCGCGGCGATCGCGGCCAGGATACGTGGAGCTTGCGCGCGCAAGGTTCGACGTATTTGCCGCTGCTCTCCCGTCCGAGTCGGACGCAGCAGTCGGTCATGGGCTGCTTCGACCAGATGCGCCTGGTGCTTCTCGTGGGCGTACCGCTCGACAAAGAATTCATTCCGCATGGGCTTCACCTTCTCTCTCAACCCGATTGGAAGAGCTACTCGGCCGGCGCCCGCCGTACGGGCCCCAACGAGCGACCATCGGTCGACAACGACCTTGCGCTGGCCGCGGAGTCAATATCCTCTGGTTCATCAAACCAGCCGTCGACGACGTGCGGCAGATACGGACTGGTCACGTCCCCTTTGCGACCGTTATCAGGTGCGCTTATCTGCACGATCGGCCGGCCGTCAAGCCCATCAGCGCTCAGTGCGCTGACGCCCGTTCCACCGCTGGCGAGACCTTAACTGTCGTCCCGAATGCAAGAGCAACGGAAAACGAGATAGCGAGAACGAGCACCAGAGTGCCCCCGGTCAACCAGGTTGTGCTGCTGACCTGAGGGAACCGCAGTGTACGGCCAAATGTCGCCCCTGGTCGCATTAAGGGCCTCCTTGTGGAGTGGAATGGCCCTAGCCTGCGACGTCGCCTGGTTCACAGGCATCAGCGAACACACCCAGGTACCCACCCATTTGCGCGGCGGTGAGCGCGTGGGTGTGACCCGAAGCCGTCAGCCGAGAGTCGCCGAGACCTCCTGCTCCACGGCCCAAGCGGTGATCTGCCCTCGCGAAGCGAAACCGAGCTTGTCCAGGATGTTGCTGACGTGTCGATCCGCGGTACGCCGCGAGATCACCAGCTTGTCCGCGATCTGCGGATTACTGAGCCCCTGCGCCAGCAGTGCCGCAACCTCTTGCTCTCGCGCCGTTAACAATCCCTTCGGACCGGACTGGTCCGCTCGTTTGTCCCGTGCAGAGGAGGCACCGAACGCCACCGCTTCATCGATTGCATCCTGTAGCGGCATGACGCGCCCGGCGTCCCACGCGCGACCGAAACCAGCCTCACCCAGCGCCTTCCGCGCGGCCGCGACGCTACTGGCGTGAATGGCAAAATCCACCGGCTCCACTGCCGACCCATTCATTTCGCGCAGGGCCTGCGCAGCGCCCAGCCACCGCGCGGCGCCCTCGGCCCTTCCGGAGTCGATTGCCAATGCGGCGAAACCTTCCAAACACTCGGCCACCCGACGGCTGTCTTTTATCTCCTGCGCCAGCGCCATGCATTCGGAGAACAGCGCTGCTGCTCGGCCGGCATCGCCCTGCTCGCGCACAACGTGAGCGAGATCCTGGAGGCAAATGCCGATCCCCCACGCGTTTCCGCCCGACCTGTTCAAAGCAACGCCCTCCTCCAGGACTGTGGCGGCGGCGGCGAGATCACCTTTGAACCGCAATGCCGTACCGAGGAGGCCCAGACATATGGCGGCACCTTGGCGTTCGCCACCCATAAGCAGAAGCGCCTGCGACTCCTCCAGCGCAGAGATCGCCTGGTCGAGGGTGCCCGGCATCGAGATGTTGTCGCCATAAGTCGTCAACGTACGTCCAAGAACTACAGGGTCGCCTACCTGGCGACCGACTTCGACCGCACGCTTTGCAACACGCACCGCGACGTCGTGGTCGCCCTGATGGTGAGCGATCGTCGCCTCCCACATCAGCGCGAGGGCCAAACCCGGTGTCGGCGTTTCTGCCGAAGCCTCCAGGGCACGCCCAAGCCACGTCCGCGCTTCGCTCAGCTCGCCGCGTGTGTGCCAGAACCGAGCAAGAGAAACAGCGAAGCGCAGCTCCACCTCCGCATCCACCGCGCCCTTGTGGATCCAGGCGAGCGCGGCGCGGAGATTTGCATGATCACGCTCCAGCCGCGTGAGCCAGCTCGCCTGGTCTGGCCCCCAAAGCTCCGGCTCCGCTTGCGCCGCCACTGTCTGAAAGAACAAAGCATGGCGGTCTCGGATCGTTGCACTCTCGCTGCGAGCCGCCAACCGCTCGCTTGCGTACTGGCGGATGGGTTCCAACAAGCGAAAGCGCACTTCCGCCGTGCGCTCCTCGGACACCACCAGCGACTTGTCCAGGAGTCGGGTGAGCACGTCCAGCACGTCTGAGGGATCGATCCATTGCCCACCGCACACTGCCTCCGCGCCTCCAAGCTCGAATCCGCCGGCAAAGACGGAGAGTCGTGCGAGCAGAATCTGCTCAGGTTCGGTCAGCAGGTTGTACGACCAATCGAGTGTCGCCTCCAGCGTTCGCTGCCGCGAAGGCGCGGTCCGACTGCCGCCCACGAGGATGCGAAAGCTCTTATCCAAACGCGCTGCAATCTGATTCGCTGAAAGGGCTCGCGTACGAGCAGCGGCAAGCTCTACCGCGAGCGGCATGCCCTCGAGCCGAGCGCACACGCGCCCGATCGCCAAAGCGTTCTCGGGTAGCAGTGCAAACCCAGGCTTGACCGCCTGCGCTCGCTTGACGAAGAGACGTACGGCGGCGTAATTCGCCATTTGATCGTGGCGTAGTACCTGCTGAGGGTCGGGCGCGGGCAGCGACGGCACGCGCCAGGTGAACTCGCTTGATGTGCGCAGCGGCTCACGGCTGGTAGCCAGGATCCGTAGCTCTGGACAGCCCCCAAGCAGCGCTTCCGACAGATCAGCGCACGACTCCACAAGGTGCTCGCAGTTGTCGAGAACCAGCAACGCTTGGCGCGTTCGTAGAAAGCTCAGCACTGCGACGCGCAGAGACTGCCCACGCCGCTCACGCACGCCCAGCACAGACGCGACCGCGTTGTAGATCAGTGCCGCATCGAATAGCGGAGCGAGCTCCACCAGCCAGACGCCATCGGCGAACTCGGCCAGCAAGCCACGCGCGACGTGGATTGCCAGGCTCGTTTTTCCGCAACCTCCCGCGCCCGTGAGCGTGAGCAGTCCCGTTTCAGCCTCCATCAGCCGTTGGCGAACCGCTATCGCCTCCTCGTCACGCCCAATGAGCGAGGGGCGATGCGCAGGCAGATTAGTCAGACCAACGGTCGTAGCGCGCTCCGTCTGCTCGATCCTTGTCATCTTCAGCTTCAACCAGCACCCGCCGCTGGCCTGGAGTGCTCAGCAACCCAAGCGCCGATCTGTCCACGTGTTCTGAAGCCGAGTTTATCAAGGACATTGCTCACGTGCCGATCCACGGTGCGATGCGAGATCACTAGCAACTCCGCGATCTGAGGGTTGGTCAGGCCGCGGGCGATCAACGTTGCGACCTCCCACTCCCGCGCTGAGTAGGCTCGCGTGCATCGGGCGGGTGGATGGCTCACGCGCCGCCGCGACGCCCAGGTAGGAGGCATCCTGCGCGGCGCCGAGCCGTAACGGGAATCAATCCCTGGCAAACGTTCGTGCCTGGCGCGTGCATCTTCCTTGCGGTCCTGAGCTGCAACTTTGTTGGTGAAGGCGTCCGCGACCTGACCCTACGGCGGCAGCAGTTGGTCGGCGTGGGATTGCGGGTCCGAAAAAACGAGCGCCGCCTCCTCGACCGCCTTGTCCATCTGGATGCCCCGGGTGAGGGCATCGATACGGGGCCTGAAAGCTACCCGCAGGACGTCGGCCTGTGATCGCGCTGCAGTGGACAAAGAACGATCTCGAGGCGGTCGGCCCGGTGCGAGTCGACGTCAGCCCTACGCCGGCCATGCCGCACGCGGCCACCTCCTCGGGCGCCCAGGACCCGGACGCGCGACCATGGCAGCCGCCTGGCGCCTTCTGGAGGCCGGCGACACGCTGTGCATCGGCCATGTGGAAGGCCTCGGATTTCGGATGCTCCTGAACCGGGCGGGCGAGCTGGCGACGCTCCAGGCGCAGCCGGGCCACGTGGTCAGATCAGTCGAGGATCTGGCACAGCTGCTCGCACTCTGGAAGCCCGGCGTCGACAGCGAGGAACGCGAGTAGGCGTCCCTCTATGCGCGCATCGCGGCGCGAGAGGAACCTGCGTACTTGCATCCGTCCATGGCTGCCGTTCCCGACGCGATGTCGGGCCAGGTCCTGTACGCCGTTTAGGTGGACACCCGTCAGCCAGAACAACGCTAACGAGCGCCATTGGTGTGACCCACAGTCTCGTGAAATTTGGGCATTCGCGTGTGGCTAGAACCGACGTCGGGTCGACGCCGAGCTGACTGGCAAGCACGGCCAGGATCTGTGGATGAGCGTCCTGGCGGTGGGCACGGCGTGCTAGAGTACGCACGCACTCTAGGGCGCTAAATTTAGCGGACCGTGGGGGGTGCCGCGGCTCGGTCTTTCGACAATGGCCAACTTCCTTTCAACGCCACTTGCCCGCATTTACTGCGATAACCGGTGTCGTTCGCTCGGGTGAGTAGTAGCGTGACCTCATTGGCGCGGCTGCAGCCGCGCCGTGACGCCCCGACTCTTGCAACGGGACGAAACCTGATGCTCGGCGACTCCAGGCGTGCGACGCGCCCAGCGTATACGTAGGTGACCGCGTCGATCCGAGGACCTCGACGAGTTAGCCTTCGGGCCCCCGGACGGCACCATAACCTGCCCGCATCGCATACCCAACTTTTCGGACGCGAGCAGGACAAGTCGACGGTGTGCGATCTGACTGTGCAGACGCCTGGGCGGCTCGTGACGCTGACCGGCACCGGTGGCTGCGGCAAGACGCAGCTCGCGCTCCTGGTCGCGACAAGCCTGCTCGATTCGTTCGCCGACGGCGTGTGGCTGGTGGATCTGGCTCCGGTGCAGGCAGCTCTCCTGGTACCACAAACCGTGATCTCGGCACTCGGCGTGCGCGAGCGACCCAACGAGGCCCCTTCACAAACCTTGATCGGCTGGATCGACGGGCGCAGCCTGCTACTCGTACTCGACAACTGCGAGCACCTGCTTGATGCCTGCGCCCAGCTCGCTACGGCACTCCTCGACGCGTGCCCAAACCTGCGGTTGCTGACGACGAGCCGTGAGCCGTTACGCATTTCGGGCGAACGCGTCTGGCGCGTCCCGTCGCTGGAAATCCCCGAGCAGCGTTCAATGCTCCTTCCCGATCAGGTCGCACAGTCTCCTTCGTCACAGCTGTTCGTCCAGCGCGCACAGGCGGTCCAGTCGGACTTCGGCGTAACGCCGCGCAATGCCGCGGTGGTCGCGGCCATTTGTGCCCGGGTCGAGGGTCTGCCTCTGGCGATCGAACTGGCCGCGGCATGGGTGCGCGCGCTCGGCGTGGACCAGATTCTGGAGCGGCTGGACGACACGTTCGACTTGCTCGTGGGCGGCAGCCGGTCCGCGCCTGGTCGCCAACAGACCATGCGGGCCACCATGGACTGGAGCTACGGTTTGCTGGCCGAAGCCGAGCGTGTCGTTTTTCAGCGGCTGGCGGTCTTCGTCGGTGGCTGGAGTCTCGAAGCTGCCGAGAGCGGTTGCTCGGGCGGTACGGTCGAGCGGCACGACGTGCTTGCCTGCCTGACCCGACTGGTGGACGCGTCGCTCGTTCAGGTGGAGGAGCGGACGGAGCGTGCGCGCTACCGGCTGCTGGAGCCTGTCCGCCAGTATGCACACATGTGCTTGAGCGGGTCAGGTGAATTGGAGGCCATTCGTCGCCAACATGCCGCTTTCTTCCTGTCGTTCGCACTGCGGCGGGAGACCGATGCGAATTTCGGTGGTCCCGGCCGCCAGGCTGCCCTCACGGCGCTAGAGGGCGAGCTGGACAACCTGCGGGCCGCCCTCCACTGGTGTCAGGAGCAAGGTGATGCTGGGAACGGAATCAGCCTCGGCAGAGCGCTCTGGAGTTTCTGGGTTCTGCGAGGGCTGTACGCCGAGGGGCGCTCCTGGATGGCACAACTGGCAGCGCTCCCCGACGCAGTGAAAGCTCCTGCGCTTAGGGCCGTAGCCCAGGGCATCGAGGCGACCTTTGTCTGGCGCCAGGGCGACTATGCCCTGGCACAGTCGCTGTTTCAGGGGGCGTTGCCGCACCTGCGGCAGACGTCCGCGCCGCGGCTGCTTATTAGTGTGCCGCTCGATCTCGGTGCGATCGCGATACAGCAGGGCGACCTTTCGCGTGCGCAAGCGCACCTGGAAGAGGCGCTGGCGGCCGCCCGATCGGCCGGATCTCGCGTCGACGAGGCCATAGTGCTGGGCAACCTGGGGCGGCTGGCGCTTATGCAAGAGGCCTATCCCACCGCGCGCGCCCTGTGCGAAGAAAGCGAGGCTCTCGCGCGCGGGGTGGGCGACGACGTGGTTCTGTGTCTTGCGCTCACATTCCTTCAACAAGTCGTGCTGCGCCAGGGCGAGCTGTCAACCGCCAGGCGACTTGTTCAGGAAAGTCTGGCGTTGGCGCGGCGACAACAGAACTCGCAACTGCCGTACATCCTGGATGTGCTTGGACAGGTGGCGATCGCGGAACGCGACTATGCGGAAGCGCGGAGCGCTCTACGCGAGAGCCTGCTTCTTTTTCAAGACCAGGGCAACCGGTCCGGGATCGTGTACTCGCTGGAAAGAATCGCCGCGTTGGCCGTCGCTGAGACGCAGCCGCGGTGTGCGATTCAACTGGCCGCGGCGGCCACCAGTCTTCGTGAGGCAATTGGCGATCAGCCGACCCCGATGCAGCAAACGATGGTTGACGAGTGGCTTGTCCCACTGCGGCAGACGCTCGGCCAGGACGAGATCCGGTCGGCCTGGGAGGCTGGGCGGGCGATGTCACTCGAGCAGGCGCTGGAGCTGGCGCTCGCCGCGACGCAGACTCCGCCGACGCAACCGGACCAACCGCCTCGCGCAAGGGTTGACGAATCGTCAGATTGCCGAGCGGTTGGTGGTGACCGAGCGTACCGTGGCCGCCCACATCGAGCATATCCTCGATAAGCTGGGTTTTGCGTCACGGCATCAAGTCGCGGCATGGGCGGCGGATAAAGACCTGGTCAACAGCACGTAACGTCGGCGGCGGGATTGGCAGCCTGCCAATTTCTCACCACGAGTGAGCAACAGTGGCAGGCTGCCGATGACCGGACGTGATGCGTGGTCATAGTGTCGCAGGCATCCCGCCCGGAGGGGTTCTGCAGTGGCACGATCACGTGGATTCGCATGGACCAGTCTGAGCAGCGCGCGTTGGCTGCTGCCCTGGATTGCGGTCTTGTTCATTTCGGTCACCCTGGCGTACGCCATGAGCAGCGCCCTGGATAAGGGTGCCTTGGCCAGCATTAGACCGGAGGTCCCATCGGCTGTATCGACCACGAACTTCGAAGTCATGTCGACTACGAGCCCGGCATCAACTGGCCGCGCGTCCAGCAACGGGTGCTGTACTTGGGATTGAACACGTGGATACCTGCCGAGCCATAGCGCGCAGCTGAGCTCCGTCCGCCCCTCACTGAAGTGTAATGTTCCGTTGTCGCAGGGATGCCGGTGCACTCAACGTGCGGTCGATCGCTCCCGACGTGCGGGTCAGAGATCAGGCGATGCCCTGAAACGCCATGATACGGCGATGCATCGACTCGGGCTGCCGAAATGGACGTCAAAAGTCTACTCGTACGGCTCGACTTCACAAAGACCTTCCCGCATCGACACATTCGTTGGTTTGGCGTCGCTTCACTCTGGAACACGGTGGCGAAGCAAAAGCTGTTCGAGTATCGGCTCGACGCTAACCCCCCACGCGCCGCGAGGAC